>JAABUN010003180.1_pt1 | contig 26369 bp, 31 predicted proteins | sample 5559311 | NCBI WGS metagenome assembly JAABUN01 (sample SAMN10711877, study PRJNA513370) | rock metagenome | isolation source: Antarctica rocks | place: Antarctica: Victoria Land, Siegfried Peak sud
TTTAGTTCTTTTCTTCTGGGGTAATAGGGGTTCAATAATCTCCCACTCTTTATCTGTCAAACTGCTCGAATAAGGCATTTTCTTCTGATTATACCCTTTCACCAACATCCCAAATGGTTTCTATAGAGGCGTTGTTGGAGCCGGTGGGGTGTAAAGTTCTGTCCTTGCCTCCTTATTCTCCAGACCGCAACAAAATTGAGAACTGCTGGTCGTGGCTCAAAAGTCGCCTCCGTCACTGCAAGAGTAGGTTCGACTGTTTACCAGATGCAATGGAATATATCCTGCAACTTGCGTCCTAATTTCTTTATGGCGATTGCTATATGTCCTGCAACTTGTGTCCTAATCTTTATGGTGATTGCTATAAGGTGAGAAAACTCGCGCAAAGAAATGCTCTCCTGTTTTTGGTTCAATATCCCTTATTTCAAGAATTGGTATAACCCCTCTTTTGTTACGGTAAAGAGAGTAAATTAAGCTGGAAGAAGCTGCGTTCAAGTTAAAAGCATAATGCGACAACCCATCACTACCGTTAGCTTCATTGATGAATACGGCCGGCTATATCGCTGGGTGTTTGAAGATGTGCGGCTGGATGAAGGTTTCAAATGGTTGATGTGGAGATTGTAAGTCCGCTGCCACACAAAACGCTGCCGGGAATTGCCAAGTGCAACGGACTGAAAGATGGACAAAGCTTACACCACTTCTTACGGGACAGTAGGTGGGATGTTGGCTTTGTCAGAGCAATTCGATTGCAATTGATTGGGCAGCAAGTTGGTAGTCGCCCCATCAGTTTATGTATTGATGAAACAGGTGATGTCAAGAAGGGGGAGGCAACAGATTATATCGCCAAGCAGTATATTGGCAATTTGGGCAAGACCGTAAAGGGGATTGTGAGCATCAATGCCTATGCTGTGGTTGAAAACATCACCTATCCCTTGCTGTTCAAGATTTACAAACCTAAATCTCGACTCAAGCCCGATGATCAGTACCAGAGTAAACCGCAGTTAGCGATGGGGATGATAGAGGAAATTATAGCGTTAGGCTTTGTGATTGAAGGCTTGTTAGCAGATAGCTTGTATGGCGGAGTGAAGTAGTCAGGCGCACGCTAGAGAGATTGCAGTTGCCGTACATCGTGGCGATTCGCTCAAACCATAGTGTGCTGATGGTAAAGGGACAACGAGTGCGTTACAACCGATGGCGCGCCTATAACCACCAACGAACCTAAACGAGTTGCCCTGTATCAAGGAGATTCCTATTTTTCATACAAAGTTGCTTGCGGACGGGCGATCGCTGCTTATTTTTTATTTATAAAAGCGACAATTTGCCCAATTTGTTGCTTAAGAGCATTAATTTCTGCCTGCATACTAGACATTTTTTGTTGCATCACCTGCATTTCAGTCGTTCCAGTAGTGGATGCAGCACTGCTACGAGTAGTTCCTGCGGTTGCTGTAGCTTTGGCTGGCAATTTAGATTTTGCCATAGCTGACTTAATTGCCCCAATTAAGTCTTTTTGCTCAAAAGGCTTTAAGATAAATTCAAAATGCTCAAAGGGTTCTTGGATTTTTTCTACTACTTCTTCTTTACGCCCTGACATTAAAACTAAGGGAATTTTGCGTAATTCTGGGTTCTGTTGAATTTGCTGAAATACCTCCCAACCGCTCATTTTAGGTAATAGAAAATCAAGCATAATCAAACTCGGCAGTTCTTGGCGAATTAAGTTGATTCCTTCTAATCCGTCTTTGGCTTCTAAAACTTCAAAGTTACCTGGTGGCAACATTTCTCTGACTCGTACCCGAATTACGCGACTATCATCAATAACTAAAATTTTACGGTTTGTCATGAATTAATCCTTTAGGAGAGAATTTGAAATTAAGATAGTAATATTACTAATGTAGTTAGGTTTAGCACAACCATAAATTAAACTTAACGCTTGGGCTATTCTGTATTCAAGAGAAATTCTACTGAGAACTAAGAGAAGGTAAGATTTTAGTTGATGTTAAATTAAGTAAATCTACGGTTTCATTAGTAATATTTATAAAAATTATTTCAATTGCTTAAATACTTATGACTGAGTTGCCTTCTCTGTTGAAAAGATCGGAAAAAATTGAAGCCATGCCAGCTTGGTTGCGCCGTCCGATTGGCAAAGCTAGTGAGATCTCCACCGTACAACGCATCATCAAGCAACGGCAAATTCATACTATTTGTGAAGAAGGACGCTGCCCAAATAGGGGTGAGTGCTACGCTCAAAAAACTGCAACTTTTCTACTAATGGGCCCTATATGCACTAGGTCTTGCGCGTTTTGTCAAGTAGATAAAGGTCATGCACCAATGCCGTTAGACCCAGAAGAACCGGAAAAAGTAGCCCAATCCGTGCAAATATTGGGTTTAAAGTATGTAGTGTTGACTTCGGTAGCGCGAGATGATTTGGCTGATGGAGGCGCAAGTTGGTTTGCAAAAGTAATTGCTACTACTCGTCACTTGAACCCACAAACCCAAATAGAAGTATTAACATCGGACTTTTGGGGTGGGAAGGAAAGTAAGGAGCAATGGCAAAGTCGCATTGCCACCGTAGTAGAGCAAAAGCCTGTATGTTACAACCACAATATCGAAACTGTAGAAAGGTTACAAGGACGAGTGCGGCGGGGTGCTAAATATGACCGCTCTCTGCAAGTTTTGCAAGTAGTCAAAGAACTAGCTCCGCAAATTGCTACTAAGTCCGGGTTAATGCTAGGACATGGGGAAACCCAAGCGGAAGTAATTGCAGCAATGGCAGACTTAAGGGGCGTAGGATGCGATCGCTTGACTTTGGGGCAGTATATGCGTCCATCGTTGGCACACTTGCCAGTACAGAAGTATTGGACACCAGAGGAGTTTGCCCACTTGGGAGAAATCGCGTTAGATATGGGCTTTAACCACGTGCGCTCGGCTCCTTTGGTGCGTAGTTCTTACCATGCGGGAGAAAGCTAGCCAAGTAAAAATATTTCTCCAGATTTCTAGTCAAGGGTAGCGTTCTTTGGTATTCCTTAATTAAGTTACAAGAAAAAGGATTTGTGTTTATGACGGCGAAGATGAACGATCCCAAAGGCGCAACTATGAATAATAGCACTGCTCCTTATCCATTTCGGACTATTGTTTCCTTGATTCTTCTAGCTGGTAACTTTTTGATTGCCGCTATCTATTTTCACGTTATTAATCCCTAAATAACGTAAAAGCAAGGCGCACGCTATTTAGGTGCGCCTGTGGGCTTAAATTGTGCTTCTAAATAAGCCTTTAGGACGAATTAGCAGCACTAGAATCATGAATGACAAAGCTACAGCTAGCTTGTATTGAGAACCCAGCCAGGGAGTACTCATTTCTTGAGTAATACCAATAATTAGGGCGGCGGCGATCGCTCCGTAAGGGTTGCCAATTCCTCCCAAAATTACTGAAGCAAACATTGGTAAAATCAAAAACCAGCCCATATTTGGGCGTAATCCTATGGTCAGCCCGTACATACAGCCGCCTATAGCAGTCAAAGTGCCGGCAATTATCCAAGTCCAAATAACTACCCGCTCGACATCTATCCCAGAAACACGCGCAAGATCGATGTCGTCAGCTACCGCCCGCATCGCTTTCCCGACTTTGGTGTACTGCAACAAATAATGCAATGCTGAAATTGCGATAATGGCAAGTCCCACGACTAATAACTGATTTTGAGGTATTTTTAGCCCAAAAATTGTTAAAGCAGTACTTACAGGCAAATCGTAGCTTTGACTCGCACCGCCCCCAATTAGAATAATGCCATTGCGGATAAATAAAGCAAGTCCAATCGAAATAATAATTAGGGTAGTAGAACTAGCTTTGCGATCGCGCATTGTTGACCATAACAATTTTTCCGACAATAGCATCCCGGCAACTGTGCCTAATATGCCTAAAATGATTGATAGCCAAATATTCACGCCACGAAGATTTGCACTCAAAGCGATGTAAGCGCCCAAAGTCATAAAGTCTCCATGAGCAAAATTTGATAAACGCAAAATGCCGTAAGTTAGAGTTAGCCCTACGGCAGCTAGGGCAATGATACTGCCTACAGCAATGCCATTGATAAATAGTTGCGCTAGTTGTCCAGCCATTTGTGATTTTTTAGCTCAAAAAGTATTGACTATAAGGATAGAGCCAGGGAGGGTAAAGTTATGAGAGGTAAGTTTCTAGGTTTGTCCTTGCGTGGACTCGCCGTTGAAGCAGGAAGTCACCTTTAGTTATAGTTAGCAACAGCAATTCTTAGTTTCGAGCAACATTTGTAAGCAATTAGCTGCAATCTATGTGCCGTTTTTATTTTACTAGCCGGCGCGATCGCTTAATTTTGCTGATACTTATATGCATCGTATCCGTACTATTAAAAATATCATCCCCTAATTACTAATTTAGTTATTTTAAACTCATTAGATTTAATTAATAAATGGTAGCGGGCCAGCTCAAACGAAGCAGTTATCATATATTTAAGTCATGGCTCCTCTTACTCTAAATCCACTCATTAAAGAAAAATTATTTTATACACCAAGTCTTGATAAATAATGAAGTAAACTAATTCTAAAAAATCATTACTACCCGATAATATTTAGCATTTAGAACAAATAACTTAAAAGTACGAAAACACTATTGATGGACGACGTAGCTTATTTTCAAGCTGGTTCTTGGCAGGAATTGCCAATCGAATCACCCCTACATCTATTGATTGTGGAAGACGGGGCTTCAAATATAGAATTATTAGTGCTTGTTTTGGAAACGGCAAAAATACCGTTTTCCTATGACTCTACTAATACCTTAGAAGGCTGCACGCAACTACTACAATCTCAGGCTTATGATGCGGTACTAGCGGCTTATCGTTTGCCTCAGTTTACTGCTTACCAAGTGTTGCAATTACTACAACGAGCGTCGCTAGAAATTCCCTTAATTTTAGTTAGTAGGAGTTTGGGAGACGAAGCAGCCGTTGACTGTATCAAAGCTGGAATGACGGATTATGTGCTTAAAGAGCGGTTATTTCGTTTGCCAATAGTTTTAAAGCGATCGCTACAAGAATTTGCAATGCGCCGTCAACAAAAAGCTGCCATAGTTCAAATAGAGCAGCAAGCCAAGACTGAAGCAATTGTTAATCAAATCGTGCAAGCAATGCGCGGTACGTTGGTACTTGATGAAGTGCTGCAAACAACAGCAGATATGTTGCATTCGACTTTAAATGCTAACAGTTGCCTAATATTTCAACCTGATGTCCAAGGGGAGATGTGGATTTACCACGTTAGCAAAGCTGCCGCAGATAGAGAAGATTTTATCGATAGCAAATGCAGCCTGTACTCCCATTATCAAGATAAACTGAAGCTAGGTAATATAGTAGCTCTATCAACTATTAATAATACTGTAGCTCCAGAAATTCAGGAATTTGCTAAAGTCGCGGGAATCTGCTCGTTAATGGTTGCTCCTTTACTGTACCAACAGATAGAGTTAGGCGGAATTGTTTTACTACAATGCGATCGCGAACGTGTTTGGAGTGAAAATGAAATATGGCTGATCAAAACTATAAGCGATTGTTGCGCGATCGCGATTCATCAAGCTAAGTTGTTTCGCCAACTTCAAGAGCAAGCAGCCAGAGAACAAATTCTAAATCAGATCGCTAAAATAATTAATTCTAGTCTCAATCCAGAATTTATTTTAGAAAAAATAGTTCAATTAACTGGTGAATCCTTCAGGGTAGATCGAGTAGTTATTTTTTGTATCGATTTAGAAACAGAGCAAATTTCTGTTCGTAGTGAATGGAGAGCAAGCGAAGAAGTTGTGCGTATACAAGGGTTCAAAGAGCCAATATGGGAATGGCTTAATTTTTTGGAGCCTATAGAGCAATCAAAGCGTCACCAAATTTTACAAGTACCTATAGATAAAGAAAAAGCCGAATTTCTTACACAGGAATTAGCACTGATTGAGCAAGGACGAATTCTTTCCCTGCTAAAGACACCTATTTATATTCGGAATAAGTTTTTTGGTGGTATAAGTTTGCATACAACTACCAAGCATAGAATATTTAGTAACGAAGAAATCGATCTATTAAAACAGATTGCCGATCGGGCTGCAATTGCTCTCTACAATGCTCAAAGTTACGAAACGCTTGAAGAATTAGTTAAAAAACGTACTCAAGAGTTAGAGCAAAAAAATTTAATTTCTGAAGCAGCTAATTTAGCCAAAAGTGACTTTTTAAGTAATATAAGCCACGAATTAAGAAACCCACTAACTGGAATACTGGGTTTTTCTAATATATTGTTACAACAAATTTTTGGCAGATTAAATGATAAACAAAAACAATATATAGAAGGCATTGCTAGTTGCGGTAATGATTTATTAGAACTAATTAATGATTTATTAGATTTATCTAAAGTAGAAGCCGGAAAAGAAGAATTGGTAATGGAAGTAATTGTAGTAGAGACTCTTTGTCAAAGCTGCTTATCGTTATTTCGGGAGCGCTGTTTAGACGAAAACTTACAATTAAAAATGTTTATTGCTGCCGATGTAAAAAAATGGGTGGCCGATCGTCGCCGAGTTAAGCAAATACTTATAAATCTACTATCTAATGCCGTCAAGTTTACAGAATTTGGGTCAATAACGCTGCTAGTAGAAAAAAGTGGGGATAATTTAAATTTATCAGTAATAGATACAGGTATTGGGATTGATCAAGTAGATCAATTAGCTTTATTTCAACCATTCAAGCAACTAAATAGCGGTTTAAATCGCAAATATAAGGGAACGGGATTGGGTTTAGCTTTATCACGTGAATTAGCGCGGCTGCATGGTGGTGACATAACTCTAAAATCGCAATTAGGACAAGGGAGTTGTTTTACGTTGCATCTGCCAATGTCACAATTGCCGTAAAGTCTGCCGGACGAATCCTTCGTCCCGGCGAGCTTTACGTAAAGCTTGCATCTAGGAAGAATCTTTCCAAAAGAGGACTAAAAGTTTGTCAAGTTTTATTTGCAAAATCTTTACAATAAAGTAGGGTGATTTAAGTAAATAAAAAATGCTACAAAAAATTGAGCAACTAAAAACTTTATTTGCAGAGATGGAGCAAGCAATAATTGCTTATTCTGGGGGCGTTGATAGTGCTTTGGTTGCCAAGATTGCTTATGATGTTTTGGGAGTCCGCGCCCTAGCTGTAACGGCGGCTTCTCCTTCGCTGCTACCAGAAGAATTGGAAGACGCTTGCATTCAAGCAACGGAAATAGGTATTGCTCATAAGATAGTCCAGACGCACGAAATGGACAATCCCAATTATCGAGCAAATCCAATCAATCGTTGTTATTTCTGTAAAAGCGAGTTGCACGATACGCTCAAACCCCTAGCCAAAAAACTCGGCTATCCTTATGTAGTAGATGGGGTAAATGCGGACGATTTGCAAGACTACCGCCCAGGAATCGCCGCCGCCAAAGAAAGAGGAGCGCGATCGCCTTTAGCAGAATTGGGAGTTACAAAGTTTGAAGTTCGGCAAATATCTCAGCATCTAGGCTTATCTTGGTGGGATAAACCCGCTCAACCTTGTCTGAGTTCACGTTTTCCCTACGGCGAAGAAATTACTATTGCTAAGTTGCAGCGCGTGGGTAGAGCCGAAGTATATTTGCGGAAGTTAGGCTTTAATAATTTAAGAGTGCGATCGCTTGAAGATACGGCGAAAATTGAACTACCACCAGAGCAAATCAAAGACTTTGTCGCAAAGTGTGACTTACAAGAGATCGTGTTGGCTTTTCAAAGTTACGGTTTTATGTACGTTACTTTAGACTTGGAAGGCTATCGCAGTGGCAAATTAAACCAGGTTTTAACGCCTAATGTAATGTCATTGCCAGTTTAGGTATGTTCGTATATGCCTTCTATACAAGGCAAAAATAAATGGGTTTTAAACTAGATAAAATTATCCCTTGGGGGCGATCAATACAGGAATATATTGGGATGTTTCACTTAACACCCGATGAATTTAATTTAGCAATTCTTGATTGTGGGGGTGGCCCTGCTAGTTTTAATGCTGAAATGACTCGCCGAGGGTGCAAGGTAATATCTTGCGATCCAATCTATCAATTTAGCGCCGATGAAATTGCCGGGCGGATTCAAGAAACTTACCAAACAGTTATTGATGGAGTAAAAGCAAATTCAGCTAACTATGTTTGGCAGAATATTGAGTCAGCAGAACAAATGGGGAAAATCAGAATGGAGGCAATGAATCAGTTTCTAGATGATTTTCCTTTAGGATTGCAAGAGGGGCGTTATGTAGTAGATGAATTGCCTAGTTTATCTTTTAAAGATCGACAATTCGAGTTAGCCTTGGTTTCTCATTTGCTATTTACCTACTCAGACCATTTATCATTGGAGTTTCACTTAAATTCTATTAAGAAACTATGTAGGGTTGCTCAAGAAGTACGCATATTTCCCCTTTTAAATGTTTCTGGAGAGCAATCAAGCTTGCTTTTACAAGTATTGCAGGAGTTACAACAAAACGGATACAAAGCAGAAATACAACAAGTTAATTACGAGTTTCAAAAAGGCGGAAATAATTTCTTAAGAGTAATTGGATAAAATAGTAATACAAACAACTATTTTTTCAGTCAAGCCTGAGAAATAAAAATTATGAATTGGCAAGAATTACGCAAAGAAGCTTATAACTTATCAGTGAGCGATCGCCTATTATTAGTCGAAGCAATTGTGCGATCGCTTAGTGAGGAGTTCAGACCACGCCCACCAGTGCCAAAAGGAACATTGACAGGATTACGCGGGTTACTAAAAACAGATGGGCCACCTCCAACTGATGAAGAAGTTAAGGTAATGTTAGAAGAAAGATTAGAGGAGAAATACAAATAATGTTGGTATCCACCAATACCAACATTATTCTAGATTATCTGCTAGAGAGAGAACTATTTGTCGCAGATGCTGAAGCTTTATTTGAAACCATCGAGTCTCATCGGATTGAGGGCTATGTAACAGCAACAACTTTAACCGATATCTTCTACATTGTCAGAAAGGAAAGAGGTATTGCAACAGCTAAACAAGCAGTGTCCAGAATTCTAGCAGTGATGAAAATATGTACCGTTGACCGTAGTATTTTGGAGACAGCAATAGCGTCTAACTTGCCGGATTTTGAAGATGCGGTTCAATTAGCTTGTGCCGTTTTCGAGAATCTTGATGCAATTATTACCCGTGACGCTCAGGGTTTCACTGGTGCTAACTTGCCAATTTTATCAGCAGGCGAATTATTGCAACGTTTGTCTGAGCTTTAAAAAGATTAAACTTATTCACCAGCTACCTGATTGCATGACCCAAACTATTTGGATTGCTAGACACGCCAACCGCCTAGACTTTGTTAACCCCGATTGGTTTCTTACTGCTGAAAGACGCTATGATCCGCCGCTTTCTGATGATGGCATAGTGCAAGCATCGCAACTAGCTCAACGCCTAAAACAGGAGAAGATTACAGCTATTTTCGCCTCGCCATTTTTACGCACAGTACAGACAGCAAATCAAGTCGCGGAAGTTCTAGACTTAACGATTAAACTCGAATCTGGACTAAGTGAATGGCTAAATCCTGAGTGGATGACCGAAACCCCTGAAAAAATGTCAATTAAAGATTTAGTAGCACTATTTCCCCGAATTGATCATAACTATACATCTCGCGTTATCGCTTATTATCCTGAAGTTGGCGAAACAGCATTTTTAAGAGCGGGAGAAACAGCGAGAAAACTTGCTGAGGAATTTTCCGAAGATATATTGCTAGTAGGACACGGTGCATCAGTACTCGGTGCGACAATGGGATTAGTTGGGGAAGTCGCCAAAACTAAAGTTAACGCTGCTTTGTGTTGCTTAGTTAAAGTTGTGCGCCTTGATCCGCAGGATTGGGTGTTGGAATTAAATGGAGATACCTCCCACCTCACCCAAGTAGAAGAAGTAATCCGGTTTAACTAGCATTATGAACTTATTATTGGCGGGAGATATAGGCGGTACTAAAACCGTCTTGCGGCTAGTTGAGGCATCAAACGAAGCAATTTTGTTGACTTTATATGAGGAGCGCTACCACAGCCGCGATTTTACCGATTTAGTGCCAATGGTGCAGCAGTTTCTTGCTACCGCAGCCCAAAAACTAGGAGACTCATCGCCACTAACAAGAGCGTGTTTGGCGATCGCAGGGCCCGTCGTAAACAATAGTGTAAAGCTAACCAATTTAGCTTGGTTTCTGGATGCCAAACGTCTAGAGGAAGAATTAGGCATTGGTCACGTTGCTTTAATTAATGACTTTGAAGCTGTGGGACACGGCATCTTAGGCTTAGAAGCGGCAGACTTATATTCTTTGCAAAGTGGCAACATACAACCAATTGCACCCATTGCCGTAATTGGCGCGGGGACTGGTTTGGGCGAAGGCTTTTTAATCCAAAATGGAGACAGCTGTCGAGTTTTTGGCTCCGAAGGCGGACACGCTGACTTTGCACCCCGCTCCGAATTAGAATTTCAGCTATTGAAATACTTGCTAGATAAGCACGATATTCAGAGTATTTCTGTGGAGAGAGTGGTTTCGGGTCAAGGTATTATCGCGATTTACCAATTTTTGCGAGATTGGCATTTTGCTAGCGAGTCACCTAGTATTGGGCAAATAGTCCGAACTTGGGAACAAGAGGCAGGCAAGGGAGAAAAAACGGTCGATCCGGCGGCGGCTATTGCCTCGGCAGCCTTAGAAAAGCGCGATCGCATTTGCGAACAAGCAATGCAAATGTTTGTAGAGGCTTACGGCGCAGAGGCAGGGAATCTGGCTTTAAAACTCTTGCCCTACGGAGGTTTGTACGTGGCTGGGGGGATTGCAGCTAAAATCTTACCTTTGTTAGAAGATGGTTCTTTTCTCCATGCTTTTACTCATAAAGGGCGAGTAAGTTCGCTATTGAAAAGCATACCTGTATATATTATTCTCAATCCTCAAGTAGGACTAATTGGGGCGGCAATGCACGCCGTAACTTTGGGAAAATAGCCGTTAGTTGCTGGGGTTATATTCGGTGCGAAATTGATTGACTACTCGATCGAGTCCGACAGAATGAGAGGCTTTGAAAAGTAGGCGATCGCCTTTTTGGACAAATTTATGCAGTCGCTCTAGTAAATCTGTAGGAGTGACAAAGCATTCAACCGCTAGAGGCATTGCCGCCGTTGCGATCGCCCTAGCATCAGCGCCGTCAACTAAAATCAGTAAAGCTTCTATGTTTAGCTGCTTTACTTTTGCGCCTACTTGGGTGTGAAATTCAAGTGAGCGATCGCCTAATTCTTTCATTGCACCCAATACTGCTATCCGCCTTTTCCCGGTCGTTTGGGCTAGTAGTTGCAAAGCAGCAAGCATTGATTCTAGTCCCGCATTGTAGGTTTCATCCAGAATTACTACGTCGTCTGCTAATTCGTAACGCTGACTTCGCCCCGCAGGCATATTAACGATTAAGTTTGCCGCTATTAACGTCCAATCAATGTTTAAGGCTTCAGCGACAGTTAAAGCAGCAAGGAAGTTAGAAGCATTGTGCGTACCTGCTAAAGGTAAAGGTAACTGTATATCTCTGACACTAATAGTCTCGTTATCGAGCAATTCCCCTTGCAAGTCGCCGCCCTCCAAACCATAGGTTAGAGTTTTTCCGTGCCAAACTTGGGCAGAGGTGGTCATTAAGCGTTGATTGTCAGCGTTGAGAATAGCAATACTATCCTTGGGCATTTCGGCTAGTAATTCGCACTTGGCAGATGCGATCGCATCCTCCGATCCCAACCGCCCTATATGCGCTGTGCCTACATTTGTAATTACGCCAATTGTTGGACAAGCTATTTGAGTTAGTAGAGCAATTTCTCCCTTAGCCCGCATTGCCATTTCAATTACGGCAAATTTATGTTCCGATCCTAATTGCAGTAAGGTTTTGGGTACACCAATTTCGTTGTTATAATTTGCTTGAGTTTTTAAAACTTTGCCTTGAGGTTCTAAAACTGCGGCAATTAATTCTTTAGTAGTAGTTTTGCCAACCGAGCCAGTTACGCCAATTATGGGGATGGAGAATTGTTTGCGCCACCACTGGGCGATTTGTTGGTATGCCTGGAGTGTATCTTTGACCTGTAATAGTGGTAAATCAGTACTTTCAAACTCACACATTACAATTGCTGCGATCGCACCAGATGTGATCGCTTCTTTTACAAATTCATGTCCGTCAAAGAACCCGCCACGTAAGGCAACAAATACGTCTCCCGGCTTTATGTTGCGGGTATCGGTGGTAATGCCAGTAAAAGTTGCTAAAGCGTTTGATAGATTTATTGGTTTGGCTGCTAAAACTTCCGCTAGTTGGGTAAGAGTGGCACTACAAGGCATACTTATTTCGCGTCAAAAATTCCTAATTTCTTCGTGCTATTGTCTCAGGAATCCGCGCATTTGCAAGCAATTGCCCGGCTTAATAAACTAACAAGTAACTGCACCGACGCGCATTTTTAGTTGCTCTATCACTATTACTGATTAGTTAAACTACTTTGTTCTAAATAGATTTGTTTTAGTTTTAAATAGACTGGAATCGCCTTGCTCAATTATTGCAATTACTGATAACCCAATATAAGAAGTTCCGATTAATAGCACTAAGGAAAGTAAATAACTGTTTGTTAGCATTCGTAGCGCCGTTTCCATCAAAATGTAGCTAGTCATGGCTTGGTGTTCTCACTAATTCTATGCTGTAGCTTGTGTTACTATATTTCTCCGCAATGTGGCTATTAAATTCCACTGAGAAATTACCACTTTTCAGCTTCGTAACAATATATTACACCCGTAGTCGCACGGTGACATAACAAAAAGAGACGTTTTTAAGCTAAACACTGTTCCACTGTAGCTACTACTGACTGCGATAGTGCCTCTAAGTCGTAGCCACCTTCAAGTCCAAACACAATTTTTCGCGTTAATTGCAAGCAGTACTTTGTCAACGTTTTGTAATCAACTGGTTGTAAATCGACATTAGCTAAAGGATCGGCAGCATTTGCGTCATAACCTGCACTAACAATCAATAAATCAGGTTGAAAGTTAGAGAAAAAAGGTATTACTGCTTGTTCAAATAGCGGCTGGTAAACAGAAATCGTGCTACCTGCAAGTATGGGTAGGTTTAAGACATTTTTGTACGCACCTCGTTCTGAGGCGCTGCCTGTACCTGGATAAAAAGGAAATTGATGCAGAGAACAGTAAGCAATTTGAGGATTATTTTCAACAATTTCTTGCGTACCATTGCCGTGATGTACGTCCCAATCTAGGATGCCAACAGAGTTGATTCCTGGTTGTTTCAAGGCGTAGTTGGCAGCGATCGCTGCATTGGAAAATAAGCAAAAACCCATACCGTGACTTTTTTCGGCATGATGTCCGGGAGGACGCGCTAAAACAAAAGCTGGATTATTTGCAGTTAATACCGTATCTACCCCATCTAGCCAGGCACTGACAGCTAGTAATGCAACATCGTAACTAGCGGGGGAAACGGGAGTATCGGGATCGAGATAACCGCCGCCACTACGAGCTAAATGCTCAATAGTATTGATATGGGCCGCCGTGTGGACGCGGTTTATAGATGTTATTACCCGTTCATCTACAGGAGTCGGCGAGTGCCATTCTAATTGATGGGCAAAATAGGCGGACTTTAGGGCAGATGTGATCGCAAGTAAGCGTTCTGGTTTTTCGGGGTGAAATCTACCAGTTTTGTGCTTGAGAAATTCATCAGAGTAGATGATTGGAAGCATAAAAGTAAAGGCTTAAGTACTTTTAACGTTATAACGTTGGGCAAGGATAAATTCAGCGATCGCCAAGTCTACAGGAGTCGTAATTTTTAAGTTTGTTTCTTCCCCTTCAACTATTTGTACAGGCAAGCCGCATTTTTCAAATAAAGCTGCGTCATCCGTAACTTGCCAACCTTGAGACAACCCGAACTCGTGGCATTGTTTCAACAGTTTGACATCAAAAGCTTGAGGAGTTTGTGCCGCCCATAACTGCCGCCTGTCGGGGGTACTTTGAATAAATTTGTTTTCATCTACTACTTTAATTGTGTCTTTTACGGTCACTGCGGCAATTAAAGCTTGACAATGAGCGGTCGCTTCCGCACACCGATCTAGTAGTTGTGGTGTGGCAAGACACCTAGCACCATCGTGAATTAATACTTGTTCTGCGGTAGCTGGTAGCGCCTGCAAGCCGTTGTAAACCGATTCTTGGCGTGTCCTACCTCCATAGATTAGCTGTACCTCTGTAGTCACTGGTAGCCCAGCTAGGATCTCTTTGATATATTCCTCATCACTCGGTTGAGCAATAATCCCCATCCAATGAATATTACGAGCCGCTTGTACCGCTAATATTGTCCAGGCAAGTAGAGGTTTGGAGCGTAAGGTCAAAAGTAGTTTGTTGCGACTTGTCCCCATCCGTTGGCCCATTCCGGCGGCGGGAATCAATAAATACATTTTTCTTTCATAAATAACAATAACTACTTAAGTGTGTATGCTTTTATTGTTTCAAATAAGTAACAGTTCTCCTAAAATGGGGAGCGAGTAATAGTAAAGAAATATTATGCGAATAGTAGCCTTAATCCCTGGCACAATTGGCGATCAAATTCTATTTTTCCCTACCCTGGACGATCTAAAAAGAGTTTATCCCGACGCGCAGATAAATGTAGTAGTTGAACCTAGCGCCAAAGCTGCCTATCGAGTATGCACGTCTGTCACTGATGCGATCGCGTTTGATTTTAAAGATCGTAACAGTCTGGCAGACTGGGGTAATTTAATCGGTTTACTGCGCGATCGCGAATACGATATTGCTATTTCTCCCAAACAGCAATCTTTGCCAAATTTCTTGCTGTGGCTAACAGGAATTCCTACTCGTGTCGGCTACAAAGGCAAAGGAGCAATTTTCCTAACTTCTGCTGTACCGCTAAAATCTGGTCAGTATCCTGCGGCTAGTTATCACGATTTGTTGCAAGGTTTGGGCATAAATTCCCCTGTCCCCGAACTAAATATTAATGTACCTTCCTTGGACATTACTTGGTCAGAAAAAGAACAAAAACGTCTAGGCATTCACGAAAGTGGTTATGTCGCAATTTACGATACTTCAAGTCTACTTCCAGGTATTAATAAAACTTACCCTGTAGCTTCTTGGCTGCAAATCGTGCAAAGCTTGCAGGAAAAGCAACCAAATTTACCTGTAGTAGTAATACAAGATATTAATAACGAGCCGTTTGTCAGATCAATGCTTGCGTCTAATCCTGAGCTTAAAGTTACGTTTCCAGAAGATATAGGCAAATTAGCGGCGACGATCGCCTCCGCCAACTTGATGGTATGTACCGATAGTGCGCCGATGTATCTAGCCTTGGCAGTACAAACTTACACTGTTGCTATACTTGGGCTTACAGAACCAGAAAAATTGTTACAGAGCGATCGCTTAGTAGCAATTAAATCACCAACGGGCAAAATGGCTGATATTTCCCCACAAACTGTTATGCAGAGTATTTGGGGACAATAGCGAGTAGATGCGATCTCGTTTTTATCTTGCCCCTAGACACAGGTTTAGTAGCAACTAGATACGCGATCGCTCTTGCATTTAAGCAATAAGTTTGTAACAGTAAGCTTTTAACTACGCTTTTAGCCGGCGATCGCCTGTAAATAAGTAAGCATTCGGTTAAACTTGCCTTGTTCATCTCTCTTTGTCTAATCTGTTACCCATTTGCTTTCTACTAACATTCCTAGAGTCATAACTACCTTTGATTAGCTAGGGAATATGCTATATCTTTACTAAATGGATCGGATAAATGCGCCCATTCTGCTTGGGGGACATCTACACCTAATTCGATAACGTGGCGATCGGGATCTAATACATAAAACGATCGCATAATCGTATGGTCAACCGAGCCTAAAATATTTACTCCACTAGCTAAAATGCGATCGTATAGCTCGGCTAATGATTGTTCGTCGCTGACATTAAAGCAAAGATGAAATAATCCTGTTTGCTGCATTTGTGGCGCTGTTGCGGAGCTACCAACTTCGACTAGAGCTAAATCGTGATGGTGGTTTCCGGCGCTATAAAACCACATCTTCTCACGTTCGCCTACTCGTTTCATCCCTAATATTTCGCGGTAAAAGTAGTCGCTAGTTTCTAAGCTTTTGACTTTTAAAACAACGTGGTTAATTCCTTGTAAAGCCATTGTTTTATCCAGGAGAAATGTACTAATGCGTACTAATTATTAGTAACACAAATTTTGTTCGCGTGCAAACAGTCTTAGGGAAAAATTTAAAATAAACTTTTAAGCTTTGCCAAAGCAGCCTGGATTTGCTGCAATTCATCACAACTTAAGCTATCAAATCGCTGTTTGAGGTGGGATATATGAGCCGGGAAAGTTTCGGTAAATACTTTTTCTCCGGCGGGGGTTAGCACGGCGAGGAAACTGCGCCTATCTTCTTTTGGTACTTCTCGGCGCACCAAACCTTTTTTCTCTAAACGGTCGATAATGCCTGTAAGTTCGCCTTTAGTAGTGAGGGTTTTTTCTGCTAGCTTATTAAAAGTCATACCGGGACTATTACCTAAAGTGCTGATAATATCAAATTGGGAAGAAGTTAAACCCATTTGCCGAATTTGGGCATCCGAGTAACTTTTAAAACCTTGATAAGCCCAGACTAATTCCCGTACTGTTGCAATAAATGGTTCTTTAGCTGCGGCAATAGTAGATGTACCATTAAGTTCTAATATGTGTTTTTCTTGGGGTTGATTCACTTATTTAAGATTCTTGGAGATAATTAATTGCTGCTTCTACTTTGGTTTGGTATCCTTCCGCAAATCTTTCAAACCATAACCCTTCGGTTGATAACGGATCTAATTGTTTTAACCAAGATTTAGCACGAATTTTTAACGTTTCAATTTGTTTCAGTTTTTCTGCTTGTAATTGTTGCTGTTTTAGTTGTGCTTGCGCTTGGTCTTGTTTGTCGTAATTGGCTTTAACTTGGGATAAAATACTACCAATCACAGGTGGATTGTTTTCTAACGATTTAGACTTTGTTGATAAGTTAGATAAATTAGCTTTAACTTCTTTTAAAAGGTTGTCTATATCAGATTTAGGCTTGAGTGGCGCAATGGTTGGTTGCTGTTTGGGCAATTGAGGAGTTTTTGCAGGTGTTTGATAATCGGCTTTAATTTGGGACAACAGTTTATCAATTGAATCCATATTGCATCCTAGTTAATTTGACGCTGTTATTATAAAAGATGTTGAGTTTATTGCTAAACTAACTAAATTAATTTAATTTTAATTAATCATTAATAGCATTTGTTAGTACATCGGCAAGACTCATATCTTCCATATCATCAAGAGTAATAGCATCGCAAATATCAAATTTTGCTCCTACTCCTTCCAACTGATCGTCTAAAGCTTTAAGAAACTTAGTTGCTTGGGGATCGCCACCAACTTGAATCATAGAAATTGCCAATTCTTCATCTCTTTCCATTTGTCTTGAAGCAGTCACAATTACTTCCATAACTGCACGGCGATCGTCGGGTTCACCGTCAGTTATTACTAAAATTGTTTCGCCTGCGGGCTTAGTTTGACCGCTACTTTTGCGTTCAAAGTAATTATTAGTCGCGTCTTGAAGTACCGAAGCTAAATTAGTTGTTCCTGATGGATCGTTTTCTTGAAATATTTGTGCGACTTTAGCAGAAGTTACATCGTCGTAGCGCTTAAACCGACCAGAAAATACATAAACAGTAATTCCATCTGGATCGAATTGTTCGCATTTTCTGGCTAAAGCAAGAGTAGATTCTTGAGCCATTTCCCATCTACTTTTACCACCGGATTGGTCGGGAGTAGACATACTGCCGCTTTTGTCAATGATTAGAGTATAGTCGCGGTCTTTCATACAAATATGAGGTAGTTTGCTTTAGGTCTAGTTTAGCTTTTAGGCGCTGGTACGTCACGACCTGTAAAAATTAAAGGAGAAAGAGATAATTATCTCCTCCTCCTTTGTGAATTTATTTAAAGCTAATTAAGCAGGATTTGCTTGGGTTCTATGCTCAAGTAAGTGAATAATTGCTGCTTTTTCTAATATTCCTAGCAATACTCCATTTTCCTTGATTACAGGTAGCGCAGATTTCTGTTGTTGTTCAAGCGTAGTCACCGCCTCTAATAGCGATTGATTGGAGTGCAAAACTGCTGTATCTACTGGTTTCATCAAATCTTTAACGAGCATTTCTTGCCAGCGAGACTTGGGAAACTTATGAAGATCGTCTACAGCGATCGCACCAGTCAATAATCCTTGCTCGTCTGTGACTAAAAACGTGCGCCAATTACTACCACCGATAACTAATTCGTCTGCAAAGTCTCTTAAAGATAAAGAAGCAGAAACTATCGGACTATTAGCCGTTACAGCATCCGCCGCCGTCAAACCCTGAAACTTTTGTTGTACAGTCGCAGACTGCGCCGATCTGCCTGCATTTTGGAGCAAAAAGAAGCCAAGTAACAAGTTCCAAATGTTAGCAAAGCTACCAGATACTAATAGAGGAATTAGCCCACTTGCGATCGCAATCCAACCGACAACTTGACCAGTGCGACTGGCAAAAACTACACCTTTGTAGGGATTTCCGGTAACTTTCCAGACTAAAGCTTTAAGAATATTACCGCCATCAAGGGGTAAGCCAGGAATCAAGTTAAATAGGGCTAAAACTAAGTTAACGTAAGCAAGTACGCCGAGAATTGCCGCAAACGGGGCTGCTAGGGGAATAGTGACATTAATAGCGGTAATAAATCCAAATAGTGTCAAGCTAACCAATGGGCCAGCGATCGCTACCCAGAAGGCTTCTGCTGGAGTTTCGGACTCTTTTTCTAAACTAGCTAAACCACCAAACAGAAATAGAGTAATTGATTTAACGCCAATTCCTTGACGCAAAGCAACAAAACTATGTCCTAATTCATGTGCTAGTACGGACGCAAATAACAGTAATGCTGCAACTAATCCTAGCAACAGTGGGATAGGGCTGCTAAGGCTGGGAAACTGCGCCGCCAAGCCGCTACCGTAGCTCCAACTTACTAAAGCTAAGACTAAAAACCACGACTGAGCTACATAGAAAGGAATCCCGAACAAATTGCCAACTCGAATAGTGCTATTCATTTGCACTGCCTCTTAATTTCAGCGATGTCTCAATCGTAACGAAGTATGAAGCGGTTTTAATCTTTTAGACTAGAGTAGTATCCGTCCGAGTGAGGTGCGGATATGGGAATAAGTCAAGCTTAATTTTGAAGTAACCTTGCCAGCGTAAAATTGGTTAATATTTCTGTCTATAAATATGGTTAAGTACACTCTCGCCGAAAGCCCGGAAGTTATTTTGAACGTTTCGGGTAAAGATTCAGCCAAAGCCCGCGAAAAAGCGATGGATCAACTGATGGAACTTATAGATGATGGTTCATTGGCTACCGACTTAGAAGAAGGTTTTAGTCCTCAGCAGCTAATCGAAGTTAAAGATTTGCCCGCCGAAGATCATAGTGATGAAGATGGAATTACCCAAGCCGTACAGGTGCTAAATAACCTTGCGACGCTGAAATTGAAAGTTCAGGAGTCGCGTAGTGAGGCGCTGGCGGTACGAGCGGCGGTGGATATATTGTTTACTGATAAGCCTGTAAGTGAAGAAGAAATCATGAGTCTTAAGGAAGGGTTTAAGGTGCTTAAAACCTTTGCTCAATCTAATTTGCGCTATCAAGAAGCAAGAGGAAAAGCAGAACAGGCTCGCGCGGTACTTGATCGCGCTTTAAAATCTCCTGAAGGTTAATAGGACTCTACACGCTGGAGAGAGCAGGGTTTGCGTAAATCTAGACTTGTTTAGTGGGGTTAGATTTATTCGATGAACCCAATGAAGCGGACTTTGGGTTGAGATAGAGAAGTGTACTCGGTAGACTTTAGTTCAATTTCCTGCAACTGTCCTAATGCTAAACCACAAGGTCGCCCGTATTTAGCTTTAACGCGATCGCTAGCAATTTGTAAAGCAGTGCGCGATCGCGTTACAAAGTCTTGCAAGTCGTAGTCATTATTGGGCGTGAAGTATTTTTTGACTACGGTAGAAGGGGAGTAATAAGTAGCAGTAAAACCGTCAGACCATTGAACTTGAAAGTGAATTTCTGGCATGGGAGTTGTTAATAGTTAGTCTATTGTTGAACTGGCGACGGAGAAAAGCCTGTTAATGGCTGAGTGGACAAATCCCAAAATACAACCGATTCCGTAGATGAAGTTAAAACAAGTTGACTACCTGGTTGGACTTCTCCCACTACTTCACAGACTAAACAATGTTGCTGAAAACACGACTGTACTGCCGCAACATTGTCGGGACGAACGCTCAGTAGAAAGCCGTAACTTGGAAAACTTACTAACCAACGCTCTAAAGCTAGTTCTTTGGGACAAGGAATTGCATCTAAATTCAGCACTGCGCCACAGCTAGAAGTTTCTAGCAACATCAATAACGTGCCAATAATTCCTCCCATGCTGATATCTTTACCTGCATCGCATAATCCAGTTTCGGCTAAATGGGGTAAAAGTGCCAGATTTTCGCGCAATTGAACAGGACTCGCCGTAGTTGCAGCATTCCAAAAGTTGTATTGAGGATGAGGTTGACCGCGAAAATCAATTGCGACTAATATGCGATCGCCTACTTGGGCTTTGAAGCTAGAAATTAACTGTTTTGCCCGTCCTAAAATTGCTACAGAAAGCGCTTTATAAGGGCTGTGACAGTTGGTATGACCGCCGACAATAGGGACGTTGTACGCTTCAGATGCTGCCTTCATACCTGCCCAAATAGCTTGATTACTGCTACTATCACTCCACAAAGTATCGACAACCGCGATCGGGGTTCCGCCCATTGCATAAATATCGCTGACATTTACCATAATTGCCGACCAGCCTGCAAACCAAGGATCAGTATCAACTAAGAGCGGTAACATCCCTTCGGCGGCTAGGAGTAAATAGCCTTCACCATCAGGAATCGCCGCACAATCATCTCCTAGGATTATTTGAGCGCAATTGCCAACATTTAACGCTTGCGATGCGGTTTGAATGTCTTGTTTTTGCGACAGACTAAGGGATTGATTTAGTTGCGCTGCAAGATCCTTGAGCATTTTTTAGGATGCCTCCGTTGCTTGAAAAGTTGGGAGCAGACGGATTTCTGTGTTGGGAGGATAAAAATTGAGGTCAGCTTGCATTAAATGATGAGGGCGATCGCAAATTGTCATTTCTTTGATAGATTGCCAGTGGAGCCGCCCAAAAAAACGCACGTTTTGCAACTGTACGGTAGCTAAAAACTGCTTGCAACCCCAAGTATTAGCTGTTGTCACAGCTTTATAAATCAGTCCTTTACCGATTTGCCAGCCCTTGCGATAGTCTTGATGAGTCCCCAATCTACCGCCGTACCAAACCCCAGGTTGAACTTCATAAATTCGTACAACTCCAACTACAAGCTTAGTATCGGCAGAAATTGCCACAATTGGATAAGCAATTTTATCGATTTCATCTATATCATCGTTCTCAAATAGTTGCTGTTCTTCGGCGAAGATAGCGCGACGCAGGGCAAAATAATCATTAGTATGCTGTAGTGATGTGACGATTTTAAAATGGTAATTTTGCGACATAGTTTGTTTAAATAGCGTTAACGTTTCCTTTCAAAATTGGAGAGAGCAGAACAAGCCCCACACTTAGCACAACCTGCTTTAATGTCTGCCGATGACATCTCTGCACGACTTAATAAACTACCTACTTGTTCGTAGAGTGCAAACATCCATTCACTATCTGGAGCGGGATGATTTGCTAAGGGTGTTCCGGTAATTGGTACAAAAGGGACAACGAAGGGATACACCCCAATTTGAATTAATCTTTCGCACGTCTCAACTAACGTTTCTAACTTATCTCCCAATCCTGCGAGTAAATAAGTATTCACTTGTCCAAAGCCAAAAACCTTGACGGCGGCGGTAAAGGCTTGAAAGTAATAATCTACGCTAACTGTGGCTTTACCAGGCATAACCCTAGCCCGAACTTGCTCCTCGACAGCTTCTAAGTGCATTCCTAAACTATCAATTCCCGCCGCTTTCAGGCGCTCGAACCAGATAAAATCGTCAGGAGGTTCGCACTGAGCTTGAATTGGGATATTTACTCTAGCTTTAATTGCTTCCGCACATTCGGTCAAATAAGCTGCACCGCGATCGCTTGTGTGAGGCGTTCCCGTTGTCATTACCATATGCTTGACCCCATCTAACCGCACGGCGGCTTCTGCTACTTCTGCTAGTTGCTCTGGGGTTTTTCTAGCGATAGTTCTCCCGGCGGCTAAAGATTGCCCGATCGCGCAAAATTGACAAGAGGTTGCCGTATCGCTGTAACGCTTGCAATTTTGTAACACTGTTGTGGCTAAAACATCATTACTATGGAGTAGAGCAATTTGCTTGTAAGGAATGCCGTCAGAAGTATTTAAACTATAAAACTTGGGTTCTTGAGGAAAAGAAACCGCGCCAATATCTCGACCATCTAGCTGCAATATTTGGTTTCCAGAGGAGCTAATTACTGTATAAGGCGACTTCGCTGCGGGACTATTGAAAATGGGAACCATCACTGTTGTTCCATCCACAGTTACAGCTTTGTGATCGGAAGGGCCAGCGCCACCAATTCGCCCAGCCGAGCCAATTTCGACATTAGCTAGTTTCAACCCTGTAGACTGAAGCTCTACGATCAACTGTTGCTTATTCATAAGGGTTTACGTTCACGTGCGAAACTTTCTCTCGGATTCAGAAATAGAAACATCATTAATACTTGCTTCTCGTCTCTGCATCAAACCGCTTTCGGCAAACTCCCACTGTTCGTTACCATAGGAGCGATACCAGTTGTTAGCAGCATCATGCCATTCGTACTCAAAACGGACAGAGATGCGATTGTCGGTAAAACTCCAAAGTTCTTTTTTGAGGCGATAGTCTAACTCTTTAGCCCACTTACGCTCTAAAAAAGCTGCGATTTCTTCTCGTCCGCTAAAAAATTCATCTCGATTTCGCCACTGGGAATCTACCGTATACGCCGACGCAACTTTGTTAGCATCGCGGGTATTCCAGGCATCTTCCGCCGCTTGCACTTTAGTTTTTGCCGTTTCTAGAGTGAAGGGAGGTAAAGGCGGTTTTGTTTCCATAATTTAGAGTTCGGGAATCATTACTGGGTACAAGTCGAGGGTTTCGGCAACGGCTGGAAACTGCTCGAAAGGTTTTATTACTGTCTGCTCATCATTATTAACTTGCAACTGCAATAAGTCCGGGCGAGAGTAATGACCTACCGAATCCATCATGCGTTTGCGTTTTGTAATGAGAGAAAAATCTAGATCCGCGATCGCCATTCCTTCCCCTTCAGTAATTGGCGTGCAGAGATGACTTCCTTCGGGGCTAATAATTGCAGTATTGCAACCCCCACTCAAAACCTTTTGTAGCTTCTCATCGGTTGTAATTTGGGCGATTTGTTCTTTTGACAGCCAACCTGTTGCATTGACGACAAAACAGCCAGATTCTAAAGCGTGATGGCGAATTGTTACCTCAATTTGGTCGGTAAAAAGTTGTCCAACTAAAGAACCTGGAAACTGAGCGCAGTGTATTTGTTCGTGCTGCGCCATCAAAGCAAATCGTGCCAACGGGTTGTAGTGTTCCCAACAAGCCAAAGCACCAAGTTTACCAACGGCGGTATCTACTACTTTTAACCCCGCACCGTCTCCCTGTCCCCACACCATCCGCTCGTGATAGGTAGGTGTAATTTTGCGCCGCTTTAGTAGCAAAGTACCATCAGCATCAAAGATTAGCTGAGTATTATATAGAGAACCGCGATCGCGTTCGTTGACACCCAGCACCACCACAATGCCATAAGCACGAGCAGCTTGACTTACAGCATCAGACACCGCACCCGGTACAGTTACAGCTTCTTCGTACAGCCGCATATGTTCTTTGCCCATGAGTACGGGGGGTTGCACGAAAGAAAAGTAAGGATAGTAGGGGATGAAAGTTTCGGGGAAAACTACCAGTTGAGCGCCCGCATTTGCCGCCCGTGCGATCGCCTGCAACACTTTTTCTGTAGTTCCATCTCGACTAAATAATACCGGGCTAATTTGCACTGCTGCGGCTCTAACCACTATGCCTCCTAGCTTTTTGATTGCACTTTTTAGACCGTCCAGGTATCAAGAATAAAGGCGTTATCTTTGCGGTGCATCAACATTAGATCGAGTACGTCAAGGGGATTAATGGGACGAATACCAGGTATCAAAGATGGTTCACCTTGTCCGTAGAGTGCTTGTAAGGAAAAGCGACAGGCGTATACTTTGCCTCCTTCAGACATAAATTTTGTAATTTGGTTATTAAAGTTTTGCTGACCTGGGAATGGTTCATCGCCAAGCTTGGGAAAGCCGCGTTGTATCCCTAATGTTATGCCTGGCCCATAGAGTAAAATTGCTGTTTCAAATCCTTTACGCTGCAAGCGGGTTGCTTGCAGCAAATTCACAAAGCCAATCGAGCCTTCAAACGCTACTGTATGGAAGGTGACTAATGCTTTCTCGCCAGGTTCGGCTTTAACATCGGGAAATACTTTTTCTTCGTAATCAACAAAAAAGTCACCAGTTTTGTGAGCAGCCGTTGTTACTTCTGGCATGATTTTCTCCTGAATAGATTTAGGGCTAAAAGCTAGGCGATCGCGCTTGTTGTGTTGCTAGATTAAGTGCAAGCACAGCGAGGGTTTTGTATCGATTGTTACGAAAGTTTCAAGCCTAACAATAAAGCCAGGAAGGGACTTCGCATCACTGAAAACAATCTCAAATCTTCCTCAAAACCTATCTAAATCGATAGGTTAATGTTTGACATAGGTATTTTCTAAAGTCGATTCTCTACTTACAGGAGAGAGGCTAAGACAGTCCGAAATGCGACTTTCTAAATAACCCGCATCTCGTGCTATTCCCGAAAACCGCCCCGAACCCCAGGTATACAACCAAGGTAGCCCCAGAAAATACAATCCCTCAACCTCCGTTACACCTCGATTGTGCATCGGGTAGCCTTTATCGTCAAAGACAGGAATCTCTATCCAATTAAAATCAGACTGATACCCCGTACACCATACAACTGCTTGGATATTTGCCTCGTGGTAATCAAGCTGACAAACTTCTATTTCTGGCTCCCATACAGGTTTATAAGCAGGCTCTACGGGTGCTTGGATGTGGTGAGTGTCAATAAATTCATCAATGTTTTGTTTAATTTTCTCTGCAACCGCATCCGCTCCATCTAAGTGTTGCTTGAGGTTGCTTTGTAATTCGAGATGGCGGTTACTAATATGTTTCAGCGTCCCATACAACTGCATCCCTTCTAGAGCAAATTGGCGTAAATTAATTTCTCTCCCACCATCTCGTCCAGTCACATAATGATTTGTTTTCGCTCTAACTCGGTCTTTTTGAGGATGTTCGTCAATGGGCAAATCGTAGTAACCCATGCAATCTAGCCATTCAACGACATCTTTACCTCGATATCTGCGTGGCGACCTGGGCGCGCTACCTACACACAAATGTACTTGTTTACCTTCAAGGTGCAAGTCTTCGGCAATTTGACAGCCAGACTGTCCAGTTCCTATAACTAATACAGTATCGGGTAACGATTGTGGGTTTTTGTATTCTGAGGAGTGTAGTTGCACAATAGATTTAGAGAATTCATCCGCTATGGGCGGTATTTTGGGGATGTGATAACTACCCGTTGCGATCGCTACAGTCTCGGCTGTAAAGTTTCCTATGGATGTAGTTATTTCAAATCCACTATTGCTTTTAACCACTTTCAACACTTCTACTCCTTCATTAAGGGGAGGACCAAAAGATGCGGCATAATCCTTTATGTATTTAACAATGTCATCTCTTTGCATAAACCCGTGCGGATCTTTATCTGCGTAGTGATATCCAGGGAGTTTGCATTGCCAATTGGGAGTTACTAAACAAAAGGAATCCCAGCGTTTTGAACGCCATGAATAGCCAACAGTGTTTTTTTCAAAAATGATGTGTTCAATGCCTTTTTCCTTTAAGCAGTAGCTCAAGGACAACCCAGCTTGTCCTCCGCCGACAATGACTACAGGATAGTGATTTTTCATTTGTTTTGTGCCAGCAATGTACTGTCAGATTAAGGGCTGGCGCTGCAAGTGTTTTGTAGCTGTTAATACGTTGGTTTCAAGTCTAGCAATATGATTAGGGCGTATCTGCAAAGTCTGAATGTAGCGTAGTGAGCTATTTCAACCAAATAAGAATTGCTGCAATCGTCAGCATAGCTAGGTAATTCTCGGCTCGTTTTTCATAACGAGTAGCGACCCGACGA
>JAABUN010003181.1_pt1 | contig 26355 bp, 25 predicted proteins | sample 5559311 | NCBI WGS metagenome assembly JAABUN01 (sample SAMN10711877, study PRJNA513370) | rock metagenome | isolation source: Antarctica rocks | place: Antarctica: Victoria Land, Siegfried Peak sud
TGGGGCCTCGGTGGTGGCGCCGCCGATGGTCGCGAGCCCGTCGAGCGCTTCGTTCGCACGTCGGCGGACACCGTCGACGTCAGCGCCGGCGCGGCGCAGCACGGGCACGACGATGCCGCCCTCCTGCTCGAGCAGGGCGACGAGCAGGTGATGGGGCGACACCTGGGGGTTGTGCTTGGCTCCGGCCAGCCGCTGGGCGGCAGCGAGGCCTTCCTGGGACTTGATGGTGAAGCGGTCTGGTTGCACGGGTCGGTTGCTCCTGGCCGCTACCTCGGCCGCGGCGTGGGTGCCAGCCGAACGGCGTGCCTGCGCCGCACGAGCGACTGACCGGGCGCCTCGTAGCGCACGAGCTCGCGCTTGACCTCCCGTTGGACGCGTTCGAGCTCGCCCTCAAACTCGCGTCGCGCCCGGTCGGCCTGTCGCTCGAGCGCGGCCATTCGCCGTGCCATTCGCTCGAGCTCCTGCTCCAGCTCGAAGACCCTCTCGACTCCGGCCAGGTTCATGCCGAGCTCGGAGGTCAGCTCCTGGATGCGCTGCAGGCGCTCGACGTCCTCCTGCGAGTACAGGCGCGTCTGCTTGGGCGAGCGCTTCGGGCTGATCAGCCCGCGGGACTCGTAGATGCGCAGGGTTTGCGGGTGCATGCCGGCAAGCTGGGCGGCCACCGAGATCATGTACACGCCGCGATCGGGCTCGGGGCCTCTCATCAGGTGCCGTCCCCGGCGCTGAACAGTCGCTCGCGCGGATTGCCGTCCATCACCTCGGCAAGGTCGTCCACCGCCTGTTCCTGCTCACGGCTGAGCGTACGCGGAACGTCGATCGCCAGCCGGTAGTGGATGTCTCCGCGGCCCTTGCCGCCGAGACGCGGCGGCCCTTCGCCGCGCAGCCGCTGCACGGTGCCGTGCTGGGTGCCCGCGGGCACGCGGATGCGCTTGGAGCCGCTGAGGGTCGGCACGTCGACGGTGGCCCCTCGGATGGCCTCGGGGATGGTGATCGGAACGTTCACCTCGAGGTTGTCGCCCTTGCGGCGGAACACCTTCGATTCCCCGACGCGCGTGACCACGAACAGGTCACCGGGCGGGCCCTTGCGCCGACCCGCCTCGCCCTTGCCCGCAAGCCTGATGCGGCTGCCCTCGCGCACGCCCGCGGGCACGTTGGCCCGGTACCGCTTGACCTGCCGGGTGCTGCCAGCCCCGCCGCAGGTGGCGCAGGGATCCTTGATCTCGGTGCCGGTGCCGCCGCAGCGCCGGCAGGGCTGCGAGATAGAGAAGAGCCCCTGGCCCTCCGACTCGATGCCGCGGCCCTGGCAGCGTGAGCACACGGTGGGCGAGGTGCCGGGCTTGGCTCCGCTGCCCTTGCATGTGGGGCAGGGAGCGGCCATGCTCACCGTGACCGGCACCTGTGCTCCCTGCATCGCCTGGTCGAAGGAGATCGTGACCTCCGTCTCGAGGTCGCGGCCACGCTCGGGACGCGCTCCCGCCGGGCCGCGCCCCGCGCCACCCCCCTGGGCGAAGAGGTCCGACAGGATGTCGCCGATGCCACCAAAGCCCCCGGCGGGCCCGCCCGTCCTGAACGAGCCGGGATCGAAGCCCGAGCCGAAGATGCCGCCACCCGAGTCGTACTGCTTGCGCTTGTCGGGATCCGAGAGGATCGAGTTGGCCTCCTGGATCTCCTTGAAGCGTTCCTCGGCGGAGGCGTCGCCGGGGTTCTTGTCCGGGTGGTAGCGGCGCGCGAGCTTGCGGTAGGCCTTCTTGATCTCGTCTTCCGAGGCCTTCTTGTCGACCCCGAGGGTCTGGTACGGGTCCTTGACGGCCATGCGCGGTGTCCCTACCGCCTACGCGGACACCACGACGCGGGCGGGACGAAGGACCGTGTCCCCGAGGCGGTAGCCCCTCTGGGCCACGTCTAGAACGACTCCGGCCTCCTGTCCATCTTCCGGCCGGGTGGAGAGCGCCTCGTGCAGGTTCGGGTCGAACCGCTCGCCGGACGGATCAAAGCCCTTCACGCCGCTGCGCTCGAGCACGCCGAGCAGCTCGGAGTGCACGAGCTGGACGCCGTGGGCGAGGCCGGAGTCCCCTGGATCCGCGGAGGCCAGCGCCCGCTCGAGGTTGTCGATAGCCGGCAGCAGGGCGCGCGCCAGGCCGGCCGTGGCCCGCTCCCTGGCCGCCGACACGTCCCGGGCCGCCCGCTTGCGGTAGTTCTCGAAGTCGGCCTGCGTCCGTTTGGCGAGCTCGAGGTAGCGGTCGCGCTCGTCGCGCAGCTCCTCGGGACCGTCGGCGGGGCTTTCCACGCCCGCTGCGTCGACCACCGGCGGCTCGGGGTCGCTGACGACGTCGGTGTCCGCAGCGGGCGGCTCCTCTTCGACTACGGCCGCATCATCCTCACCCGATCCCGCGCCGCCGTCCGTCTCCGCGGGAGACCGCTCGGCCTGCCCCCCAGACCGGTCGGCCTTCCCCCCGCCACGGGGGGTAGCGTCCTCGAGCTCTTCCTCCGCGCTCGCGTCTTCCTCCGCGGGACCGCCGAGGGGAGCCGGCTCGTCTTCGACCGGCCGGCCCTCCTCGCGCGTCTCCGAAGGATCGATCGACGCCACCTAGCGCGTCTCCGAGTCCACGACCTCGGCGTCGACGACCTCTTCCTCGTCAGACGAAGAGGTCGCGTCACCGTTGGTCGCCTCGCCGGGCGAGTCGCCGTCCGCGGCCTGGGCCTGCTGCGCCGCCGCGGCGTACAGCTGCTCGGACACCCTGTGGAAGGCCTCCTGCAGCGCGTTCGTCTTCGACTCGATCTCGGACACGTCCTCCGAGCCGAGTGAGTCGCGCACCGACTTGATCGCCGTCTCGATCTCCGTGCGCGCGCCCTCCTCCACCGTGTCGCCCATCTCCTTGAGCTGGCGCTCGGCCTGGTAGGCGGCGTTCTCCCCGGTGTTCCGCGCCTCCACCAGCTCGCGCTGGCGGCGGTCGTCGTCGGCGTGGGTCTCGGCGTCGCGCACCATGCGCTGCACCTCGTCGTCGGCGAGGCCCGAGCCCGACTTGATCTCGACCTTCTGCTCCTTGCCGGTGCCGAGATCCTTCGCGGACACGTTGAGGATGCCGTTGGCGTCGATGTCGAAGGTGACCTCGATCTGCGGAATGCCGCGCGGCGCCGGCGGGATGCCGGTCAGCTGGAACTTGCCGAGCGACTTGTTGCCGTTGGCCATCTCGCGCTCGCCCTGCAGGACGTGCACCTCCACGCTCGGCTGATTGTCCTCGGCGGTCGAGAACACCTCCGACTTGCGCGTGGGGATCGTGGTGTTGCGCTCGATGAGCTTGGTCATCACCCCGCCCTTGGTCTCGATGCCGAGCGTGAGCGGCGTGACGTCCAGGAGCAGGATGTCCTTCACGTCGCCGGACAGCACTCCGGCCTGGATGGCGGCGCCGACGGCCACGACCTCGTCAGGGTTCACGCCCCGGTGCGGATCCTTGCCGGTCATCTCCTTCACCTTCTCCTGCACCGACGGCATGCGGGTCATGCCGCCAACCAGCACGACGTGGTCGATGCCGCCGCCGGTCACGCCTGCGTCCGACATCGCCTGCTTGGTCGGACCCACGGTGCGGTCGAGCAGATCCGCGGTCAGCTCGGTGAGCTTCGAGCGGCTGAGCCGCGTGTCGAGGTGCTTCGGGCCGGACTGGTCGGCGGTGATGAACGGCAGGTTGATCTGGGTCTCCTGCGTGGTGGAGAGCTCGATCTTGGCCTTCTCGGCGGCCTCGTAGAGGCGCTGAAGAGCCATGTTGTCCTTGGACAGGTCGATGCCCTGAGAGGCCCGGAAGTCCTTCACGAGCCAGTCGACGACCGTCTTGTCGAAGTTGTCGCCGCCGAGGTGGTTGTCACCCGCGGTCGCCTTCACCTCGAACACGCCGTCGCCGATCTCGAGCACCGACACGTCGAAGGTGCCGCCGCCGAGGTCGAAGACCAGGATGGTCTGCTCGGTCTCCTTGTCGAGTCCGTAGGCGAGCGCCGCGGCCGTCGGCTCGTTGATGATGCGCTTGACCTCGAGGCCCGCGACCTTGCCGGCGTCCTTGGTGGCCTGGCGCTGGTCGTCGTTGAAGTAGGCGGGCACGGTGATCACCGCGCTGTCCACGGTCTCGCCCAGGTAGGCCTCGGCGTCGGCCTTCAGCTTCTGGAGGATCATCGCGCTGATCTCCGGCGGCGAGTACTCCTTGTCGTCGATGCGCACGCGGGCGTCGCCGTTCGGGCCCCTGACGACCTGGTAGGGGACGATCGTCTCCTCCTCCTTGACCTCGGCCTCCTTGCGGCCCATGAAGCGCTTGATCGAGGAGATCGTCTTCTCGGGGTTGGTCACCGCCTGGCGGCGGGCAACGGCGCCCACGAGGCGCTCACCGCTCGGCGCGAAGGCCACGACGGACGGAGTGGTGCGGGCGCCCTCCGCGTTTTCGACGACGGCGGGCTCACCGCCTTCGAGCACCGCCATGCACGAGTTGGTGGTGCCCAGATCGATTCCGATGGTCTTGGCCATTAGCTAGCTCCTTCAGAGGTCGGCTTCAAAAATCTATGTGGCAGTATGGCAGATGTTCTCTTGGTGCACGGTGGACAGAGGGCGAGGCGGGTGAGAGGGCCCGGGTCCTGACTGCCGTTGTCCACCGTCCACGTGCGCCGTGCTCACCCCTCCGGCAGTGGCCGCGGCGGCCGCAGGCGTGGTGCTATCTCGACGGCCACGATGGCGACCATGATGAGTACGGCGCCGAGCACGGCGGTGGTCGACAACCGGTCGCCGGCCAGGAGGTACCCGAACAGACCGGCAAAGGCCGGTTCTGAGGCCAGGATGAGGGCGGTCCGCGCCGGCGACGCGTGCTGCTGTGCGAAGGTCTGGACGAAGAAGCCGAGCGCGCTCGCCACGAGCGAGGTCACGATCAGCGCCGACCACACGGTCGTGCCGCGAGGCTGCTCGAGCTGGCCGGCCGCCGCGGCGATGGCCAGGCACACCGCGCCGCAGACCGCGAGCTGCACCACCACGAGCGCCCCGACGTCGTAGCGTCCCACTGCCCGCGCCGTCACAAGGATGTGGGCGGCGAAGGCTGCGGCGCAGAGCAGCACCAGCCCGTCGCCTCGGAGGTTGAGCTCGCCCGACCCTGACAGCAGGTAGAGCCCTGCCGCGGACACGACCGCGGCCGCCCACGCCGGCGCCCCGATGCGGTCGCGCAGGAACGCCGCGCCCATGACCGGCGTGAGCACCACGAAGAGGCCGGTGATGAAGCCGGCGTTGGAAGCCGTCGTCGCCTCGAGCCCCAGCGTCTGGAAGATGTATCCAACGGTCAGGAAGACCCCCATGAGCGCTCCCGCGCGCCAGCCCGCGGCCGGCAGTGCGAGCAGGCGGCGCCGGAAGATCGCCGCGACGAGCAGCGCCGCCGGCACGAAGCGGTAGCCGAGGAAGGCCATCGTGGGCAGCAGCTCGATCGCGTCCTGCACCATGACGAACGTCAGTCCCCACACCGCCGCGATGCCGACCAGGGCCAGCTCGGCGCCGCGCGCGCGGGTCACTTCCCTGCGGCTGGCACGGTGGCCCTGCGGGCGGGGCGACGGGCCGCGAGGCGTGCTCGCCCCTCGGGGCACATTCGTGCGAGCGGGCAGGCCGCGCAGCGTGGCGCGCGTGCCACGCAGATCCGCCGGCCGAGGCGAAGGAGGGCGACGTGCAGCTCGAAAGCGTCGTCGGGATCGACGAGGCGCAGCATTTCGTCGTGGGCCTCCTCGAGCGAGGCGCGGGGGCGGAAGAGCCCCAGGCGGGTTCCGACCCGGAACACGTGGGTGTCCACGGGCACGTCCGGCCGACCGTAGGAGAACAGCAGCACGCAGGCCGCCGTCTTGCGCCCCACGCCGGGAAGCGAGCACAGGTGGTCGCGGGCCGCGGAAAGCGGGGCGGCGGCGAGCCAGGACAGGTCGTCGTCGTCGAGCGCCCGCAGGATCTCCAGGATCCGGCGCGCCTTCACGCGCGAAATGCCGCCGGGCCGGATGGCCTCCTCGACCTCGTTCTCGTCGGCGTCCCGAACCGCCGGCCAGCTTGGGAAGCGCTCGATCAGGCGCGCGTACGCGACGTCCCGATTGCGGTCGTTGGTGTTCTGGGAGAGCACGGTGAGCACGAGCTCGTCGATCGGCGCGCCATGGGGGTGGGGAAGTGGGCGTCCGTAGGCTTCGCGCAGACGGCCTTGGATAGCGCGCACGCGACGGCGATCCGGGCGGCGAGGCGAGACTGCCGGAGGGAGCACCCGCCCAACGTTAGGGTCGCCCGAGAACCGATCGATTTGCCCTGAGGCCCTGGGACACGCAGCGGTTGAAGACCCGGGTCCCCCAGAGGGGACCAAACCCTTCAGCGACAGCCGGCGGACGAGGCCAAGCACTTAGCCTCTGGCCCGTGGACGGGGTCCAGACGACCGCACATCACGGCGAGCTGGCCGGCACCACCGTGCATTGGTGGCAGGCAGCCGGTCCCGTGGACCCACCCGTCCTCTACCTGCACGGCGTCCCGACGAGTGGGGACGACTGGCTTCCGTTCCTCGAACGCACCGGCGGCCTGGCTCCCGACCTGCCGGGCTTCGGCCGCTCAGGCAAGCCACCGCACTTCGACTACTCGATCCACGGCTACCGCCGCTTCCTCGAGGCCTTCCTCGACCACCTCGGGATCGATCGACTGTCGCTCGTGGTGCACGACTGGGGCGGGGTGGGGCTGGCCCTCGCCCAGGCCGCCCCCGAGCGGATCGAGCGGCTCGTAGTGATCAACTGCGTGCCGCTGCTGCCCGGCTACCGCTGGCACCGCATCGCGCGCGTCTGGCGTACCCCGTTGATCGGCGAGCTGGCCATGGGGCTCACCACGCGCTGGGGCACGCGCCAGCTCTCCCGCGAGGCCGTCGTCGCGCCCGGGCCGGCACCCGCGGAGTTCGTCGACCGCGTGTGGCGCCACTTCGACCACGGCACCCAGCGGGCCATACTTCGCCTCTACCGCTCGGCGCCGTCCGCGGTGCTCGAGGCGGCGGGGGCACGGCTGGGCGACATCCGCTGCCCGGCGCTCGTGCTGTGGGGAGTGGAGGATCCGTACATCGCGACGAGCTTCGCCGCGACCTACGCCGAGCGGCTCGGCGGTCCGACGGAGCTCGAGCTGGTCGAGCGCGCGGGCCACTGGCCGTGGATCGACCGGCCGGAGACGATCGACCGCGTGGCCGGCTTCCTGCGCGCCGCCGCTTGAGCCCTCGCGAGATGGAAGCCCGGCCCCGGCGACCACGAGAGTGCGGTTGACCCCGTCATAGCGGGCAAAGTGCACGCGCGTCCGCGGGCAGGACGCCTGGGGGCGGCGCTCGAGCGGTGGCCGTCGGCCGCGCCGCTTCTGGCCGCGGCGATCCCGGCGCTGGTCGTCCTACTGCTACAGCCCCATCCCGTCGACCTGGCGGCCCACGAGTTTCGCGCCGCGCTCTTCGAGCGCGAGGGCTTCACGCTGTGGAACGGCCAGTGGTACTCGGGGCACCACACGCCCGCCTACAGCGTGCTCTTCCCACCGCTCGCCGCCCTGCTCGGACCAATGGTGGTGGGGGTGCTCTCGTGCCTGGCCGCGGCCGTGCTGTTCGAGCCGCTCGCACGCGGGCACTTCGGGCCGCCCGCCCGTTGGGGCGCGGTGTGGTTCGGGCTCGCCACCGGGGTCAACCTCTTCACCGGGCGACTGCCGTTCGCCCTCGGCGTGGCGCTTGGGCTGGCGTCGCTGCTCGCGCTGCAGCGCGAGCGTCCGGCAGCGGCCACGGCGCTCGCGCTGGTCACCCCGCTCGCCAGCCCGGTGGCCGGTCTGTTTCTGGCGCTCGCCGGTGTGGCCTGCGCGCTGGCGGGCAACGGCACCATTCGCCGCGGCGGAGCGGTGGTGGCCGCAAGCGCGCTCCTCCCGGCTCTGTTGCTTGCCGTCGCCTTCCCGGAGGGCGGCCGGTTCCCATTCGCCCTGTCGGCCTTCTTTCCCTTGCCGCTGCTGGCGGCCGCTGCCGTGCTCCTGCTCATGCGATCCGAGAGGGTGTTGCGCACCGGTGTGGCCCTGTACGGGCTGGCGACAATCGTCGCGCTGATCGTCGACAGCCCGGTGGGGGCCAACGCCGCGCGGCTCGGAGCGCTGTTCGGGGGACCGCTCCTGGCCTGTGCCCTACTCAGCGGCCGCGCTCGGCACCTCCCGACCGCGCTCGCGGTGACCGGCCTCGCGGCGCTCGCGGTCTGGCAGGTCGGACCTGCCACGCGCGACCTCGCGGACGCTCTGCGCGACCCCGCCGCCGACGCCGCCTACTACCGCCCGCTGATGAGCTTCCTCGAAGGTGCCGCGCCTGCCGACGGCCGCATCGAGGTCGTGGCCACCAAGGCTCACCGGGAGACGGCCGTCGTGGCCGAGCGCTTCCCGCTCGCCCGCGGCTGGGAGCGGCAGCTCGACATCCGCCACAACGCCCTCTTCTTCGAGGGCGGCCTCGACGACGACTCCTATCGGCGCTGGCTCACCGACAACGCGGTCGGATTCGTGGCGCTGCCCGACTCGGCGCTCGACTACAGCGCCGAGGCCGAACGCCGCCTCGTGGAGCGCGATCCGCCCTACCTGAAGCTGCGCTTCCGATCACGCCGGTGGCGGGTGTACGAAGTGGTGCCGGGGCCTGAGCTCGTCGTGCCGGAGGGCGGCGCCGAGATGTCGGCGAGCCTGGAGGGCGACCGGGTGACGCTGACCGTGCGCCGTCCCGGGAGCGCCCTCGTACGCGTGCGCTGGACCCCGTACTGGCGGCTCAAGGGTGGCTGCGTGGAGCCCCGGAACGGATGGACACGGGTGACCGCCCGGAGCTCTGGACGCGCGGTTATGACCACCTCGTTCACGCCCGGGCGCGTGCTCTCACGCGGACGCCGCTGCTCCTGAGCACTTTCCGCGGCAGATAAGCTGCGCGGATGGAACGTCTGATCGCCGCCCGCAGGGCCGTCCTACCCCAGGGCGCAATCGACGTGATCCGGCAGATCGGGTTGGTGGTCGGCGCCTACTACCTCTACCGCATAGTGCGCGGGGTGGTGGACGGTAAGACCCACGTTGCCTTCGACAACGCGCGCACGCTCGTGGACATCGAACGCGGCATGGGCCTCTTCTTCGAGCCGACCCTGCAGGGCTGGGCCCTCAGCCAGTCCTACGTCGTCGAGGCCGCCGACTGGATGTACGTGAACTCCCATTTCACGATCACGACCGGCTTCATGGTCTGGCTCTACTTCGCCCGCAACCACGCCTTCTACTTCGTGCGCAACATGTTCATGATCGCCATGGGCCTCGCCCTGGTGCTGTACGTGCTCTACCCGACGGCCCCGCCACGTCTCATGCCGGAGTGGGGCTTCACCGACACGGTGGCCGCCTTCGTCGGCGAGGCCACGGCAAACAGCGCAAGCGTGCTCTACAACCCCTTCGCCGCAGTGCCCAGCATGCACGTGGCCTTCGCGCTGATGGTCGCGATCCCCGCCGTGAAGCTCGTGCGCATCCGTCCTCTCAAGGTCTTCTGGGGCATCTACCCGTTCGTCGTGACGATGGCCGTGATGATCACCGCGAATCACTTCTGGGTCGACGCGGCGCTGGGCGCGCTCGTTGCCGCGGTTTCGGCCTACGCCGCCAGTGCCGGACTCGCTCGGGCGCGGCCCGAGGCCTGGGCGTGGCGCGGCCGCCTCGCGGCCGAGGCCACGGCTTGAGCCCCGACTCGCCTCGCACGCGGCCACCGCGCAGCGCCGGAGGCGCTCGGCAGCCACGGGCGTCCAACGGCCGCCCCGACGGGCGCCGCGGGGAGCCGTGGACCGCCGCCGAGGTGCGCTCGGTGGCCCGCAACCGCCTGATCGAGTCGCGCCTCACCCCCAACGCGATCTCGCTCACCGGCCTTGCCCTGAACGTGGTGGCGGCGGTGCTCGTGACCCAGCGCCACTTCTTCCTCGCAGGCCTCGCCTTCATCGTCGGCTCGGTGATGGACACGCTCGACGGGCGCTATTCGCGCATGTCCGGGAAGGGGTCGGCGTTCGGCGCCTTTCTCGACTCCACGCTCGACCGCATGGAGGAGGGCATCGTGCTCGCGGCCGTCGCCGCCTACTTCGCGGCCGAGGGAGACGACCTCCTGGCGGGCCTCGTGGTGGTGGCCGTCGTCGGGTCCCTCATGGTCAGCTACACCCGTGCTCGCGCGGAGGCCATCGGTGTCGAGTGCAAGGTGGGCCTGGCCACGCGGCCGGTGCGAGTGGTGATCCTCTCGGCCGGCCTGCTGTTTGCGGAAGATTTCTTCGGGGCAGGATTTGGCCTGCTGGAGCCGGCGATCTACGCGATGGCCGCTCTGACGACGGTGACCGTGGTCCAGCGCGTGCTGCACGTGAGGCGGCAGCTGGTCGGCACCGGTGCCGTGTAACAAACCGTCGCTTTTCGACTTAAGTGAAGCGGCGCTCGGAAAGGGCCCGCGGAGAACAACAGGAGGGAACTTATGACTGACTCAGGCATGACCAACGGCGGGTCCCGATACGCCGCCGACAAGGTACGCGTGGCGATCGTCGGCGTTGGCAACTGCGCCAACTCGTTCGTGCAGGGCGTGCACTACTACCGCGACGCCGATCCGGACCAGGAGGTCCCCGGCCTCATGCACGTGGACCTTGGGGGCTACCACGTGCGCGACGTCGAGTTCACGGCCGCGTTCGACATCGACGCCGACAAGGTCGGCAAGGACCTCTCGGAGGCGATCTGGTCGGGTCAGAACAACACGATCAAGTTCACCGACGTCCCGCACGCCGGCATCGAGGTGCAGCGTGGCATGACCCACGACGGCCTCGGCAAGTACCTCTCGCAAAAGATCACGAAGGCCCCGGGGGAGACGGCCGACATCGTCTCGATCCTCAAGGAGACGAAGACCGACGTCGTGGTCTCATACCTCCCGGTCGGGTCCGAGCTCGCCACCAAGTGGTACGTCGAGCAGGTGCTCGCGGCCGGGTGCGGTTTCGTCAACTGCATCCCCGTGTTCATCGCCCGCGAGGAGTACTGGGGCAACCGCTTCCGCACGGCGGGACTCCCGATCGTCGGCGACGACATCAAGTCGCAGGTGGGCGCCACCATCGTGCACCGGCAGCTGGCCCGGCTGTTCGCCGACCGCGGGGTGAAGATGATGCGCACCTCGCAGCTCAACGTCGGCGGCAACATGGACTTCTACAACATGCTCGAGCGCGAGCGCCTGGAGTCGAAGAAGATCTCGAAGACCAACGCCGTGACCTCGATCATGGACCACGAGCTCCCGGCCGACGACGTGCACGTGGGGCCGTCGGACTACGTGCCGTGGCTCACCGACCGCAAGTGGGCCCACATCCGCGTGGAGGGGCAGTCGTTCGGAGACGTGCCGCTGAACATGGAGCTGAAGCTCGAGGTGTGGGACTCGCCGAACTCGGCGGGCGTCGTGATCGACGCGGTGCGCTGCTGCAAGCTCGCGCTGAACCACGGCCTGTCCGGCCCGCTCGAGGGGCCGAGCTCGTATTTCATGAAGTCGCCCCCGACACAGGTGGCCGACCCGGTCGCCCGCGAAGACACCGCGGCGTTCATCGCCCGCTACGGCGGGGCGCCGAAGCTGCCGGGCGGCAAGGCGCAGATCCGGGCGGTGGAGCCGGCTTAGGCGGACGGGCGCGAGGGAGCCGCACGTGCGGCTCCCTCGGAGGTTGCTTGCCCTCAGGCGGGGTAGAGCTCGCTGCGCCCGGGCCTATCCTCGGGCGCCGTGCCCGGCGAGCGCTTCTCCATAGCCCAGGTCACCCCCTACGCCTGGGAGCAGCACCACGAGGTCAACCGCTTCGTGGATCGGCTGTCCGACGAGCTGTGCGCCCGCGGCCACCGCGTCGTGGTAATCGCGCCGTCGGACTCACGCGACCTCGTGAAGGAGTCGCGCTCGGTGATCGCACAGGCGGCCGAGGACCCGGCCGCGCTGTTCGCCGGCGACGGCTGCGCCCGCGTGCTCGGAGTCGGTCAGAGCCTGCCCCTGAAGGGCTCGCGGCGCGGGGGGACGGTCTCCTTGCCGCTCGACGTGTCGCGCACGATCGAGGAGCTCCTGGACCGCGACCCGTTCGACTTCGTGCACGTGCACGAGCCGTTCGCGCCGAGTGCCGCGTCCGCGGCCCTGCGCCATTCGCGCGCACTCAACGTCGGGACCTTCCACTCCGCGACCGAGCGCGTGCTGTCGACTCAGTTCGCGCGCAAGCTCGTAACCCTCCTCTTCGGGCGCCTGGACGGCCGCACGGCGAGCTTCGCGGCCACGCGCGACGCGGTCGAGCGCTTCTTCCCCGGGGACTATCGGGTGATCCCGCCCGGGGCGGATGTCGTCGAACGGGAGCCTCGGGAGGACACCGGCACGATCGAGATCCTCTACTCGGCCGAGGAGGAACGAGCGGGGGCCCGGATGTTCCTGCGCGCGCTGCGCAAGCTCCCACCGGAGCTGCCGTGGCGGGCCACGGTGTGGTCGCGACTCGGCGAAGCTGAGCCGGCGGTGCCGCTCTCGCGCGCCCTGCGTGACCGCGTGCGCTTCGCGGGGCCGATGGACGGCTCGGAGGCGCAACACCTCGCCGGGGCGGCGATCGTGGTCGCCGCCTCCAACGGCACCTCGCCCGCACCTCAGCTCGTGCTGCGCGCCCTGGCGGGCGGGGCGGTGCCGGTGGCCAGCCGGCTGCCGGCCTACGAGGAGGTTCTCGGCGAGGGTGAGCGGGGCCTGCTCTTCGAGCCGCGAGACACCCAGACCCTCGCCGCCCAGCTCACGCGCCTCGTGGCCGACGAGCCGCTGAGGTCGCGCCTGCGCGAGCGGGCGTGCGCTGACCGCGAGAGCCTGTCCTGGTCGCGGACGGCCGAGGCCTTCGAAGAGCTCTACGGCTCGATCGCGGCCCGGCGGCACCGGCCGCCCGCGGTGGACTCGGCTCATGCGCGCCGGCTCGCCTCCCGACCGCTCATCAGCGTCGATCTGCACATGCATACCGACCACTCGCCGGACTGCGCCACCCCGGTGGACACGCTGCTCGAGACCGCGGTCGCCCAGGGCCTCGGGGCCATCGCCGTGACCGACCACAACGAGGTGTCCGGAGCGCACGAGGCCCGTGCGCGGGCCAACGGGATCAAGGTGATCGTGGCCGAGGAGGTGAAGACCGCGAGCCAGGGAGAGGTGATCGGCCTCTTCATCGAGGAGAAGATCCCGCGGGGCATGACGCTCGCCGAGACGATCGCCGAGATCCGGCGACAGGGGGGCTTGGTCTACGTGCCACACCCTTTCGATCGCATGCATTCGGTTCCGGACTACGAGCACCTGCTGGAGGTGGTCGAGGACGTCGACGCCATCGAGGTCTTCAACCCGCGCGTGGCCTTCTCGGCCTTCAACGAAGAGGCGGCGCGGTTTGCGGCCAAGTACCGCGTGGTGGCGGGCGCGGGCTCGGACAGCCACGTGGCGCAGGGGCTCGGCTCGGTGAAGATCCGCATGCGCGATTTCGACGGTCCCGAGGAGTTCATGGCCTCCCTGCGGGACGCCGACATCATTCGCCGGCGCCAGTCGCTGATCTACGTGCAGGCGCTCAAGTTCCTCCAGACCCGCGGGAATACCAAGGGCCGCTCGGCACCGGCCGTCGGTGGCCCGGAACCGGGGTGAGCGACAGGCAACAACCGGTGCACGGGAAGGGAGCGGGACCCTCACCGTCAAAGCTCTCAAGCCCGATGCCCGTGACCGACGACGAGATCCGCGAGAAGTATCTGGAGCGGGCCATCAGGGAGCTGAACTCACTCACCCACGACCTCCAAGCGTGCCCTCACTGCCCGCGCGGGCAGATGATGCCGGTGCTCGGCTCCGGTCATCCGCAGGCGGACATCTTCATGGTGAAGTACGCCCCCCGACCCTCGGAGATCGAGGAGGGGGTGGCCTTCTACGGGCGCTCGGGGAACGCGCTGATGAAGAGCTTTGGGCGGCTCGGCATCGACCCGCTCGTGGTGTACGGCACCGTATTCGTCAAGTGCCCGGTCACCGACACCGAGCTGTCCGCGCCCGAGTGCCGGGCGCGGGTGCTCGAGGAGCTGACGGTGGTGGCTCCACGAATCGTGGTCGTGATGGGAGAGGAGGCGCTCGCGGAGCTGAACGACCTGGGCGTGCCGCTTGGCCGGGAGGTTTTGGCCACGCCGGGTGAGGTGCAGAAGCTGACCCCGACGATCGACGCCCTGTGGGTGCCGGACATCGACAGCGCGCTCGACACCGACAGTTCCAAGCGGGCGTTCTGGAGGGCGTTCAGGCCGCTCGGGGAGTGGTACGCGGAGCTGCCGCCCTACTGAGCCTTCTCCAGCAGCGCAACGGACTCGATGTGCGGCGTCTGGGGAAACATGTCCACGGGCGTGACAGCCGTCAGGCGGTAGCCCGCGTCGACCATCTGTCGCGCGTTCGGCGCCAGCGTGGTGGGGTTGCAGGACACGTAGACGATGCGCTTGGCGTCCGCCTCGAGCACCCGGCGCACGATCTTCTGGGAGAGCCCGGCGCGCGGCGGATCGATCACGACGACGTCCGGCTTGCCGGCCTTCTCCACCAGCGGCCGCATCGCGGTGCGCACGTCGCCGGCGAAGAAATGGGCGTTGTCGACGCTGTTGATGCGCGCGTTCTCGATGGCGTCGGCCACCGCACTCTCGACCACCTCGACGCCCCACACCTCTCGAGCACGCAGCGACAGCGCCAGCGCGATCGTGCCGATGCCGCAGAAGAGGTCGTACACGCGCTCGCCGCCGCTCAGGCCGGCGAGATCGGCGGCCACGCCGTAGAGCCGTTCGGCCATCTCTGTGTTGGTCTGGAAGAACGCCTCGGGCGAGACCCGGAAGCGCAGCCCGAGCGTCTCCTCTTCGAGGTAGGCGGATCCGGCCAGCAGCTCGGTCTGACCGTCGCGCGTGGTCTCGCCGACGCCGGCGGCGCGCGTCCACAGCAGGCTGTCCACGTCGACGGCCTCGATGAAGGATTCGGCGCGTAGCTCGAAGCCCGGGCTCGTGACCATGCGCGCCTGCACCTGACCCGTGCGGCGGCCCTCGCGCACCACGAGGTTGCGCAGGAAGCCGGTGTGCACGCGGCGGTCGTAGGCGATCAGCCCCTCCGTGCGGCACCAGGCCTTGACCGCCTCGCGCACGGAGTTGATCCGCTCCGACGCGAGGATGTCGTCGGACACGTCGTCGATCTGGTCCCACCGCCCCGGGCGGTGGAAGCCCAGCACGAGCCCGTGGTCGTCTGAGCTGCCGAAGGAGTACTCGAGCTTGTTGCGGTAGCGCCAGGGCTCGACCGCCGGGACCATCGGGGCCACCGGCGGGTCCTCGAAGTGGCCGATGCGCGTGAGCGCCTCCCGCACCTGGGACTCCTTGACGGCCACCTGCCGCTCGTAGGGAAGAACCTGCCAGGACGCGCCCGGGTGGGGCGCTCGCGGCTCGATGCGGTCCGGACTCGGCTCGAGCAGCTCAACGGTGCTCGCCTCGGCGTAGCCGCGCTTCGCCCGCTCGATTCGAGCACGCACCCGGTCGCCGGGCATCGCGCCCTGCACGAAGACGACGTAGCCGTCGAGTCGAGCCACGCCGTTGCCACCGTAGGCCAGGGTGTCCACGGTGAGCTCGAGCTCGCTGCCCTTCTCGGGTCGGGTGCGCGCCGGAGTGCTCACGCGCCCTCCCCGTCGGCCAGCCGGATCGCCTCGAGCGCGTAGTGGAGGCCGAAGATCAACTCGCCGTCGTCCTCCCACGAGGTTCTGCCACCCAGCGTCTGAACCTGTTCGCCGAAGAAGCCGAGTGGCTCCTGCTCCACCGCACGCAGTGATTCCCTCAGCATGCGCCGGCCGAGCAGAGTCCACTTCTCCGTCTCCTTACAGGTCCCCGTCTCACGGCACACGATTCCCAGCCGTAGCAATCCCGACGCGGTTATCACGCCGGCGCTGGTGTCCCGGGGGGCGTCGTCGGGCGCGGCGTAGTCGTAACGCGGGACGGCGTCGGGGGGGAGGAAGCGGGACACGTAGCCGGCGGCGCGCTCGGCCACTCGCAGCAGGCGCCGGTCCTCGAGCTGATCGCCGAGCTGGGTGAAGCCGTGCACCGCCCAGCCCTGGCCGCGTGCCCATGTGCTGCGCGTGGACAGACCCTGGTGGGTGTGGCGAAGCACCACCGCGCCGGTGCGCCGCCTGAAGTGCACCGACTGTCCGGTCGAGCCGTTCTTGCGTACGAGTAGCGACGCGAGACGGTGGGCGGCCCGGGTGGCCTCGGCGCGGTACCTTGGCTTCTCCTCGGACCGGGCGGCCCACAGCAGCAGCGGCAGGTTCATCGCGCTGTCGATGATCGTGTCGGACTCGCGGTCGGAGCTGCAACCGGTGCATCCCGGTCCGGCTCGGGTCGGCAACGTCCCGGCGGCCCTGTTGCTGCGGATCAAGCCGCTGAGGCGCCGGGCGGCCTTCGATCCGCTTGCCTTCAGGCGGGCGCACGTGGGCTTGTCGGCGGGCTCGTAGCCGTCGTCGCCCTGGTCGGGGAGCTGGCACACGCGTCGGTGCGCCGCCACCGACGAGAGCTCGTACTTGAAGCCGAGGTCGTGGTTGTCGGCCCGTTCCTGTCCGAGGTTGGCGAGGGTGGCCTCTAGCGCCCAGTCCCTGAACAGGTCGCTGCCGCGAGTCAGGTCCGCCGCCTGCCACAGCGATCCGGGCCAGAAGCCGGTGGTCCAGCCGCTTGTCAGGCGCAGCTCGCCGTCGCGGCCGGTGCCGAGCGGAAAGGAGCCGGCGGGCGTGCGAGCGTGCAGGGACGCCAACCGGTGTAGAAGCAGCCCACGCGGGTCGCTCAGGGGGCTGGCCAGCAGGTTGTCGACGAAGACGGGTCCGCCCTCGGCGCCCAGTCCGAGGGTGCGGCGTGCCGCCACCGGAAACGTCGTGTCACCGCCGTCGACGCTCACCCGGATGTCGCGCCCGCCTCTCAGCTCCACGTGGTGCCAGGGGCTGCTCGGCCAGCCGGGAGCGGGTGAAACGAGCTCGCGCCGCCCCGCCATCTGCAGCTCGACGCCACCGCCCACGGCGCGAAGCCTGAGCGTGCGCGGTCCGGCGCCGATGAGCATGCGCGCCTGGCTGCCCGGGTCGAGCCGTAGATCCAGCGAAACGGCCCACGGCGGTTCGGGTAGGCGGTGGCTGGCCTCACCGGCCTCCGCGAGCGCGCCGGCCAGCGACCGCAGGGCAAGCACCTCCCCGTCCCGCTCGTCCCCGGCCTCGGCGATCAGCGGGCCGGTGACGCTCCAGTCGCCGGCGAGCTGCTCGGAGAAGCTCGCGACGAACAGCGCCACGGCCGCCGGAGGCTCACGCGGGACCGGGCCGTCCTCGCCGGCGGCGTCGATCACCACGTACAGCGCGAAGGCCAGGAAGCCGAGCGCAATGAGCGCGGGTACCACCACGCGTGGTGCGACACGCGGGCGGCGCGAGCTCATGCGCCAAGGGTACGAGGGCTACGCGAGCTTCGAATCGACGGCGTTCAGGACGGTCTTGCGGTTGGCGTGCTGTTGCTCGTAGCTGCGCACCTTGCGCAGGTCCGGCGCCGAGAGGTCGCCGAGTTGGCCGAGCACCTGGGCGGCATTGAGGTCCTCGTAGTCGGCGATCGGGAAGGCCGAGCCGCGGCGGTTGCGTTCCGGAGCCGCCACGGACGAGGCGTCCTCGTCTCCGCGCTGAAGACCCAGGAGCTGCTCCAGATCGGCCAGCACGTCACCCGTCTGGTCGCGGCCACGAGACACGAGCCCCTGGATGAGCTCCTGCGCGTCGTCGGCCGTCATGCGACCACGACTGACCGCGTCGCTCACGACCTCCTCGATCCGATCGCGAGTGAGCATCAGGAGGTTGAGCGGCGCGTTGATGCTTCGGGCCAGCGCGTCCCTGAGGTCGGCCACGTTCTTCCCCGAGAAATCGTCCACCGGTGTGTCACTCTGCGCGGGCCGCCCGGGGCTCGCGCTGCGACCGCCGTTCTTACGCGTGCGGCCCCCCGCGCGCGCCTGCGCCCCGCGCCTCGACGTCGGCTTCTTCGTGCTTGACGAGTTTGGCGTCTTCGCGCGCGCCGCGGTCGGCTTGGAAGGGACCGGTTTCTTTGCGCCCGCCCCTCCGCGGGCAGAGCCGGAACGCGACTTGGACGGCTGCTGTCGGGCCCCACCGCCTGATTTCCTTCGACCCTTGCCGGGCTCGGCCATATCCACCCTCCTTCGTCGCAGAGCGCGCTGACGGCAGACTACTGCCCATGCGCACAGCGGCCGTCCTCCTCGCAGCGGCACTCGTGACCGCCCTCTCGGGCTGCCCCGGGCTGAGCCGGGACACGATCGAGCCGGGTCGCCTTGCTCCGGGCTTCGAGCGTTGGGAGACGTTGTCGAGCCGTATTGCCGCGCCGTGGCCCGCGCTCCAGGAGAGCGACGGACGCTTCCGCGACTACGTTGCCGGAGCACGGCCGGGGTTCCCCGAGCGCTACGGCGAGTCGACGCTCGGCTACGCGTTGATCCAGACCGGCCTGCGCCAGCGCTCCCCGCACCTCGTGACGAGCGGCCTGCGCGCCCTGGCCTGGGTGGTCAGCCCGGGCGGCGGAAGCCCGCGGCCGAGCCCGTTCGAGAACCTGGCCGTGGCCGGTGCGTACAACCTGGCACGGACGCGGCTCGCCCACCATCCGCTGTTTCTGCGTAACCGGTCAGCGTGGGAGGCCTGGCTGGGTCGGGCGACCCTCACCCGACTGGGCGAGCGTTCTTACTACGGCAACAAGCACCTCGTGGACGCCGTGGCCGTTCTCGAGCTCCTTCGCACCGGACTCCACTCGGACCATCCGGACGCGGTGCTCGGCGGCGCCCGCGGCCGGGCGCAGCGGCTCACCCGCGAGCTCGTCAACCAGACCATCCCCGCCCTCAGCAAGGAGCGCGGGGTGCTCATGGAAGACGCGCGGACGGTTGTCCTGTCGGATCCGCCGACCGACCCACTCGCCTACCACGGCCTGTCCCTGGGGATGTACGCGCGGGCCGTTCGGCTGCTCGGCAGCGGGGCGCGGGCGGCAGCGCGATCGAGCCTGCGTCAGGCGGCCAACGCCTCCTTCGCCCTGGCCGCCCCGGACGGGGATCTCTCATACTTCGGGCGCTCGCAGGAGCAGGCCTGGGCCCTGCCACTGACGGCCAGCGGTGCGGAAGGCGCGGCGGCCCTTCTCAGCTCCCTCCCGGCCGAGGACGAACGTGACCGAGCCGTGGCCGAGCGCGCTCTCGTCCGGCTCCGTGACGTGTACGAGCTCGGACCCCGGGGGCTCGCGATCGTGCCTGCGCTCGGAGCGGACGCCGACCGCGGCCGAGCGGCTCTCGACCGCTACGCGTTCGCCACCGGCTACACCGGCCTGACGCTCATGGGCCTCAACTGGTGGCTCGACATGCAGGACGGATCGCGCCGGCGCCTCGGCGCACTTGCGAGCGACGTCGACGGTGGCCAGGTGCTGTCGCGCGGCCAGAGCGCGTTCGCCACCGTACGCTCCGGCGACGTCTGGTACGCGGTCAAGAACGCCCCGCCCGAACGGCTCGGCGATCTCCGTTACGGCTTCGGGCTCGCGGCGCTGAAGGTCCAGACGGGTCGCGGGTGGAGGGACGTGCTGCCGCTCCTCCCCCGCACGCACGGGCGTCCTGACAGCCCTGGGCCGGTGTTCATGGGAAGGCGCGGACTGGCCTATCCGTTCGGGCGCCGGATCAAGGTGGGCGCCGGTGGGGCCACCGTGGAGGGGGGCTTCCGCAACGTCGAGGGAGCCGTCGTGCGCTCCGGGGTGACCTTCCGATACGAGCCGCGGCCCTGCGGGGTGCGGCTGAGCTTCCCCGCCCGGACGGGGGACCGCTTCGAGTACTCGGTGTTCTTCCCGGGCACCGGTGCCGGCCCGCTGCCACGCGTCGAGGCGGAATCGGTCGGCGACTCGGAGCGTCTCGTGGAGTACCCGCCGGGCACTCGCGTCGAGTTCGAACCGGGGTACGCCTCCGCCACCGAGCCGCACCTCGTGCGTGCCCGACTGATGCTCACGGCGGCCGAGAACGAGCCCCTCGGCGTCACGGTGGGCTGCCGGCGGTAGACGGCCACGTCCGTTTGCGCCTGTCGGTTGCGTCGCCGGCTCAGTTGTGCCAGCTTGAAGCGGGACGTCGAGCGGGGGGAACGCATGGTGCAGGCAGCAGGCTGTCGTGGGCAACGGGGAGTTGGACTGGCGATGGCGCTCTTCGCGGTGTTGCTTGCCGTCACACCCGCGGGCGCCTCGGCAGCGCGTCCGTCCTTCGCCTACCGCGGCGTGATCGAGGGCTCCTACGGCCGGCCGTGGGACCACGGCCAGCGCGAGCGGGTGTTGCGGTGGATGCCGGCTCACGGCTTCGACGCCTACGTGCACGCCCCCAAGGACGACCTGTACGGCCGCTCCAACTGGCGCGATCCCTATCCCGCGGAACAGCAACGCGACTTCGACACCGAGATCCGCTTGGCGCGCGCGGCCGGCGTCGAGTGGATCCCCAACGTCTCCCCGGCCCTGCCCCTCATCCCCACTCCGGCCGCCCCCAGCCAGGCGCCCAGCAAGGACCTCTGCTTCTCGTGCCCGGAGGACGTCGACGCCCTCCTCGCCAAGTTCGAGCCGTTCCTCGACGCCGGGTCACAGACGGTGATGGTGAGCTTCGACGACGTGTCCAAGGTCATGTCCGACCCGCGTGACACCACGGCCTACGGGCAGGGTGACGCGGCGTTCGGGAAGGCCAACGGCGAGTTCCTCACCAAGCTCCTCGGCAGGTTGCACGCCCGCGATCCGGGCCTGCGCCTGCTGATGGTCGGCGCCGACTACTTCGGGACCACCGACACCGCCTATCTCCAGGGTCTGCGGTCGAGCCTCGACCCCGGCGTCGAGGTGCTGTGGACGTGCCGTCCGAGGACTTCCGCCCGGAGGACGCCCAGGCGTACGCGCGGCTCATCGGCCGCAAGCCGATCGTGTGGGACAACTGGACCAACAACGACGCCTCGGGCAACGCCATAGGTGGTCAGGCGGCACGCATCTTCCTCGGCCCGTACAAGCGGCGGGCCGACGTCGCCTCCGAGCTGCGGGGCTTCTTCTTCAACCCGACGAACGAGGCCGACCTGAACCTGCTGCCACTGGCCACGGCGGGCGACTGGATGCGAGACCCGAGCGCCTACCGGCCGGAGGACTCGTGGCTGCGGGCGGTGGACGAGCTGGCGGGAGGCAGCGGGCCGCGTGAGGCCCTGCGCGCGTTCGCAGAGGCGAGCTGGTCGAACAAGCTCGACCGTGAGTTGGAGGCGCCGACCTTCACCGCCCGCTCCGGCGCCTTCCTCGAGCGCTACCGTACGAGCGGCCGCTGGCCCGAGCGTCAGGCGCCCCTCCTCGAGGAGCTGCGGCTGGCAGAGGGTGCCGAGCGCTCCCTCGCCGAGCTGCCCCGCCGGGACTTCTTCACCCAGGCCGCTCCGTTCCTACAGGTCACGCGCCAGGGTGCCGTAGCGGGCCGCCTGGGGGCTGAGTTGCTCGCCGCCGAGCGGCCCCGGCTGGTCGTGCGGCGCAGTGGCGGCGGGGCCGAGGGCGAGGTCACCTCTCCCGATCCCGCCCGCGCCGCCGAGCTGCGCACGGCCTTCCGACGGGCCGTCGACGAGTTTCGCGGCAACTCGAGGTTCGCCTACGGGTGGCGCGGCGGCACGGCCTTCGACATCCCTCCGTACCCGGTCCCGGGCAACGTGATGGACGCCTTCGACGGCGCCGTGGACGAGCTCGACCGTGCGTGGACGCCGCGCTCGGCCGACGCCGCTCGGGAGGTACGGCTGACCCTCGATGGGCGGCCGGTGCCGCTCGACGAAACCGGCCGCTTCAGCCTCGGACGTGGCGCGTGCGACGGGGAGCTCGAGGCCGTCGACGGGTCCGCGGGACGCACAGCCGTGGTGCTCGAGGGCTGCACTCCGACCGCGCCGTTCGCGCCGCCGGTGATCGGCGGCGGCTCCTGCCTCCCGAAGCGCTTGACGGTTAGCCGCCGGGGGCTCGGCCAGATTCGGCTCGGGCGCCCGCTGTCCACGGCGGCGCGTCGTAACAGCCGTCCGGCCCGCCCGGGCGTGCGGGTGCTGTGCGTGCGGGGCGGCGGTCGGGTTCGCGTGCTCTCCGGGCGGGGCGGGCGCGTCGAGCTCGTGCTCACCACCGGACCGAGCCACCGGGCGGGGCGGAGCCGTCCGGGCACGGGCGTCAGGACGCTGCGCCGGAGCGAGCCCGTCCGCCGCTCTCTAGGACGCGGATTCATCCTCGGTAGGGCGGGGCGTATCTACGGAGTCCGTGCCCGACGGGTCGTGTCGGTGGGGCGCACGCGGGCCGGCCTGGCGGGCCGCCCGGTGGCCCTGCGCCGGGCGGCGCGGAGGCTGGGCCGGGCCGGCTAGAACCGGCTGCACGCTCACAGCCCGCGCGCGGCACCCGCCGAGGACGGACGGCCAGCACGCCGGACTGGCCCGCGCGAGCCTGTGACAAATCACCATTCGTCCGTGACGGTGTCGTTACCGTCCCGGGAGCCGGACCGATGCCGCCACCGGGGCGTGATCCGAGAGGCGGATTGCCAGCCCGTCCTCGCCACGGACTTCGCGCCGCGCAGCAGGCAGGGCCCGGGGAGGCGCCTCGACCTCGAGGCCGCGCACCAGCAGGTGGTCGATGGCCCTCGGCCCCGTGGGCGGCGCCAGGTCGAAGCGCCGCTCGAGGGCGGCGAAAGTGGCCCGCGAGTCCCGGGGGCGGAGATTCAGGTCACCCCCGAACACCAGCGGCACGCCCGCCGACCACGCGACAGCCTGCTCGGCGGCCGTCAACACCTCCCGCTCGGCGAGCTCCCGCACGGTGCTCAGGTGCATGTTGGCCACCGCCAGCGTGCGCCCGTCCTCACTCTCCAGGCAGGCCCACAACAGGCTTCGACGCTCGGGTCGGTGCGTCAGCGTCCGGCGGCGGACACGTGCCACGCGCCACGGGGGCCGGACCAGGACCTGGTTCGATCCCCCTTCGTTCGAGGCGATCAGGTCGGGGTTGCGCTCGGCCACCCACGCTCGCCCGGCCGCGCCGAGGTTGCGTGAGGTGAGCGCCGAGGCCCCGCCCGCGTCGCAGCGGCGGCTCAGGGGCCGCAGCCAGCGCGGCGGGGCCTCCTGGAGGAGCGCCACGTGCCAGTCCTCGCCGGCGAGGAGCCCGGCGAACTCTTCGCGCAGAGGCCGGTTGACCTGTGCGTGCGTCGCGTTGCGCTCGGTCGCGCCCCATAAGCGCGAGCGCTGGGTGAAGAGGGCGGGATCGGGAGGGAAGTCACGGCCGTGGAACAGGTTCCAGGTCAGGACGCCGAATAGGCTTCGTTGGTGATCCGTCACTTCCTCACCGGCGAGGAGCTTACGAGCGGCGAGCTGGACGCCCTGCTCGAGCGGGCGCTCGTGCTCAAGGCCGACCGTGGCGGCTCCCAGGCCCTCGCAGGTCGCAGCGTGGCCCTGCTGTTCGACCGACCCTCGACGCGCACGCGCGTGTCGTTCGAGGTGGGCGTGCACGAGCTCGGCGGCCATCCGGTGGTCCTAAGGGAGGGAGAAACGCAGCTCGCCCGAGGCGAGTCCGCGCGCGACACCGCCACGGTGCTCGGCCGCTTCGTGCACGCGATAGGCGTGCGCACCGGGCCACACACGGTGGTCGAGGAGCTGGCCGAGCACTCCCCGGTACCGGTCGTGAACATGCTCACCGCCGACCACCACCCCTGTCAGGCGCTCGCCGACCTGCTGACGCTGCGTGAGCGCTTCGGCCGGCTCTCCGGCCTGCGCCTGACCTACGTCGGCGACGGCAACAACGTGGCCCACTCGCTCATGGTCCTGGGGGCCAAGGCCGGCCTCGAGGTGGTCGTGGCCACACCCGCGGAGCTCGCCCCCCATCCGCTCGTCGCGCAGGTGGCGGGCGCCCGGGCAGACGGCGGCGGGTCGGTCGAGTTGACGACCGACCCCCAGGCCGCCGCAGACGGGGCCCACGCCCTGTACACGGACGTATGGGTGAGCATGGGTGACGAGGGCGACGCCGATGCCCGCCGCGAGCTACTCGCCCCCTACCGCCTCGACGAGGCGCTCCTCGGGCGCGCCCTGCCCGAGGCCGTCGCGCTGCACTGCCTGCCGGCCCACCCCGGGGAGGAGATCACCGCCGAGGTGCTCTACGGCCCGCGCTCGGCGGTGTGGGACCAGGCCGAGAACCGCCTGCACGCGCAGAAGGCGCTGCTCGAGCTGCTGACCGGCTCCTGATGCCCAGGCCTGCTCTGGCCCGGACGGCCGACTTGGCGCCCACGGTACATTGGTGCTGATCCGCAGCGTCCGGCGTGGCGAACAACACCACATGCGCAAACTCTCCCTCATAGCGGTTCTCGCCCTCACCGGCCTCGTCGCCGGCTGCGGTGGTGACGATTCCTCCTCCGAACCCAGCTCCAGCGGAGGCGGCGCCAGCGGCGGGGGCGGAAACATCGTCGATATCGGCATGAAGGGCTCGCAGTACATGCCGGACACGATCGACGTCCCCGTGGGTGCCACGGTGAAGTGGACCAACACCGACAGCCCGGCACACACCGTCGACTACGTGGACGGCCCCGGCGAGAAGTTCGAGTCGGGCACTCTGAACCCCGGGGACGAGTTCGAGCAGAAGTTCACGGAGGCGGGAACCGTCAACTACGTCTGCGACATCCACCCGTTCCAGAAGGGCGTCCTGAACGTCAAGTAGTCCCTGGGACGGGCTTGGTCCGTCAGGCCTTCGGTCGCAGCCCGAAGCCGCGCAGAAGCAACAGGGCCGTCTCACCCAGGCCTCCTCGGGCCGGTAGCAGGCCGAGCTGGCTACCTGCGTCGTAGAGGTCGAAGAAGCCGCGCGCGCGCCGGATGCGCCCGTCGGCGAGCTCGACGTAGTGCACGCCGTGCAGGACCACGAAGCGGCCGGTGCCGGGTACCCCGGCCAGCTCGCCGCGATGAGTGCCGAGCAGCCGCCAGGGCAGGCACGCGTACCGGCCGGAGCCGATGGGCTGGGCTGTGCGCTCGACGCGAGCGTCGGGGAAGGCCTTGCGCAGGCGGTCGGCGTGCTTCACCACGTGCTCGACGCCGCCTGTCGGCTCGACCACCACGGGATCCTCGTACTGCACGTCCGGTGTGCAGCAGTTGCCGAAGGCCGTCCGGCCCACCCACGCGTCGGCCCAGGCCGAGGCGAGAGCCTCGAGTGCCGAGAGCTCGAGCGGCTCGGTGGTCATCCGTGCAGCCCGCCGCCGGGATCAGCTGAGGGGCTCAAGCTCCGGCAGTCCCTCGGTGGGCGTCGAGGCCTCGGCGTAGAGCCGGCGAGGGATGCGCCCCGCTTCATGGGCCAGCCGCCCGGCCTCGACGGCGAGGCGCATCGCCCGTGCCATGGCCGCCGGATCGGCCGCACGTGACACGGCGCTCGCCAGCAACACCGCCTGGCACCCGATCTCCATGGCCACGGTCGCGTCTGAGGCGGTGCCGACACCGGCGTCGAGGATCACCGGCACACGGGCGCGCTCGACGATCAGGCGCAGGTTGTAGGGGTTCTGAATGCCCATGCCGCTGCCGATCGGCGAGCCGAGCGGCATCACGGCGGCGCAGCCGGCGTCCTCGAGGCGGCGGGCGAGAATCGGATCGTCATTGGTGTAGGGAAGGACCACGAAGCCGTCGGCCACGAGCGTCTCGGCGGCCTCCAGCAGCTCGGTGGGATCGGGTAGCAGCGTGCGGTCGTCGCCGATCACCTCCAACTTCACCCAATCGGTCTCGAAGGCCTCGCGCGCCAGGCGGGCGGTGGTCACGGCGTCGCGGGCTGTGAAGCAACCGGCGGTATTGGGAAGCAGGAAGCAGCCGGCCTGCTCGAGGACCTCGACGATCGACCCTCGGGCACCGGGCTCCACGCGCCGCAGGGCCACGGTGGCCATCTCCGCGCCCGACGCCTCCACGGCGTCCGCGAGCACCTCGAGGTTGCGAAAGCCGCCGGTGCCGATGATCAGCCGCGAGCCGAAGGTGCGGCCGGCGATCTCGAGCTCAGCCACCGCCCACCGCCTGCAGGACCTCGACGCGCTGGCCGGCGCTGAGCAGCGTCCGGTCCCACGCCCCCCGGGGGACGACCTCCCCATCCACCGCCACCGCCACCCCGCGCCCCTCGGCCGGGGCGCCGCTTGCCTCGAGCGCGGCGGCCACCGTGGCCCCCGGGGCAAGCTCCTGCTCGCGACCGTTCACGATGAGCATCATCGCGCCGTCTCCGCGAAGGGCCGTCGAGCGAAACGGTCGGGGGCGAAGGCGGCCACCGTCTCGGGCGGTTCGTCGCCGGCGACGATCGCGCCCACGGCCTCTGCG
>JAABUN010003182.1_pt1 | contig 26349 bp, 25 predicted proteins | sample 5559311 | NCBI WGS metagenome assembly JAABUN01 (sample SAMN10711877, study PRJNA513370) | rock metagenome | isolation source: Antarctica rocks | place: Antarctica: Victoria Land, Siegfried Peak sud
GACCAATCGATCGCCAGCATCTGGGCGGCCTCCCGGACGTAGCCGGCGGTTCGACGCGCAGGGATGCGCACGCGGTGCCGCCTGTGCGCTACTCCGCGCAGACCTGTCCTTGGGCTTGCTCCGATCTCGTAAGTGCTGGCGAATTCGTTATGGCAACTTTCCAGGTGCGGAGGCGGCGCTGGCGGGCAAGTCCTGGTAGGCTGAGGTGGCTGGTATCATCGCCTCACCGCCAGGAGGATCACAATGCTCCGCTCCGAGCCGCTCCCGCCCGTCCCCGCCGAGATTACCCGGATCGCGCGGGCGTGTCCTGGCCGCTTCGCTTGTCCGGCAGGGCTATGCGGCTCGCCGATACGCCTGGTGGAGGCCACCGAGCACCGAGAACGCCCGCACTTGGCCCATACGCCCCGTATCTACCGGGGATGCCGTACCGTCGCCGGGGATGTGCTGTCGGAGCCCCTGATGTGGCCGGTCCTGGTTGAAGTAGGCCGCATACTCCCGGAGCATGCGCCGCAGGTGGCGCTCGCCCAGCACCAGGACGTGGTCCAGGCACTCGCGCCGGACGCTGCCGAGGAACCGCTCGCACATGGCGTTTTGTCGCGGTGCCCGGTATGCGATCCGCAGCTCCGTGATGCCGCTCGCAGCCGCGCCGCGGACGAAGACCGGCCCGTACTTGCTGTCGCGATCGCGGACCAGATAGCGCGACCGCTGGCCGAAGGGCGTCGCCTCGCGCAGTTGCTGGGCGACCCAGGCATCCGTCGGGTGGCGCGTCACGCCGACGTGCACCACGCGGCGTGACCCGAGCGCGACGACGACGAAGGCGTACACCGGGCGGAAGAGCGCGTCGGTGACCGGCAGGAAGTCGCACGCCCAGATGTCGGGGGCGTGGTTGCGCAGGAACGTCGCCCCGGACTGCCCGGCGCGGCGCGGCGGACGGGCTCCGCGCATGTGCCGCTGGACCGTCCACTTGGCCACGCGGATGTCGAGCTTCAGGAGCTCGCCCCGGATGCGCTCCGCGCCCCACAGGACGTTTGCCGCCGCCATCTCCCGGATCAGCGCGATCGTTTCGGGCGGCACTTTGGGTCGGCGCGCCGCTGACCCCGGCCGCGATCTGCGTCGCCATACGAGACGGAACAGCTGCCGATGCCAGCGCAGGAGTGTATCGGGCTGGACGAGCAGCAGGTCCTGCCGCCAGCCGCGGACCCGGCTCGCCAGGAGCACCAGGAGCGCGCGGTCGGCCGGGGTACCGCGGGGGCGCTTCACGCTCCGGGTGAGCACGACCAATTGTTGCCGCAAGAACGCATTCTCGGCAATCAGGTCGGTCTTGCTGCGGGCCAGGTCGGCCAGCGTCCCGGCGAGGACGCTGGGAGCGGCGGGCTTCGTGGCGGCCACGAGGCGACTGCGGACCGCACGCAGGGCGTCGCGCCCGGCGCGGGCGACGCGCCATAGGAATTGAGCGGGCATCTGCGCTCCTTGGCGTCAAGGCGGGTGTGGCGCGGGCCGCGTATGCGCCCGCTATCGCCCCCATTGTCGCCCAGCCTCCGCACTATCTACCACCCGATATGCAGGTCGGCGGCTCCGCACAAGGCCTCGCGCGCCATGATCTGGCGGGGAACACGTGCACGGATATGCCAACCAGCCAGGACAGGCCGTTTGGCCGACTACGGGCGTGGCGACACGCCCACAAGAGCGGGAGGGTCAAACCCCGACGTTGAAGGGAAACCCCGATGTGGAATTGGCGGAATCGATTCGTTCGAGTCGCGCCCGCATATGCTCCGGGCCGCACTCCTCCGCCGCCACGTGATCGCCTGTGCTGGCTCTTTATCCATCCGAGGCCATCCCGGATGGATAAAGAGCCAGCACAGGGCCTCGCTCAGAACGAGCACATGATCCAGGCATTCTCGTCGCACGCTGCCCAGGAAGCGCTCGCAGGTCGCGTTGGCCCGCGGGGCGCGGACGGGCGTGCGCAGCACCCGGATGCCGCTCGCCGTGGCCACATGGTCGAAGCGCGGCCCGTACTTGCCGTCGTTGTCCCGGATGAGGAAGCGTGGCCGCTCGTCGAACGGGGTCGCCTCGCGCAGCTGCTGGGCGACCCAGGCGTCGGTCGGGTGCCGCGTCACGCCGACGTGCACGACGCGGCGCGAGCCGAGCGCGACCACGAAGAAGGCGTACACGGGCCGGAAGAGGAGGTCGGTGACCGGGAGGAAATCGCAGGCCCAGATCTCGTGGGCATGGTTGCGCAGGAAGGTGGCCCAGGGCTGGCCCGAGCGGCGCGGCGGGCGCGCCCGCCGCAGGTAGCGCTGGATCGTGCGCTTGCTCACGCGGATGTCCAGCTTCAGCAGCTCGCCGCGGATACGATCCGCGCCCCACAGCCGATTCGTGACCGCCATCTCCCGGATCAGCGCGATCGTCTCGGCCGCCACCTTCGGCTTCGGGGCTGAGCGAGGCCGTGACTTCCGCCGCCAGAAGAGCCGGAACCCCTCGCGATGCCAGCGTAGGACAGTCTCGGGGCGCACGATGATCAGCGCGCCCGCCCAGGCGCGCAGCCGACTGGCCAGGAGGACCAGGAGCGCGCGATCCGCGGCGGTCAGCCGGGGGCGTTTGGCAGAGCGGCTGAGGACGACGAGCTGGTGGCGCAGCAGCGCGTTCTCCAGGAGCAGCGCCGATCGGCTCCGCGTCGCGTCGACCGCCGCCCCGGCGGCGACGGTGAGCGGGACCGATCGTGTCCACCGCGTGACCCACAACGGCGCGGCGGCGAGGAACCGGCGCGCCGAGTGACGCAGACGCTTGAGGGGGGTGGCGATCATGATAGGCTCCTCCGGGCGGCACACGACGGCGGCGCACCGTCACGCCGCTGCGCCGGATTCTACCGCCCACGTCGTCCTCCGCACACCGTAGGACAACGCCGAGAGCCGCGCGGATGACCGAAGTAGATACGGTATTGCATTGTCAAGCGGCGAGCTGGGGTGAGGTGGCATGTTGTTGTTGTTGATGGTCCGGGTCGAAGCGCTGCCGTTTGGTCCCGAGCGCCCAGGCCTGATGGAGCAGCTTGCGTGCGGCGGCGCAACGGGCGACCTTGAGGGGCTTGCCGGCCACGCGCAGGCGCTCGTAGAACGACTTGATCGCCGGGTTGTAGCGGGCGGCGCTGAGCGTGGCCATGTACAGCGCCGTGCGCAATCGGCCGTTGCCGTCGTGCCCGATCGTCGGCCGACCGCGGAGGCTGCGGCCCGATTCGCGCGGCACTGGTGCCAGGCCGACGTACGCGGTGAGGGCATCCGGGCTGGCGCACAAGGCGAAGTTCAGCGTGCCGACCAGCAGCCAGGCGGCGGTGACGAGGCCGATGCCCGGCGCGCTGGTCAGGCACGCCAGCGACTCCGCCCACTCGCTGTGCTTAAGCACGGCGGCGATCTCCGCGTCGAGGCTGGCGATCCGCCGGTCGAGATCGGCGATCAGCTCATCGAGATGCTGCCGCACCACCGCGACGACCACCGGCCACTGGAGCAGGGCGTGGCGCTGGTTGCGCGCCTGGGTGCGCATCGCCAGCAGCCCGTCGCGGGCGACGAGACGCTGGCGGACCTCGTGGTACACCGCCGGCGGCGGCGTCCAGGGGGCGGGCCGGAGCGCGGCGGCGAACTGGGCGAGATCCCGCGCGTCGAGCGCGTCGGTCTTGGCCCGGCGCAATTGGGCCTTGGCGAAGTGGTGCGCCTGGCGGGGGTTGACGACGGCGACCCGGTAGCCCGCCTCGTGCAGCGCCACCGCGAGGGCGACCCAGTAATTGCCGGTGGCTTCCAGCACCGCCAACGTGGCGACTGACGGGACGTCCGTGGCCCGGAGCCGCCGCTGGAGCGCGGTGTAGCCCGCCGACGACTGCTCGCCGGTGAACGGTGCGGCTGCCTCCCCGCCCGGAGCGAGCCACGCCGCTGTGAAGGTGTCGGCCGCGATGTCGATGCCGACATACAGCTGGTAGTCCATGCCCCCGTCTTCCATCACCCCCCCCGCCTGCGAGATCGCGGCAACATCCGATCCCAGGGACGGCACTGGCCTGCGCTCGTGATGCGTGGTCTTGGCCACTCGATACGGTCCAGGCTCCTGCCGTCCCGCGATGGCGGGGGCCGATCTACTTATCGCGGTCGTCGCCGCTGCCGGCACAGCGGCCTCACCGCCGCCTCGGGACAGCCCTAATATACGAGCCGGTACAACCCAAACTGAGGCTTGGCTGAAGAAACATAAGGTACCCTATTCCGCTCTATATATGCGTCCAGCCGGAGATATACGTAAGGACGTTCTTATCAAGCAAGAGATCTATGAGCGCGAGATCAAGGACAAGTACAACGTGCTATTCGTGCTGGATGACAGGCAAAGCGTCGTTGATGGTTGGAGGTCGTTAGGGTTGACGGTGTTTCAAGTAGCGGAGGGGCAATTCTGAACCACATGTGCCCGGACAGCCCACTGCGCCCCTACGACGACGCGGCGCATGGGTAAGCTACCTGCCGGTGAGCGGCGCGTCCGCCTCGATCAAGATGCGCTGACACAGCAGGGTCAGCTCCTCCAGCAGTTCGCGTTCATCCTCAGCCAACGGCTGATCCGGGCGTTCCTCGGTGCGCCACTCCACGGTCGTGACCCAGTCCGCCCGTATCTCGCGTTCCAACTCCCCCACGACGAGTGTGACCTGCATCTTGCCCTCCTATCCCATGTAGCCGTCTCCACACTGTTCTACGCAGGAAATGGGTCGCGGGATGGCCACGTTGCTCAGGCTGTTGCCGCACAGCAGGAAAAAGGAGCCCCATGCCGCCCCGCATGAAGACCACTCCCCTGCGCAACAGGCCCACGAAGCTCAAGCCGCGCCTGTGCCGGAGGTGTCGCAAGAAGCATTAGTGGTTCAGGCCGTGCGGGGCGAACGCATAGACAATCGCCTGTCCCGCGTGTAATCTCCGTCTCAATAAACTGAGGAAGTCCCAGCGAAGGGAGAATGGTTATGGAGTCTGGAGGCGAGTTGACGCTGGCCACGCCGCGCCTCATCCTGCGCGACTTTAACGACGAAGACCTCCCCGACGTTCACGGGCTACGCAGCGATCCGGACGTGGCCCGCTTCATGGATTTTAACCCGGAGACAATCGAACAGTCGCGGACGTGGCTGGGAGACATCGTCTTTCATAATCAGCAACGACCTCGACAGGCGTACAACTTGGCTGTCGTCCTCCGCGCCGGAACGCGGGTCATCGGCTGGATCGGTCTTGGCCGCTCGGAACGGTACTCAGGAGAGGGAGAGCTGGGCGTTGGCTACATGGTCGCCAGACCCTACTGGGGACAGGGGTACGCGCCCGAGGCGCTACGCGCCATGATCTCCTTCGGATTCACAATGCTGGCGGGGCAGCGCATTTCGGCGTGGTGCTTCAAAGAGAATGGAGCTTCTGCCCGCGTGATGGAGAAGGGTGGGCTGCACTACGCTCGCCAAATTCAACAGATGGAACCGAAGAGTGGCCAAGCCGTCGATTGTTTGGAATACGAAATTCGCGCGGCTGAATGGCAAGCTATCGGGTGAGCATCGAACTACCCCCCTCAACACATACCCATATACAGCCGCTTCCCCTTGCTGCATCGACCGGTTCGCCCGGACAGGTGTGCGACGGGCGGCTCTTTCGTGTCGTCGGCACGCAAAAACCCCGGCACCATAGCAGTACCGGGGCGTGCTCCGTGTGTTTGTGCGCGGGATCAGGCTTGGAGGGTGATCAGTTCCGGCCCGACGCTCTTGATGCGCGTCGCCTCGACCTCGGTGGTCGCCCCGCCCAGACCGAGCATGCCGCCCTTGCGGACGGTTAGGTTGAGGACCTCGCCGGTCGTGGTGTCCAGATCCATGTTGTTGACCGTCCCCAGCAACGTGCCCGACTCGTCCACCACCTTACGCTTCTGGAGGGCATCCCACCCGACCAGCGTCGAGTCTGCTGCGGCGACCTGCGTCGCGGCGCTGCTCTCGACCATCACCGCGTCCGCCCCGATGGTCTGCACCTTCTCCAGCGGCACGATGAATGTCCCGCCGTCGCCCTTGATCCGGAAGGCGGCCAGGCGCAGGTCCTGCGGATCGAACAACGACTCCTCCACCCGCCCCAGGCGCGCGCCCTCGCCCACCGAGACCACGGCCATCCCCTTCAGCTTGTCCGAATGCATGCGGTCCCCCTTACGGCTATTATTTCTACACTGCTACACATAATGCACGGGATATGCCAAGGCCCCTCTCTGCCTCCGAGTCGGCTTGCCGATACAGGAACGGGACGGGCGGCTCTTTTGTGCGGGTGGGCTTATCGTGCCTGGAGGGCGACCAGCAACTCGCGCAGGGCCCCGGCGTGGCGGGTCGGCCCCTTGCGCCGCAGGTAGCGCGCGCCGCAGGCCCGGTGCTCCAGGTAGAGGGCGCGCCGGTCGCCGGGCGTCGTCGGCTCGCCGACCCAGGCGTAGCGCCCCAGGTCCAGGTCCTCGATGGAATGGTGGCAGAGGTCGCAGATCAGCACCGGGCGGTGGCCGTCCGGGGTCAGCTCGATCATCAACGGCATGGCGGCCTCCCCCACGGGTCGCGTCGGCACAAGACGGCGGCGCTGGCCGTCTCACTTGACGCAGCATACTGGGGACGCGTCGGGAGGCGGTCGGGTTACCGTGGCGATCCGGTAGCGGTCGCGCGGGGTGTGGTCAGAAGAAGCCGATGTCGAACTGCGGCCCTTCTGGCGGCTCATAGTACGCCAAACACAAACTATCTGACAGATCAGGGCTCTTCCCCAGCCGAATCTTCATCTCCTCCTTTTCCTCCAACCGGATGGTGCCGTTGACAGTCCCGCTGTGGCGCGATAGAACCGTACGTACATGTTGAGGGTGTGGGGAGTGCGAGGGGATGGCGACATGGCGCGCGTGCTGCGGGACAACGGCCTGACCCTGGTGCTGCTGGCGATCTTCGCGCTGACGCTGCTCGGGCAGAGCCTGGCCGGGGAGCGGGTCTACAACGCCGACCAGCGCGACCACGGGCAGCCGACGGTCGGCTACGGGGTGTACCTGCTGACCGGCCATTTCGTGGAGGCGGTCTTCGAGAACTGGGAGAGCGAGTTCCTCCAGATGGGCTTCTACGTCCTGCTCACGGCCTATCTCTACCAGCGGGGCTCGGCCGAGTCGAAGGACCCCGACAAGCACGAGGCGGTGGACGACGACCCCCGCAATGCCGGGCACCACCCAGATACCCCCTGGGCCGTACGACAGGGCGGCGTCGCCCTGAAGCTGTACGAGCACTCGCTGGCGCTCGCGCTCCTGCTGCTCTTCGTCATCGCGTTCACCCTGCATGTGGCGGGCGGGTCCAGGGTCTACAACGAGGACCAGCTGGCGCACGGCGGCGAGGCGATCTCGACGCTCGGCTACCTCGGCACGTCGCGGCTGTGGTTCGAGTCGTTCCAGAACTGGCAGAGCGAATTCCTGTCGATCGCGGTGGTCGTGGTCCTGTCCATCTTCCTGCGTCAGAAGGGTTCGCCCGAGTCCAAGCCGGTGGCCGCCCCGCACAGCGCGACCGGGGCGGGTTAGAAGAAGCCGATGTCGAACTCGATAGGTGAAGGCTCAAGGTCGAAGAATGCTTTCATAGAAAGGCAATCTGCATAATCTGGCGACCGCCCGATGTTCTGCTTGATCTCGTCTTTATCGACAATCTTCAGCTTGCCATCCTTCTCTACGTCACGTCCCTTGATCTGCTCCATCTCCTCGATGATGGTCTCCTGCTGGTCGGGTGTGGCGCAGGGGATGGCTAACTTGTTGTCGCGTACTACGTCGGCCAGGGCGTAGAAACACTGCGCTCGTAAGTTCTGGTAGTTAACCTTGTAGCCGGGCTGGGTTTCTTGCTCGCGCTGTGGCTCCTGGATAGGGCTAGAACCGCCGATAAATCCTTTCACGCCCGGTAGGTGGTCGATGATGCCCCCGCCGACACCGGCTTCGTCAATCAGCACTTGTGACCTGGGAATGTTGAATATGGTGCGTAGTCGCTCGATCTCCGCCTCGATCTGGGTCAGCAGCGACGTATCGTAGGCGGTGATATGGATAGCCGTCCAGCCGCGCCAGACCATGATGACGCACTTATCTCTTCCCAACCTGGCGGCGTCGCAGGTGATGTAACGTTCCTCCCCTTCCCCGCTGACCGGGTTGGTGAACAGGTCGTGCAGGGCGTCGGTCTCGAACAGGGCGTTGGGGTCGTCGTCATATTCCCAGTTGCCGTTGAGCAAGCGCTCTCTGAGGGCGGGGTCTTTCAGGCGTTTCAGGGACTCGATGTAGTGCGGCGAGATGTGGGGGTTGTCGGTGACAAGGGCCGGGATGAAGGCGCGGTAGGCGGGCAATGTCCCCTCGCGCCAAGGTTTGTAAAAGTCGCCATAGACCCAGTTCTTGGCCGGGTTGCAGGACAGGAGAAGTTTGGGGACCAAGCCGAACTCGTCGAGCTTGTACCGGATACGCGCGAGGATCACTTCCTTCGCCTTGCCCTGGATTTGGTTGGCTTCGTCGATCACAGCCCCCGTGTATTCCGATGAACCGAGACTGTCGTAGTTAGGGTCGCTTGGATAGTAGGCCAGGTCTTTCAGGAAGATGACCGACCCGTTAGAGAAGGTGATCGTCGAGTCCTGCTGGTTATAGTCGTAGTGCTCGTCGGCCTTGAGGCCCCACGACGACAAGACCTCGAACAAGGTGAGCAGAGTTGTCTGCTTCAGGGTCTTGAGAACGGAGCGGCCTAATAGCCAGCGGGAGCCGGGATAGCGTAAGGATGAAGACGCGATTATTTGGCTCAGGAACAGCGATTTTCCCGATCCGGCCGCCCCGCCAAAAAGGATCTCATTGGTCGTCTGGTCGTGGTATTTCTGCCAGGCCAGGTGTTGCTTCGGGGTTGGGTTGATGTGAATCTGGAGGGAGGACATAGGTGAAAGAGATGCTGGCGGGCTGGTTGGACTCGACCTCGACCTTGGCGGCGAAGTCCTCCTTCAACAGGCGCTCCAGCAGGAACTCGTCGCGGACCTTGTAGCCTGTGACCTTTTTGAGTGCCCAGGCCGCTTTCGCACGGCTGATTCTTTCCGCGAATTCCGGGTCTTCCCTGCGCCATGTAAGGAGGGTATCTTCGTCGCGCCCGATGGAGTAGGCGGCCAGACGATAGACGGGTAGTTGTTCAAAATAGCGGATGTATTCGTCCTTGAGACGAGCAATCTCAGTGAGTTGAGCCTGGTTACGTTGTTCTGCTTTAGTCTTTGCCATACAACGCCATTATAGGCCGGCCTACCGCTTGCCTCCGTCATACGGCACCGCGTAGCCGGACTTCACCAGCCAGTCGTTGACGTTGGTGCCATCGGTCAGGATGAAGGTGGCCAAATATCTCCCATATTTTTCCTTTGAAACGAGAGGGTCTTTGACCGTGGTGATCGTGCAGATGGTGCCAGGCGGGAGTTTCGCGTTAAGTGCGTCCCTGGCAGCCTTACCCTCCGGTGTCTTCAGCTCCGGCGCGTTGATACCCAGCCAGCGCACGGGGATCTTGGCGCTGATGCCAAAGCCTAAGTCGACCGATAGTTTCGCGGTGTCACCGCCTGTTATTTTGATAATGGTCGCTTCGTAGTTGTACATAGATTAGGTGGTTGGAGCGGTTTCTTGACTGGGGCATGGTGATTTGGGGACTTTCGGTTCTCGATGAGGCATGTAGCTTCATTCTAGCAAAGCGCTGGCGTAACTCTTGCTACATTTGACGGCAGTGGGACTCGGGGCGGCACACACCAGGAGGCGGACATGGCGGATAATGGCGAGCGGTGCAGCAACTGCGGCACCGAGAACCCGGTCGGGCATGACTTCTGTATCAAGTGCCAGCAACCCCTGACCGCGTCGGCGGAGGAAGGGCTGCGAGAGAACCTGGACGCGCAGGGCAACGACAGCCTGTTCGGGGCGGGCGGGGCCGCAGCTGGCGGCACGGGACTCGGCCTGGGTGCGATGGGCGGCGGGATGGTGCTGCCCAGCGACAGCCCTGGCGGTGCCACCATGCCGCACGAGGGTTTGCCGCCGCGTCGGTCCTAGACGGCGTCAGCCGGTCGGCAATGCTCACAGTTCTTGATGCACCTGCACGTCACCCCATGCCCGTACCGATACTGTTGGCGAAGTCGCGCAGGAAGGCCGGTGCGTGGGGCTCATGCTCGCAGGGCGGCCAGGCGCGAGGGGCGAGTGGCCGCACGGGGGCGCTCGGCGAACCAGGCGGCGAGGCGGGCGACGTTCAAGGCCGCTGCGCTCATCAGGTGCTGGAGGCGGGTTTTCGCGAGGCTGCGGTAGCGGGCGTGCCGCAGGTCGCAGGTGCGGACCCCCTGCGCGATGGTGCCCTCCACCCCGGCGCGAGCCGCGTAGCGCGCCGGGAAGTCGGGTTCGCGCTGCCGCGCCCGCGCGGCTCGCAGGGCCAGGTGCTCGGCCTGCGGCTGGAGGGTGAGCCGGCGCGGCCCCCGCGCCGACCGCGTGCATTGCGCGCGGCAGGGGCAGGCGCGGCAAGTGCCCGCGTCGAAGGTGACGACGATGTCGGCGTTCCCGTCCGGGTCATGGGTCGCCACCCAGTGCTTGCTCGGGCGGCCCTGCGGGCAGGTGACCCGGCCCGCCTCCCAGTCGATGGCGAAGGCCTCGGCCGTGAAGGCCCCGGGGGTGCGCGCCTGCCAGCTGCTGTCGCCGAGGGCGGGGCCGACCAGCTCGACCTGGTGCTCACGCTGGCTGCTCAGCAGGTTGGCCGCGTCCACGTAGCCCGCATCCACGAGGTGCTCGCGCGGCAGCAGGCCGCGCTCGGCGAGCGCCGCCTGGATCGGTGCCGTGGCGCGGTGGTCGGGCGTCGTCGCCACCGCCGTCTGCACGTCGGTGATCAGGTGCGGGCCGGCGGGGTCGCAGGTCTCGGTGAGGTGGACCTTGTAGCCGGTCCAGGTGGTCTCGCGCTTGGTGCCGTAGCGCGCGTCGAGGTCGTGCGGCGAGTCGATCCGGACGGCGCAGGGGGGCTGGTCGCCGTCGGTCCGCCAGCGCACCGCCCCGGTCTCGTCGGGGGCGTGGTACTGCTGCACCCAGATCTGCCGCAAGGCCTCGACCGCCGGGACCTCCCGCAGCCAGGCCGGGGTCGCCGGGGCGCACACCGCCTGGAGCAACTGCCGCCCGTCCGCGCCGATCTGGGCCGCCAGTGCCTGGCGGGCGGCGGGGGTCAACGGCTGGCGGTAGTCCTCCAGGCGTCGCGCGTAGCGCTCGGGCCAGTCGGCGGGGCAGGCCTGCCGCAGCCAGTCGGGCACGACCGCCGCGAGGGTGTGCAGCGCGTGGCGCAGCGCCTCGTCGACGAGCTCCAGGCGATTGAGCGTCCGGATGGCCGCCAGCACGGCGGTCGAGTCGGTGCGCTGCCGGCCGCGCGCGCGCACCAGCCCCGCCTCCCGGCAGCGCGCCAGCAGCCGCTCGAAGAGCAAGGCCTCCTGCTCGGCCCCCAGCAGCCGCACCCGGAACTCGCACAGCACCGAGTGGTCGAAGCCGGGGTCGTCCAGCTCCAGGCAGAGGGCGTACTTCCAGTCGATCCGGGCGCGCACCGCCTCGGCGGCCTGGCGGTCGGACAGGTTCTCCGCGAATTGCATCAGCGTCACCAGCGCCAGTTGGGCCGGAGCGAGCGCGGGCTGGCCGTGCGTCGGGAAGAGCGCGGCGAAGTCCTGGTCGGCGTAGAGGCGGCCCAGCTCGTCGTGCATCCGCAGGTACGCATTCCCCTTGGGGAACGCCGCCCGCGCCACCCGCGCCTGTCCTGGCCGTTTACTCCGTCCGGTGGGATCATCTGGCAGTCTGGTCGATAGAGTGCCAGGAGCTGATCCCGGATGGAGTAAACGGCCAGGACAACTTTAAGATTGCCATAACGAATTCGCCAGCACTCACCGCATCGGGGCAACCCCACCCACTCGCCGCGCCACGCGACTTATCTTGGCAATGCTGGACAACCGACTCGACATGACAACGTCATCCCAAGCTTTCGTGGTCTCGTTTCCTTAGCACGCGCCCTCCGCGATCGATTACACTTGGTTATGCCTGATATTCTGACTTTCAGTCATGCTGCGGGAGGATGGCGACGATGGAATACGCGAAGGTGGGAAAGCGCGGGGCTGTCGTCATCCCCGCCGAGATGCGGCGACATCATCGTCTTGAAGAGGGGACGCCGGTGGTGATCGAGGATCGACCGGAAGGTGTGCTCTTCCGCGCTGCACCGAGTGCGCCTTCTTGGGAAGACCGACGGCGCTTCTTCGCCGCGTTCAATGAGGCCGTGCTCGTCACCCGGCGAGATGCATCCGCGTGGGCCGAGGAGTTGGCCGATCGTGCGCGGCTCGCGAGCACGCTCGCGGATGGGATCGTCGGCGTAGGGGACGGGACGGCCGATAGTGCCGTCGATGAGCGCGCGCGGCCCGGGGTATGAGTACGCCGCAGGGCACGCGCCCGCAGTTCTTCCGCGGGGAGATCTGGGCGGCGGATCTCAACCCGACGCGGGGACGCGAGCAGGCGGGGTTGCGGCCGGTGTTGATCGTCTCGGACGATCAATTCAATCTCGGCCCCCTCGATATGGCAATCGTCGCGCCGCTTACCTCGACCTTGCGCGCCTGGCCGACGCGCGTGCCGATCACCCCGCCGGAAGGCGGCATCAGGATCGCGAGCGAGATCCAATGCGACCAGCTACGCACCATCGATATCGCGCGACTGGTCCGCCCCTATGGCGCGGCGGTGGCGCCTGCCACGATGGAGCGGGTAGCGTCTATCTTGCGCTTCCTCCTTGGCCTGTAATCGGCTGGAGTTGGCTCACGTATGTGGGCTCTTTTGGGTTGTGCGGTGATGTGGTGGCCTTCCCCGCTTACGGCGATGGGCGTGGGGAGAAATGAGTGAACGAGGGCGCTGGCGCGTGTCCTGGCTGTGGTGTTACTAGCGGTGGAATAAGGCTCTGGCACACACGCCGTGCTTGTCCGCCGCCCGCCCCCCATACTCCGCCCCGCGCGCCGCCTGTGCCCTACCCGGCGAGCAGGACGCGCCGCCGCAAGAGGTCGAGCTTGCCGCGACCGAACATTTGGCGCTTGACCAGCTTCACCCGATTGACGTGCCCTTCCACCGGTGTGCTGGCCGTTTACTTCATCCACGGGCCGATCCTGGCACTCTGGTCCGTTGACTGCCAGAAAACCGCGTTGGACGGAGTAAACGGCCAGCACAGCGCTTCCACCACGACCCTGCCAGCGCCCACGGCTTCGTCGGGGCCGCGCTCAGCAGCAATATGTTCCACTACCACAAGCCGAACGGGCGGTGGCAGGCCGACAAGGTCATCGACGTCGATGCGGTCGAGGTCGCGGGCTGGCCTTTCCCTCTGCCCGGCCTGATCACCGACCTCATCCTCTCGCTGGACGACCGCTTCCTCTACTTCTCCAACTGGCTGCACGGCGATATCCGCCAGTACGACGTCAACGACCCCGCCAACCCGAAGCTGACCGGTCGGGTCTGGCTCGGCGGTCTCCTCGGCAAGGCGCCCGACGTCCGGCGCGAGCTGGCCGGTGGGCCGCAGATGCTCCAGCTCAGCCTGGACGGGAAACGCCTCTACGTCACCAGCTCGCTCTACAGCTGTGCTGGCCGTTTAGTCCATCCGTGCTTAGATCCTGGCACTCTTCCAACCAGACTGCTAGAAAATCAGGCCGGATGGAGTAAACGGCCAGCACACCTGGCCCTCGAGGTCCTGCTGCAACGGCAGCAGTTGCGGATCGCCCTCCGCACGGCACCCGCCGCGCCGCGCCTCTCGCGCTGGGAGCAGGTCACGCTGGCGGCGCTCGGCGCCCGGTACCGCGACCTCGCCACCGTCCTGGTGCTCGTGCAGCCCGCGACCGTGCTGCGCTGGCATCGGGCGATCGTGCGGCGGAAGTGGACGTACGGCACCACGCCGAAGCGCGGTCGCCCGGCCACGCCGGCCGCCACCGTCGACCTGATCGTGCGCTTCGCCCGCGAGAACCGCGCCTGGGGCTACGGCAAACTCCAGGGCGAACTGCTGGAGGTGGGCCACCGCGTCTCCCGGGCCACGATCAAGCGGGTCCTGCGGCGGCAGGGCCTGCCGCCCGCGCCCCGGCGCGGGCGCACCACCTGGCGGGCCTTCCTCGCGCAGCACCGGGAGCAGCTCCTCGCCTGCGACTGCTTCACCGTGGACACGCTCTGCCTGCAGCGGCTGTACGTGCTGTTGTTCATCGCGCTCGGCTCGCGCCGCCTGCACCGCGCGGGCTGCACCGCCCACCCGACCGCCGCCCGGGTCACCCAGCAGGCGCGCCAGCGCACCTGGCAGCTGCAGGAAGCCGAAGGCGCACCCCGCCGCTTCCTGCTCCGCGATCGCGACGGCACGTCCCCGGCCAGCTTCGAGACGGTCTTCGCCGGCCAGGGGCTCACCGTCGTCAAGACGCCGCCCCGGACGCCCAACGCCAACGCCGCCGCGGAGCGGGTCGTCCGCTCCCTGCGGGCGGAGTGCCCGGACCGGGTGCGCATCGTCAACCAGGGGCACCTGCGGTCCGTGCTCGCACAATACGCGGCCTACGACAATCACCGGCGACCGCACCAGGGCCGAGGCCAGGCACCCCCGGTGCCCCTCGCGGCCGCCCCGGCCGTGCCCGCCGTCCCCGCGCAGATCCGGTGCCGACCGGTCCTCGGCGGCCTCATCAGCGACGACGACATCGCCGCCTGACGGCCAATACCAGCCTGCCAAGTGCTTGGCCGCGTCACCGCGCGCACCTGACCCGCGCGTCGCCACACGTCGTGGCAGCGCCAGCGTGCCCGCTACACCGGCGACCCTCCTGCTGATCATCCTCGCGTTACGTCAACCACGCAGGCCGTGCGCCCAGCGCGCTCTGTCGGTATTCGCCCGCTCCTCGCCCGCTGTTGGGGAACCTATCGCTGAGCACGCGAGGGATTATGTCGAGTTTGGCCCGCCAGCACGGATTTTGACACCATTCGCGTCGCGCTGGTCGGCCCGGTGCTCCGCGACACCAGCTGGCAGGCGGCTGCGGACGAGGGCTTCGACCTGCCCCGCTTCGCGATCGACTGGGAGCGGCAGACGGTGACCTGCCCCCAGGGCAAGACCAGCCTCCCGTGGACGCCGGCGACGCGTGACGACTCCCCGTTCTTCCAGGTGCGCTTCGCCACGGGCGACGGCCTGGCCTGCCCGGTGCGCGCCCGCTGCACGCGCGCGGCGACCCGGCCACGGCAGCGCTCCCTGCGCCCGCGCGACGAGCACGCCGCCCTCCAGCTCGCCCGCGAGCGCCAGGCGACCGGCGCTTTCGCGGCGCGCTACCGGCGCCGGGCGGGCGTGGAGGGCACCATCGCCCAGGGGGTGCGCGCCGGCGGGCTGCGGCGGGCGCGGTATCGGACGCTGCCGAAGGTGCGCCTGGAGCATGTGGCGATCGCCGTGGGCAGCAGCCTGCAACGACTCGACGCGTGGTGGACCGGGACCGCGCGGGCCACCACCCGCACCTCCCGCTTCGCCGCCCTCGCCAGCGACTGACCCCGCGTCGCCTTTCCCAACAGTATCAGGACAGCGCGGTCTGACACGCTCCCGTGTCCGCCATGCGCGCTCCGCATCGTCTACGTTTCATGGCTGCTGCAGAGACGTGCGCCGCCCGTGTCATGTCGTCGATGCCGCCCCGCGACGGTGTTGTGAGCATTGGCGCTCCTGCGCCCGCTATACTCCGCTGATGCGATCGATCAGCGCGGACGGCGCGACGAGGGAGGTGGCGAAGTGGATCTCACCTACACGGCTGCCGATACCGCCTTTCGCCAGCGGGTACGCCGCTGGCTGGCGGAGCACACGCCGCGCACGAAGCTCGTGACGCTGGCGGAGAAGCGCGCGTGGCATCGGCAGCTGTACGACGCGGGCTACCGCGGCACGGGCTGGCCGCAGGAGTACGGCGGCCAGCCGGCGCGACCGATGGAGCAGGCGATCGTCGGTGAGGAGCTGGGGCGGGCGAATGCCCCGACCGGGCTGGATCACCTCGGCATCGATATCTACGTCGCGACGCTGATCCACCATGGCACCGAGCGGCAGAAGCGCGCGCATATCGCGAAGCTGCTGACAGGGGACGCGATCTGGTGCCAGCTCTACTCGGAGCCGAATTCGGGGTCCGATCTCGCCGGCCTCCAATGCCGCGCCGAGGTCGCTGGCGACGAATTCGTCATCAATGGGCAGAAGATCTGGACGAGCGACGCCTATCACGCCGACTGGGGCCTGCTGCTCGTGCGCACCGACCGCAACGCGCCGAAGCACCAGGGCATCTCCTGCCTCATGGTCGATATGCACCAACCGGGCATCGAGGTGCGGCGGCTGAAGCAGATCAGCGGCAGCGAGGAGTTCTGCGAGGTCTTCTTCACCGATGTGCGCGTCGCCGCGGACAACCTCATCGGCGAGATGAACGCGGGCTGGCGCATCGCCCAGACGACCCTCTCCTACGAGCGCGGCGGCAATGCGCTCGGCCATGTCGCCCGCCTCCAACAAGCGTTCGACCGGATGCTTGCGGTCTGCCGGACGCTCGCGCGCAATGGCTCCCCCGCAATCGACGACCCGCTCGTCCGTCAGAAGCTCGGCGAAATCGCCGTCGCGATCGCCGTCCTCCGCTATGGCGCGCTCCGGCACCTCAGCCGCCTCGAGAAGGGGCTGCGGCCGGGACCGGAAGCATCGCTCGCCAAACTGCACACCGCCGCGCGTGATAAGCACATCCAAGAACTCTTCCAGGAGATCCTCGGGCCGTACGGGCAGCAGATCGATGGCCTGCCGGAGGCGTTCGCGCTCGAGCCGGGCGCGGCGTATGGCGAGCCGGGGAGTTGGGCCTACGCCTTCGTCTGGTCGCGCGCCGGGACCATTTACGGCGGTTCGGCCGAGATTCAGAAGAATATCATCGGCGAGCGCGTGCTCGGGCTACCGAAGGATGTGCGGCGGGACCGGATTGCGACAGTCATGCAGGCCAACGCGGCGGAGGGCAGGAGCGGCACGTAAGCCGCCGACACGTCGCAAGCAACACGCGCGAAGCGCGGTGCCGCACACGATATTGGCGGAGGGGATGAGCGATGGCCCAGGCGGTCGAATCAGATGGCGTGGCGGGCGAGCAGGCGCGGTTCACGCGGGCGATGGAGGGGCTGTTTCACCCGCAGCGGCTGGCGATCGTGGGGGCGACGCCGCGCCAGGGCTTCGCCTATAACATCCATCGCGAACTCCTCGAAGGCGGGTATCGGGGTGAGATTTTCGGCGTCACGCCGCGCCACACCGAGGTGCTCGGCGCGCCGTGCTATCCGACGCTCGACGCGATCCCCGGCGGCGTGGACAAAGCGATCGTCGTCGTGCCGAGCCAGCTTGTGCTCGAGGTCTTGGGCCAGGCCGAACGCGCGGGTGTCAAGGCCGTGAACATCATCACCAGCGGGTTCGGCGAGCAGGACGACGGCGCGGCCCGTCGGCGACAGGACGAGATTCGCGATTTCGCCCGCCGCACCGGCATCCGCGTCGTCGGCCCGAACTGCCTCGGCCTCATCAGCACCCCGGCGCGGATGATCGCGATCTGGGGCCCGTACGATGCGGTCCCGCGCGGGCCGATCGGCCTCGTCTTCCAGAGCGGCCTGCTCGCGTATTGCGTCGTCACGCCGCCGAGCGAGCGCGGGTTCGGCTATACCTACATCGCGACCACGGGCAACGAGGCGGACCTCGACGCGACCGATTTCATGCGCTACTACATCGAGGACGACGAGACGCGCGTGATCGGCTGCTTCATCGAGCAGTTCCGCGACCCGCAGAAGTTCCTGCGGGTCGCGGCGCTGGCGGCGGCGCGGCAGAAGCCGCTCGTCGTCCTCAAGATCGGGCGCTCCGAGGGCGGGCGGCGGGCGGCGCAGGCCCATACCGGCTCGCTCGTCGGCTCCGACGCGATCGCGGACGCGATCATGCGGCAGCATGGTGTCGTCCGCGTCGACGACCTGGACGAGATGAACGAGACGCTGGCGGTCTTCCACGCGCAGCGGCTGCCGCGAGGCGCGGGCGTCGGCGCGATCTTCTCCTCGGGCGGTGCCTGCGGCCTGGTATCGGATCTCGGGCACACGCTCGGCGTCGCGCTGCCGCAACCCGCGCCGCACACGGTCGAGAAGCTGCAGGCCGTGCTCCCGGCCTTCGGCACCGTCGGCAACCCGCTCGATGTCACCGGGCAGGCGGCGAGCCGGCCGGCGATCACCGCAGGGGCCTTCATCGCGCTGGCCGAGGATCCCGCCATCGACATCGTGCTCTACGGCCAGGCGGTCCCCGAGCGCTTCGATCTCGCGACGCCGGTCGGCGAGGTGCTGCGGATGCTGCCGGAGCGGTACCCGGATAAGGTCTTCCTCCTCCTGTCGCTGGTCGTCGGGCGGGTGCGGGAAGGGCGGCGGGAAGGCCGGGACCCGGTCGAGCCGGTCGTGCAGTGGGACGGGATCCCGTTTCTCCAGGGTGCCGCTAACGGCCTCCGCGCGGTGCGCTCGCTCATCCGGTACGCGGCGTTCCAGCGCGCGCGCCAGGCGGGCGGGCCCGTCGCGGCAACGACGACGGATGTCGCGGAGCGGGCGCGGGCGCTCGTCGCGGCGGCGGGGGCTACACCGCTCGTCGAGCGCGCGGCCAAGGAAATCCTCGCCCTCTACGGCATCCCGGTGACCCGCGAGTCGCTCGCGACGACCGCGGAGGCGGCGGTCGCGGGCGCGGGCGCCATCGGCTACCCGGTCGTGCTCAAGATTGAGTCGCCCGACATCGCCCACAAGACCGAGGCGGGTGGCGTGCTGCTGGACGTGCGCGACGACGCGGCGGCGCGCGCCGGTTTCGACACGATCATCGCCCGCGCGCGCCGCTACAAGCCGGACGCGCGGCTTGCGGGCGTCCTCGTCCAGGAGCTGGTCACCGGCGGTCGCGAGCTGATCCTCGGCATGACGCGGGACCCGGCCTACGGCCCGGTCGTGGCGGTCGGGCTGGGGGGCGTCTTCGTCGAGGTCTTGCGGGATGTCGCGCTCGGTGTGCCGCCGCTCACCGAAGCTGACGGCCGCGCCATGCTCGCGCGCCTGCGCGGTGCGGCGATCCTCGACGGGACGGGGGCGCGGGGCGGGGCCCCGGCGGACACGGATGCCGTCGTCCAGATTCTCGGGAACTTCTCGCGGCTGTGCCTCGACCTCGGCGACCTCGTCCGTGCGATCGACATCAATCCGCTCCTGGTCTTCGATCACGGTGGCGGAGCGTGCGTGGTGGATTGCCTGATTGTGCCTGAACGAGCGTACCAAAAGCAATAAGGAGCGGAATTTGTGCGTGATAGCGTCGCTCGACTTTGGCCTTTCCACGCTATGCCCTGTGACATGTAGTCTGGGAAAACAGATGGCGGTAAAGGTTATTGCATGTCGGCTCGCACACCCGTGTGCTGGCCGAGAAGTCCATCCGCCCGAGAACCACCGATCGTCGCTGCCGACGGGGTGATCGTGCGACCACGAGAACGTGCGAGCGAAAGGGCCGCATTGGTCAGGGATAGACTTCTTGGCCAGCACAGGCGATTCGCAGCGGTTCACCGAGGTTCAACCACAAGTACGTACGCCTTCTTCAACCTGTGACGAGTTACCATAACGACTTTCCCAACAACATCTATGCTGGCCGAAAAGTCCAGCCGTTCGACGATCGGCGCTGGTCGCTGCCGCCGGAGCACGCGCTCAGCCGCGAAGACGCACGGCCGAAAAGCTCGTGCTAGGGAGCGGCTGTACTATTCGGCCAGCACACCCGTCTACGCCAAGCCCGCCAGCCGCTATCCCTATACGGAGGATGAGGGCTACGGTGGGATCGGCGATTACGCGATCAAGAAGGTGCGCTGCGAGGAGATACTGCGGGCGGCGCACGAGCGCGGCGACCTGCCACTGACGAGCATTCGCCCCGCCGCCACCTACGGCGAGCGGCGCGGGATGGTCCACTCGTTCGTCAGCGGCACAGCCTACCACGACCGCATCCGCAAAGGGAAGCCGATCGTCGTGCACGGCGACTGCCAGGCGTTGTGGGCCTCCTGCCACCGCGACGATGCCGGGCGGGCCTTCGCCGAGGCGGCGGGCAAGGCCCGCACAATCGGGAAGGCGTACCACGTCACCGGCGATGAGTGGCTGACCTGGGACGAGTACCACCGGCGGGTGGCCGTGGCGAGCGATGCCCTGCCGCCGACGCTCGTCCACATCCCGACCAAGCTGCTGGCGCGGGTCGCGCCGCGCGCCGCCACCGGCCGCGACAACTTCCAGTTCAACAACATCTTCGACAACGCCGCCGCCCGCGCCGATCTCGATTTCCACCCCGCGATCCCCTTCGTGGGGGGGTGCGCCGCGCGGTCGCCTGGCTCGCCGCGCACGACCGCATCGAGGATAGCGACGGCGACCCTACGACGACCGCGTGATCGCCGCCTGGCGGCGGCTCGGCGCCGACATGGGGCGCGACCTCGCCGATCTGGGGGCGTGAGGGGCGGGCGATGCGGGCTTCGCTCCTCAAGGGGCCGGTCGCGGGCACACCAGGCCTCATCCGGCGGCACTTCGCGGCTGCGCCGGACGCGCAGCTGGCCGACTTCGCGCGGATTGCGCCGGACCACACGGCCTTCGCGTTGCAGACGGTGACGGCTGGCGCGGGCACGACCAGGGCGCGATAGCCGAGGGCGCGGGGCGTAACGTCGGCCCCTGGGCCACCGAGTTGCATGGCGAGGGGTGCTTGCCGCGATGATGGGCGTCCGGTATACTTCCGCTCACAGCCATACACGGGAACAATGTTTCGTTCACCCGCATCTGACCTCGCACTGTGGGATGTCGCACCCCATCCCCGGTGGTTCCGGATCCGCCTATCGCCGACGGTTGGACAAGCGCGACAGGAGGAACGGCCATGCATGCGGACCCACGAAAATCCGGCTATCCGATGAACTGGCGGTGTTTCCGCGCGCTCGCGCTGATCGTGCTCGTCGCAACCGTCGTCGCTGCCTGCGGCGGCGGTGCGACGCCCAATCCGGGCGGCGTTGCAACCGCGACCACGGGGCAGGCGGGGGCGCAAACGACCGCCCAGACGAGTGCCGCGCCGGTGTCCGGGACGCGGGTTGCGACGGCCGGTACCACGCCGAGCGGGAGTGGGACCGCGAACCGGGTGCCCGCCCCGGCGGGTAAGAAAGACCTGGTCATCGCTACCGGCACAGATATCACCACGCTCGACCCGCAGCTCAGCACCGCCGGTAACGATCCCAATGTGTCCTTCACGCTCTACGATAACCTGCTCTACCGTGACGCCGACGGGAAGCTCCAGCCGATGCTGGCGACCGAGTACAAGGCGGTCGACGATACGACCTGGCAGTTCAAGCTGCGATCGGACGTGAAGTTCCACAACGGCGACCCGTTGACGGCGGCGGACGTGAAATTCACCATCGAGCGGACCTATGACCCGAATACCAAGGGCTCGGCGGTGGCCTCGATCTTCACGACGATCGCCTCGATCGAGATCCCGGATGCCATGACGGTCGTCTTCAAGACCAAAGCCCCCGACCCGTTGCTGCCCGCGCGCCTCGCCTTCTATGGCGGCGAGATCATGCCGAAGGACTACTTTGCCAAGGTCGGTTCGGACGGGTTCAACCAGAAGCCTGTCGGGGCCGGGCCGTTCAAGTTTGTCGAGTGGGTCAAGGATGACCACCTGACGCTGGAGGCGAACCAGGGCTACTGGGGCGGTGCGCCTGCGGTCGAGCGAGTGATTTTCAAGCCGCGCCCGGAGACAGCGGCACGCATCAGCTCGCTCCTCAGCGGCGAGGCCGACATCGCCCTCAACGTCCCGCCCGACCAGATCGACCAGATCAACAAGAGCGGCAAGGCGCGGACGGAATCGGCCCTCTACGCCGGACTCTACGCGCTGGCGGTTAATTCGAAGACCCCTATTCTCTCGAAACCGGAGATCAAGCAAGCGCTCGCTTACGCGATCGACCGGCAAACGATCATCGATACCGTCTGGCGGGGCCAGGGTATCCTGCCAAGCGGCATGATCAACAAGGGGTCCTTCGCCTTCGACCCCGCCCTGCCAACGATCCCCTACGATGTCGCCAAGGCCAAGGCGCTGTTGAAGCAGGCCGGGTACAACAACGAAGAGATCGTCATCGAGACGACCCAGGGCTACGTCGCCAACGACCGCCTGATGGCCGAGGCGATCGTCCCGATGTGGCAGGCAGTCGGTATCAACGCGAAGGTCGAAATTGTCGAAGTGTCGGTCCGCGCACAGAAGAATAAGGAGAAGTCCTTCAAGGGGTTGTGGTGGACCGACCCAACCGACACCCTGGCCGATCCCGCAGGGATGGCCTGGCGGTTGCTTGGCCCCGGCGGCGCGCAAGATTACTGGCGCGACGCGCGCTGGGACGAATTGGGCAAGGAGGCGAACTCGATCCTGGACCAGGAGAAGCGCAAGAAGAACTACGAGGAGATGAACCAAATCTTCCTCAAGAACTTCCCCTGGATCCCGATCCTGCAACCTTACCAAGCCTATGGCGTGCAGAACTACGTCGAGTGGCGCCCCTACAGCAGCACGTACTTCAACCTCCGCAAGGAGAACCTGAAGCTCGTCAAGTAGCACGGCTCGCGGGGTCGAAGGTCGGAAGTCGCATGGTACACCAGGGGCTGCACCATTGACTTCCGACCTTCGGCGCGACGACCACGAAGGGACCAGATGGGCGCATACTTGCTCCGGCGTCTGCTGCGCACGCTTATCGTCCTCTGGGGGGTCTCGACGATCGTTTTCTTCGTCACGCGCCTTTCCGGCGACCCCATCACGCTGCTGCTGCCCGCCGACGCGCCGCGCGCGGAGGTCGAGCGGGTACGCGCGCAGTTCGGCCTGGACCGGTCCCTCCCTGTCCAGTACGGGGTCTTCCTGCAGCGCGCGGTGGTGGGGGATTTCGGCCAATCGATCCGCCAGCGCCAACCGGCGATGCGGCTGGCGCTGGACCGGATGCCGGCCACGCTGCAACTAGCCGTATTGTCGTTCCTCTTCGCCGCCCTGCTCGGTGTGCCACTCGGGATTATCGCCGGGGTCAGGCCACGCAGCATCATCGACAACGTCACGATGACCTTCGCGCTGGTCGGGCAGGCGGTGCCCACCTTCTACCTGGGCATCCTGCTGATCCTCTTCTTCGCGGTGCGCCTCGGCTGGTTGCCGGTCGGCGGGCGTGGCGAATGGCAGACCTGGGTGCTGCCGGTCGCCACACTTGGTACCTATGCCCTGGCCTCGATCGCCCGACTGACCCGTTCGACGATGCTGGACGTGATGGGGCAGGATTACATCCGCACCGCCCGGGCGAAGGGGCTGGCAGGGTGGACCGTCGTGTTCTGGCACGGCTTCCGCAACGCGCTGATCCCGGTGGTGACGATCATGGGGCTGCAATTCGGGACGCTGCTCGGCGGCGCGGTCGTCACCGAGACGATCTTCTCCTGGCCGGGGCTCGGTCTGCTGGCGATCAACAGCATCCGTAGCCGTGATTATCCGGTCGTGCAGGCCTCGGTCTTCCTGGCGGCGGTTGCCTTCGTGCTGATCAATCTGCTCGTCGATCTCCTCTATGGTCAGCTCGACCCGCGCATCCGCTATAGCTAGGCGGGAGGGCGTACCGGCGCGTAAAATACGCCCGCTCGCGCACCCCACATCCGCGCACTCGGGAGGAAAGCATGGTCAGGGCTGTGGGCACCTTAGCAGGCACTGCCGAGTTGCCCGTGCGGCGGCGGCGCAGCCCCTGGAGGTCGATCCCGCCGTCGGTCGCCTTCTTCATGCTCACTGTCGCCGTGATCGTCCTGATGGCGCTCTTCGCGCCGCTCGTCGCACCGTACGAGCCGAACGCCGGCACGCTGCGCGGGCGGCTGCTCGCCCCGTCCTGGCTGCCAGGCGGCGATCCGACCTATTTCCTCGGCTCCGATGAGCAGGGGCGGGACGTGCTGTCGCGGATCATCTACGGGGCGCGGATCTCGCTGACAGTTGGCTTCGCGGCGGTGCTGGTCGGCGGCATCCTCGGCAGCGTCCTCGGCCTGGTGGCCGGCTATTTCGGTCGCGCGGTCGACGAGATCATCATGACCGTGGCCGATATCCAACTCGCCTTCCCCTTTATTCTCCTGGCGATCGCCGTGCTGGCCGTCGTCCAGCCAAGCCTGACGACGCTGATCGTGGTCGTTGGACTCAGCGGCTGGGTGACGTACGCGCGGATCGCCCGTGCCCAGGTGCTGGGGCTGAAGGAGCGCGAGTTCGTCACGGCGGTTAGGAGCAGCGGCGGCAGCGACGGGCGAATCCTCTTCCGCCATATCCTGCCGAACATCCTCTCGCCCCTGATCGTGATTGCCTCGCTCGATCTAGCACGGACGATCATCCTCGAATCGACCCTCTCTTTCCTCGGACTTGGCGTGCAGCCGCCGACCGCTTCCTGGGGGTCGATGCTCGGCGCTGGCCGCGAGTACATCAATACCGGGCAGTGGTGGATCGCGACCTTCCCCGGCCTCGTCCTGACGCTGACGACAATCGGTGTCAGCCGCATCGGGGACTGGGTCCGCGATGTCCTCGATCCGACGCTGCGCAAGGTCTGACGAGAGGCGACGGTTCCCCGCTGGTGCCGCTGCTCGCTCTAGGCCGCCCGCCTGCCAACCGCCGACCGTGGACCGGCGACTGTCACCGCGAATGGAGTGGACGATGGGGCGCTACCCGGTCAACCTACCCTATGTCGGGATCGCGTCGTTTGCCAAACTGCCGATCGTCGAGGACCTCGCTGCGGTCGATGCGGACATCGCGATCCTCGGGGTACCCTGGGACGCCGGGGTCGGCTATCGTCCAGGGGCACGCTTCGGCCCGCGCGGCATCCGCGAGTACTCGACGCGCTTCGCCTTCGGCGAACGGGGAATGCAACCGAACGGGTATTGGGACATCGAGCTGGGCGCGCGCCTGCTCGCGGGCGCGCGGCTCGTCGATTGCGGCGACGTTGACGCCCTGTACCTCGATGTTGACTATACCTTCGATGGCATGAGCGAGGCCGTCCGCACGCTGGCGGGGCGGGGGGTGCTCGTCGTGGCGCTCGGCGGCGACCACTCCGTCACCTTCCCGGTCGTCCGCGGTCTCGAAGCGGTTGGCCCATTCGACGTCATCCATCTCGACGCCCACCTCGACTATAACGACGCGGTGCATGGCGTCCGGTTGGCGAATGGGAGCCCGATCAAACGGGTCAGCGAGTTACCCTTCATCGGCCACATCGCGCAGCTCGGTCTACGGGGGATTCGCGCTCGCGAGGACGCCTTCGCCGACTCGGTCGCGCGCGGTAACACCATCGTCACGATGGCGCAGTTCCAGGCGCGCGGCGTCGACGCGATCCTCGACGCGCTGCCGTTACGCCACGGGAGATGTTACGTCAGTATCGACATCGACGCGCTCGACCCTGCGATCGCCCCTGGTACCGGCTCGCCCGAATTCGACGGCTTCTCACACGCGCTGATGCGGGAGACGCTGCGCGGCATCGCCGCCCGCTGGCCGGTGGTGGCGTTCGATCTAGTGGAGGTCAGCCCGCCGCTCGACCCGGGCGGGCTGACCCAATCGCTTGCCGCACAGCTCATCCTTGAGTTCGCCGGGGCGGTCCACGCGGCAGGGCGGGACCGGCGCGACTGAGCTCAGACACTGTCACGCGATGTCCTGACCACGGGAAATCGCCTCACCGCCGTTTGGTGCAGCCGTGCATGAGCCTGTACTATGCGAAAAAGTGATCCGCGCGGCGATGCCCCACTTCCGCGAGTGGGGAGCTACGCCGCCTCGCGATAGTACTCGTGGATGAGGCCACCCACGACATCGCGCCGCTGCACGTGTAGGCGGCGATTTGCAAGTGGGTCTTCCGCTCTTTTGGTGAAGCAGGGTTGAAAATAGGGAAAGCGTCCCCGAAATTAGCCCTTGGTGGTGTTCGTGACGGAGAATTCGGCTGATTGCGGGCCACGATTCCCCACTTGATCGGGCGATCCACGCCAAATCACCAAAAGAGCGGAAGAGCCTTGCAAGTGCACCAAAGGTTGTTGCGGTGGCGATGGGAAAGTGCGCCACTCAGCCCGCCACCTCCGTCGCGGCGGGGTCCGCCGCCTGCCCGCGTGTCCGCCACGAGGGCCCCTTCAGGTAGAAGACTTGCCCCTGGCCCATGAGCCGGTCGACCAGCGCCGCCGCGAGCGAGACATCATCGAACACCGCACAATGCCCTCATTGACGATTCGTTCACGCAGATCGTGACGATCACCGACCCGCAGCATCCACTCTGCGGCCAGCAGTTCCCCCTCGCGCGCACCACGGCCTCGTGCCCCGCT
>JAABUN010003183.1_pt1 | contig 26344 bp, 25 predicted proteins | sample 5559311 | NCBI WGS metagenome assembly JAABUN01 (sample SAMN10711877, study PRJNA513370) | rock metagenome | isolation source: Antarctica rocks | place: Antarctica: Victoria Land, Siegfried Peak sud
CCTGGTCGCTCGACGTCACGTCGTGGCTCGCGATGAGCGGAGCAGACGAGCTGCTCCTGTCGCGGTGTGAGGGGCCGGTGCTCGACGTCGGTTGTGGGCCGGGCCGGTTTGTCGAGGCCCTCGCCGCGCGCGGCGTCCCGGCGCTCGGAGTCGACATCTCCCCGGGCGCTGTCACCCACACATCGCGACGGGGGGCCTCGGCCCTGCTCCGCGACGTCCATGAGCGGCTGCCGGGGGAGGGGCGCTGGGGCACGGTGCTCCTCGCCGATGGCAACATCGGCATCGGGGGCGACCCGCTCACCCTGCTCGAGCGATGCCGAGAGCTCGTGCGACCCGGGGCCGTCGCACTGGTCGAGGCCAGCGCTGACGACGCGGCTGATGCGTGCACCTCGATCACCCTCCAGCTGCACGGGCGCTCCTCGACGCCCGTGCCGTGGGCCGTCATCGGGACCCGCCGACTCCTCCAGCTGGCCAGCCGTGCCGGGTTCGTCGCGGTCGAGGACTGGCGGGTCGACGGCCGTGCCTTCGTCGCCTTGCGCCACGCCGGCTGACCCGGCGCGGCGGCAGCGCGCCGTCGACGAGCCAGCGCCGGCCCCCGGCCGTCGACGCCAGGCGTCCTCCGCGGCCGCGGTCGCCAGGCGTCCTCCGCGGCCGCGGTCATCGTCCTGCCCGTCGCCCTGGCCCAGGCGGAGCGGCTGCCCGGGCGACGTCAGAGGCGGCGGGTCACCAGCGGCTCCTCGACGACGTCGTCGCCCTCGAGCCGGACGACATAGGCCCGCTTGCCGTCCTGTTCGGTCACCGCCTCGACGAGCTCCGTGCCGTGGTAGACGATGCCGACGCCGTCGTCGGTGCAGTGGGTCTCACCGAGCGTTCCCGCCGCGACGAGCTGGTGCACCAGAGGACGGCGGCGCAGCTCGGTGTCGTAGTGGACGCCGTTGTCGTAGGGCAGCAGCGCCAGGCCGTTCGTCACCGGTCGAAGGTCGGGGCCGAAGGAGTCGGTCGTGCCACCGCGGTACCAGCAGATCGACCCGGCGGAGACACCGGCGAGGACGACACCGGCCTCCCAGACGCGGCGGAAGATCTCGTCCAGACCGTGGACCCGCCACACCGCGAGCAGGTTGGCGACCGAGCCACCGTTGACCCAGACGACGTCCTGGTCCATGAGGTGGCCCTCGACGTCCTCGACGTTGGGCATGGTGAAGAGGCGCAGGTGGGTGAGATCCAGCCCGGACGCGTGAGCCGCCTCGGACATGGCCAGCGAGAGGTGGGCTGGGTCGCCGGAGGCCGTCCCGACGTGGCAGATCCGGGGGGTGCGCCCGTGCGCACCACTCAGCTGCACGGCATACGGGATGAGGTCGGCGAACTCGAACTCCAACCGTTCATTCGGGCGGTAGCCACCGGACGTGGCGAGGATCGTCGGCGTTGGAGGCATGCGGCGAGCCTACGGTGGGGGGTCACCTACGATGGCCCTGCCTCCCTGTGGACAACAAGCCCACCGTCCCCGGACCATCCGGCCACCATTGACCCGTGAGCTCACTCCTGATGACCGACCCTGTCCCGAGTCCCGCGCCACCCGTGGTGCCGGGCTACGCCCTCACGGAGCTCATCGGCCGGGGAGCCTCCTCGACGGTCTGGTCGGCGCGGTCGGCGGGCTCCGGGGAGCTCGTCGCGGTCAAGGTGACCTCGCCGACCGCCCAGGATCCGGACCATGTCGCGCGCGTCGTGGCGCGGGAGCAGGCGATCCTCCGACGGGTGAGCAGTGAGCACGTCGTGCGCCTGCACGAGGCGGTGCCGCTCGAGGACGGGTCGGTCGCGCTCGTCCTCGGCCTCGCCGACGCCGGTAGCCTGCAGGACCTCGTGACCATCCGGGGATCGCTCGACGTCGGCGAGGTCGTGACGATCCTCACCCCGATCGCGACGACGCTCGGCGAGCTGCATGCGAGCGGTGTGGTGCACTCCGACCTGTCTCCGGGCAACATCCTCTTCACCCGCTCGGGCAAGCCGATGCTCAGCGACTACGACGGAGCGCGACTCGTCGGCGAGCAGCATCCGCACACCGTGTCGGGGACCAGGGGTTTCGTGGCCCCCGAGGTCTATCGCGGCGCTCTGCCGACGGAGGCCAGCGACGTCTGGTCGCTCGCCGCACTGGGCTGGTATGCCGTCACCGGCGGGTCGACGCCACCGGCGGAGGATCTCGAGGCGGTAGCGGGCGCCACCCTGGGCCCCGAGCTAGCTCCGGTCCTCCTTCCCATGCTGGCCGCCGACGCTGCCGCCCGGCCGACCGCTTCGCGCGTCGCCGTGTCCATCTATCGCGCTTCGACGCCCGTTCCCGTTCGGCTCGCCGGACGCAACCCCGACCCGGCGTCCGCCATGACGCACCGGATCCGACAGGAGGCGGCCCTGGAGCTGTCCCCGTCCGCTGGGGCCACGTCGGCTGGGGCCACGTCGGCTGGGGCCACGTCGGCTGGGGGGACGTCGGCCGGCCAGCGCTCTGGTGCCCTGACCACGACCCGATCGGCTCGGAGCCGGCGAGGAGCCTCGCGCGCCTCGACCACGCGTGCCGGCCGCCGTGGCGCAGCCGACCCGGCCGGCCGAAGGGAGACCAGGCAGCCCCGGGCGCCGTTGTCGATCCGGGCCCGACTGGGCATCGTCCTGGTGGCGGCTCTGCTCTTCACCGGTGGGCTGCTCTACCTTCTGGCCAGGGCCGACGCCACGGCGCAGCCACCACCGTCGACCGCCGCCGCGACGGGCACCCCCACGACGACGAGGCCGACGACCGTCACGCCGGTCGCCCGGCTGCAGGCAGACCCGGGGACCGTGGTGCAGGGTCTTGCGGACGCGCGGGCGGCGGCCCTCATGGCGGCCGACCCGACGAGGCTGCTGCTCGCTGAGACGCCAGGCTCCTCGGCCCACACCACCGACCTCGCCACGCTGCAGACGTTGACGGCGCAGCAGCAGCGCTACGCGGACCTCGTCTTCCACGTGCGCTCCGCCGAGGTCGTCCGCGTCGACTCCAGGAGCGCTCAGCTGCTCGCCGTCATCGACCGCGCCGTCTATACGGTGGCCGGCCCGGGTACCGTGCGGCAGCAGCTGCCGGCCCAGGAGGGGCGCGCCTACCGGTACGCCCTCTCGCTGGGCCCCGACGGCTGGCGCATCACCGACATCACCGAGGGCTAGAGGATCGTCGCCACAGCCTCGCTCAGGGTGGCCTGCCGGTAGGTGAAGCCCTCGCCGTCGAGCACGGCGGCGCGCACCCGTTGGCTGCCGAGGATCTCCGCCGCGAACTCGCCGACCGCTGCCCGGATCGCCACTGCCGGCGCGGGAAGCAGGGTAGGGCGACCGAGCTGATGTCCGACCTCCCGGATGACGTCGCGCTGCGGCAGCGGCTGCGGTCCGACGACGTTGACCGGGCCGATGACGTCGCGGTGGTCGACGAGGTGGGCCAGGGCGCGCACGGTGTCCTCGAGCGAGATCCAGGACCAGTACTGGCGACCGTTGCCGAGCGGACCACCCAGCCCGATCCGGCCCAGCTTGACCAGTGGGGCGAACGCCCCCGCACCACGGGCCATGACCAGCCCGGTCCGCGACGTGGCCACCGGCACGCCGGCGGCGATGGCCGCATGGGTGGCGCCCTCCCAGGCCCGGACGACGTCGGCGAGGAAGCCCTCGCCGGGCTCGCTCGCCTCGGTGAGCACCTCGTCGCCGCGGTCGCTGCCATAGATCCCGATGGCCGAGCCACTGACCAGCCGGATGGCGGCCCCGTGCTCGGCGACGGCTCGCGCCACCGTCGCCGTCCCGTCGGCGCGAGAGGAGAGGATGAGCTGCTTGTATGCCGGCGTCCAGCGATGGTCGCCGACGCCCGCGCCCGCGAGATGCACCACGGCGTCGACACCATGCAGCGAGGCGGGGTCGAGCGTGCCCCGTGCGGGATCCCAGGTGATCTCGGCGAGGGTCCGCGCGGGTCGGCGCACGAGGTGCACGACGTGGTCGCCGCGGGCGCTGAGGAACGCCGACAGCGCGCTGCCGATGAGGCCCGATGCGCCCGTGATGGCGACGCGCTTCCCGGTCACGCTGTCCTCCTGCCGGTCACGGTGTGCTGACGGTCAGCACGCTCCTAGAGCCCGAGCGAGGCCTCGAACTGCCCCTCCTCGAGACGCGCCTTCATCGTGCCGAGGAAGCGCGCCGCCTCGGCGCCGTCGACGATCCGGTGGTCGTAGGACAGGGCGAGATACATCATCGAGCGCACCGCGATCGTCTCGCCGCCGTCGACGTCCGCGACGACCACGGGTCGCTTGACCAGCGCACCGGTGCCGAGGATGGCCACCTGTGGCTGGTTGATGATCGGCGTGTCGAAGAGCGCGCCGCGGCTGCCGGTGTTGGTGATCGTGAAGGTGCCGCCGGCCAGGTCGTCGGGGGCGATCTTGTTGTTGCGCGTGCGGTCGGCGAGGTCGGCGATGGCCCGGGCAAGGCCCGCGATGTTGAGGTCACCGGCGTGCTTGACGACCGGGACGATGAGACCTTTCTCGGTGTCGACGGCGATGGAGAGGTTCTCCTCGCCGTGGTAGGTGATCTCGTCGCCGCTGACGCTCGAGTTCAGGGCGGGGTGCGCCTTGAGCGCCTCGACGGCGGCCAGGGCGAGGAACGGCAGGTAGCTGAGCTTGGTGCCCTCTCGCGCCTCGAACTCCTTCTTGGCACGCTCGCGCAGCCGGGCGACCTTGGTCAGGTCCACCTCGACGACGGTGGTCAGCTGCGCCGAGACCTGGAGGGACTCGACCATGCGCTGGGCGATCACCTTGCGCAGGCGGGTCATCCTCTCGGTCGTCCCGCGCTTCGGCGATGCCGCGGCGGTCGGCGCACCACCACCGGAGGCCTGTTGGGCAGCCACGGCCACCGGGCCCTCGTGGACGGGTGCGGGTGGTTCGGCCGCCTTGTTCGCCGCTTCCGCTGCGTCGAGGACGTCCTGCTTGCGGATCCGTCCCCCGATACCCGTGCCGGTGAGGCTGGCGAGGTCGACGTCGTGCTGGGCAGCGAGCTTGCGCACCAACGGCGTGACGTATGCCGTGGAGTCGCCTCCACCTTCGCCGTCCGATCTGGCACCGTTCGGGGCAGACACCGCCGCCGGGCCGGAGGCAGCCGCGGGAGCGGGTGCGGCAGCCGGCGAGGGGGAAGCGGCCGGCTCGGTGGGAGCAGGCGCGGCGCCCGGGGTGGCCGCGGCGGGAGCCGGCTCAGCTGGCGCCGGGGGAGCGGCCGCCGCTTTTGTGGGCGCTGGTGTCGGCTCGGCCACGGGGTCCTGCTTCGGTTCCGGGGCCGGGGCCGGGGCCGGTGCCGACTGCGCGACCGGTGCGGGTTCGGCGGCAGCCGCGGGCTCGGCGTCAGCCGCGGGCTCGGCGTCAGCCGCGGGCTCGGCGGCCGAGTCGTCCCCGTCACCGGTGGGCTCGCCGCCGATGATCGCTAGGTCCCCTCCGACGGGCACGGTGTCGTCCTCGGCCACGAGGATTCTCGTCAGGGTCCCCGCAGCAGGGGAGGGGATCTCGGTGTCGACCTTGTCGGTGGAGACCTCGAGCAGCGGCTCGTCGACCTCGACGCTGTCGCCCTCGGCCTTGAGCCAGCGGGTCACGGTGCCCTCGGTGACCGACTCGCCCAGAGCGGGCATCTTTACCGTCTCGCCAGCTGACCCACCGCCGGACGTGGGGGGTCTCGGGGCGTCAGCCGCTGGAACCGGCTCGGCCGGTTGGGATGAGTTCGGGGGGTCGGGCTGCTCCTCCTGCTGGTTCTGCTGCTCCTCCCGCGCTGGGTGAGCCGCACCCTTGGCCTCCGGCTCGGACGTCTGGGGCGCGACCGGCTGCTCGGTGGAGGGGGCCGCCTCGGCAGGAGCGGCTTCGGCCGCCTCCGCGTCCGGCGCCGGAGAAGCCTGAGCGGCCGGCTCTGCGGCGGGGGCCTCGGCTGCCCCATCCTGTCCCTGGGCTCCCTCATCCTGTCCCTGCGCCCCCTCACCGATGACAGCGAGGTCCGCACCAACCGGGACGGTGTCGTCCTCCTGCGCGAGGATCTCCTGCAGCGTTCCGGCCACCGGGGAGGGGATCTCCGTGTCGACCTTGTCGGTAGAGACCTCGAGCAGTGGTTCGTCGACCGCCACCTCGTCTCCGACGCTCTTGAGCCAGCGGGTGACTGTCCCCTCGGTGACGGACTCACCCAGGGCCGGCATGGTCACGCGTTCGGACATGGCTTGTCTCTCCTCTGGATCGCTGCTGACGTCAGGCGTGGGCGTGGAGGGGCTTCCCGGCCAACGCCAGGTGAGCCTCCCCGAGTGCTTCGTTCTGGGTGGGGTGGGCGTGGATGAGGCCCGCGACATCCGAGGGAAGGGCTTCCCAGTTGTAGATCAGCTGGGCCTCGCCCACCTGCTCGCCCATCCGGGCCCCGATCATGTGGACGCCGACGACCGGACCGTTCTTCTCACGGACGAGCTTGACGAAGCCCTGCGTCTGGAGGATCTGCGACCTGCCGTTGCCGCCGAGGTTGTACTCGTAGGTCTCGATGTTGTCGGCGCCGCCGAACTTCTCCGCTGCCTGCTTCTCGGTGAGCCCGACCGAGGCGATCTCCGGGTCGCAGTAGGTGACGCGCGGGATGCCCGTCTCGTCGAGAACGGCGGGGGTGAGCCCGGCGATCTCCTCGGCGACGAAGATGCCCTGGGCGAAGCCCCGGTGCGCGAGCTGGAGGCCCGGGACGATGTCTCCCACGGCATACACGCCGTCGACGTTGGTGCGCAGCCGCTCGTCGGTCGGGACGAACCCGCGGTCGAGCGTGACGCCGGCTTCGGCGTAGCCGAGACCGTCGGTGACCGGGCCGCGGCCCACGGCGACGAGGAGCAGGTCGGCCTCCAGGGTGTCGCCACCCTCGAGCGTGATCGTGACGACATCACCGGACTGCCTGGCGCCGGCGAACCGGACGCCGGTGCGGAAGGCGATCTTGCGCTTGCGGAAGGAGCGCTCGAGCTGCTTGGAGACGGCCTCGTCCTCGGCGGCGACGAGCCGCGGCAGCGCCTCCACGATGGTGACCTCGGAAGCGAAGGAGCGGAACACCGAGGCGAACTCCACACCGATGACGCCTCCACCGAGCACGACCACCCGCGGCGGCACGAAGTCCAGGGTCAGCACCTCTTGGCTCGTGACGATCCGGCCGCCGATCTCGAGCCCGGGCAGCGTCCTGGCAAAGGAACCGGTGGCCAGGACGACGTTGCGTCCGGTCAGCCGCCGGCCGGCCACCTCGACGGTGTCCTTCGCCACGAGTCGGCCATCCCCCTCGACATACTCGATGGCGCGCGCCTTCACGAGCCCCTGGAGTCCCTTGTAGAGACGGGAGATGACGCCGTCCTTGTAGGCGTTGACCCCGCTCATGTCGACTGACTCGAAGGTCGTCTTCACGCCGAACTGCTGTCCCTCACGGGCCGAGTCCGCGATCTCGGCGGCGTGCAGGAGGGCCTTGGTGGGGATGCAACCCTCGTGCAGGCACGTGCCGCCCAGCTTGCCCTTCTCGACGAGCGCCACGCTGAGGCCGAGCTCTGAAGCTCGAAGGGCGCAGGCATAACCCCCGCTGCCGCCTCCGAGAATGACGAGGTCGAAGGTCGTCTCGGCGCCAGCCGACATGGGGGGGCTCCCTTGTGCAGGATCGTGACGTGCCGGAGGCGACGGTGGTCAGGCCCTCGCCCGGGATGTTCTACAACGGCATCTTGTCACTGTTCCCGGCACCCGTCGCAAGCAGGTGTCGCATCGGGCCGGTCCCGGCGCCGCCGGCTGACGGATCAGCCCGCAGCGAGGGCGCGCAGCTTCGTGCAGCCGTCGAGGTGCTCCGCTGCGACGAGGTTGCGCCGGTCCTCGAACCAGTCCGTCGTACCGGCGCCGTCGCCCGGATCGCCGTCGCCGTAGCGCGCCATGGCGTCGTCGGTGATGTCACTGATGGATGTCACTGATGTCGGACCGCTCGTCGAGCTCCTTGTCGGACCATGTCTCGTCGAGATCCGCGAGCAGCCTCGATGCGTCGGTGAGGCACCCCTCACCGGCGAAGACGGTGTCGCGCTGCTGTGGTCCCTTGCCGTGGAGCTGAGCCGTTCAGCCACAGCAGGTGGCCGACCTCGTGCGCCACATCCAGAGCGAGAATGGCGTCGTCGGCGGGGCGGGCTCGCTGCCCGCAGGCTAACCTTCCCCCATGGGACTGCTGGGGAGGTTTCGCCGCAGGAAGGTGGGTGACCCGCGTCGCAGCGACGGCCCGGCGATGGCCGTGGATCGCGAGGCGGTCAAGGACCACCTCAAGAGCTTCAACGAGACGCGCCGCGGGGTGGAGGCCTACGTCGAGCCGGCGACGAACGTCAGCGCCGAGAGCCTGATCCTGATCGCCACCGACGGTGAGTGGACCAGGAGAGCCGTCGGGTCGCGTAAGACGGCCTTCGAGCTCGCCAAGTCCCTGGACGTGCCGGTCTACGACGTCCTGCTCACCGGCTACCCCAACCGCATGCGGGAGTGGAACTCGCGCCAGCGCCGACATGAGAAGGACTGACGTCGCTTCGCCCCCGAAGGCATTGGCGTGGATACCGTCTGGGATGACAGGGTGGGGCGCGCGAACGCAGCGGGCAAGGCATCGCCCACACCGTGGCCGCGAGCCATGGGGGACACAGGAGGCAGCAATGGCAGGCAAGGCCAAGAACACCGGTCCCTCGGAGGAGATGAAGGCGAAGTTTCGCGCGGCGCTGGACAAGAAGCAGGCCCACGCCGGCACCGACATCTCCGATGACGGGGAGCACTCCAAGGTCCACGGCGAGCACGGCCCGGCGAAGGCGCAGCAGATGTTCCGCCGCAAGTCCGGCGGCTGACCCCGGTCACCGAGACCGCCGGTGACCCGTCACCGGCCGGCCTCTATCGCCTCCCCTGCTGACGTCGGGTCCGGTCGGTGGACGTCTTGAGCGGTCCCGGGCTGGCGCTAGCGTTACGCGCATGACTTCCGGCGCCAAGACCTCCCCCCTCCATGACCGCCATGTCGCCTTGGGCGCCAAGATGGTCGACTTCGGCGGCTGGGCCATGCCCATCGAGTACCCCGGTGGGGGAGTGGTGGCCGAGCACACTGCCGTCCGCGAGCGGGTCGGGATCTTTGACGTCAGCCACCTCGGCAAGGCGGCGGTGCGCGGCGCCGGCGCGTTCGACTTCGTGAACTCCCGCTTCAGCAACGACCTTCGCCGGATCGGGCCAGGGCAGGCGCAGTACACGCTCTGCTGCGACGAGTCGGGAGGCGTGGTGGACGACCTCATCCAGTACGTCAGGGCCGACGACGACATCTTCCTCATCCCGAACGCCGCCAACACGGCGGAGGTCGTCCGGCGAGTGAGCGCCGTCGCCCCCCAGGGCATCTCGGTCGAGAATCTCCACGACTCGTATGGCGTTCTCGCCGTCCAGGGACCCCGGTCCGACGAGGTCCTGCAGTCGCTCGGGCTGCCGACCGGGCACCCCTACATGTCCTTTCTCGAGGCGTCGTTCGGCGAGCGGGGCGCCGACCTCATCGTCTGCCGGACCGGCTACACGGGCGAGCGCGGCTATGAGCTGGTGCCACGATGGGAGGACGCGCCCCAGCTGTGGGACCGGCTCATCGCGGCCATCCAGCCCTGGGGCGGTATGCCGTGTGGCCTGGGCGCGCGTGACACGCTGCGGACGGAGATGGGTTACCCCCTCCACGGTCAGGACCTGTCCCTGGACATCTCCCCGGTGCAGGCGAGGGCGGGCTGGGCCGTCGGATGGACGAAGGACGCCTTCTGGGGTCGCGACGCCCTCCTCGCCGAGAAGGCGGCCGGGCCGAGGCGGGTCTCGTGGGGGTTGCTCGTCACCGGCCGCGGCATCCCGAGGGCGCACTGTCCGGTGACGGTCGGCGGCGAGCCCGTCGGCGAGGTGACCTCCGGGACGTTCTCGCCGACGAGGAAGCAGGGCATCGCGCTGGCACTGCTCGCGCCCTCGGTCGGTCTCGGTGATGAGGTCGTCATCGACGTGCGCGGTCGTCAGATCGCGGCGACCGTGGTCAAGCCGCCGTTCGTCGACGTGCAGGCCCGCTCCTAGTGTGGCTGCAGTGCTAGGCCTCCCCGCGCTTCCGGACTCCGGTGTTTGTGAGACCCGACTCGGAGTCGAGGCCCTCGACTCGGGATACAGGGGGCGTCAGGTTGCTCGACTCGGAGTCGAGTCTGTGCGCGGTTCCGGCTCGAACGTCGCCGTGGCGTCGAAGTTTGCCCTGCGGACCGCCCGGCGCAGCGCGGTGAGGACCCGGCCACCGACGAGGAGGACGAGCACGGCGGTGAGCAGCGCGCGCGGCAGGTCGTAGCCCAGTGAGGTCGCGAGATAGAACACGGCGTAGTGCTGCAGGTTCGCGGCCACGGGGTCACCGGGGACGAAGCCGGCGCCGGTCGGGGCGCTGGCGACATCGAGGAACGGCCAGAACCAGAGGTTCATGACGATCCCGTAGGCAACCCCGGTCACCGCGCCGTAGGCCGACAGCATGACCCGCTCCCTCCATCCGCCCAGTCCCGGCAGAAGGGCCGCGCCCAGGGCGACCCAGCCCGTAGCGAACATCTGGAACGGGACCCAGGGACCCACCCCGCCGGTGAGGAACGCCCCGGTGAGCAGGGCCAGGGCGCCCAGGAGGAACCCCTTGCCCGCCCCGAGGACTCGTCCCCCGATGACGATGAGGAAGAACATCGGCTCCAGACCGGCGGTCCCGGCCGAGAGCACACGCAGGGCGCCGCCCATCGCGGCGAGCACGCCCAGCACGGCGACCGCTTTAGCGTCGAGTCCGTGTGCCGTCATCTCGGCGAGGAGCACGAGGGCGAGCAGGGCCAGGAGCATCGCGAAGAGCCACGGGGCGTCGTGACCGTGCTCCTCACCGATGGTCGGGTCGGCCAGGAACGGCCAGCCGAACGCCGCCAGCCCGACGACCGTGACCAGGGCCAGGGCCAGGGCGGCGGGGAGCCGGAGCCTCACGACGCCGCCCCGAGTGCGGCGTCGACGTCCTCGACGGTGAGGTAGGGCAGCGGATGGAGGATCTTGGCCACCTGCGGTGCGAAGGCCGGCGAGCCGGCGAGCACCGCGCGGGCGGGGCCGTCCGCCACGACGTCCCCGTCGGCAAGGACGACGACCCGGTCGGCGACGTCGGCGGCGAGCTCCACGTCATGGGTCGCGAGGACGACGGCGTGACCTTCAGCAGCGAGCTCGCGCAGGACCTCCACGAGCCGGCTCTTGGCCGGGTAGTCCAGGCCGCGCGTCGGCTCGTCGAGCAGGACGAGGTCGGGCCGTCCACCGAGGATGACGCTGAGGGCCAGGCACAGCCGCTGCCCCTCGGAGAGGTCCCGCGGGTGAGCGCCCTGCGGGATGTCACCGCCGATGCGCCGCAGGACAGCGGCCGTCGTGCCGGGGCGGGCACCGAAGTCGGCGTCCGCGCTGGCGCACTCGCCGGCGACCGTGTCGCTGTAGAGCAGCAGGCTCGGGTCCTGCGGCACGAGCCCCACCGCCCCGACGAGCTGCGAGGGGGTGGTGCTCGCCGGGTCCACGCCGGCGACGAGCACCGAGCCGCCCGTGCGTTTCAGCTGTCCGACGAGGCAGGCGAGCAGGGTCGACTTGCCCGCACCGTTACGGCCCATGACGGCGACGACCGAGCCGGCGTGGACCTCGAGGGTGAGGCCGCGCAGCGCGGTCGAGAGACCTCGACGGACGGTCAGCCCGCGAACCGCTGCCGCGACCGGTCCGGCGGTCAACGTCTCGGCCGCCGGCGCCGGCGGCGACGGTGCCATCGCGCCCAGGCGGCTGCGCAGGTGGCCGGCGCGTCGCCGGGCGTCCCGGATGGAGAGCGGCAAGGGGGCCCAGCCCATCCGCCGGCCGAGCTCGATGACCGGCGGGTGGACGATCGAGCGGGTCATGGCATCGGCCGGGTCGGTCAACGGCTCCGCCCGCCCGTCCTCGACGACGAGCACCCGGTCGGCGTGGTGGATCACCCGCTCGAGACGGTGCTCGGCGAGGACGACGGTGATCCCGAGGTCGTGGACGAGCCGGTGCAGGGCGGCGAGGACCTCCTCCGCCGCCACCGGGTCCAGGGCGGACGTGGGCTCGTCGAGGACGAGCACCCGCGGTCCGGCGGCCAGGACGGCGCCGATGGCGACCCGCTGCTGCTGGCCTCCGGAGAGCTCGGTCAGGGTCCGCTCACGGACGTCGACCAGGCCGAGGAGGTCCAGGGTCTCCTCGACCCGGCGCCGCATCGCCAGGGGCGCGACCCCGAGGGTCTCCATGCCGTAGGCCAGCTCGTCCTCGACGGAGTCGGTGACAAAGGAGGCGAGGGGGTCCTGGACGACGAAGCCCACCACGTCAGCCAGGTCTCGGGGGCGGTGGTGTCGGGTGTCCCGGCCGTCGACCCGGACGCTGCCGGACAACGTCCCCCCGGAGAAGTGCGGGACGAGGCCGTTGATGCACCGCAGGAGCGTGGACTTGCCGCTGCCGGTCGGCCCGACAACCAGGACGAGCTCGCCCTCGTCGATGGTGAACGTCACGCCGGACAGGGCCGGTCGGCCGTCGACCGCGTCCTCGTGGAGGACGCCCACGTCGGCGAACTCGATCATGACGCTGCCGCCGCCGGGTCCGGCACGACGGCGCGCCGGGCGCGCAGCGCAGCCAGCCGCGGCGGCACCGGGGTGAGGATCCCGGCGAGGCCCGCGGCGACGATGGCGGCTACCACCGGGATCGGGACGACCGGCATGGCGAGCGGCACCTGGTTGGGGACGATGCCGGCCCAGTCATGTCCCTCGGCCCACAACACGACGACCGCCGGCAGGGCGCCGAGGGCGAGGACGAGCCACTCCGGCCACCTCCACGGGTCGCGTCGATAGCTGGACCGGCTGTCGCCCCGGGTCCCGACGAAGAGGGTCAGCCCCGTGACGAGGACGCCCATGACGAGCAGTGGCATCCCCAGGGCTGCGGTGACCGAGCCGTCGAGCACGCCGTAGAGCCCGGCGACCACGCCCACGAGCCCCAGGAGCGTCAACCCGGTCGCCAGTCGGCGGCCTCCGGTCGTCCGGACCGGCGTCCGACCGTAGCCGCGTGACTCCATCGAGGCCGCGAGCTCGAGTGACCGCTCGAGCGAACCCTCGAGGACGGGCGCGCTGAGCCGGCCCAGCTCGCGCAGCCCGCGCCCCGAGTGACCACGCAACCGGCGAGCCGCGCGGACTCGGCCGGCGTACACGACCATCTGGGGCGCGTAGGTCAGGGCCACGACGAGCGCGGTGCCGATGTCGTAGAGGGTCGCCGGCACGTAGCGCAGGAGCCGCTTGGGGCTGGCCAGGGCGTTGGCCGCGCCGAGGCAGGCCAGGGTCGCGGCCAGCCGCAGTCCGTCGACGGCGGCCGCGACGAGCGACTCGAGGCTAACCGGACCCCCGAGCCGCACACCGGTGGCCCAGGAGGGCAAAGGCGCCTCGGGAAGTCGAACGAGGACGATCCGGCCATGAATCCCGTTGCCCAGCAGGGCAGTCAGGACAACTCGCAGCACGATGGCGATCAGCCCGAGCAGAAGGAACGGCAAGAACGAGTTGGTCGCGCCCACCTCACGTCGCTCGGTGACGACCCATCCGGTCACGAGGATGACGAGGACGAGAAGGACCGGGTTGGTCGTGTGAGCGGCGGCCGTTGCGAGCCCGATCCCCCACAGCCACCACCCCACCGGATGGAGCATCCGGTGAGATGAGGCTGACGAGGTGAGGGACGGCATACGGCATCGACCGCCCGTCAGGCCGCGGTCTGCCGCCGGCGCCTGGCGCTCCAGACCAGGACGGCGATGGCGATGAGCACCACGAGGATGCCGACCCAGACGCCGGCCGAGACGCCCGACGACGTCGATGATGCGGCAGCTGCCGCGGCCGGAGCGGCCGCCCCGGCAGTGTCGGTGGCGGTCGGGCCGGTCGGTGCAGCCGCGGCCACCGAGGTGATCGTCACGGGGGTGTCGGCAGCCTTCTGCTCGTCGGTGAGCGTGGCGACCTCGCCCCCGCAGCCGCTGGCCGGATAGCTGTCGAGGCCACAGACAAGTCCGCCGCCGGTGCGCACCTCGGCGACGGCGGCGAGCACCTCCGCACCCGTCGCCGCGGTGGCGACGGAGGCGCACTTGGCGCGCGGCTGGGGGGGAGTGGTCTTGCCGTCCCCGTCGGCGGGACGGCCGTAGTCGAGAACGACGGCGACGCGCTTCTTGCCGGTCTCGGCCGCGGTCGTGTCGCAGACAGCTGTGAAGGTCGGCAGCGCCCGAGGCAGGCGAGGCGTCGCGCCGGTGCCGTCGTCGACCGCCCAGCGCCATCCCTCGATCGCGCCGTCCTTGGGGGCGGACTTGTCGGGGCCGACCTGGTAGAAGGCCCACGTGCCGTCGACCACCTGGTAGTAACCCCAGTACTGGTAGTTGGCCGCGTGGGCCACCTGGGCGGGCAGGACGAGCGCCGTCAGGGCGCCGAGGACGCCGAGCAGCATCACCCGCACGCGCAGGGCGAGTGGGTGACGAGGGGACGTGGTCATGAGTGGGGAACCTCCTCACGGCCGGGTGGGAGGCCCCGGGCAGCAGCCCGTGACATCTGACTCCGGTCCGCTTCCGCGACGGACATGGTTGATGGAGCCGGAATCGACGTCAGGTGCTCCGACTTGACCTCAGTGAGGGCTCACGGTTGCGGGACAGTGCCGGATTCGCACCGGCTTCCCCTGAACGACGACTATCGGTGTGGCGACAGTGCCACGCACGAGGCGCCGCTGTCAAAGCGTTGTCGGGCACCGCCGTAGAGTGCCCCCATGAGCCACGACTGGACCTGGGAGCTGCTGGACCCACACGGCAAGAAGCTCGACGCCGACCTCGCCCCGTCGGTCTTCCCGACGCAGAGCGACGCGGAGTCCTGGCTCGGCGAGGAGTGGCGCAGCCTGCTCGAGGGCGGTGTGGAGGCGGTGAACCTCAAGCAGGGCGACACCCTTGTCTACGGCCCGATGAGCCTGAGCTCCACGGAGTGACACCAGCCGGTATGCCGTGAGCCTCACTCGGCGCCCCCGCCCGGTCCCGCTGACGGAGGCAGGCAGCGGCGGCTGACAGCACGGCATACGGCGTCGGTAGGCTCGACGACATGCCCACCTCAGGACCTCACCTCTCACCCCGGCTCCAACGCACGCTCGAAGCGAAGCTCGTTGAGGCGCAACGGTCCTGGCGCACCCCGGGCTTGTCGGTGGGCGTGGTCCGCGACGGTCAGCTGGTCTGGTCGCAGCACGTCGGCGCGGCCCGCGTGGACCCGGCCACGCCGGCCGACGACGACACCCAGTTCATGGTCGGGTCGATCACCAAGACCTTCACCGCGGTGCTCGTCCTGCAGCTGCGCGACGCCGGCCGGCTCAGCCTCGACGACCCGCTGGGCACCTGGCTCCCCGACACCAAGCACTCCACAGTCACGGTGCGCCAGCTGCTTGCGCACTCCTCCGGCCTGCAGCGCGAGCCGGTCGGGCATTTCTGGGAGACGCTCGAGGCACCCGACAGTGCGGCGTTCCTCACCGGGCTGGAGCAGGCCGAGCGGATCCTCCCGCCGCACTTCGTCTTCCACTACTCCAACCTCGCCTACGGGTTGCTCGGACAGGTCGTGGAGCGCCTGCACGGCGGCAGCTGGGAGACCTGCGTGACCGAGCGGATCCTCGAGCCGCTCGGAATGACCCGCACCGGTCTTCAGCCCGCCCCGGACCGGGCGATCGGCTACCAGGTCGACCCGTTCGCCGGGACAGCGACGGAGGAGCCGGTGCTGGACCTCAAGGCCACCGCACCGGTGGGTGGGCTGTGGTCGACGGTTGCCGACATGGCGCGGTATGCCGCGTTCGTCGCCGACCCGGACCCGGACGTCCTCTCGCGCGACTCCATCGACGAGATGTGCCGCCCGCTGGTCATGGTCGACCCGGACGGGTGGACCGGTGCCTACGGCCTCGGCTTCGACATGGCCCGCCGGGGCGAGCGGATCTACGTCGGTCACGGGGGAGCGATGCCCGGCTATCTCACCGGTCTGCGGGTGCGCCGCTCGGACAAGGCCGGTGTGATCGCCTTCGCCAACAGCAGCTCCCGCGCACTGACCGTCACGCTGGCCGGCGACGTGCTGGATGCCGTCCTCGACGACACGCCCACCCTCACGCAGGCCTGGGTGCCGGAGGAGCGTCACCGCGACCTCGAGGAGCTGCTCGGGTCGTGGTGGAGCGAGGGTGAGGAGCTCGTGCTCGAGGTGCGGCAGGGGTCCCTGTGGATGCGGGTGCCCAGAGGCGCCGCGATCAACGAGACCCGGTTCGGGCGGGAGTCGCAGGCGACGTTCCGGGCAGTCGAGGGGCGCGAGCGCGGAGAGCTGCTCGAACTCGTCCGGAGCGGCGACGGGTCGCTCGAGAAGCTGTACTTCGCCACCTACGCCGTCACCCGGGCGCCGAGGGCGTTCGCCGACCTGACCGACTGAGACCGCTGGTGCCGCAACGGCGCCGCAGACGGGTGAGGATCCGCCGCGAACCGGGGACGAGGTTTCGGCCGGGTCAGGAGGGGTAGCTGCCGCGTTTGACCTGGGGCTTCGGCATGCGGGTCGGCCGCATCTGGAAGCTGCGCATGATGGCATACATCGCGCCACCGGCGGGCACGTGGCCGGCCCCGAACTTCGTGGTCAGCCGCCCCTTGATCCGGCGCCACATGAGCACCGCGTCGATGACCGCGACGAGAACGAGCCCGTAGACGAGGATGAAGACCAGCGTCAGCGCCCACGTCGTCCTGACCAGGGAGAGGAGCAGGACGACGAGCATGACCGGGAGCATGACCTCGCCGACGCTCCACCGCGCGTCGATGTAGTCACGGATGTAGCGCCGCTCGGGGCCCTTGTCCCGGCCGGGCAGGTGCGCGTCGTCGCCGGTGGCCATCGCCCGGCGCTGCAGGGCCAGCGCCTCCTTGCGCCGCGCCTTGTCCGTGTCACGGGCCACCTTGCGGTCGGTGACGACCAGCGGCCGCTTGTTGGCCGCCTGCTGGTCGCGACGTTTCGGCGTCGGTCGGCCCTTCGCCCCCGGGCGCGCATCCTGCACGGTCGACGGGGCGACGTCGTTGACGGGCTTCTTCCTGCTCCAGAGCACAGGCCAAGGGTATGCCGTGCGGCCGGCATCGCCGACATCCCCGAGGTCCCGGGTCGATGGTCGTCGAGCGGCGCCCAGCGATAGGCTCGTTCGGGTGAGCGACGACGTCCTGACCCACGACCAGATCACCGCCATCAAGGAGCGCGTTGCGGGGCTGATGCCGCAGGTGCGCGCCGACCTCGAGGCCTTGACCCGCATCCCGAGCGTCTCGCTCGACTCGTTCGACCAGCAGCACGTCGAGGACAGCGCCCACGCCGTTGCCGACCTCCTGCGCGCCGAGGGACTGCAGGTCGAGATCATCCGCGAGGGCGGGCGCCCCGCGGTGCTCGGACATCTGGACGGCCCGGAGGGCTCTCCCACGGTGACGCTCTATGCGCACCACGACGTCCAGCCGCCCGGGGACGACAGGCTCTGGGAGTCGCCGGCTTTCGAGCCGACCGAGCGCGGCGGCCGGCTCTACGGCCGCGGTTCCGCGGACGACAAGGCCGGGGTCATGGCCCACGTCGCCGCCCTGCGCGCCCACGAGGGCCAGCTGCCGGTCGGCGTCACGATCTTCGTCGAGGGCGAGGAGGAGATCGGCAGCGACTCGCTCCTGACCATCCTCGAGCGGCACGGCGACAAGCTGCGCGCCGACGCGATAGTCCTCGCGGACTCCGGCAACTGGGACATCGGCGAGCCGGCGCTGACGACGACGCTGCGCGGAATGGTCCGCGTCGTCGCGACGGTGACCACTCTCGACCACGGCGTCCACTCCGGCATGTTCGGCGGTGCCGTGCCCGATGCCGTCACCGTGCTGGTGCGCCTGCTCGCTTCCCTGCACGACGAGGACGGCAACGTCACGGTTGAGGGGCTGAAGTCCGGCACGGCCTCCGACCTCGACTACTCCGAGCAGCGGCTGCGCGAGGAGTCCGGTCTGCTCGACGGGGTCTCGCTGATCGGCTCCGGCTCGTTGCTGACCCGGATGTGGAACAAGCCGGCCATCACGACGATCGGCGTCAACGCTCCGTCCGTCGAAACTGCTTCCAACACCCTGGTGCCGTCGGCCTCGGCGAAGATCTCCATGCGGATCGCCCCTGACGAGGACCCGCTCGTGGCCTTCCGACTGCTCAGGGCCCACCTGGAGAAGCACGTGGCGTGGGGGGCGCGGCTGCAGATCGACCTTGACGACGAGGGCCCGGGCTTCGCCGCCGACGCCGACGGCCCGGTCTACGACCAGGCGCGAGCCGCGTTCGCGGACGCGTGGGGAGTCGAGCCGGTGGATATCGGCGTCGGCGGGTCCATCCCGTTCGTCGCCCGGTTCGCCGAGAGGTTCCCCGACGCCGGCATCCTCGTCACGGGTGTCGAGGACCCGGACGCCCGGGCACACGGGGCGAACGAGTCGCTGCACCTCGGGGAGTTCGAGAAGGTCTGCCAGGCGGAGGCCCTGCTCCTCGCGCGGCTCGGCGCCATGCCCCGCTGACATCCGCCAGGCGTCCACAGTTCCTCAGGTGAGGAACTGTGGACGGGGTCGGGGTGATTCGGCGTCCACAGTTCCTCAGGTGAGGAGTTGTGGACGGCCTGGGCCGGCAGGGACGGGCAGGACGGCCGACCCGCCCCGGACCGAGTCAGGATCGCCGGGCGCCGCGGTAGATGCCCTCGCGCAGCTCCACGGCATACTCCTCGAGCTCGGGCATGCCGCGCTCGGCGGCGACGGCGATCTCCGCCTCGACGTCGTAGCCGACCCGGACGAACTGGATGCCGAACGGCGCCGGCTCCGGCGATCCCACGACACCCTCGAGCACGACGTAGGCGGCGGTCGGCTCGTCGAGCGCGTTGCCGACGCTGCCGGCGTTGAACAAGGTGCGGGCCCCCTTGACCTCGAGGTAGGTGTCGTGGATGTCGCCGTACCCGACGACGGAGGGCAGGGGACCGTCACCGGTCAGCTCCGTGCTGGCGAACATCCCGTCGAACTCCTCGGCGCTGTGCACGTGGCGCACCCGCGTGTGGACGCTCGACGCCGACGCGTGGAGGAGCCGGACCCGCCGGCCGCTGATGAGCAGGTCGTGGCTCAGCGGGAGGGTGGCCAGCCACGGGAGCTGCTCCGGCTTGAGCTCCTCACGCCACCACCGCGCCGCCTCGGACAGGGTCTCGGGGTCGCCGGGGATGAAGTCGTCCCAGTTGCCGCGGACGTTGACCGCGCACCGGTCGCGGGAGAGCTCGACGCAGTCGGCGCCCCGCGGCCCCTTCCCGACGACGTCGCCGAGGTTGTGGATCGAGGTGATGCCACGCGCGTCGATGTCCGCGAGCACCGCCTCGTATGCCGTGAGGTTGCCGTGCACGTCGGACACGACGGCGATGCGGTCCACGCGTCCCCCTGCGGTTCGGTAGGTCAGTCCTTGCTGGTCACGCCGGGCAGCGCCAGCATCTGGTCGAGCGCGACCCGGGCCCAGTGCGCCACCTCAGGGTCGACCTTGATGGGGTTGACCACCCGGCCCTCGGCGAGCGACTCGAGCGCCCAGACGAGGTGCGGCAGGTCGATCCGGTTCATCGTCGAGCAGTAGCAGACGTTCTTCTCCAGGAAGGCGACCTTCTGCTCGGGGAACATCTCGCTCAGCCGCTGCACGAGGTTGAGCTCGGTGCCCACGGCCCAGGATGTGCCCGGGGTCGCGGCCGCGATCGTCTGGATGATCTTCTCGGTCGAGCCGATCTCGTCGGCGAGCTCGCATACCTCGTACTGGCACTCCGGGTGGACGATCACCTTGACACCGGGAATGTCGCGGCGGGCCTGGTGGACCGCCTCCACGGAGAACCGTCCGTGCACCGAGCAGTGGCCCCTCCAGAGGATCATCCGGGCCTTCTCGAGCTGTTCCCGCGTCAGGCCACCGTTCGGCCGGTGGGGGTCGAACACGACGCAGTCCTCCAGCGTCAGCCCGAGGTCACGGACCGCCGTGTTGCGCCCGAGGTGCTGGTCGGGCAGGAAGAGCACCTTGCCGCCGCCGTCCACCCCTCCGCTCTGCTCGAACGCCCACTCCAGCGCGGTCTTCGCGTTGGACGACGTGCAGATCGTGCCGCCGTGCCGGCCGGTGAAGGCCTTGATCGCGGCGGACGAGTTCATGTAGGTCACCGGAACGACCCGGTCGGCGACACCCGCCTCCACGAGGTCGTCCCAGGCATCCTCCACCTGGGCGATCCCCGCCATGTCGGCCATCGAGCAGCCCGCGGCGAGGTCGGGGAGGATCACCGTCTGCGGGTCGCCGGTGAGGATGTCGGCCGACTCGGCCATGAAGTGCACGCCGCAGAAGACGAGATAGGGAGCGTCGGGCCGGGCGGCCGCCTGCTGCGCCAGCTTGAAGGAGTCGCCCGTCACGTCGGCGAACTGGATGACCTCGCCCCGCTGGTAGTGGTGCCCGAGCACGAACACCCTGTCACCGAGCTTCTCCTTGGCCGCACGGGCGCGGCCCACGAGGTCCGGGTCGGAGGGCGCCGGCAGGTCGCCCGGGCACTCGACACCGCGCTCGGAGGCCAGGTCCCGCCCGCGCCCCAGGACGAGCAGCGGCATCAACGACGGCCGGGGGTGCGTGCCACGCTCCACGGAAGTGCTCACAGCCTCGATCGTATGCCGCCGGGGCGGGTTCCGTCCGCACCGGGGCTGGGTCAGTGGCGGGAGGAAACGGTTGCACGGTGTGGACATGGGCTGGTGGCCAACGCCGGGGACCATGTGGGCCTGCAGGGAGCTCGTCGGGAGGACGTCGCCCGCGGTGACCGGCTCACCCACTGAGTGCTGAAGCGCGTCGAGCCGGCACCGCCGGACCTGAGACGATGACGCCGTGCGCGTGGTCATTGCTCCGGACCGGTTCGCCGGCACCCTGACCGCAGGGGAGGCGGCGGAGTCGATTGCCGCCGGGTGGCGGGCCGGCGCACCGCACGACGAGCTCGTCGTCGTCCCCATGTCCGACGGCGGCAGCGGCTTTCTCGACGTCCTGGCACCCGCCGTCGGGGGCGAGACACTCGCGGTGACCGTGGCGGACCCGCTGGGCCGGCCCGTGCCGGCAGCGGTCCTCATCGCGGACCGCGGTGGCGTGCGGACGGCATACCTCGAGGCGGGTCAGGCCTGCGGCCCCCAGCTGCTCGCCGCGGTCGAGCGGGACCCGACCCGGACCACCTCGGCGGGGGTGGGTGAGCTGCTGCTCGCGGCGCTCGAGGCGGGCGCACGGTGTGTCGTCGTCGGCGTGGGCCCGGTGGTGACGAACGACGCCGGAGCCGGCCTGCTCAGCGCCCTCGGGCTCGGACGTCCCGACCGGCTGCAGGGGGGTGGGCTCGCCCTGGCAGACCTCACCGCTGAGGACCTGCCGGGGCTCGACGAGGTCCTCGACCGCTTCCGCGGGATCGAGCTCGTCCTCGCCGCGGCGGGTGACCTGCCCCTGCTCGGCCTGCAGGGCACGAGCGCCGTCCACGCCGAGGGCCGTGGGGCGACGCCGGAGCAGGGCCAGGCGCTGGAGTTCGCACTGGGGCACTTCGCGGACCTCGTCCGCAGGCTCCACCCGGAGCGGACCGACCTGCTCACCGGACGGCCCCAGCGCGTCGACAAGGAGCCCGGGGCGGGAGCCGGAGGCGGCTTGGGCTATGCCCTTCTCCTGCTCGGCGGACGTCGGGTGAGGGGGGTCGACGTCGTTCTCGACGCTGTGGGGCTGCGCGACGCGGTCCGGAGGGCCGACCTCGTCGTCACGGGGGAGGGCACCTACGACTGGCAGAGCCTGCGCGACAAGGTCGCCGCCGGAGTGGCGCAGGTCGCGCTGGAGAGCGCCGTTCCGTCGATCGTCCTCGCCGGGCAGGTCTCGGTGGGCCGCCGCGAGGCGATGGCCGCCGGCCTCTCCGGGACGTATGCCGTGGCCACCCGGCCCGAGCAGGTGGCGGCCGCCCTCGCCGACCCCGCAGGGACCTTGCGGGCGCGCGCCGCGCGCGTCGCCGCCACCTGGTCACCGGCCGGATGAGGAACGACGTATCCTGTTGAGGTGGCTCGGGAACAGATCTCCGACCACGGGGGTTGACGCTGAAGCACAGCCCCAGCCGCAAGCCAAAGGACGATACGGATGAGCGTTCAGGACCAGACCCAGAACAGCGTCGCCGAGACCGAGACCGCCACGCACGGCATCGAGCTCACCGATGTGGCCGCCAGCAAGGTCAAGAGCCTGCTCGATCAGGAGGGTCGCGACGACCTGCGACTGCGCGTGGGTGTGCAGCCGGGCGGCTGCTCCGGCCTGATCTACCAGCTGTACTTCGACGAGCGTTCCCTCGACGGTGACCTCGTGCGCGACTTCGGCGGTGTCGAGGTCGTCGTGGACCGGATGAGTGCCCCCTACCTCGGTGGAGCGACGATCGACTTCGCGGACACCATCGAGAAGCAGGGCTTCACCATCGACAACCCCAACGCGGGCAGCTCGTGCGCCTGTGGGGACAGCTTCGGCTGACCTCAGCCGACGCGCACCGGCACGACGAAGGGCCTGGGAGAGATCCCGGGCCCTTCGTCGTGCCCGCCCGTGGTGCCCGCCCGTGGTGCCCGCCCGTGGGCAAGCCGCTGCTCAGCTCATCCGGTACGTTCTGCGGGTGAAGATCGCCCTGACCGGATCCATTGCCACTGACCACCTGATGACCTTCAGGGGCCGCTTCGCCGACTCCCTCGTCGTCGAGCAGCTCGACAAGATCTCGCTGTCCTTCCTCGCGGACGACCTCGAGATCCGCAGAGGGGGTGTCGCGGCGAACATCGCCTTCGGCATGGCCAACCTCGGGGAGAAGCCGTTGCTCGTCGGCGCCGTGGGGGAGGACTTCGCGGACTACCGCTCCTGGCTGGAGCGTCACGGGGTCGACTGCCGGTCGGTCCACGTCTCCGAGTCCCGACACACGGCGCGGTTCATCTGCACGACGGACGACGACATGGCGCAGATCGCCACCTTCTATGCGGGAGCCATGTCCGAGGCCCGGGCGATCGAGCTGGGGCCGGTCTCGGACCGGGTCGGAGGGCTCGACCTCGTCCTCATCGGGGCGAACGACCCCGAGGCGATGCAGCGGCACACGCAGGAGTGCCGCACCCGGGGCATCCCCTTCATCGCCGACCCCTCCCAGCAGCTGGCGTTCGCCGACGGTCCGTTCATCCGCCGGCTCATCGACGGCGCCGCCTACCTCTTCACCAACGAGTACGAGGCGCACCTCACCGAGCAGAAGACCGGCTGGAGCGCCGAGGAGATCCTCGAGCGGGTCGGCACCCGGGTCATCACCCGGGGCTCGGAGGGCGTGAGCATCCACCGCAAGGGCGAGGACGACATCGAGGTCCCCGTGGCCCGCGAGGTCCGCAAGGCCGACCCGACCGGCGTCGGCGACGCGTTCCGCGCCGGCTTCCTCACCGGGCTGGCCGGCGAGCTGCCGCTGGAACGCTGTGCCCAGCTCGGTTCGATGCTGGCCACCTACGTCATCGAGACCGTCGGCACCCAGGAGTACTCGCTCGGCCAGGAGCGCTTCCTCGAACGCCTGACCGAGGCCTACGGACCCGAGACGGCCCGGGAGATCGAGCCGGTCGTGGCCTGCCTGCGCGGCTGACCGGAACGCCCACGGGAACCTGAGGGACGCCGTGCCGATCCTTCCCGATCCGTCGGCGTACTCCTTCGACCTCACCGGGGTCGCCGCGGGGGAGGACCTCGTCGGCGTCGGGGCAGACCTGCAGCCCGGGACCCTGCTCGAGGCCTACTCCATGGGGCTCTTTCCCATGGGCGTCGGTGCAGGTGGTCGCCGGCCGGTCGGCTGGTGGTCGCCCGACCCGCGGGGGATCCTGCGCCTTCCCGACCTGCATGTCAGCCGGTCGCTGCGCCGCTCGATGCGCACCTTCGAGATCCGGGTCGACACCGCCTTCGCCGACGTCGTGGCCGCATGTGCCGACCCGCGCCGCGAGGGTCGCTGGATCACCCCCGAGATCGCGGCCGCCTACACCCGCCTGCACGACCTCGGCTGGGCCCACTCGGTCGAGGTCGTCCGCGACGACGTGCTCGTTGGTGGGCTCTACGGTCTCGCCATCGGGGGGCTCTTCGCCGGCGAGTCGATGTTCCACCGGGCCCCCGACGCCTCGAAGGCCGCCCTCGTGGGACTGCACGGCCTCCTCGCGGCCGACCGCGACCCACGACGCCTTCTCGACGTCCAGTGGCGCACCCCCCACCTCGCGACGCTGGGGATCAGCGAGGTACCCCGCGCCGAGTACCTCCGGCTGCTCGCGCTCGCCCTCAGCGCGCCGCTGCCGGAACCGTTCCACTGACGCTCAGGCACCCTTGCGGACCAGGTATGCCGTGTGCTCGGCCTCGTGGATGACCTCCAGCAGGTCGTGGCGACGCATCCGGCAGAACGCCGGGACGTCGCTGCGCGCGGCGGGGTCCGTGGCGAGCAGACGCACCGTCGTGCGCGCGGGCAGGTCCTTGAGGAGGGCGCCGAGCCGGATGACCGGCAACGGGCACCGCTGACCGCGCGCATCGAGGACGGCCGGCTGCGCCGGCTGCTCCGCCGGCTGCTCCGCCGGCTCCAGCTGCTCCGCCGGCTGCTCCGCGGGCTCACCAGGGTCGTTCGTGCGGGTCACAACCGGTCGCTCCCGAGCCGCGAGCGGACCGCCGCGACGGCCTCGGGAAGGACGGTGCAGAAGGCATCGACGCCCGCCTCCCGCTCCGGGTCCGTCGCGGCGAGGGGGACGGTCACCCGGACGTTGCCGTGGGTCAGCACGCCCATGGCCGCGAGGACGTGGCTCGGCTCGAGGGTGCTCGCCGTGCAGGCCGAGCCGGACGCGACGCCGAAGCCACGCCGGTCCAGCTCGTGCACGAGGGCCTCTCCGTCGACGAAGAGGCAGGAGAACGTCGTCACGTGGGGGAGCCGGTCGTCCGGGTCGCCGACGACGTCGGTGTCGGGCACCCGCGTGGCCGCTGCCCGCACCCGCTCGACCAGCTCGCGGGCCTGCTTGGCGTCGGTGTCCCGGACGGCGTCGGTCTGGCGCCACGCCTCCGCAGCGGCGAGGACCAGGGGCACCACGGGCTCGGCGTCGCTGCGCCCGTGCTCGAGCTCGCTGTCGGCTCCCGGGCGGCGCCACCGGGTCCGCTCGGGCACGACGAGAACCCCGACACCCCCGGGGCCGCCCCACGAGCGGGCATCGCCGACGAGGACGTCGTAGTCGGTCGGGACGCCGTCCCGCCCGAGGGACGCCATCGCGTCGACGACCAGCGGTATGCCGCCTTGCCGGCACAGCTCGCGCGCCTCGGCGAGTGGCTGCCGGGTGCCCACCTCGCCGTTGGCGTGCTGCAGAGCGGCGACCACCGTCCCCAGCACGCGGGTCGCGGCCTCCCACGCCACGAGGTCGACCCGCCCGAGCCGGTCGACGGGGACCTCGGCGAGCAGCTCGGGATCCATCGCCCGGGCGGCATGGTGGCGAGCGGGGACGAGGACCGCGGAGTGCTCCACCGCACTGGCGACAGTGCGCGGTCCGCGGCGTCGTCCGGCATACCGGAGGCCGTCGACGGCGGCGGTGAGGGCCACCGGACCGCTCGGGAGGAAGCTGACCTCCGGTGGGCGCACGCCGAGCCCTTCGGCGATGACCTCCCGGGCCTGGTCGAGGAGCCGCCGGGCTTGCCTCGCCTCGGTGTAGAGCCGTCGTGGGTCGGCCCACCCGACCTCCAGCGCGGCCATCAGCGTCTCCCGGCCGGCGGGGTGCAGAGGGGCCGATGCGGCGTCCAGCAGGACCCGGGAAAGAGGCTGTTTCGTCGCACCCGCCACACTGCCACGTTAGTCCCACCCTCTCGTGTCAGGTGCCCCTCGGAGGGGTAGGGTTTGGGGCGTCAGAGGACTCCGGACACGGAAGGTGCACCCGTTGCGCAGGCACGATGACACGTCCGCCCGCGTCACGCGGCGGCGGCGCTGGATGGTCGCAGGTGTGGTCGTGGCCTGCGCCCTCTTCCTCAGCGGGTGCGCGAGCAACGGTGACGCCTCCAGCGGGTGGCTGCCGCAGGGCACCAACGGCGGGCAGGTGACCGACCGCACGGGGCTCATCACGAACCTCTGGGTCGGGTCCTGGATCGCCGCTCTGGCGGTCGGTCTCCTCGTCTGGGGACTGACCATCTGGGCCATGGTCCGCTATCGGCGCAAGAAGGACGCCCGGGGGCTGCCGCCGCAGCTGCGCTACAACGTCCCGA
>JAABUN010003184.1_pt1 | contig 26342 bp, 29 predicted proteins | sample 5559311 | NCBI WGS metagenome assembly JAABUN01 (sample SAMN10711877, study PRJNA513370) | rock metagenome | isolation source: Antarctica rocks | place: Antarctica: Victoria Land, Siegfried Peak sud
AAAACATTAGAGCCAAGGAGCATGTCTGGCAACAAAAAGGCGTGTTCCTACGTTACCTACCCCCTTACTCGCCCCAGTTGAATCCTATCGAGGCGCTCTGGCGTGTCCTCAAAGGCTTCCTTTTGCCCAGACGTTTATATCCTTCTCTTAAACATCTCAGAAAAGCTGTCTTTTCTGTCCTTGCTACTTTAGACGCTATTAGTGGGTAAGGTCAGCTTGGGTGTACTTAGTTTAGCGATTTGTAGCGCCGCGTCCGCAAGCTGTACACGCCGTCGGTGCGTAAGCCGACGTGCTTTGTTAGGGGGTGAAGGAACGTAAAGTGGACGCTATGACACGTTCTTCTTTACAAACGGCCCTCGTCACCGGGGCCTCGTCGGGCATCGGTAAAGAGACAGCCCGCGCCCTCGCCCAAAAGGGCCTGACCGTCGGGCTGGTCTCGAGGGGTTCCGGCTCGGGTGAGCAGGTGACTGAAACGCTCAAACGAGAGACGGGTAACCCAAACCTCTACTACTTTCCCGCCGACCTCTCCTCACTCACCGAGATTCGCCGCGTCGCGGAGGAGATTAGAAGCCGGTTTAACCGCCTCGACATTTTGGTCAATAACGCAGGTGCCTTTTTCCGAACCCGTGAAACGACCGTAGACGGGTTTGAAAAGACCTTTGCGCTCGACCACCTCAACTACTTTTTGCTTACCCAACTTCTGCTACCGCCGCTCTTGGAGAGTCCCGCCGCGCGTATCGTCAACGTCGCGTCGGCAGCGTCTAGCGTCGGCAAAATTCACTTTGACGACCTGATGTTAGAAGACTACAGGAGCTTTAAGGCGTACGGGCAGGCCAAACTCGCCAACGTGATGTTTAGCTATCAGCTCTCGAGGTTTTTAGCAGACACCCCAGTAACGGTCAACGCGCTCCATCCGGGCGGCGTCGCCACGAATTTCGGCAGCGGCAGCACCACCGGTACTCTGTACAAGGTGTTCCAGCCCTTTTTTAAGACGCCTGCGCAGGGCGCTGAAACCGTCGTCTACCTGGCGACGTCGCCGGAGGTCGTCGGGGTCTCGGGGCGCTACTTCAAGGATAAAAACCCCGTCAGCTCGTCGCGCCGCTCTTACGACGTGCAGGTGCAGGCACGGCTCTGGCGCGTCTCGCGCGACCTCGTAGGGCTTACGGAGGACGAAGGTGCGGCGCTCCGTCAGGTCACGCCTCACCACCGGAAAGGGTTTCTATGAGTCAAGTTAAAGATCAAGACAAACGTGCGCCGACTACCTATGTGATTCACGAGCTGATGAGCCAACGCTGGAGCCCACGGGCGTTTAGTTTGCAGCCGGTTGAAGAGGAGAAACTTCAGCGTATCTTCGAGGCGGCGCGCTGGGCGGCGTCCTCGAGCAACGTTCAGCCGTGGCGCTTTTTGATCGCGCGGCACGGCGAAGAAAGTTTCAGGAAGTTACACGACTGTTTGATGGACGGTAACAAACCGTGGACCGAAAACGTCCCGGTGCTGCTCTTAAGCGTGACCGATACGATGTTTCCGGCTAAGGGCGACAAACCCGCACGCGAAAACCCGACCGCCAAGCACGACCTCGGCTTGGCCTTTGCCAACTTATCGCTTCAGGCGACCGAACTCGGCTTGCACCTACACCCGATGGCAGGCTTCGACAAAGAGAAAGTCAAAGCAGTCTTTAATATTCCCAGCCCTTACGAACCCGTGACCGTCACCGCCATCGGCTACCTCGCCGACAGCAGCACCTTGTCGGAAAGCTTGCGCGAACGCGAAGAAGCGCCGCGCGCTCGCAAACCCCTTAAAGAGATCGTCTTTGAAGGCGATTGGGGCCGACCCGCCGAGTTGTAGCGAGCTATGTCAACTGGAAAAGCCGCCCCTTGGGGCGGCTTTTTGATCGTAGCAAGGTTTACTAAATGCGGTTTAGTAGCCTTTAGGCAAAATAACCCAGAGCGCCAGGTAGACAAGCAGGCCGGGGCCACCGGCGAGCGCTAAGACCACGAACAACACGCGGATGATAGTGGCGTCGATACCGGAGTACTCAGCCAAACCGCCGCAGACTCCGGCGATTTTACGGTCTCTACGTGAACGGGTTAATCGTTGATTACTCATGCGTTACTCTAGGCTAAAACGCAGTAAGAAACAAGCGTCTCGCTGCGCAAAACCCTTAGAAACGGCTTCCCTGCTGCACAAACTCGAGCCTGTTGCCAAAGGGGTCGGCAGCGTAAAAACGTCGTACGTGCGGCAGCGCAGTGTCTTCCACAGTTGAGACGTGCGCCGCCTCGAGCCGTTCTTTTAATGCACTCAGGCCGGGCACGGAAAACGCTGGGTGCGCCTTGCGTGCAGGCTTAAAGGGCGTGTCTACGCCCAAATGCAGCGCCTGGTGCCCGAGCGCAAACCAGACGCCGCCGCGAGAGGCGAGTTCAGGCGGTTTTTCCAGCTCGGTCAAGCCCAGCAGAGCGCCGTAAAACATCCTTGCCTGCGCCTCCTCCCCGGCAGGCATAGCAAGCTGAAGATGGTCGAGGCCGGTGATGTACATGTTGCAAGAATAACCGCCATCAGCGTGAACGGGAGATCCGCTTTTCAGCTAGCGGGGCTCGAGGCTTGGGCGCGTGCGCCTGTAACTGCGCCCCGCTCGGCAAGATATTCCCCGATCTGCACCGCGTTTAAGGCCGCCCCTTTACGAATCTGGTCGCCGGAGACGAAAAATGCCAAGGCTCCCGGCAACGAAATGTCCTCGCGGACGCGGCCCACCAGCACGTCATCCTGACCACTCGCCTCCAAAGGCATGGGAAAGTGGTTGGCGGCGCGGTCATCGACGACGCGGACGCCCTCGGCGGATTCTAGAACGGCGAGCGCCTCGGCGACCGACACAGGCCGGTCGAACTCGGCGTGAATCGCTTCACTGTGCGCCCGGAATACGGGCACGCGCACACAAGTCGCGCTGACAGCGAGTTCTGGCACATCTAAAATTTTACGAGACTCGAGGGTCAGCTTCCGCTCTTCGACGTTGTACCCGTCTTCACCGACGTCCGAATCGTGACTAAAGAGATTGAACGCTACCGGATGTGCAAACTTCTGCGGAACCGGCTCCTCACCGACGAGCACCGCTTGGGTCTGATTTTGCAATTCGGCGATACCCGCTGCGCCCGCACCTGAAACGGCTTGATACGTTGCGACCGTCGCCCGCTTCAAACTGAACGCCCGGTGGAGCGGCGCGAGCGCCATCAGCGCGACAATCGTCGAGCAGTTCGGATTGGCGATGATACCCTCGTTTTGGAGGGCCGCCTCACCGTTGATTTCAGGGACGACGAGCGGCACGCGCGCGTCCATCCGCCACGCCGAGGTGTTGTCGATCACGAGTGCGCCGTGCTCCGCCCAACGCCACGCCTGCGCTTTCGAGATGCTGCCGCCTGCCGACGAAAACACGAGGTCAACGCCCAAGTTGCCGTCGTCGGGTAGTCTTTGCAGCGTGTACGTCTTGCCGCCATATGTGAGCGTGTTCCCCGCCGAGCGCTCCGACGCGAAGAGCGTCAGCTCCGTAAAGGGAAAGTTGCGTTCTGTAAACAGGCTTAAAAACTCCTGTCCCACGGCTCCGGTGGCTCCGACGATTCCAACACGCATGACGACACCTCTCAGTTCGCTGGGACTACGCCCAAGGGTTAAGTTTAGCATTCGCTCACTTGAGCGAAACCGCGCCGACTTGCGCAAGGCTCGAGTAACATACGCTATGGACTTTGTAGACTGGCAAAAGCTCGAGACCCGCATTCCGCTAGACGAACTGCCCAGCTTTCACCGCGCTTTTTTAGAAACCGTGCGCCCCGGTGAAAACGACTGGCGCATAGCGTTTTTGCGGCAGGTTCAGGGTAAAGTACAGGCGAGTTTGAAAGCGCTCGAGCGCCAGGGCCGCGCCAAGCATGAGGGTGACGTGCTCTACGTAGACAAAGCGGTCGTTCCCGAAGCGTTTTTGCACTACGCAGATGAATGAACACCGATGAGTGAGCACCGATGACCCGACCCGAAACACCCTTTTTTATCGTCAACGTCGAAGCGGTAGTAAAACGAGGCGACAAGTACCTTTTGACCTTACGGAGCGACGACGAACCGAACGCTCCCGGCACGCTCGCCTTACCGGGCGGCAAGGCCGAGTTTAGTGGCGCAGCGCAGAATACGCTCGAGTACACCCTAAAACGCGAAGCCTTAGAAGAAACCGGCGTCGAGGTCACAAATTTCAGGTACTTGGAAAGCAAATGGTTTCGGACTGACGACGGCGAACCGGTTGTCGATATCGTCTTCTTATGTGATTACGCGGGCGGCGACGCTGCAGCTCACGACCCCGACGAAATCGCCGAAGTGATGTGGCTGAGTGCTGCCGAAGTTACCGCCCATCCCAAAGCGCCGGTCTGGACGCGTCAGAGTATCGAAAAAGCAGAACGGCTGGGCCGTGACCCAGCGTAAAGAGCACGCCTGGCGGCGCGTCGTCGTCAAGGTCGGGACAAGCAGCCTGACCGACGCGGGCGGGCGTATCTATCCGCCGCTCCTGTGGGCGCTGGCACGCGGCCTCGGAGTATTGCAAACGGAGATGGGCTGTAAAGTTGTGTTGGTCTCGTCGGGGGCAGGCGCAGCGGGGCGTGAACAGCTCGGGGTGTCGCTCCCGCTGACCTTACCTGAAAAACAAGCTGCTGCCGCCGTAGGCCAGACGCTGTTGATGCTCGAGTGGGCGCGCGCCGTCGCGCCCACACCGGTCGCGCAGCTGCTGCTGACCGTCGCCGACATCCAGGACCGCGAACGTTACGTCAACGCAAAAAACGCGCTCGAGGCGTCCCTCAAACTGGGCGCACTCCCGATCATCAACGAAAACGACTCGGTAGCGACGAGTGAAATCAGGTTTGGCGACAACGACAGTTTATCCGCGTGGGCCTCACACCTCGTCGGAGCCGACGCGCTGATTATCTTGACCGATGTAGACGGGCTGTATGACAGCGACCCGCGTACTCATCCGGCAGCAAAGCGGCTTACGTTGGTCGAGGACGTTGCCAGCGTACAGCACCTCGCGGGCAGTGCCGGAACCACGCGCGGCACGGGCGGCATGGTCACCAAACTCCGCGCGGCGGCGCTCGCCACGGCTGCCGGAACGGAAACGCTGATCGTCGGCGGCGGCGGGGCGGGGCTCGAGGCGCTCGCCCGGGGCGAGGTTCGTGGCACACGCTTTTTAGCTAAAGCGCACACCCCTTCTCGTAAAAGCTGGCTGGCGCAGCAACCGACCAAGGGGAGGCTCGAGGTCGATGCGGGCGCGTTTCGAGCGCTGCAAACGGGCCGGAGCCTGCTCCCCAAAGGCATTACCGGCGTATCGGGCTATTTTTCTTTTGGCGACGCGGTAGCTGTGACGCACGCCGGGGAGCAGGTCGCGCAAGGGTTGAGCAACTACTCGAGCGACGCCCTCGTCAAAATTCAGGGCCGCCACACCCGCGAGATTGCCGAGGTGCTCGGAGGCAAAGATTACGATGAGGTCATCCATCGCGACAACCTCGTGCTAAGCACAACTTGAGGGTGAAATTAGCGAAGGTAAGGTAAGCTCCGGCATGGTTTACGCACGCCGACCGCTCCGCTGGCTTTTAGCGACTGTTTGGCAGTACGCGACACCCATTATTTTAGCGCTGAGTGCGTTTTGGTCGTTCGGCGACCAAAACGATGTGCAAGGTATCGTTTCTCTGCTTTTGGCGACCGGGTACATTTCTCTGCTCGCCGCGACGCACACGGGCTACCTCGGCCTAAAGCGTGCTCTGGCGGCTCTCGCGTCTACCTTTTTAGCTTTGGGGCTGCTCATAACCTTTGGTCGCGATAACCGCCGCGTCGCTCCGGTCTTAAACGTGGTGCTCCCTCACGCGCAGCTCGAGGTCAAGCAGAGTTGGGGTATTTCGCAGGGTTACAAGGCTGCTCACAGCATGATTTTCCAACTTTTCGAGGTCACGCTGACAAGCCGCCGGGCCAGAGGCGTTGACGTTGATATCTACGATTTTGAGTTTGAAAGTAACGGCTCGAGCTACGACAACACGTTCGCTCCTGAATTCCGAGGCTGCGACTTGCGAGACGTTGCCAAAAATGGCACGTTGACTTGCTTGGTTGCGCTCGAGGTACCCCAAAGCGCTACCGGCGGCACGCTGGTTTTTGAGGATAGCGGTTACAAAGCTTGGGCGGACGTTTCCTTCTAACGGTTCTCTAAGCAGCATAGAATAGCGTTATGAGCGAAGAAGGTATCTTCCAAAAAATCATCGACGGCGAGATTCCGGCTGAGCGCGTTTACGAAGACGACGACTTTATCGCGATTAAAGACATCGCGCCGAAAGCGCCGGTTCACCTCTTGGTCATTCCTAAAACCCTCAGCCCACGCCTCGACGAGATGCTAGACGTGCAGGGTGCCGGGGACGTCGGCGCACTTTTTGAAGCCGCAGTTAAAACAGCACGCGCCAACGAGCTAGAAGACTACCGTTTGGTCGTAAATGTCGGGCCGGGTGCGGGGCAAGAGGTCTTTCATACGCACGTGCATATTCTGGCGGGTTGGGACGGGCCTGCACCACTCGGTTAGAGACACCTAAACCTGTCTTAACTCTGGGTTGGTCAAGGTCTTTTTCAAGCGTATCCAGGCGGGTTCTCTAACAAAGCCCAACCTATCGTTAATCGCGAGCATCGCCCGGTTCGTCGTGTGGTTTTGCGTTTTGATGATCTCGAACCCGGCAGCTTGGGCGTACTGCGCCGCTCGTACCTTGAGCGCTAGAGCGACACCTTGCCTGCGGTGCTTGCGTTTGACTCCGGTGAGGCCGGTACTGAGCCAAGCTGAACGAGACGTAGCCCGCAACTCGCTCACCCCCACGATATTACCGCCGTCAAATGCTAGAAAAAAACTTTCAGGGCGGCGCGCCGGGTTCCTCCAAAAGCGCTTTTGCCACAGCTCGAAGGGCCAGATGTTGAGGGGCTCACTAAAGGGCACATCACCAAGAAGTTCGATCACTGCTTCATACAAGCGCCGCTGCGTTACGGTCGTATCGGGCAGGTCAGAGAGGGTGCAGATCGTTATACCAGAGTCGGCAACACGTGCCAAAGTCGCTGTAAAGCTTCCAGGTACGAACGCAGCGAGCTGTAGCTGCGACTCCCACAGCCGCTCGAATTCGGTAAAACCTTTGCCGCCATAAAAGTCCAGCCAGTTCGTCCAGTTTTCACGTACCCGTACGATCAGCGCCGATGGTTCGTAAGACGTGAGCTTTTCCAGTGCAATTCGGTAAAGTGTTTCGGCAAGTGGCGTAATAGGCTCAGCAAGCATATCGAGCCGTACTTGCCTCTCGCCCGCTTGTGGTCACGGTGCGCCCAGACCGCGCCGACGAGTTCAGTACCCTGCAACGCGACCAAGTTGAGCAGTTCGTCGTCAGCGTAGGCACTGTCAAACGCCCTTACCGACGCCTCGCTCTCCGGAGCTTCAGGGCGGTGACGGTTATAGAGCGTAACGAAAGCCGAGTAATCGGTTTCTTCAAACGGCCTTATCGCGTACACGCTTTCCAATGTAACGCTGCAAGCGGCACAGTGCTAGCCGCTATAGGGGTGAGCGCGGTACGCTTAAGAGCGTGAGCCTGCCCCCCGAAGGTACCCGCTACGCCCACGCGTCTGAAAGTGCGGCGCGTGTTCGGGCCGTAAACACGTTGCGGGCGCTGTTCTCGAGCTGGGGCTATACCCACGTCGAGGTGCCGGTGTTGGAGCACTTCGATCCGGCGCATCCGGTTGCTGAGCGTTCGTTCAAGCTGACTGGACCCGACGGTGAACTTTTAGCGTTGCGTTCGGACTATACCTTCGCGCTTGCCAAACTCGTACGGTTTAATCACGCCGACGCGCAGGGAACGCTGCGGCTCCAGTACAGCGGCGGGCTCTGGCGCACCGTTGTGCCGGATATCGCCCGAACGCGTGAGTTTACCCAAGTGGGCCTCGAGCTCGTCGGCGTCAGCGGGGCGCGCGCCGACGCCGAACTCATCCACCTGGCGCGTGAGGCGGTGCGGGCGGTCGGCTTGGCCCCACGCGTCGAGGTAGGTAATCCGGGGTTTGTCCGGCAGCTCTTCGACCTCGCCGAGCTTACACCTGGCCTCCAAGATTTAGCTGCCGACGCCATCGACCGTAAGGACCAGGCGACCTTGCAGGGTTTGCTCGAGCCGCTCGGTTTAGCCCCGGATTTGCAGCGGGCACTGCTCGGTGTGCCCGACCTCTACGGCGATTCGGGAACGCTTAGGGCGGCGCGGCAGCTCGCGCCGTGGCCTGAAGCGGTCGCGGCGTGCGACCACCTCGAGGCCGTTTTAACCGAGTTCGAAGACAGCAGCGAACTCCTTTTAGACCTCGGGATGGCGCGGCGTTTGTCTTACTACACGGGCGTGACCTTTCGTGCCTACACCTTCGACTTCGGGCAACCGCTCCTCGGGGGTGGGCGCTACGACGGCGCACTGCTACCGCTCGCCGCAGGATTTGCGATCGGCCTCGAGCGCCTTTTGTCGGCGCTACCGGGCGTCACCGGCGACGCCCCGCCGATTGCGGTCAGTCTTGAGGACGTCCCGGCGCGGCGGCTCCGGCGGGCGGGTTACTGCGTCGAGCGGGCGCTTACGGACGACGTAGACGAACTGCGGGCCTACGCACAGGCTCGGGACATTCCGTACTTGCTCCTAGAGGGCGGCCTCGAGCCGTTAACACCTGAACGTCCCGAATTTGAACAACTCCTCTCTTTGTTGGGACGGGAACATGCTTAAACAAAGCGCCAAGCTCACACTGGCGCTACCCAAAGGCCGGGTAATGCAGGAAAGCCTGACGCTTTTACGCGCCGCCGGACTCGAGCTTTCAGACCCACCCGGCACCCGCGCTCTGCAGTACGACGCGGGCGGCGCACACATCATCGAGATGCGCAACACCGACGTGCCGACCTACGTCGATTTAGGCGTCGCGGACGCGGGCGTCGTGGGTAAAGATGTGCTTTTAGAGTCCGGCAGAAGCGTGTACGAGCCGGTCGAGCTGGGGTTTGCCCGGTGCCGTTTGTCGCTGATTCGGCCCGTAGGTGCGCGCAGCCCAGTGCGGCGGATTGCGTCGAAATACCCCCGCACGACTCGGCGTTATCTGCGAGATCGTGGCCTCAGCGCCGAGGTGATCAAGCTTGCGGGTAACGTCGAACTGGCGTGCTTGGCGGGCCTCGCCGACGCAGTGGTCGATATCGTCGAGACCGGCAGCACGCTCCAGGCGAATGGGCTGGAAGAACTCGAGGTCATCGTCAGCTCGTCCGCTCGGTTTGTCGTCAACCGCGCCGCGCTCAAACTTAAAAGTGACGCGCTGCGCCCCTTGATCGACGCACTCCGCACGCAGAGCCTCGCAAAACCCCTTTAACGTTCGTTTTACTGTCCACTTGAGGTATGCTGACGCAACGCGCTAACGTGAGGAGAGAGACACTTGGCTTCTAGAACGAGCAAGACCGGACGCGCCTCGAGCCTCGCGCTCGCCTTCCCCGGACTTTTCTGGCTGGTCGTCTTTTTCCTCGTGCCGCTCATATTCGTGGTGGTCTCGAGCTTTTTTACACGCGGCTTGGGCGGTCAGCCCACTCTCCCGGCTACCCTGGAAAACTACGTTCGCACCTTCGATGTGTTTTGGCCGGTCATCTGGCGAACGCTCTATTTTTCTCTTTTTACCACGCTGCTCTCTTTGCTGCTCGGGTTTCCCGTCGCCTTTTTTATCAGCACCCGGCCCAATCCGAGAACCCGGCAGTTTCTACTTTTTTTGATCTTGCTGCCCTTCTGGACGAACTTTTTAGTCCGCACCTACGCGTTGCAGACCATTATGGGACGCGAAGGGCCGCTGAACGCACTTTTACTCAACTTCGGCGTGGTTCAAGAACCGTTGACGATGCTCAACACGCCTTTTGCCGTCATGCTCGGGCTTGTTTACGGCTTCGTGCCCTTTATGGTCTTACCGATTTACGCCGCCGCCGAACGCCTCGATTTTCGCTTCGTCGAGGCAGCCGGAGACCTGGGCGCAAACGACTTTCAGGCGTTTTGGCGCGTTATCCTACCTCTCACGATGCCGGGAATCGTCGCGGGGTCGGTGCTCGTCTTTATCCCGGCCATCGGTTCGTTTATTACCCCTGATCTGTTGGGGGGTACGCGCGGCCTGATGATCGGCAACTTGATTCAAGGCCAGTTTCGTGGACGCGGTAACATCCCGCTCGGCTCAGCGATTTCGGTCGTGCTGATGCTGATTGTGATGGTCGGCCTGATCGTCTATACCCGTTACGGCGAGCGGCGAGACTAAGGTGACGAAAACAGCTAAGACGCAGAGCCTCAATCAGCGCAAACTCAGTAGAGACCTCACCGTTCGGCGGGTGGGGCGTTTCGGTCTCCGGGCGATACCGATACTGACCTACGTGTTTCTCTGGATACCGATTTTAGTGCTGATTATCTACTCGTTTAACAACGCCGAATCGATTTCGGTGTGGCGCGGGTTTACCTTGCGGTGGTATCAAAACCTCTTGGGCGGCGCAAACGGGCTCAGCTTTCAGTCCGAACAGCTCTTAAACGCCGTGCGCAACTCGCTCGTCGTCGGGGCGGTTTCGACAGTGGCGTCTACGGTTATCGGGACGCTGTTTGCGCTCGCAGTGGACAGGGGCGACTTTCCCGGTAAACGGGTGTTCGACGCGCTCTTTTACCTGCCGGTGATTATTCCCGATATTACCCAGGGCGTCGCTTTAGCCGTCTTTTTCAACACCTTTTTCGCGCTCGTGCAAAACCTGTTCGGGGTGCGGCTCGTCAGCGGTTTTGCAACCATCATCATCGCGCATATCGCCTTTAATATCGCCTACGTCGCGGTCGTGGTGCGGGCGCGGCTCGCCACAATGGACGGGGCGCTCGAGGAAGCCGCCCGCGACCTCGGGGCTAATCACCTCCAAACATTCTGGCACATCACCTTTCCTGCACTCGTACCGGGAATTTTGGGCGGCGCACTCTTAGCGTTTACGATTTCTCTAGACGACTTCGTAGTCACGTTTTTTACGGCTGGCGTTGGGACGACGACCTTGCCGCTCTTTGTTTACGGGCTTCTGAAGCAGCGCGTGCCGCCGGAGATCAATGCGGTGTCGGCTTTGATGATTGCGGTTTCTATTTTGCTTGTCGGGGTGTCTTTGGTGATGCAGCGGCGGGGGAAATAGAGATAGTGTTACACTTCAAGATTTACAAGTTTCGGACGAAGAGTGCAGTACAATTGTGGTGTGAGTCTTGTTAGTTTTCAATGAAAGGTAGATATTCAGAACGTCTTTTTGCAGAACTTTGCAACAAACATTTTTTAAGGGGTTTCACTTTTCATAGTCCTTCTTACTTTGATCCGACTGAAAAAGAAGCCGGGGATGTTGTTTTATGGGTTCGTCAACAAGTGATTATTGTTGAGGTCTTAGCAAGAGAAGCTGCTATAGGAACATCTACAAAGCAATTTATTAAGCGCATCGGGGAAAAACGTAACCAGCTTAAGAATGATTACTCTACATTCGATGATCCTTACAAGAATATAAACCTGAACAACGAAGATAACGAAAGAGTAGCCTTAAACAAGGAAGGCATAAATCGTTTGTTCCTTTCAGGAATCATCCTTGTCGATTGCGACGACAAAATTGATCAGCTGAACTTCAATACAGTTAAACACTCGCTAGACCTTGAATATCCCACATCTATTATGACCAAGCAGGACTTCACCGACCTTTTAGAAGAGGTTGATACCATTCCTGATCTTATGCTTTATCTCAAAGACAGATTTGCTTTTCTTAAAATCATCTTTCATAGCAATGCGAAGTTATTCCTCAACTTAAACAATAGGTTGGAAAGAAATCTGATCAGCTTCTATAAAATGCACAATAATAGCTTTCCCATTGGAGAGTGGAATCAGGCTGAAGCTTTATTTTGCCATCGGATATATAAAAAAGAATACGCGCAGAAAATAGCTTCTCGAGATCAACAAAACGATGAATCATTCGTCATAGATGAGATCATTGACTTGCTCCGCACAAATAATACAGCAAACGATTCTACATTATTTCACTCATGGGAATTAGCCTCAATGACTAGAAGGCAAAGAGCAGTAGTCGCTAGTAAAATTGAGAATGCAATTTCAAACATGGAACAGGGTAAACCTCGACGGCAATTTGCTTTCTTCAATCAGGCTACAGAATGCTGGTTGGTCTTCTTTTTCCAGTTTGGTGGTACAAGTGCAGGCTTTCGTTTGCAAACAGAGCAATTAACAAGGTACAAGTTGTGTGTTGAGTTACAAAATAGGCAGTTCAAGTATTCGGTTTTTGGATACGGGTTTAGAAAATCTTCTATAGAAACCGGAAATACTTTTGATGAAATAAAATTATGGATTGAGGATGCCGACAAATATAGTTTGGCCAGCGGAGAATATACTGAAGCCCGAAGAGTTTTCGGTAAACTTCAATCACAGTCAATCCAAGAGTTTCCTGACTGATGCTTAGGTCTAACTAAGCACTACAGACTGAGTTTGTGAGATGAACTAATTTTAGCGAGTGATTACCACCGAAGTGATTTAGGTGTATCGATTATATTGCTGTTGTAACAGCAAAGCCTTTTTTCATAAACCATCGCTTTTTTCGACTTACCACACACCCGGATTTTCCCAGACAATCAGCGTCGCCCAACCATCCGAAGCTTCATCATCTAAGTAGTTTTCCAAGAGTCCGCGTACCTCAAAACCGTTTTTGAGTTGAAAACTGAGTGTTGTGTCACTCAGCTCACCGGAGACGACTTTTTGCACGTAGTCATAAACGCTCAGCGACGATTTGTGCGCCGCGTATCCCGGCAGCATCCCTCCCGCCACGATGCCCCGCCGGTTAAGCTGCTTAACGACGTCTTTACGTGCGCCGTAAAGTCGCCGACCAAGACCGAAACCCCGGTAGTCCGGATGCACGCTGATGTCGCCGCCATAGTACCACGCGCCGTTCGGGTCGTGACGGGTGTAAAAACCCTCAGAGATCGTCTCCCAAAACGTGTGTTTCGCCGCAAAATCAAAATCAGTCAGAAACCCCGACCCGAGCCCGACAACTTTTTGACCGTCTAAAACGACGAAGTTACCTTCAGGAAAGAGTGCTGCGTGGCTTAGAAAGTGTTCTCGGCGCATCCGTTCGTGAGGGGCAAGGGTAGGAAAGCAATCTTTTTGCAGTTGCTCGAGCCCCACCGCGTGTTCAGGCCCCAGCGTCACGAGCCTCAGCTCAGAGGCGGAAATGCTCATACGGATGTTCCGCCGGACGCCCCCACGCCATCCAAAAGTCGCCGGTCGCGGGCCGCATGATGGCTGCGCCGCACGTCTCGACGTGTTTAGGCGGCTCTGAACCCACACAGATGATGTCATCTCTGGTCAGCGTTTGCAAATCTTCTATGGTGACATCGGCGCGGTTGAGCAACGTCTGCGCCTGCATCGCCCGCGCTTCCGACGAGCTTTGCGAGAGCGGGTCGCGAGTGCGTTCGGCACGTCTGGTCGTCTCGACCAAACAGTGGTTCGTATGGACGACAGCTCCGGCCTCGAGCGGTGTCACGTGCTGCACGGTGGCGCTCGCCTCGACGTTGTAACCGGTTCCGGCGGCGTCCATGATGAGGTAATTGTGCGCCCCGGCGAGCCGCGCATTCTGCAGGGTCTCGAGCGCAGCTTCGGCGGTTTCGGCCTGCAGCATCTTCCGAACGACAAAGGGCCACGTCACCCCGATTTGACCGTCAGCGCCGAGCAGGTTGTTGATACCGACGGCGACTCCCGCTTCGCTTAAACCGATCATGCCGACGCACCCGACGGTGGTAAAGCAGAGAAACGCGGGCGCGCCGGTAGGTTTGCCGCGCAGCAAAATCACATGCGGGGTGGCGCTGTCGTGCATGTCCCACGTTTGACCGAAAAAACCTTGGCCCTGCGCGAGCTTATCAGGAACTAAAAATGCCGTGCAGTTGTCCGCGCCGACCGGAGCGGCGGGCTTCGCCTTATCGGGGCCAACGTTGTATACCGTATCGATAAAATCGGTAAAACCGTTGACGACGAGGAGTTCAGCTAGAGACAAGTCGGTTGCCGCCGCCATGCCGCGCAGCTCTTCGACCAGCTCGGGGGCAAAACGCTCGTGTTCGGCTAAACACGCCCCAGCAAGGTCTAAAACCGCTCTGCGGGAGAGCGTCCGGCCTGTCCAGAGCGGGTCGCCGCTCAGCTGCACCCGCTCGTGAGCAAAGTGGCGAATGGCGTCTTTGTGGGCGGCTCCGTGCGTGTAACCCATCTCGAAAGGGCCGCCTGAAATCGTAAGCACTCTTATACGGCGTGCAACCTGGGCTGATGTCATAAAGGTCAGTTTAGCGGATGATCGACGCGCCCGCCGTTCGCCATGAAGCCGTCACCTCGTCGCCGACCCGGAAGACCGCGCCGGATTCGGCGTTTTGCTGCCGCGCGATCAAGGCCGTGCTACCGGACGTGAGGTGATAGCGGGTATCGGTGCCTAGATAGTGAACTTCGGCGACTGTGACGCTAAGTTGGGTTCGGTCGGTTTCGGGTTCAGTGTGACCGACTGCTAACTTTATCCGTTCGGGCCGGATAGAGAGCGTGGCGCTTTCACCTGCTGCAAGCTCATGAGCGCCCATCGGCGCACGTAAAACCCTGCCGTCAGCGAGTTTGAGTTCGCCTAGTTCTCCGGTTCGGCCTGAGAGCGTCCCCTCGAGAAAGTTCGTTTCCCCGATAAAGTCCGCGACGAAACGGTCTCTGGGATGTTCGTAAATTTCGGTGGGTTTGCCAACCTGCAAAACGCGCCCGCCGTCCATCACAGCGATACGGTCAGCCATCGTCAAGGCTTCTTCCTGGTCGTGGGTGACAAAAACAAAGGTGATGCCGACGCGTGCTTGCAGCTGCTTTAGCTCGAGCTGCATCGTCTTACGAAGTTTGAGGTCGAGTGCGCCGAGCGGTTCGTCGAGGAGCAACACGGCTGGTTCGTTGACCAAAGCCCGGGCGAGCGCGACCCGTTGCCGCTGCCCACCCGAAAGCTGCGAGGGTTTACGGGGCGCAACGTGCGGAAGCTGCACCAACTCAAGCGCTTCCTCTGCCCGCCGCCGCGCCTCTTTACGTGGCACCTTCGCCATTTTTAGACCGAACATCACGTTTTGCATGATGCTCATGTGCGGAAACAGCGCGTAGTCTTGAAACACGGTATTAACGGGCCGGTGAAAGGGCGGAATCCCCTGCACTGCACGTCCACGAATCGAAATCGTCCCGGTATCGGGTTGCTCAAAACCGGCAATTGACCGGAGCGTCGTCGTTTTGCCGCACCCCGACGGCCCCAAAAGCGCAAAAAACTCGCCTTCACGAATGCTCAAAGATACGTCACCCAGCGCCTGAACGGTGTTGCCGCTACGCGTATCCAGGTAGGTTTTGTTGACCCCTTGAAGTTCGACCGCAGCGACCGAGGTCGCTGGCTCCGTCGCTGTCCGGGCAGGCGCGGCGACGCGCATCCTAACCGCCGACGTAAATCTTGACTTCGTCCCAGGCGTCGTTATAAAGCCCCTCCAGCTCAGGGTCGTTGACGATTGAGTAGAGACGCGCCTCGACCTCTTCCGGCGGGTAGATCGCGGGGTCGTCTAGGAGCGCCTGGTCGATAAGTCCTTGGTCGATGGCGGCTTGGTTCGGTGAGCCGTAGGCGGTGTAGTTCGACAACTCCGCGCCGACAACCGGGTCGAGCAGATAGTCGATAAAAACCTCTGCGAGCGCTTTGTTTTGTGCGCCGACCGGAACGGCTACACTATCGACCCAAAAGTACGCGCCCTCTTCGGGGATCACGTAGGCGTAGTCGTCACAGCCGCATTCATCGATAATCTGAAAGATGTCGCCGGAGTACTCAATCACCATATCGGCTTCGCCGCGCGCGAGCACCTCTTGCCCGTCGTCTTGCGCGATATAAACGACGTTGTTGCCGTTGTCGATAAGGTAGTCGCGGGCCTGAGCGATCTCGTCAGGATTCCGGGTATTGGGGTCTAAGCCGAGCATCACCAAAGCTGTACCCATCATGCCGCGAATATCCTCGAGCCACGCCACCGGCCCGCCGTAGGCGAACAGGTCGGCCCAACTCGTCACTTCAGCGCCCACTTTGGTTTTGTCGTAACCGATCCCGACCGTGCCCCACTGATACGGCAGCGTGTACTGATTGCCGGGGTCAAAAGGTAGGTCCAGCAGCGTCTTGTTGAGGTTGGCGAGGTTAGGGATGCTGCTTTTGTCGAGCGGTTCCAAGAGCCCTTCAGCGATCATCGGATAGACCACGATACCACTGGGCACAATGACGTCGTAACCGGGGTTGCCCTGGCGAATTCGCGCCAGTAAGTCGTCTTCGCTCGGATAGGTGTCGTAAGTGACCTTGACCCCACACAGCGCTTCAAAGTTAGGGATGGTGTTTTCGGCGATATAGCTCGTCCAGTTGTAGACGTTGAGCTTTTGCCCTGAAAACCCCTCAGGACACGTCCATGAGGTTTTAGGAGCCGCTTGCGCCGCCCCCAGAGCTAACGCTGAACCGAAAAACAGTACGACTAAAAGGCGCGTCAACAAAACTTTAGGCATGTAAAACCTCCCGAAGGTACATAGCGCAAGATACCACGGCAGACGCTCTTAAAAATCGCTGCTTCGCCTAACGCTTCGTGCGTTTGGTACTGCGCCTGCGAGAGCTGCGTTTACGAAACCCGTGGTCGGGACGAATCCCGTCGGCAAGAAGGTGCAACCACTGGGACAAGTAGTAACCGGCAAGTGCGCCGATAGCGAGTTCGGGCCAGTTTTGCGTGAGTTCGGTCTTAAACGAAAAGGTATAACCGAAATACGGCCCTACTTGCGTGGCAGCCCAAAATAAGGCCGAAGCGAGAAACGCCAGATAGAGTAACCGGGTCAGCGGCCCGATGACCCAAGTATGCGAAAGGCCACGGTGACTAAACAGCGCGCCGTAAGGGATCCAGAGCATCCCCAAAAGTCCCCAGTTATTGCGTGCCTGCATCCGGTTTTCAGCGAGGTCGAGGTCGGGCGTAACCAAAAAGGTACCGATCAGATAACTCAGGCTAAACGTTTGGAGCGTTTCAGGTGCGAACAGGGTATCGAACTTCGCCGTCAAACCCTCTTGTCGTGCGTAGACGTAAAAAACAGCCGCCGCCCCGTAGACGAGTAGATTGATCGATTCGTGAGCGCGACCGCTTGGCATTCGGTCACTTTACCGCAGACTGCCCTTTGGCAAACATATGTTTGAGGGATCAAGGCGGCCCCTACCTGAAACGCGCTACAGGGTAGGCGACCGATATATTTGGGCGGCTCATCCTAATACAAGCAAGAAAAGGGGCTCTAGTTGCCTAGAGCCCCACCAACAGATGCTTTTGCTTAGCCGCCGGACATCATTCCGCCGGACATCATTCCGCCGGACATCATTCCGCCGGACATTCCGCCGCCGGACATCATTCCGCCGGACATCATTCCGCCCGACATGGTCTGGGCTGCGCCGAAAGCAAGAAGAGCACCGATGGACAAAAGAAGCACTAGTTTTTTCATTATGTTTCCCCCTATAAAAAGGTGTAGTCGCGCAAGAGCAGGTTAGGTTGGACAGACGAGGCACTTGTGCGCGCTAGAGCACCGTCCGTGCGGCTGGACGTAGTATACCGGTTAGAACTGCCCGGCTAACTGTCCGACCCGACACAATGCTAGCACAGCCCTTCAAAAAGCGCTACCCGGCGGTTAAGTTTATTAAGCCCACCTATTTAGTAGAAAAATGTGCAAGTTGTACAACTTTTGCTGAACGGTTTCTGCTGCGACCGTTTTGTAGCAAAGCCGAGTACGGCGCTCCTGCGCAGGAGTGCGGGCTTGTCTGCTGAGGTGTGATAGCGGCGTACGTTAGGCTAGGCGAGATATGAAACGTTTAGTCATGAGTCCCCGGTCTAAAGACGCGGGGCTTGTTCCTGGAGAGCTGCATGAACCGACTTAGATCCATTCTCCGAAACGTTTGGCGGCATGACTCTCGCCCGGTCTCGGATATTCCGAGCCGCGTTAAGGTCGGCGTGCAGCGCGAATCCGCACTCCTGACACTTAAATACTGCTTGAGATGGTCTGTTCGCTTTGGCGATATGACCGCATTTACTACACCCTTTGGAGGTGTTTCTAGGGTCTACGAAAATTACCGGGACACCGGCAAGCGCGGCTTTGTACTGAATGTACTCGCCAAGCTCTGCAAACGCCCAACTATGCAACGTAGCTCGCTGAGGCCGTTTCGCCCTAACCCGCTGCCGGATGCCCTTAAGTTGCTCGAGGGCAATGGCTCGCTTTGTGCGCTTAGCCGTTTCTACGATGCGTTTTGCAATAACGTGGTTTGTGTCGCTGGAAAAGCGGGACTCACGACCCGAGCGGCTTCTAAGCTTGCGCTTAGCCGAGCGTGTGCCTTTTTTCTGCAACTTGGTTCTAAGGCGACGGTTACGGTGCCGGACGCTCTTAACGTGCGCTCCGCTCATCTTTTCGCCGTCGGAAGTGCTTGCGATGTTATTGATGCCGAGGTCTACGCCCAAAACACCCTCAACATCGTCGGGCGTCGGTGTCTCGACTTCGCAGGTTGCGAGAAGATAGAAAGACCCACGCACGAAGGCAAGGTCACTTTCGCCCTGCTGAGATTGCAACAGCTCCCACTGGCGTTTGCCGCATGTAAAGGCAACATCGGCGCGCCCGTCAACCGTCCAGATAGACACAACACCCTTAGACAGCTTGTAACGCAGTATCCGGCTGTCATAGCTGATTGCGCCCAAAGGCTTAAAGGTGCGCTTGGTTTTTTTGTCCAGTTTGTAGGCGTCAGCAACTTTAGAGATGCAGCGGATGACGACCTGAGCCGTAAGAGAGAAGGTTTCTTTGACATGACCGTAAACGAGTTTTTGAAGCCCGAACTTGCCGAACGTGCGCGTATCCCAAGCAACTTCAGAGATATAGTCACACGCCTGGTTAGCCCGTTTCATCGTCTCTTTCAGTGCCGTAGTCTGTTCGGGTGTCGGCAAGAGTTTCAGTTGGGAGACGAGCTTCATAGGGACAGTATAGCATTTTCTTCTATACTGGAACGTTCTGACGGATACCCGATAAGCGCCTACGGTCGCCCGCTAATTCCTCCCCGGATTAAAATCCAGGGCATCCTTAGCGGTTCTTTGTGACCAAAATCGTCACCGCCGAGGTGAGCGGTATCGCCCCGGCACTTGCAACCGGCGTCGCGTTGGGCGTCCCTATCGTCTACGCCCGTAAAAAACGCCCCGTCACGATGCCCGACGCGTTAGTCGGGCACGCGCCGAGCCGTACCAAGGGCGGCGTCACCCCGCTCTACCTCTCCCCCGAATACGTCACGGCGGGCGACCGGGTGCTCCTCATCGACGACTTTTTGGCCTCGGGCGGGACGATTCTGGCGCTCGCCGCGCTGATTCGCCGCTGCGGGGCCGAGCTTTTGGGCGTCGGCTGCGCTGTCGAAAAGACGTTCGAAGCAGGGCGTGAGGTGCTGAGCGTGCTGGAGGTTCCGGTCGTTTCACTCGCGTTACCGCTCTAGGTGAAAACGTGCAGGTCGAAAACGGTCGGTAATTTACGAATAACCGACGGTTTACTCACACCCGGCCGAGTAGAGTAGGGTATGACTGAGCGCAAGGTTGTTTTGGTCGAGGGCCTCCGCACGCCGTTTCGCCGTTCCGGGACGGACTATCTGGGGCTTACCTCGTACGATTTGGCGCGGCTGGCGCTGCGCGGTATTCTGGATAGAACGGGCTTGAAACCTAACAACATCGGTCTTGTAGTGATGGGCAACGTCGTACAGAACGTCGCGACGAGCAACGTCGCCCGCGACGCCTCTTTAGGTGCAGGTTTTTCGCACAAGACACCTGCCCATACCGTCACGATGGCGTGTATTTCGGCGAATCAAGCGGTCGTGAGCGCCGCCGAAGCGATCCGCTCAGGCCAGACGGATGTGGCGATTGCCGGAGGCGTCGAGGTTTTGTCCGACACGCCGCCGCAGTTTCCCCTAGAGGTTCGTAAACGCCTTTACGAATCGCAAAAGTACGGTTCACCCTTGGAGTACCGCAAACTTTTACAAGGCTTGTCGCCGTCCGACCTGTTACCGAAAGCGCCGAAGGTTGCCGAGTATTCGACAGGCGAAACGATGGGCGAAAGTGCAGACAAGCTCGCGGCAGCGTTTGATGTCTCTCGTAAAGAGCAAGACGACTACGCGCTGCGTTCGCACAAACTGGCGGCAGCAGCAACCGAAGCGGGCAAATTGGCTGACATCATGCCGACCGCTGTACCGCCCAAGTTCGACCTGTTGGAGCGTGACAATACGGTTCGGAGGGACTCGAGCCCCGAAAGGTTGGCGTCGTTAAAACCCGTGTTCGTCAAACCGTTCGGCACGGTTACAGCGGGCAACGCGTCGCCTTTAACCGACGGCGCGTCGGCCGTGCTGCTGATGGAAGAAGAGGCGGCGAAAGCGCACGGTTTCAGGCCGCTCGCACGGCTCGGCGCGTACACCTTCGTCGCCCAAGACCCCGGTGAAGAGCTGCTCCTCGGTCCGGCCTACGCGACGCCGCAGGTGCTAGACCGGGCCGGTGTCACGCTGGCTGATGTAGACGTGATCGAACTACACGAAGCGTTTGCCGGTCAGGTACTGGCGGTGCTCCGGGCGCTGGAATCAGACGCTTTTGGATGCGAACAGCTGGGTCGGGACGCACGCGTCGGCGAGGTAGACCTGAACAAGCTCAATACGTGGGGCGGTTCGCTCTCGCTCGGACACCCGTTCGGCGCGACCGGAACCCGGCTCTTGAGCATGGCGGCGAGGCGGCTGCGCGACGAAGACGGAGCGTTGGCACTCGTCACCGCCTGCGCCGCCGGAGGGCTCGGTCACGCGATGCTCGTAGAACGCATGGGGGACGCGTAATGGCTTTTTTCGACCTGGAAACTTCGGAAGATGTAGGGATCATCTTTTTCGATCAAGAGGGCAGCCGGGTCAATACGCTCGAGACCGCCGCTTTAAGGGAATTTGATGAGGTTTTAGATACGATTGAGCGCGACGCCGGTGTTAAAAGCGCCGTGCTGGTTAGCCGTAAAAAAGACTCGTTCGTGGTCGGCGCGGACATCAAGGAGTTTTTGACCTTTGAAACGCCCGCACAGGTCACGGCGCTGGTTCACGAGGGGCACGCGCTGTTAGGGAGGCTCGAGCGTTTCCCCAAGCCTGTCGTCGCCGCCGTTCACGGGGCCGCCGTCGGGGGCGGTTTGGAACTCATCCTAGCGTGTCACTACCGCGTCGCGTCGCAGCATCCAAAGACCAAGTTTGCGCTGCCCGAGGTTAATTTGGGACTTCTGCCGGGGCTCGGCGGCACACAGCGGTTGCCGCAACGTGTGGGGTTACAGCAGGGTCTGGAAATGGCGCTCACAGGCAAATCTATCTACGCCAAACCTGCCCTAAAGATGGGGCTGGTGGACGCGCTCATTCACCCGCAAGGGTTGCTGGAAGCAGGCAAAATGGCGGCTCGAGGCTTGGCAGCCGGAACCTTAGAGCGCCGTGAACCTAAACGCGACCTGCGCAGCCGGGTCACGAGCGCCGTACTCGAGCGCACGCCACTAAGCCGCGTCGTCTACAACCAAGCCGAAGAAACCGTCCAGAAAAAAACGCGTGGCAACTATCCCGCACCCGCCAAAATCATCGAAACCATCCGCACCGGGCAGGATCAGGGGATGGAAGCCGGATTGGAGGCTGAAGCCCGAAATTTCGCCGAGTTGGTCTTTACCCCGCAGTCGAAAGCGCTCATCCACCTCTTTTTTGCTAAAAACGCATCGGAGAAAAATCCGTATAAGGGCGCAGCGAAAGACATTCGTACCATCGGGGTTTTGGGTGCCGGGCTGATGGGTTCGGGTATCGCGCAGGTCAGCGCCGAGGGCGGGCACACCGTCATGCTTAAAGACCGGACGCTCACTATTGCCGCGAAGGGCAAGGGGACGATCTGGAAAGACCTGACCCAGCGTGTGGGTAAAGGCCGGAGCAGCTTCGAACGCGACCTGATCGACGCCCGGATCGATCCTATTGAAGACTACGCCGAGCTTGCCGACGCCGATTTGGTCATCGAAGCCGTTTTGGAAGACGTAGCGCTCAAACAACAGGTTGTACGTGACGTCGAGGCGGTCGCCAAAAAAGAGTTGATCTTCGCCTCAAACACCTCGTCGATTCCGATTCACGAGATTGCGAGCGCCGCAAGCCGCCCCGAGCAGGTCGTCGGGATGCACTACTTCTCTCCGGTGCCCAAACTGCCGCTTATAGAAATCGTTGCGACCGAGCAGAACCCCGACTGGGTTTTGGCGACCGCGTTTGCAACGGGGCGAGCCCAGGGCAAAACGCCGATCATCGTTGGGGACGCGCCAGGGTTTTACACGACGCGGATTTTGTCGTTGTATATGAACGAAGCGCTGCTAATGCTCGGCGAGGGCGTCGGCGTGCGCGAGGTCGATAAAGCGATGCGCGACTTCGGTTTTCCGGTCGGGCCGATTACGCTTCTGGATGAAGTCGGTATCGACGTCGGCGCGAAGATCAACAAGGTCTTAAAAGAACCGTTCGCGGCGCGCGGGATTACGCTGAGCATTCAGGGCGAAGCGCTCGTCGAGGCGGGCTTTTTAGGGCGCAAAAACGGTAAAGGCTTTTACGTTTACGGTGAGGGCAAAAAGGGTGACAAAGAGGTCAACGAAGAGCTGACTCGGCTTATCGGCAGCAGCAAACGAGACGCGTCGGTACAAGAAATTCAGGAGCGGCTCGGGCTGATCATGGTCAACGAGGCAGTTTTGTGCCTCGAGGAGGGCGTCTTGCGCTCCGCCAGAGACGGCGACGTCGGCGCGGTCTTCGGCCTCGGGTTTCCGCCCTTTTTAGGCGGGCCGTTCTGGTACACCGACACGCTCGGGCCGCAGGTGTTGTTAGGGCGGTTGCAGGGGCTCGAGCGCCGCTACGGGCCGCGTTTTACCCCGGCCACACTGCTACGAGAACAAGCCGAGCAGAACAGGTTGTTTTACCCTTCGTAGAGCCTCAAGGGGCAGCTAGCTGCCCCTACCGGTCTGCGCGGCGTAGGTACTTTCAAAAATCTTGTCGGCGTTACCGGCTTCAAATCCTTCGCGGCGCTCCGAACGTTTCAGCTCAGCCTTGCTTTTGCCTTGGTACTCAGGCAGCGCGCGACGTTCGGCGAACTCGACGTACGAACCGGAAATCTGGTGTGTGTCGCCCCCTGCGAACGTCGCCGGGATCATCTCGGCCACGGTCGAACTCTGAATCAAGAGACCGTCCGGGCTTCGTTTCGCCTTACCACCCGAATCGTTGAGTTTGATACCGCGCGTTTCTAAAAAGGTATTAAACGCATCTACGGTGTCGTAACCTTCGGGCAGATTGTGTACCGAAACCGTAAAGTGGTTGAGGTAGTAACGGTTGTAGATCACCCACGCCGCGTATTCGCTCTCTCCCGCCAACTGCTGATAGTCGCCATAACTCGGCAGCCGCCAGAGCGCCCGGTGTAAAAAAGTGTCGATTTGGGCAGCGTCGTCTAGCTTAAGGGCGTCTACCGGGTCGTTCGTTACTTCGTCGGTATAAGAGTGAATGACGCGCTGCGCTTCGTCGCTCAATTCACCGACGCGTAGTTCGCTGATAAAAATCCGTGGCAGCTGCGGTTCGGGTGGGCTGTACCAAAACGCGCCGAGCTTTTTACCGGGGAAGTTGTAAGTGTCGCGGCGCTCGTAGCCTAGATGCAAAAAAATCTTTTCCAGCGACGCGATACCCAGGTGCGGCACACCCATCGTGCGAAAGGCGATGTGGTCGTTTTCGACGTCTTCCGGCGCGCCGATAAGCCCGTCCGTAACCATCGCCCGAAAGATTTTCTGGACGTCCGGGACGCGTTCTTGATAGCGGCTCATAAGGCCGTCTAAAACGCCGTTCAAAGTATCATTTTTGCTGTTTAAGGTCGTCATGATGCCTCCTCGAGTTGCGCTACACCAACACTAAAGGCCAAAGAGGGTTAAATGCAACCGAATACAAAGCGTAAAAGTAGAACGGTTTGCAGTTCAAAAGCCTACGGCAAGTTGAACAAAGTTTCTGAAGGTCTTAGTGATACCAAAGTTATGAAGGAACGGGCTCGAGAGATATCTTTAGCTCAGGCAACCCACTCTCGGGAAACTGCTGCTTCAACACACCCAAGAAGGCGCGCACGGCGGGAACTTTTAAGCTCTGCGGCAAGATAGAAACCCCGATAATACGTTCTAACGGCTCGCTCAGCGGCACCCGCGCGACGCTGTCCGGCAAATCCTTAAACGCCAGCTCCGGCACGACGCTGACCCCCAGACCTTGCTCGACCAGACTAAAGATTGTCGAATCTTCGCGGACATGGTACGGCGCGGCTTGAAGCGGTAGCGCCGCATCTTTGAGGTAGTGCTGCGCAATGACGCCGCATTTGTCGTCGTTGTCGTAGAGAATCAGGGGCGACCTGAGCAGTTCGGTACGGCTGATCGTTTGACCGGCTAACGGGTGGTCTTTGGGTAAGAGCGCGATGTACGGGTCGTGAAGCAGGTTCCAGACGAGCGCGTCTTTGGGAAAAGGTGCTTGTAAAAAGGCGATATCGGCGCGCTTTGAAAAGAGCAAGCGCTCGAGTTCGGGAACGTCACCGTCGGACTCGAGGAGTTGCACCTGCAGCTTTGGGTAACGCCTTGCGAGCCTGGCGATAGCTTTGGGCAAGATGTGACTGGCGACGCTGCGGAATGTTGCGACGCGTAAGGTGCCCTCTAAGACACCGCGCTCGAGACTCGCTTCTTGGCGGATCGCGTCACCCAAACCGAGCATATGCCGCGCGTGACCGGCCACCCGGACACCGATATGGGTCGGGCGCGCCCCGAACCGGCCACGCTCCAAGAGTTTGACGCCTAGTTCACGCTCGAGCTCTGCAACCGCGTAACTGACTGCCGACTGCGCTGTGCCAAGCTCGAGCGCCGCCGCAGAGAAGCTGCCGGTTTCTACAACCATCAGCAGATTACGAAGTTGTGAGAGCGTCATCCAGACAGCTTAACCGCGGCCGTCGGATTCATCAGTATTTTTGATACAAACCTCTTTATCTATCACCACAGTGCTTTGTACTGAAGCTGTGTACCACCTAAGATAAGGATATCAGGAGGCTCTTTATGAAGGCCACGTACACCCGCCCGTTTCCGCACCGCTCACGGTTTCTCCAACCTAAACTGCCCTCGCAAGAAGACCTCGCCAACACCTTAGGTATCGTTCTTACGCTCGCGCTCGTCGTTGCAGCAGTCTGGGCTATTTTCCCCAACCGCAGCAGCGCGGCCCCGGCAACACCCGAAGCGGGGCTCGAGCTGGTTCTCTCCGGGGTCGTCTCGGGCACCGCCACTTTGGGCCAAAGCGAGCTGCAAACCGTGCAGTGCAGCCCTACCGGGTTTCAGGTAGCCGGTACCCAGACAACAGCGTTCCCGCTCAAGATGTCCTTCAACGCTCCGGCTTTAGCGAACAGCACCTTTTCCTTTTACACCCTCGGCTCGAACAGCGCCCTGACGCTCGAGCTGGACGGCGCAGCCTACACGCTGCTGAGCGGAACGGTCACGACCGCGCCGGGTGTTTACACCTTTAACGCTTCGTTCGTAGACGCGCAGAGCCAGCCCTTGCAACTTAGCGGACGGCTCAGCTGTCTGTAAAACACCGTAAAGTAAACGTAAAAAAAGCCCTCAGCAGTTAAGCCGAGGGCTTTTGAGGTTAATACCAGAGCTATTTACCTTCTCTGTTTTTCGTGGAGGTCATTTATAGTAACTGTATGGCAGAAGGAAATCTGTTTACCTCCGACAAACCTGTCTTTACAGCCGCAGACGACAGTTTTAAGCGCTGGCCTTTTGCTAAGCGTGTTTCCCAGGCAATTATTCAAAGAACCAATGAGGATAGTTTGGTACTCGGCATCTACGGCCCCTGGGGTGATGGAAAAACGAGCGTTCTCAATTTTATCGAAGCCGAGCTTTCAACCCAAAATGACATCGTTGTTGTGCGCTTCAACCCTTGGTTGTTTCATGATGAAGCAACACTTCTAAAAAGCTTCTTTGAGACGCTTGCTGAAACACTTGGACGTAAACTACCAACAAAAAAGCAGGAGCTTGGCGAAAAACTAAGACCCTATCCGAAAACCGCCATGTTGAAGAGAATGTGGGCACAAGCGAATTGAACGAGAGCCAACCAGTTGGCGGTTTGCTTAGACCAGCGGGTACGAATGCTGCGGCGTTTAGCAAGCCAG
>JAABUN010003185.1_pt1 | contig 26331 bp, 20 predicted proteins | sample 5559311 | NCBI WGS metagenome assembly JAABUN01 (sample SAMN10711877, study PRJNA513370) | rock metagenome | isolation source: Antarctica rocks | place: Antarctica: Victoria Land, Siegfried Peak sud
CGATTACCTGAAGCAGGTAATGATTAACCGCTATAATCTAACACCTGAAACTTTAGAAGAAAGATTTGCTGATACAAGAGATACTTTATGTTATGCAACGAACGATAACCAAACAGCAGTATATGGCCTGCTTGAAACTGACGCTGATTTTGCCATTGTAGTTGGGGGCTACAACAGCAGCAACACTTCTCACTTAGTTGAGTTATGCGAAGAAAAATTACCTACTTACTTTATTAACAGCCCTGATAAAATATTGTCTGAAAAAGAAATACTGCACCATAACTTTCATACTAAGCAGGAAATATATACCGTTAACTATTTGCCCCAAAAACAGCCGGTAAAAATATTAATAACAAGCGGAGCCAGTTGCCCCGATGCTTTGGTGGAAAAAGTAATCAGAAAAATAACTTCATTCTTCAGTTTTGAAAGATCGGTTGATGAAATAGTGGCAGCAATAGTTTAAAGTATAAGTTACTCTCAGGCTTATCATCTTGTACAATTAACCTTCATTGATTTTTGAAATCATCAGGTACTTAAAAGCGTGCTTAAAAATTCATTTCTAATAACTAAAACCCAATTCCTAATTCAATTATCTTCGCCGAAACTTCTTACCGTATGAACTTGCACGAATACCAGGCTAAAGAATTACTGAAAAGATACAATGTTCCTGTACAGGAAGGCATTGCAGTTGATAATGTAATGGCTGCCGAAGAAGCATACAGGCAAATTAAACATGACACCCGTAACAACTTTGCTGTAGTAAAAGCCCAAATTCATGCAGGTGGCCGGGGTAAGGGAAAGATAGAAGGCAAGGAACAACGCGGGGTTGCTGTAGCTAAAAGCCTTGAAGATGTTTCGAACATTGCAAAAAATATCTTAGGCGGCACTTTAGTTACTATACAAACCGGGCCTGCAGGTAAAAAAGTAAATAAGATCTTAATAGCTCAGGATGTTTATTATCCCGGTCCTAACCCTGTTAAGGAGTTTTACCTGAGTATTTTATTAGATCGTGCAAAGGGACAAAATGTAATCATGTACAGCACCGAAGGAGGAATGAATATTGAGGATGTTGCACATAATACTCCTGAAAAAATATTTAAAGAATGGGTATATCCCGGTGGAGGATTGCCGGGTTTCCAGGCAAGAAAGATCGCTTTTAATTTTGGTTTAAGCGGTGAGGCTTTTAAGAACTGCGTAAAGCTTGTAACCAATTTGTATAACGCATACGTGGGTCTCGATTGCAGTATGCTCGAGATTAACCCTTTGTTTAAAACATCCGATGATAAAATGATTGCAGTTGATTGTAAGATGAACGTGGATGATAATTCATTAATGCGTCATAACGATCTTGCTGCTATGAGAGATGTTAGTGAAGAAGACCCTACCGAAGTTGAAGCGGGCCAATACAATTTAAACTTTGTAAAGCTCGACGGAAATGTAGGTTGCATGGTTAACGGTGCCGGCCTTGCAATGGCTACTATGGATATGATTAAATTAAGTGGTGGCGAGCCTGCAAATTTTCTGGATGTAGGTGGAAGTGCCAACGCTCAAACGGTTGAAGCCGGTTTTAAGATCATTCTGAAAGACCCTAATGTCAAAGCTATTTTGATCAACATTTTTGGTGGTATTGTTCGGTGCGACCGGGTTGCTGCGGGTGTTATTGAAGCTTACAACAAAATGGGTAACATTAATATTCCTATCATTGTTCGCTTACAAGGCACCAATGCCGAAGAAGGTAAAAAACTAATTGATGAAAGCGGACTGAAAGTTCAATCTGCTATATTATTAAGTGAAGCTGCTGAGTTGGTGAAGAAAGCAGTGGCGTAAGTTCAAGTAAGAGGTACGAAGGATGAGGCACGAAGGATGAGGTAAGAAGTACGAAGTACGAATTTTGAATAAAATAGTCCCACCGTTAAAGGTGGGATTTCTATTAAATGCCTACCCAGAAGATTGAGATTGACATTAAGTCCCGTAATTCTTATGCAAAATATTTCCTTTAGAAAAATACAACTAGCCGATAACCCTCATCTCGCCACTATCATTAGAAATGCTTTAGCAGAGTTTGGTGTCAACAAGCCTGGAACTGTTTTTTATGATGATACCACCAATCAATTGTATGAGCTTTTTCAAGAGCCAGGAAGCATATATTATGTGGCTGAGCTTGATAACAAAATTGTTGGCGGCGCAGGTATTTATCCTTCAGAAGGTTTACCGCAGGGAACATGTGAACTGGTAAAAATGTATTTGGTTCCCGATGCAAGAAACCTTGGGCTTGGAAGAAAATTAATAGATAAATGTCTTGAATTTGCAACAGGCTTTGGTTACATACAAATATATATAGAAACGATGCCCGAACTTAGAAAAGCATTAAGTGTATATGAAAAGTATGGCTTTGAATATTTAAACAGGCCTATAGGAAATACGGGACATTTTGGTTGTGAAGTTTGGATGTTGAAGAAAGTCTGAAACGTGATTTGTGGGATTAGTGGGAGAAATGAAATATAGTCCAACTGTTCCAACCAACTTGTAAACTTGTAAACTTGTGAACTCGTAAACTATTCAACTTATCAACCAATCAACCAATCAACTCAACCACTCCCCACCATCTCCACCTCATACACAGGGCTAAACAAGTAAACCTTCTTCGATCCCACTTCTTCGCACCTGTATCTTTTACGCAGCCTCTCCCCTTTTTTAAATACCCGTCCATCTTTTAACTTAAATAAACTTTGAGCTGGAATTTCTTCTACCAGCATTTGTCCTTCTGCCTTAGCATCGTATCTTCTCAAAACCCTCATCAATCCATCTTCAGCACAACTGCTTGCGGCAGGGTTCGACAAGGAAGCAATCAATTCCTTCTCAATATCTGCAAGAAAAACTTTACTTTTTATAAATTGAGCCAGCAAACTTCCAAAAACTGTTTTCCATTCCTTACCATGAGATTGAACGCGGTTACCATATTTGTCGAAAGTAAGCAGATGTGCCAGCTCGTGCAGGAGGGTTATTAGAAACGAATATTGATTTAAGTTACCATTTACACTTATTCGATGGTTACGGTTAGGAACAGCATTTCTATAATCACCTAAAATACTTTTACGTTCACGGGAAATGGTCAGGTGAACTTTATATTGCTGCAAAAAAGCAGCTACAGGTTCAAACGTATCAGGTGGAAGATATTCAATTAACGCCTGTAACGGGTGCTCAGTTTTCGGCATTTTTTTTCCGGTTACTTTCTTTCATTATTATATACATTTCCACAAAAGAATAAATAAGGTAAAAACCCATACACGCAAATAAAGCAGGTTTATTCAGGTTTTTTCCGGCCACTAAAATGTAAATAAAAGCGGCAAGGGCAAGCGCAAAAAGCCTTAATAGAATTCCACTGTATGCATTACGTAAAAAAGCATGTGTATTGCCTGCATGCAACCCTTTATTTAATAAATGAATGGAAATAGCAGTGACCAAATAAATATATAAATTACCGCCACTTAACACCTGCCAGTCAAAACCGTATTGTTCCAAATTTTTTCTAAATACAAGGATAAGAATACCAACCACTAAAAAAATAGTTACCAGCGGAAACATACTTTTATTAAACATTATTATTTTTTTGAAGTATCCTTTATTATTTGCCAGATCATTACAATAATAATTAATAAAGGTAAAACCCAGACAAATATGGGCGTTTTAAAAGAAAGCCATTTATCTAATTTAATGCCTGCAAATACGCCCAAGGCAAGGCCAACCATAACCTGCATAGTTAGCCCGGCATATTTTATAAGCAACCTGTTATTTTCTATAGGGGGTTTTTGAGTGCTCATTATAAAGTGAAACTATTCAATTAAAGTGTTTACAATTAATCGTTAATCCTTACAGGCTTTGGCACTTTTAAAGGCGTTGTATCGTACCTGGCACTTACATTTCCGCTAAGCACTTTTTTAAGGTTCAAAAGGTATTGATCTTTGTTTTTCATCACCTGCTCAAGGGAGTCGGTTCGCAGTTTTAAACCCTGCAATTCTTTTCTGGCACTTTGCTTTGCATAGCCAGGCACATATTGCTTTAGGGGTGTAAAAACAATCAGGGCAACTGTTAATCCAACTAAAATAACAAAAATGCTGCTTAAAGCAACGTACACACTAAGCCGCGTTAGTTTGAAAGTGATTACTTCCTGGTAAGTATCGTCATTCATTATTACCAGCCGGTAGCGGTTGTTAAGTTGTTTTAATGTAGCGGTTGCCTCCGGTTTAGACATAATGTTTTATAAAGGTTAAAGGTAGCAATTGGCCTGCATTCGTATGTGGGGAAAGAAAAATAACCTTATTTTTAAAAATATTTTCAGCGTGATAATGTTATTAACCGATACTCCTTCATTTAAGACCTGTCTCCGTAGTGTAAGCACTACACTTTTTTTGTCATTTTTATTTCTATCGGGGCACACTCAAAAAGGGTTTGAAATAGAATTGATTAAACCTAAGAAATATGAGAACAGGAAATTACCCTCCGAAAAAACGGGGCAGAAAAAATTCAACTTCCCACGAAAGGTTTATAACAATACAACCACACATTATAACTATTATTTCAATGCCAACAACCGGCTAAACGATTTGGTTGGCCGTGCAAAAACCTCTTTTAAAGAGGATTATTCGCAATTGCTGCCTTTTTATAATTATTCGCTCGATGTAACCTCGCAGGATAAAGGTGAACTTGATTCTATCATTTATAAATGTACTGCAGGTATTCTTTTGCACGATCTAAGAAATAGCTGGATAGATAATATGTACCTATTGTTAGCCAAGGCTTATTATTTTAGAAAAGACCAGGACTCGGCAGGACTAACATTACAGTATCTCAATTTCGCGTATGCACCTAAGGAAGAAGGCGGCTACGATATTCCCATTGGCAGTAATGCAAGTAACGATAACGGCGAGTTCAGTATTTCAACAAAAGAAAAGAACGGCATCTGGAATAAACTTACGAGCCGTCCGCCAAGCCGTAACGAAAGTTTTATCTGGCAGGCAAGAAATAGTATTGAGATGAATGAGTTGCCCGAAGCTGCGGGTGTAATTGAGATACTCAGGAACGATCCAAATTTTCCCAAAAGGTTGCATACCGATTTAGAGGAAGTTTTGGCTTATTGGTATTATAAGCAACAGGTTTACGACAGTTCCGCTTTTCATTTAAGTAATGCCTTAAGTGAAGCATCTACCGGTCAGGAAAGAGCCCGCTGGGAATATTTGATTGCACAGATGTACCAGTTAACCAATAAAAATGAAGAAGCTGTAGATTATTACAACCGCAGTATTAAACACACTACCGATCCTGTAATGGATGTGTATGCACGCCTTAACTCAATTAGAATTAACCGTACTGACGCTAAGGATTTCTTGCAGGAAAATATTAATGCACTTCACCAGATGGCTAAAAGAGATAAGTACGAAAATTACCGCGACATCATTTATTATGCAGCCGCAACCATGGAACTGGAGAGAAAGAATTTTGAAAATGCACAGGAAGATCTGTTTAAAAGTGTAAAATATACAACAAACAACCCGGCACAAAGAAGCCAATCGTTTCTTTTGTTAGGCGATATAAATTTTGATCGTAAGGCTTATCCCCCATCATATAGTTTTTACGACAGCGTTGAAGTAAATGCACTTTCAGGAGAGGTGGACAGGAACAGGGTAAACGAACGTAAGCCTGCTTTAAAAATTATTACAGATAATACGATCAGCATCAGCAGCCAGGACAGTTTGCAGGCACTTGCTAAAATGCCTGCCGAACAAAGAGAAGCATATATAAAAAAACTGGCGAGACAATTACGTAAAGCACAGGGGTTAAAAGATGAAGATGTGGAAAGTGTAAATCCTGCAGTAATGCAACAGGCTTCTGACCTGTTTGCTACCACCGAAAAAAGCAACGATTTTTATTTCTATAATGCTTCAACAAAAGCACGTGGCTTCAGTGAATTTAAAAGCAGGTGGGGGCAACGTCCTAATGCGGATAACTGGCGCCGGCAAAGTGCTATAAGCAGGCAAAATCCCGGCGTTACAACTATTGATAACGGGGCTACCTCAACTGCTGCAAACGACAACAAAACAACTGATATAAGTTACGAAGGCTTGCTCCAAAATGTGCCGCTTACCGATCAACAGATGAATGAAAGCAACAACACAGTAAGGGAGGCTTTATATACCCTTGCACAAACTTTCACCAATAAATTAGAGGATTACCCGTCAGCTATAAAGGCGTACGAAGAATTGTTGCGCCGCTTTCCAAATAGTAATTATACAGAAGAAATACTTTTCAATCTTGCTAACGCTTATCAAAAAACAGGCGATAAAGAAAAAGCTGATTTTTACAAAAGAACGCTTATTACCTCTTCGCCAAACGGTAAGCTTGCCAAGCTGATACAAAATCCTGCGCTTGCTAAAAACAATGTTCAATCAAGCCCTGCAACAAAAAAGTATGAAGATATTTACAACTTGTTTATCGAAGGAAATTTTGCCCGTGCAAAATCAGAAAAGAAAATTGCAGACAGCCTTTACAGCAATTCTTACTGGACACCTCAACTGCTGTTTATTGAATCGATTTATTATATAAAGCAACAGGACGATAGTACCGCCATAAAAGTGCTTACTGATCTTACCAATTTATATAGCAGTAACCCTATGGCAGAACGTGCCAAAACAATGATTGATGTTTTAAAACGGCGCAAACAAATTGAAAGCGACCTTGCTAAATTAGAGATTACCCGAAGCGAAGAAGCAAGAACCGGCCTGCCGGTTGATAATACAACAGCAACAAAACCCAAAGACGAAAAGCCGGTAATTACCGCACCAAAAGTTGATAATAATCCAAAGGTCAATACTCCTATTAATGTAAAGCCGGTACCTCCTGCTGTTAAAAAAGATACCGTAGCTACACCTGCTGCACCAGTTATAACTAAAAAACCTGAAATTAAAAAAGATACCGTAGCTACACCTGCTGCACCAGTTGTAACTAAAAAATCTGAAATTAAAAAAGATACCGCAGTTACACCTCCTGCACCAATAGTGGTAAAGAACTTTACTTTTGTTGCAACCGACCCTCAATATGTAGTGCTGCTTATGGATAAAGTTGATGAGGTGTACGCAAGCGAAGCAAGAAATGCCTTCAACCGTTATAACCGCGAGGCATTTTATAACAAGCCAATCTCGATGAGTTCTTTAAAATTAGATGACAGATTTAGCCTGGTTTTAGAAGGACCATTTAACGATGCAAAAGCAGCTATGGATTATCTCGACCACGTAAGGCCAGTTACAGGAAGCAGGATATTACCGTGGCTGGCTGCTAATAAATACAGTTTTATAATTATAAGCAATGCTAACCTCGACCTATTAAAAAGCAACAAAAATATGGATGCTTATAAACAATTGCTGATGCAGGCATTGCCGGGGAAATTCTAAAACATTAGCAGAACTAAGTGTAAGTAGTTTTATAGCTTTGCAATGCTTTCCAACCAAATTTTTTAAAAGATTATTTTCAATATTATGGCTACAAAAAGAATAGCAACAAAAAGACGCACCAGTACTCCGGTAAAAATGTTCTGGAGAATTGTTTTACTTGGTTTTGGTTCTTTTATTCTATTGTTACTGTTAGCTAACTGGGGCGTTTTCGGAAAAATGCCTTCTATTGATGATCTTGAAAATCCCAGCGCTTCATTAGCAAGCGAAGTAATTGCCGACGATGGAATGGTAATGGGTAAATACTATCTTGAAGACAGATCGAACACCGAATTTCATGACATAAGTCCGCATGTAGTGCATGCCTTAATAGCAACTGAAGATGAGCGTTTTTACAGTCATAGCGGTATTGACGGACGTGGTTTGGCCCGGGCAATAGCTCATTTAGGTAAAGACGGAGGTGCAAGCACCATTACCCAGCAATTAGCTTTTAACTTATTTAATGGTAACAGGGCAAGAAATCCCCTTTCACGAATGATGCAAAAAGTTAAAGAATGGATCATTGCTGTTAAGTTAGAAAGGAACTTTACAAAAGATGAAATCCTTGCATTCTATCTTAACACGGTTCCTTTTGGTGATAATGTGTATGGTATTAGAAATGCCTCGAGAGTTTTCTTTCAAAAAGATCCTGACGTAATTAATATACAAGAAGCAGCTGTATTAGTTGGTATGCTTAAAGGGTCAACTTTATATAACCCACGGGTTAACCCTAAAATGGCGCTTGATCGCCGTAATACCGTTCTCGATCAAATGATTCGCAACAAGTTTCTTACCAGTACTGAGGCTAACCGCCTTAAAGCACAACCAATTGTGCTGAATTATAAGAAAATAGATGAGACAGCAGGTTTGGCTCCTTACTTCAGGATGGTTTTAGGACAGGAAATGAAGAAGTGGTGTAAAGAGCATACAAAAGCCAATGGTGATAATTATGACCTGTACAGGGATGGTTTAAGAATATATACGACCATCAACCCCCGCATGCAATTATATGCTGAAGCAGCAGTAAGCAAGCACATAAGCTTCATGCAAAAGATATTGAATTCGCAAAAAAATATTAAAAATGGCAGTGTTTGGAACGGCAGGGAAGATGTATTGCAGGCTGCAATGAAAAACAGCGACCGCTGGAAGAACCTTAAAAGAGATGGACTTGAAGAAAAGGACATTAAAAAGTCTTTTTACAAAAAAACCCGTATGAAGATTTTTGCCTGGAATACAAAACGGGAAGCAGATACAACTATGACGCCTTATGACTCAATTAAGTATCACCGGCAAATGTTACAGGCAGGTTTTATGGTAATGGATCCTTTGAGCGGAGAAATTAAAGCATGGGTTGGCGGAATTGATTTTAAGAACTTTAAGTACGACCATGTAAACGTAAATACCAAAAGGCAGGTAGGCAGTACCATTAAACCTTTGCTTTATGGTCTTGCAATTGAAGATGCAGGGTTTACTCCTAACACTACCGTACATGATGTGCAGCAAAACTTCGGAAGCCTGGGACTGGTTCCTGCTACAGATGCTACGTGTACAGGGCGGTCTATGTCAATGGCATCAGCTTTAATGTGGTCGCGCAACTGTGCTACTGCTTACATTATGAAGCAATTAGGCAATGCCGGTAACGACGGACCTAAACGCTTTGTAGAATTTTTAAAGAACTGTAATATTCAAACTAAAATTGATGCTTATCCTTCTATTGCATTAGGTGCCTGCGAAATCAGCTTATACGAAATGATGCAGGGTTACAGCATGTTTCCCGGAAGAGGCTTTAATTCCAAACCTTTAATGATTGCCCGCATCGAAGACAAAAACGGAAACGTTCTCGAAAACTTTTTGCCTGCACAACGTAAAGAAGTAATCAGCGAAGTAACCGCATACAGTGTTGCCATGATGATGCAGGGAGTTATTAAACAAGGAACGGGCAGGCGAATGGAAAGCTACGGATTAACCGGCGAGATTGCCGGTAAAACAGGAACCACCAACGATAACAGCGATGCATGGTTTATTGGATATACTCCACAGTTACTGGCTGGCGGCTGGGTAGGCTGCGACGACAGGTTTATTCGCTTTAACAGCGACCAGGTGGGGCAAGGTTCTGCTGCAGCTTTACCTATCTGGGCTTACTTTTTTAATAAAGCCTTAGCCGATAAAACTTTAGCCTTAGATAGAAATGCTCAATTCTCCAAACCCGAATCAATGAGCAATGATGTTATTTTCGATTACCAAAACAACGTTAATAACGATATACCTAAAGCAGAGGGAGAAGATATGGGCAACGGATCTTCTGAGGATTATATAATTCCCGATACTAAAGCTGAAGATATTGGGGCTGAAAGCGAAGTTCCGCAAGAAAAAACAAAGCCGGGAACAGGAACAGGTATCAGCAATTTAAAAACAATACCTCAGCAACCTGCGAAAGTTGAAGCTAAGCCGGCAGAACAGGATATGGAAAACCTTAGCCCGCGAGAAAGACGAAAATTACGCCGCCAGCAAAGAAAAGAGGGTAAAAATGTAGACGAGGCCCCCCAGGCAACTTTGCCAAAAAAAGGTGAGCAGTAAAGTAAATGAAAAAGCTATCAAATTTAGAAAAGCCAATGTAATAGAAATCATTGGCTTTACTGTTATTCTAATATTATAAAAGGTTTTAAAACTGCAATAATTTCAAATTAATCAGTTATGGCTAAATGGTGGATTGGTTGTTCAGGATTTCATTATAAGCATTGGAAAGGTATATTCTACCCCGAAGGTCTTGCCCAAAGCAAATGGTTCGATTTCTATAACCAACACTTCAAAACCCTTGAGGTTAATGTTACTTTTTATCGCTTCCCCCAATTATCGTTTTTAGAAACATGGTATAAAAAAAGTCCTGAATCTTTTAGTTTTTCCGTTAAGGCCCCACGGGCAATAACTCATTACAAACAATTTATAGCAACAAAACAGTTAGTTGATAATTTTTATGGAACTGTGCAGGAAGGCTTAAAAGATAAGTTAGGATGTGTTCTGTTTCAAATGCCGCCAAGAATGGCTTACAAAGAAGAAAAGCTTGAACAAGTCATAGATAACCTTGATCCGGCTTTTAATAATGTATTAGAATTCAGGCACGAAAGCTGGTGGAACGCAGAGGTTTACCATAAGCTGTCGAAACACAATATTACTTTCTGCGGTATGAGCCATCCGCACCTACCGGAAGATGTAATTCAAAATACTAAAGTTTTATATTTCCGTTTTCATGGAATACCACATTTATACGCTTCACCTTATGATGTGGCTGCTTTGGCAGGAATAGCAAATGAAATAGAACACAATCCAAATACTAAGGAAGCATATATCTATTTCAATAACGATATAGGCGGCTCGGCAATAAAAAATGCAAAGGAAATGGAAGAATATGTTTTAAACTTCAGCTACCCTAAGTAAGCGGAAATGATAACTTAACCTCGCACCTACATGTACAAAAACCAGGAATTAGTTAGGAGGAATTTATTCTAACTTTAGAAAACGTATTAAAACGCAATTGAAGAAAACATAATTTCTTTACCTAAAGTTTCTACTTTAACTTTCAATAAACCATCTCCTGCATCACCCAACAATTTGGCTGCAGCACTCGTTAAATCAACAACCCTGCCCATTTTAGCCATCCTTTCGTGCATGCGGTCATTAATTCTAACAATAACAGATTTGTTATTAAAGAGGTTCGTAACCTTTACCCAGGTATTTATTTTGAAATTATTGCTTGCCGCAGTTAAATTACTGTGTTTAAATATCTCCCCTGTTGCAGTACGAAGGCCGATAAAGCGATTGGCGTAAAAACTGGCAATTCCGTTTAGTGATTTACTATTGTCTGAAATTTTTTTCTGAGCGGACGCAAAGGCTGGGATTAGCAGGAACGATAGGATGAGTTTTTTCAAAGCTGGGGGGATTTTTTGTATTCTAAAAAAGTAGCTCGAATGGTGCTCAATCGTTTGATTGAGGTGCAAATGTATGCTTTCTGTTTTACTTTAGTTCGAAAAAATGTTATAAATCTTTGACACTTCTTCTTTTTATCCACATTTACTTTTCGTATCGTATTTGATTCTTAAGGAAGCCGCATAATGCTACTCTAATCAACTGCTTCTGCTTATAAGTTTCTTAAAAAGAAAAGACATGAATAGTTTTGGCAATTGGTTGCTTAGCTCTTTTTAGAAACAAAAATTTCTTATACCTCTCGATTACTACTTTACTTACTTTTGAAATAATTCATAAAAGGAATGCAGTTAACTCAAAGAATTATTTTAGCATATTACCATAATAAGATAAGAACTATTGCATTATTATCACCACGAAAGGCAGCACAAGTTGCTTTTAAAATTTTTTGTACCCCTTATACTAAAAGAAAAAAATATATAGTCCCGCAAATATTTGAGAAAGCAGAAAAGCTATCCTTTAAATTATCTCATTTCAGAATTAATGGTTTTAGATGGAAACCTGAAACAGGCAATGGTTACAAGGTGCTCATTTGCCATGGCTTTGATAGCCTGAGCTACAGGTTTGAAAGCTATATCACCCCATTATTGCAGGAAGGCTTTGAAGTTTTAGCATTTGATGCGCCCGGTCATGGTTTAAGTTCGGGCAGTCAAATTACATTACCGGTGTACCGGGATACTGTTCTGCAAATACATAAAAGATTTGGACCAATTGATGGGATAATAGCTCATTCTCTGGGCGGACTTGGAGCGGGGCTTGCTTTAGAAAAAATGGAAGATCATCAACATAAGAGGTTTGTTCTCATTGCTCCTGCAACAGAATCATGGCGGGCTATTCATACATTCTTCAAATATATTAAGGTAAGCAACGCAGTAAAGGAAGAGTTTGAAAAGCTGATTGTAGAGTTGGCCGGGTATCCTTCCTCGTGGTACTCAGTGTCGCGTATTATGCAGGAAATCACTACCCCTACACTTTGGGTTCACGATAAAGAAGATACAATTACTCCCTTTGATGATATGAAACACATGCTTGAGAAAAAACTACCTCATATTGAATTTGAAGTAACCCATGGCTTAGGCCATAGTGCTTACCGTAATGATAAAATTACAAAACGAATTGTGTCTTATTTAGCAGGCATAAAACAAAATAGCAGATCAATCACTGCAATTTAATTATCTATAGTTTGTTGTATTTTAAATATGCCCTGCCACTTACATAATTACAGCTTTTAAAAAAGGCTTATATACCAAATACTTTGCTATTTGTACTTATACTGTAATATTGCATTGGTTTGAAAGTGCAATTACTGCATACAGTTTTCCAGATAAGTGAATAGCAACAAGTGATATTTGCTGGTAAAGCAACCTATTAAAAACATAGAATGAGTAAGAATTTATTGATAGTAGAGTCTCCGGCGAAGGCTAAAACAATTGAGAAAATACTGGGAGAAGACTTTGAGGTGAGAAGCTGCTACGGACATATACGCGATCTTGAAAAAGACGACATGGGCATTGATGTAAACAATAATTACCAGCCACGTTATATTGTTCCCGAAGATAAACAGAAGGTGGTTAAAGAACTGAAGCAGGGAGCTAAAAAAGCGAAGGAAGTATGGCTCGCATCGGATGAGGACCGCGAAGGAGAAAGCATTAGCTGGCATTTGGCGGAAACTTTAGGACTGGATCCAAAAATAACAAAGCGGATTGTTTTTCACGAGATAACTGCACCGGCTATTCGTAAAGCGGTTCAAAATCCACGCACCATTAATATGGATCTCGTAAATGCCCAGCAGGCCCGCAGAATTTTAGACAGGCTTGTAGGTTTTGAACTTAGCCCGGTACTGTGGCGGAAGATAGGTATGCAACGCAGCCTTAGCGCAGGCCGTGTACAAAGTGTTGCTGTTCGTTTAATTGTTGAACGCGAGCGCGAAATAAATAACTTTAAAACTGAAAGCAGTTATAAAATTGAAGCTGTTTTTTCCGCACCTGATATTAATGGTAAAACGGTAAGCTTTAAAGCCGACGGTCCCCAGAGAATTTTAAAGCAGGAAACCGCGCAGGAGTTTTTAGAAAGCTGTAAGAATGCCGAATATGCTGTGGCAGATGTAACGGTAAAACCGGCTAAGCGTACTCCCGCAGCTCCGTTTACAACCTCAACTTTGCAACAGGAGGCAAGCCGAAAGCTTGGTTATAGTGTAAGCAAAACGATGTTGCTTGCCCAACGCCTATATGAAAGCGGTAAGATAACTTATATGCGTACCGACAGTATTAACCTGAGCGAAACTGCTATACAGGACATTCAGAAAGAAATCAAAAGCAGCTACGGCGATAAATATTACCAGCCCCGCAAGTACAAAAACAAAAACGAAAGCGCACAGGAAGCACACGAAGCCATTCGCCCCACCTATATGGATGCTCATACTGTAACGGATGAAGATTCAAGACGTTTATATGAACTGATTTGGAAAAGAACTATCGCCAGCCAAATGAGCGATGCCGAATTTGAAAAGACCAACGCTAAGATTAATATCTCCACTAATAAAGAAAGCCTTACTGCACATGGCGAAGTAATGAAGTTTGACGGCTTCTTGAAAGTATATCTTGAAGGAAAAGACGATGGAGAAGATGAGGAAGAAGACGAAGGAATTTTACCTCCGCTAAGAGTAAATCAAAAGCTGGATTTTAAAGAAATGAAAGCCACGCAAAAATTCACCCGTCCGGCGCCGCGATATACTGAGGCTTCTTTAGTAAAAAAGTTAGAGGAATTAGGTATTGGACGGCCTTCAACCTACGCTCCTACCATCTCTACAATTATGAAACGCAACTATGTAGAAAAGCGTGACAAGGAAGGCGTAAAAAGAGATGTAAATGTTTTGCGGCTGAAAAAATATAATTTGGTAAATAAAGAAGTAATTACCGAAAATACAGGCGCTGAAAAAAGTAAATTATTTCCTACCGACCTGGGAATGGTGGTAACAGACTTTTTAAAATTGCATTTTAAGAAAGTGATGGATTACGGTTTCACTGCACATATTGAAGAAGAGTTTGATGAGATTGCCAGCGGCAAAATGAAGTGGAACAATATGATTGATGATTTTTACAAACCCTTTCATATTGAGATTGAGCAAACACTTGAAAAAGCCGAAAGAGCCAAAGGCGAAAGAGAGTTAGGCATTGAACCACAAACAGGAAAAAAAGTTATCGCCCGCATGGGCCGTTATGGCCCAATGGTCCAAATTGGAAATGCTGAAGAAGAAGAGAAGCCAAGGTTTGCAAAGCTGAAAGCCAACCAAAGCATCGAAACCATAACAATTGACGATGCGATGGAGTTATTTAAACTGCCCCGCAACCTTGGCGTGTTTGAAGGAAGCGATGTATTAGTGAATATCGGAAGATTTGGACCTTATGCTTCGCACGATAAAAAGTTTTACTCCTTAGATAAAGAAATGGATCCTTACATTGTTACCCTGGAAGAGATCGTTCCGATGATAGAAGAAAAACGTAAGGCAAAAGACGACCGCACAATAAAAGTTTTTGAGAAAGAAAAAATACAGCTTTTAAAAGGCCCTTATGGCCCCTACATAAAGCAGGGCTTACGAAATTATAAACTCACAAAAGAAAAACAGGAAAAGGCTGCAGATCTAACTATAGAAGAGGTAAAAGCAATTATTGAAGATCTGAAAGCAAACCCCCCTAAAAAAATTGCAAGAAAGAAAAAATCAACTTAAGAAAAGGCTTTTATACAGAGCTTTGATAAAACGTATCGTTTAAAACAACCGGATATACCCGCTTTTAAATATGCTTATATAGCAGCTATTTCTGTGCTTTTTATTTCAGGCTTGTTCCGGATAATATTTCTAAGCAAAGCTTTAGCCCTCGAAAATTGAGACTTACTTGTACTTTCAGTTATGCCTAACAGGCTTGCAATTTCCTTATGAGAAAATCCTTCAACCGCATATAAGTTGAAAACAGTCCGGTAGCCATCGCTAAGGTGCATCGAAGTTTTAATAATATCTTGTTCGTAAAGACTGTCAAGTGCATTTTTGTGAATTTCTGCTATTGTATTTTCCAGCCCTTCACTTTGTGTAGTATTTACATTTTTACGTCTGATATGTTCAATAGCTGTATTTACAACAATCCGTCTTACCCAACCGTCAAACGAGCCTTCGCCTCTAAATTTTTGAAGGTTATTAAATAACTTAACGAAAGCATCCTGGAGAACGTCCTCGGCGTCCATTTGGGTTTTTGAGTAGCGAAGACAAATAGCAAACATTTTAGGAGAGTACAGGTCGTAAAACTCTTTTTGGCTTTTCCTGTTTCCCTTGATACAATTTTCAATAAGATTACTCTCGGATAGTGTAAAGGTTTCATTCATAAGATTGGATTTTATTTCAACTACTTCATTATTCTATTAAATCCAAAACATAAAACAAGTATCAATATTCTTTAAACATTGTCTCATGTTTCATCTTTAACAGTAAAGTCTTCACTTTACAAAAGTGTAAAGTGGAAGCTTAAATATATATCAAATAACATAATTCCTATTAAAATTTATTAATATGCCTAATCCTGTCGCATCAGAGGATTTTACATGCCCATTCTCATATTGTAAACCAGTAGCAATATCCGCATTTAATAGCAGTGGCCCGTCAACATCAACAAAATCTAATTGAGGAAGAAACTGTACAACTGCTGCCGAACCAATTGAACTCTCATTCATACTGCCCATCATTACCTTCATGTCTAATTCGCGGGCTTTTGCTATCATCCTTCGTGCAGGTGTAATTCCACTGCATTTGGTAAGCTTAATATTTATACCATGAAAGTACCCGTAGCATTTTTCTACATCCTGCTCGAAAACACAGCTTTCGTCTGCAAACAAAGGCAAAGAAGATTTTTCAAATAACTCCTTCATGCCTTCCCAATTTTCTTTATCCAAAGGCTGTTCAATCATCTGCACACCTAAACTGGCTAAAACAGGTATTTTTTGAAGTGCTTCATGTGTTGTCCAGCCTGCGTTTGCATCAACGCGTAAAACTGCATCTGTATGTTTTCGTAAAGCTTCTACAATAGCAATATCATCAGGTGTTCCTAATTTGATTTTATAAACCGGCCAGGGTTTTTCCTGCATCTTCCCAACCATTTTTTCAATAGTATCTATACCTATTGTGTAATCTGTAACAGGGGTTTTTTCAAATTTTGTATTCCATAGTTCATATAAGGGTTTGCGTTTCATTTTCCCAAACATATCCCATCCCGCCATGTCTAAAGCACAAACGAGGAAAGGGTTGTTTGGGAATAAATGATGCAGATAATGCCAGAAACGCTCAGGATTGGTAAAGGCGAACTTATTAACAAAAGACTTCTTTTTTTCAAGGTCTTCAATCATTTGTTCAACAGTAATATTATAGTAAGTGATGGCAGGCGCCTCACCGTAACCTTTAAAATGCCCCAATTCTAATTCAACCACTAAAGCAGGCTGATGTGTTTTGGTTCCCCGCGAAATGGTGAACGGATGTTTAAAAGGGAGATTAAAATGCCAGTAATTAACCTTCAAAGCAAAAAGTTTTTTAAAATAAGACTTTGATTTGCATTCTTGTAGCCTGGTTTATTTTAATCTAAACTATCGTTCAGCCTGCAATACTGATTTCTTTAGTCGTGTATTAAAACTTGTTTGGTTCATCAGGTCTTCAAGCGTTACATGTTTGCGGTAGCACCAGTAATGCTTTGGATCAGCAGGGATATTTATTCGCTCCTTATTTGGATTGTCTCTTCGTATTTCTCCATCCATTCCCAGCAAGTCCTGCAACTGAAAGATACTCCACATAGCCGGAGAATACAAGTGTTGTTTTATAATTATCTGGTTAATCCAGGGTTCGCAAACAGAAGGCGCAGTGCCACCCTGCCCTAATTCCTGGTTAAAAAACTGTTGTGTTACTGCTCTGTCTTCTTCCCACCACCCTCTTATAGTGCTCATATCGTGTGTTGACGGTGTAACCACACTTAAATAGGGAGCATCATCAGGATGAAAAAACGCATGGGCAGGATTTTTAGGCATGCGCTGTATTTCGAGGCTTAGAATTGCGAGCTCTTTCATTACTCCCGGCACACAATCAGGTACCATGCCAAGATCCTCGCCGCATATCAGCATATTGGTGCTTCGCTTTAGTTCGGGAAGTTTATCCATTGCCTCCTGATACCAAAAATTATCCTGTCGGCGGAAGAAATAATTGACATACAAATCCCTTAGCTTATGTTGCATATTCCCATCAAGGTAGCGAAATGATGAAGTGCTTTCTATGGAAATCCTGAAGTGAAAATGAGTACCCTCAGTTCCTTCCGCAAATAATATAACATTAGAAATAAGATTGAATAAACCCTGCTTTATTTTTTGACTTTCAGCATCTTGTGGCTTCTGTAAAAAATAAGAATCTACTTTCCTCTGTGTATCGAATTCACTTTTTAAAGTATAGCTTCCGTTATCTGATGGCTGTAAAAATTCAGCTTTAACTTTTTCCACATAATGTCCAAAATTTTCATGTAAAACAGGGTCGCTTATAAAAGGCTTACAAAACCTGTCGTAGCTAAAAGCAATACTCCTTTCAGCAAACTCATTAATATGAATAGGTAAGGCAGGAACAAAACGTCCCATTATACCTTCCACTGCGTCCATAGGAATACTCCAAATCCGAAAAAAGCCAAGAATGTGATCTATACGAAACGCATCAAAATAATAGCTCATTTGCTTAAAGCGTTTCTTCCACCAGGCAAAACTATCCTGTTGCATTTGCTGCCAGTTATAGGTGGGGAAACCCCAATTCTGTCCTTTAACTGCAAAATCATCAGGCGGAGCGCCGGCCTGCATGTCCATTTTATATAAATAAGGTTGCTGCCACGCATCGCAACTGTGGCGGTATATACCAATTGGTATATCACCTTTTACAATTATTCCGTTGGCATGGGCATAATCTGTTGCTTCTTTTAACTGGAGATGCAAATTGTATTGAACGAAATAATTAATACTAATTTCATCAACTGCGTCTGATGGAGAAGCTGCTAACCCTGCAATTTCATTAGCATCGTATGTTTGATTGGTTTGCCATTGCATGAAATCGGCAGTTTTATACTTATTTCTAAGATAACAAAACGCAGCGTAAGACACAAGCCAATGTGCATTATCATTAAAGAAAGATTTAAAGCCTGGACTTCTGAAAGTTAGTTTCTTTTGAGACGGGAATATCTTTTCAATAAAAGACCATTTTGCTTCCATAACCGCTTCATAAGCTACTTCTGCTTTGCTGTTTAGTTCCTTCTGTGTGCCAGTTAAAGTTGATAGTAATTTCTCGTTTTGCTTACTTACAATGGCAGGCAAATGAAGGTATAGCGGGTGTAGTGCAAATGCTGAAATAGCGGCATAGGGATAACTATCGGCCTTTGTATAAGTAGCTGTTGTATCGTTAACAGGTAATAACTGAACAAGTTTTAAACCAACCTCTTTAGCCCAATCCACCATTAACTTAAGGTCGTTAAACTCTCCAACACCTAATCCCTTTTCACTTCGTAAACTAAAAACGGGAATAGCAACACCGGCCCCTTTAAAACCATTATTAGGTAATACTGCAAATCCATCCGTTACCACAGTCACTTTTGTTTGAGAGGGGTCATCATATAAGAACCTGTTCTTATCACCTTCATACTGCACAAATTTCTTTTCATTAATATCGTACACTCCATATTTATACTCAAGAGGAAAAGAAGATGCAGACAGATCAATTTTTACAGTGTGCCAATCTTCGTTTTCTTTACGTGAAAGTAACATCGGTTTATCTGTATTCCATTCTCCTAACGCTGGTACCGAACCTATAATACATAACGCCTCCCCTTTTAATAATAGCGGCGCTTTTACTTTAAAAATATGCGTATAATTTTCAGGCTTAGTGCCTTTTACCAAAGTGTAGTTGTTTTTTAGAAGCACTTTTTTAAAAGGCTCGGTATAAAATGTGTTTTCAATGAAAGCGGCAGAATTCCAGGAGTCTATAAGTCTTATTTCTTCTGCATTGTAAAGAGATGTTTGTATTATTTTGTCTTCACCCCATTCAAGTGTAATTGTTTCTGCTTCATCCTTCACAAAATATTTATAGTAAATGGTATCGGGTAAGGTTTCGGTTTGAGCAGTATTAAGGGTTCCAAACCAATATTCAGTATTCAAATATTGTAGTGGGAAAGCTTTAGTTACATCATTGGTTCCTAAAAGCGGGTGATTTCCTGTTACACCCAATGATTGTCCCGGTTTAGAATGAAACTTTATTTGAAAAGTAATTTTTCGCAAAGCGCTTACATTAACTGAAGCAGATGTTTTCCTGATCCTTTTTACTTTTTCAGGCTGTATTGTTTTAACAGCAGGAGCCTTAGAAGCAGCACCGGAAACTTTTGTATTTTTTATTTTTGATGAAGTGGCTTGCTTTATTTTTTTTACTCCAGGTCTTACAGTTTTATCTAAAACTTTTTTTACAACTGATTTGAATTGATCAATCTTTTCAGGTTCAGTATCGGAAGTTATAGGATTGGTAAGTTGGGTTTCTTCTACATTAGGTCTTTCACCAATCTTCTCATTACCTTTTTTTTCATCGTTCACCTTCTCTTGGCTTTGCTCTTTTATTGGGTTAACAAAACTATCGGCTGGTGTTTTGGAAACCTGATCATCGTTAAAAATATTTTCGGTATTCAAAATTGCTTTTTTAGTATGGCGGCGAAAATAAATAAAAAGATTTTACAAGATGTGGAGCTTAATAGGCAAACACATAATGCCGAGTTTAGTTATACATAATGCGCAGCTTTTCTTAAAGTGTGTGTGTACTTTACGAATCATTCTCTCAAATCCAGTAAGTCCCTATAAAAGAATTTCCCATAAATCCTCAAAATCCCATAGATGCGGGTTCAGACTTTCTCTATCACCATTGCACTGGCACCACCTCCACCATTACAAACACCGGCAACACCATAATGACCATCATTTTGTTTTAAAACATTAATTAAGGTAACCAGTATTCTTGCCCCGCTACAACCTAACGGATGTCCCAAAGAAACTGCACCACCATTCACATTCACTTTAGCAGGATCAAGCTTTAGTCTTCTTGTATTTTCAATACCTACCACAGAGAAAGCTTCATTCAATTCAACAAAATCTATTTCTTCCATTTGTAAGCCTGCTCTTTTCACCGCCTTTGGTATAGCCACTGCCGGTGCAGTTGTAAACCACTTGGGTTCCTGCTCGGCATCGGCATAGCTTATAATTTTAGCAATAGGTGTCAAGCCAAGTTCATCAGCTTTTTCTTTGCTCATTAAAACAAGTGCAGCCGCACCATCATTCATGGTAGAAGCATTTGCTGCTGTAACTGTACCTTCTTTGCTAAATGCCGGACGCAATTCGGGTATCTTATCAAACTTTACATTAAAAGGTTCGTCATCTTTACTTATAATTAAAGGCTCTCCTTTACGTTGTGCAATCTCAACAGAAACTACTTCATTAGCGAATTTGCCTTCGTTCCATGCCGCCTGGCTGCGCTTATAGCTTTCTATTGCAAATGTATCCTGCTCCTGACGGCTAATGCCACATTCACTTGCACACATATCAGCAGCATTGCCCATTGCAAGTCCGTCATATACATCCGTTAAACCATCTTTTGCAATACCATCTATTAAAGTAGAATTTCCATATTTATTGCCCCACCTAACCTGCTCGGCATAAAATGGAACATTGCTCATGCTTTCCATACCGCCTGCAACTATAATATCAGCTTCACCAAGGGCAATGGTTGCAGCGCCTTGCGATACTGCTTTCATACCACTTGCACACACTTTATTTACAGTTGTACAAATAACACTATCAGGAAGACCGGAAATTTTACATGCCTGCCGTGCCGGTGCCTGGCCCAAATTTGCCTGTATTACGCAACCCATCAGCAATTCCTCTACTTGTTCAGGTTTAATACCTGCTTTGGCTACTGCTTCATTAATAGCAATGGCGCCAAGTTTAGTTGCAGAAACCTCCTTAAACGATCCACCAAAACTTCCAATTGGTGTACGCACTGCCGACATAATATATACTTCTCTTCTGTTCATAAAAGCGTTATTAATTAAAAATGCAAAATAAACAGGTGTAAAGATACGCGATGCCGAGGTCGTTAAATTTAGAATTCTATTCAATCACATTTTGATTTTATCACCAATTGTATGATTAAAATTGTAAGGCTTTCAGTTTAAGTTAAGGACTTTTGCCCTGTAAGGGTGACGTGTTTATAGTAAAATTATCGTTAGGATAATGGTGATCTCCGTTAGGAGCGCCGCGAGACGTGGCTACTAACGGAGCCGGAAGAAATTATGTTGGTGGTGGACTGTCTTTAAATACGTTTACCAAAGGCAAGTCCAAGCCAGGGAATAAAATTATACTTATTAATAATTGGAGTGAAGCTAGTGCGCCACATAAAGTTACCCTTAGTATGGCGTCTATATCCAATGCTTGGCACAAAACTCAATAAGTGTTCACTATAATTTCTTCCTGTTGCTGCATCTTGTTTTGGTGTCTTTAAACCAGCAGCCGCTGACCAAGTGCCGCCAATGCCTGCATCAAGAAAAGATCTATTGTTCGGAGGTTGAAAAGATAATTTACTCCTATTGGAATGGACAACCTGAATTTTTCGTCCCCCGAAAAGTATCCAACTCCCAATCGAACTCCTAAACCAGGTTGCTTCATTAATTGCCTTTCATAATTAAGCGAAGATGCAATTCCATTACCGAAAAACTCAACGTAAATATCATTCTTTCTAAAGCTATCCTGTCCATACGCAGATGTTGATAGTACAAGTGTTAGAATAGGTAATAAGTATTTGTACATAAAAATGAATATTGAGTAGTAATGTTCTTTAAATATGTATAAAATTTATGTAGCTGTTTAAGCTTCTCACTAAATAATGGTTATTTTATAAATCCATTCATCAGCAGCCAGTTCTTAAATCTTTCAATCCATTCGTCTTTTGTGCTGGAGTTGTGCAGGCCAAAGCCATGACCGCCGCTTTGGTAAATGTGCATCTCAGCAGGCACTTTATTTTTTAAAAGAGCCTCAAAAAATAAAATGCTGTTTGCTGGTGGAACAGCTTTATCGTCTGCTGCATGCACTATAAAAGCGGGTGGAGTTTGAGGGTTAATTTGTTCTTCGTTTGAGAAGCGGTGAACTATTTCTGCGGAAGGCGTTTTCCCAATCAGGTTGTCTTTAGAGCCCTGGTGAGTAATGCTGTCTTTAAAGCTGATAACCGGATAAATAAGTACTGCAAAGTTAGGACGCAATGAAGTTTTTTTAGGGTTGCTGATAACTACTTCATTGTAATGTGTGGCGAGAGATGAAGCAAGATGGCCGCCTGCCGAAAAGCCCATTATTCCTATTTTAGCTGTATCAATTTTATACGTAGCTCCATTTTCACGTACCAGTTTTATTGCCTGCTGTACATCCATTAAAGGGCCGGTTTCTTTATGCTCCATACAAGCATCGCTTGGTAAGCGGTTTTTTAAAACGAATGCAGTAACGCCCATTGCATTTAATGCCTGTGCTACTTCGTACCCCTCATGCTCTATGGCAAGGCGTGCATAGCCACCACCCGGACAAATAATAATACTGCTGCCTGTTGCATTCTTTACTGCCGAAACAAATACCTGTAATGTTGGACGTATTACATTTGATACTGCCCCCTTGCCTGATGCGCTTTTTATAACTGTTTCCTTTTCGTTACAAGGCTTTGAGTTAGGAACGAAACCATTACCATATAGATCAATTATCATTTGAGCAGGAGCTTTTGAATGAATAATCATAAATGCAAATAGTATAAAAAATAACTTCATTAGTTAGAGCGTTTTTATGCCAAGTTAGGAAATCAATTTTATAAGTGTTACGTAAAAAGGATATTAAAAAACCGGCTCATGTCGGTTTGAACATGAGCCATTTTTATAGAACTACTTTCACATTACCAGATATGAATACGTTTATTAGGAGCAACATACATTTTGTCGGCAGGTTTTACGTTAAAAGCTGAATACCACGTATCCATATTAGCAACAGGTCCGTTAGCCCGCGCCATTCCGGGAGAGTGAGGATCGGTTAGTATTAGCTGGGCTGAATATTCAGGAGTTGTGTTTCCGCGCCAAACCTGTGCCCATCCTAAGAAGAAACGTTGGGTTGGTGAGAAGCCATCAATCTCCTTCCCTTCTTTAAACTGCTTTGTTTTTGTAAAGGCTTCGTAAGCAATGTTCAATCCACCCAAATCGGCAAGGTTTTCTCCTAAAGTTAAACGGCCATTAACATGCATTGTATCTAACACAGTAAAATTATTATATTGGTTAACTACCATGTCCGCCCGCGATTTAAATTTATCAGCATCCTCTTTTGTCCACCAATCCATTAAGTTTCCGTTTGCTGCAAATTGCCGCCCCTGGTCATCAAATCCATGTGTCATTTCATGACCGATTACCGCACCAATACCACCATAATTTACTGCATCATCGGCACCAAAATCAAAGAAAGGAAACTGTAAAATAGCTGCGGGAAAAACAATCTCATTATTGCTTGGATTATAATAAGCATTAATCGTGGGTGTGGTCATTCCCCATTCAGTGCGGTCAACAGGTTTACCCATACGGTTTACGTTATAATTATAATCCCACAACTCTGTGCTATGAATGTTTGCAAAAAAGTCCTTCCTCTTTACGGTTACGCCCTGGTAATCTTTCCACTTATCAGGATAAGCTATTTTTTTTGTGAAGGCATGCAGTTTTTCAATCCCTCTTTTCTTTGTAGCCTCACTCATCCAATCGAGCCGCTTTATACGGTCTTCAAAAGTTGTTTGCAGGTTATTTACCAAATCCTGCATGCGTTGCTTGGCTTCTGCTTTAAAATACCTTTGAACGTATAGCTGACCTAATAGCTCGCCTAAACTATTATCAATTAGGGTAGCAATACGTTGCCAACGTGGCGTTTGCTCTTTTTGACCGGTAAGCACCTGCGTGAATTTGAAATTCTCTTTTACAAAAGCATCGGGTAAATAAGATACGCTGCTTTTTAAAACGTTCCATCGTAAATAACTTTTCCAATCGTTTAAAGGAAGAGCTGTTAACAACAGGTCGGCAGTTTTTAAGAAAGATGGATTGCCTACTAATATACTATCCCCGGCATTAATTTTAGATTGAATAAAAATGTTGCTCCAATTTAAACCGGTAGTGAGTGTATTTAAATCTTTAACAGAAAACTTATTATACGTTTTATAAGGATCACGCATTTCTACACGGCTATACTGTGCTTTTGCCAATGCCGTTTCAATACGCATTACTGCATCTGCATCATATTCTGCGGTTGCATTGTTCTCCCCTATCAGGCCGAACAGGTTCTTTACATAATTTCTATATGCTTCACGTATCCTTGTACTGCGTGCATCATCTTTTAAATAATAATCACGGTCGGGCAATGTTGTACCTCCCTGCGCTATCGAAGGTATATATTGATCTACTTTTTTCCTGTCCTGGCCAACGTATATTCCAAATAAAGGATTTCCATAGCCTACTGTTCTTAACCGGGCGATTTCATCTGAAACTGCTTTTACATTTTTTAAGTCTGCAATCCTGTCAAGGTCAGCTTTAATGGGTTGGATGCCTCTTGCTTCAATTTCAACGGTATCCATTCCGCTGGCATAAAAATCTCCGATCATTTGCGTAGCTCTGTCTTTCGCAGTATTTGTTGCCGCTTCCTCTAAAAGCGTCCGCAAACGTTGAGAGCTTTCTTCGCGCAGTACATCAAAACTTCCCCAACGGGTTTTACTAGCTGGAACAGGATTATTTTTCAACCAGTTACCATTAGCGTATAAATAAAAGTTGTCGCCCGGCTTAACAGATAAATTCATGTTCGACTTATCAATGTATTTGATGCTATTAGAACCAGGTTTGGGATCCTTTTTACCAGGACCGGCATAAGTGAGACTGCTAATTAAAATACATGTTGCATACACCATTAGTTGCAATGAATATCTCATCCGCATAGTATTAATTTTTAAAATAGTAAAGTTAATTAAAAAGCTAATAAGCATTTCACGCTACTAAATCAACAGCACTAACTTCAGTATGCGTTGTATTTGTAAGTTCTGCCTTTGCCATTTTATAAGTTATCGAATACATACATATAAAAAGGCTTTGCTTTGTGCAATCGAATGTTGTACATGTATTCCAAATTTCGATAAATACTTTTTCCAATATTTCATCAGCTAACTCATTGTTCTTTACTAACTTTAAAATAACACCATATAAAGAAGGGGCATAAGTATCGTATAAATAATTGAAAACATTTTTATCTCTCTGTTTCAAAAGCTGAATTAATTCAAGATTAGAAAGATACTGAAGAGGGTGCACTTTTATTAATTTGTAGATCTTTAAATAGGAATTGATAAATCTTTGCTGCAAATACAAAGCCCCTGAAAATGTTTACTAATATAAAAATTACAGAATTAAAATATAAACAAAATCCGCGAAGCCTAAAAGAACCTATAAAACTGAATTTTTAAAGAGGAAAAAATTCTACAAAAAAAGCCTCCCTAATAAACGGAAGGCTAAGTTTAACCTAACATGAAAAACCCTGAAAGATATATTAGTATTATGTAGTATTACTTCGTATAATTTAAAAATAATGTGCCAAATATGCTATACTAATAAACACGCATTTTAAAACGCTTTGATAGTTTTGATTTTATTATTTCTATTGTTATAAAAATTTTCATTAAAAAATGATCTCTCAGGATACCATACAACAAATAACCAACAGAATTGATATTGTAGAAATT
>JAABUN010003187.1_pt1 | contig 26316 bp, 23 predicted proteins | sample 5559311 | NCBI WGS metagenome assembly JAABUN01 (sample SAMN10711877, study PRJNA513370) | rock metagenome | isolation source: Antarctica rocks | place: Antarctica: Victoria Land, Siegfried Peak sud
TCTCGCAGGCAGGAATCACGGGCTGAAGCCCGCGCCACAAGAACCCGTCAACTTCTCTGCACATCGCTCTGATCTCCCCCGATAGACCGCCCGTAGTCGCGCCCCGCTCGGTTGACCGGCGGCGAATAACCGCGCATCATCCCCCGGTGGCATGTTCCGCGACGGCGAGACGGCGAGATGACGAGAGGGGGAGGCGATGCGCGAGAGCAAACTACGGGTGGCGGTACTCGGCGCGGGGCGGTGGGCGCACGAGGCGCACATCCCCGGCTGGCTGCGCGACCCCCGCTGCGAGCTGGTGACGATCTGCGACACCGAGGGCGAGCGGGCGCGGGCGTTCGCCGCAGAGTTCGGCGTCCCTGAATGGACGACCGACTGGGAGGCGACGGTTTCCCGCGCCGATATCGAGGTGATAGACATTGCGACGCCTTCCGCCACGCACACGATGCTGTCCGAGGCGGCGTTGCAATCCGGCAAGCATGTGCTGTGCGAGAAGCCCGTCGCCTACGACTTCCGCGAGACGATGCGCCTCTCGGAACTGGCCCGCACGAAGGGGCTGAAGACGAAACTCGGCTTCACCTTCCGCTACAGCCCCGGCGTGCGCTACGCGAAGTCGCTGATAGACTCCGGCTTCGTCGGGCGTCCGTTCATCTTCAACGGCTACGAGCAGAACTCGCAGTGGCTCGATCCGCAGACCCCGCTGCGGCAGGCCGACCCCGACGCCGATCAGGGCGTGTTGCAGACGAGTTCGTTGGAGGGCTACGGCGCACCGATCATTGACATCAGCCATTGGTGGGTGGGGGCGGATTACACCCGCATCGTCAGCACGATGCGCAACTTCATCCCGGAACGGATGGTGCGCCAGACGGGGCGGATGATGCGCATGAACATAGACGACGGCGACATCTACATGGCGGACTACGCGAACGGTGCCATGTGTTCTGTGCAGACGAGTTTCGTCACGGTAGGCAACTACCCCGGCATCGAGGCCCGCATCTACGGGGAGAAAGGCGCGATCATCTGCCGCCTCGTGCAGGAGTTCGGCGTCGCGGAGACGATCAAGATCGCCACGCCGGACGACGTGGAGTTCCGGGAGCAGGTGATTCCGCAGGAGTTCTACCCGCCGGGGGGACACCCGAAGGAGTCGTGGCGCAGCCTGTTCTACGCGAACCTGATCGCGGACTTCGCGGATGAAATCTTCGCGGGGGCGGGCGGCAAGAACGAGGGCAATTTCGCGGATGGCGCGTGGGTGCAGGAGGTCATCAACGCCGCCGAGCGCAGTTTCCACGAACGCCGCTGGGTGGATTTGCCCCTCGCCCGATAATCGAGGCATGTGGAGGGCGGTACTCTCGGCTCACCGCGTTGATTGATTGAGAGGATTAATTCCGCAGGCCGAGAGCACCGCCCTCCATGCACGGGATGAAGGTCGCCATCTCTATGCGTATCCCTCGTCGCTGACGAGCGTTTGCCAGTCGTCGCGCAAGGGCGGTACGCCGAATTCGGCGATGAGCAACCGCACCACGGCACCGAGCGACACGAACCCGGTAGGTACGTGGGTCTTGTGCGAGAGCGGCGCGGTATCGCTGGAAGCGTGCAGATGCAGGAATTGCACAGGGCCGGAGGTCTCCGGGTGCCAGTGAAAGGCGAGAAAGTCTCTGCTCTGCGGGGTGCGCAACTGATAGAAATACGCAGCACGCCCAATGCGCCACGGCTCGTTCCTGCCTGCATCGTTTACCGCACGCAACTCTTCGAGGCACGAGAAGAGAATGACCACATCGCCGTGCAACCAATATTGGCGTTGGGGCAGACGCAGGGTGCTTGTACTCTCGGTGTTTCGTTCGGTTATCGGCACCGGATAGGCGATAACGCACGAAAGCACGAGCGACACACGTTCCTTGTGCCGCGCAACTGCTCGCCCAATGGTGCGGTCACTCATGAGACATGGCAAGTCGGGAGCGCGTTTACGACGGACGGCTCATGGCGAAATAGAGGGCGTCGTGGTTTTCGGGCCGGTCTATTTTTTCGCCGTACTCGCCCGTGTCGAGCTTGCGCAGGAACTCCGCGCCGGTCATACCGAGCGTTTCCCGCACCTCGCGCTCCCACAGCTCCGCGTATTCTTCGGGCGTCATCTCGATAGACGCGAACCCGTTCTCGTCGTACGTCACGGTGCCGGGGCCGTCCCACACGAACGGCTCCGCGTCTGTGGCTTCAATCGGTGCTTTCGGCTCGGCGGACATAGGCAATCGCTCCACGAAAAGGGCGACGGGGATGTGATTGCAGTGTATCACGCGCCGTCGCCGCCCCCGGTCGCGCCTCGTCGCGCCGTATCCGGCCTCAGCGAGTGGGGGCAAGGGACAGGTCGCGCACGCCGAAACTGAGGCGGCGGTTGTCCCTGCCCCTCGCGCCCTCCACGGGGATGGACGGCTCCGGCGACGTGATCGTCAGGCGGTTGAGGCCGGGGGAGAGGTCGAGCGGGAGGGACACGGCACGCGCCCCCTCGTCCGGTAGCCAGAATGCCTCTACGTGGGTACCGTTGAAGGCGATCTCCACCCCGCGCCCCTGCCTGTAGGTGTACGTCGTCAGGTGCAGGCGGGCGGGCTGCCGCGCCCGCGTGAGGTTCCAGACGAGCAGTTCCGCCGGTGCGCCGTCGCTGCGGTCGGCCCAGCGATACGGGAGACCCCCCGGCGTGCGCTCGGCGGCGTACCAACCGGCGTTGCCCGTGTCGAGGAAGAGCGGGTTCGCGGGTGGCGGCGCGACCGGCACGCGGTAGATTTCGGTGAGGGCGTCGGTGAACACGGGTGCCGCGTCCGCGCCGAGCGTGTCCCGTACGAGGGCGCGGGCGTCGCTCGTGGCGGTGGGGCCGGTGTCGCGCAGGGCGTCGAGGTAGAGCACGAGATAGCGCACGTCGTAGTAATTGAGCAACGGCACGCCGATCTCCGCGAAATTCGGCGTGGGCAGGAAGTCGCCCTTGCCGAGGCCACCGGAACCGGGGCGGTAGGTCTCCGTGATCGGGGCTTTGTTGACCCAGAAATAGTCGCGGTAGAGGGTGGCGGTCTTGACGAAGAGGTCGGGCCGCTCCGCCTTGTGGTTGCGGGCGATGCTGCTGCCGAAGACTCGCTTGCCGTGTACCGACTGGTACGCCTGATACAACGCCGCCGACCGACCGCGTTGCGTCACGAACAGCGGCACCTCCAGAATGGCGTACCGCTCCGGGTCCTTCGCCAGCACGTCGCGGTAGAAGGCGGGGGTTTGCATGGGGATGATGTCCACCGCGCCCGCCTCGACGAACGAGGGCCCGAGCGTGGCGACGAGGGCGACCGCCGTGAAGACCGCCGGGGCGACGGCACCGAGGCGATCACGCATACGGGACGGCGCGAGGCCGAACCGTACGCGACCGAGCAGCGCGAACCACGCCCGCAGCGCGAACGCGAACAGCACACCCACCGCCAGCATCGTCAGGGCGGTGTAGAACAGATGCACCTTGCGCCCCACGCTGAGGAACGGCAGATTCCCCAGCAGCGCGTACGGCAGGGGGATGCGCGTCTCCCAATCCGGCGTCAGTTTCAGCACGGGGCCGAGCGACAACACCGCCGCGACGAGGCCCACGAATGCCCACAGCCCGACATCCCGCCGTTCCTCCCGCACGGGGCGCGACCGCCACCAGAGCGCGAGGCCGGAGAGCGCGACGAGCAGCACCGCATAGCCGGGGTTCCCCGGCCCCCATTCCGCGAACAGCGAGAGGCCGCGCCCGTAGGTGCTCGTTTGCCCGCTTACCGAGAGCCACGGGTTCGCCGCCATCTCCCGCGCCATCGGCAGCACAAGCGGCACGAGGATAATCGCCGCCCACACCCCGCCGATTGCCGCGAGTTTGAGGAACAGGGCGCGAATCGCCGCACCGTCGCGCCACGTCACGAGGGCGTGGATGAACTGCAACAGCGTGAAGGACACCGCGAACAGCGTGTATTGCCAGTCGGTGAGCGACAGGGCCAGCAGCGTCGCGCCCGCGAGGACGCACCACACGAGCGAGCGCAAGCGCGTCACACCGCGACGTAGCGCGAGGATGTACAGCGGCAGCAGGCACATGCCGAGCAGGTAGTTCGTCGTGCCGCGCTGGTAATTGAGGATCATTTCGTAGTTCGCGTAGGTGAAGACCGCCGCCCCCGCGAAAGCCGCGAGGGGCTGCTTCACGAGGTCACGGATGAGCAGCGAGACGATAAACGTACACGCGATGAAGGCGAAAACCACGCGCAGGTTCGTCGCCACGACCGCGCCGACGAGGGGCCACAAGGGGAGTGTGAACAACGCCCCGAAGGGGTTGAGCGTGTGGAAGCGCAGGCTCGTTCCCGTGGGGTACTCCGCGTAGGGCGTGAAAAAGGGATTCTTGGGCAGCCGGAACAGGCTCTCGCGCACCCACCAGTCGTTCCAGAGGTTCTCGTAGCCGTCCGACCGACCGCCGATCACGCCGTCCGAGAGGTGCAGCAGCCCCGTGCGCAGGTAGAGCGCGGCGAGCAGCACTGCCCCCACGAACAGCGCGAGCGTTTCCCACGCCCCCGCTCGCCCCGGTGGCGTTGCGCCGGTCGTTGTCGTCGTTGCCGTCCGATCCTCGTCTGTTCGTGGTGAAGTTGTCCCTTGCACGCTGTGTCGCCCCCCGCCGCGTGTGTCCGTACACATCCGCCCCACGGGTGTCACCCTACCACGCGGCGGCGGGGATTGTCGCATCGTGGGATGTGCCTCTCGGCGCGGATGGTGCTGATACACTCAGAGCGGTATGCAGTGAGGCTACGGTGTCCGGTGGAGGGTGGGCTTCAGCCCGCCGCACTCACTTTCCCCCGCACGGCGGGCCGATGAAGGTTCACGACCCGATCCCGTTGTGAAGGTTCATCAACCCGCCGCATTGATCCTTCCAATCAGTCAATACAGCCGAGCGCGGCGGTTGTTGCGCGGTAGGGACAATGACCGACACCGACAAGGGTATGTCCGCCCCCCTCGCTGTTCGGAGGCAGAAACTCTCACTCCCGCCCCTGACTGCGCTTCCCGTTCCCCGGCAATGCGCCGCGCCGTGCGAACCATTCTTGCACCGCGAGCAGGCCGAAAATCCATCCTAATACCCTACCGAAGGGGTTGAACGCCCAGTAGGGTACGCGACCGGGCGGCGGCGCGACCGCGAGTGCATCGAGCAACCCGCCGAACACCCGCCCGAACGCGCCACCTACGACCACGCCCACCAGCGACGCGACCACGAAGGCGCGTTCGGCGGGCGCACTGAGGGCTGTGCCTACTGCCAATGCAACTACTATAGCGACAAAGAATGACGGCGTGCGTTGCCCGACTGCGATGCCGAGGAACGCCACCACGAAGAACGTGCCAACAGCGACGAGGAAGGGGCGGCGCGAGAACGCTTCCACCTTCTCAACCCTCCTGAAAAACTCGTCCCTGCGGGTAGTGGGTCAGTTTGACGCTTCTGGCACCGCCGACACAGGCGAAAAACGCCAAGCTGACCCACTACCTCCCTGCGACAACACGCGGAAGTGTACAGCTATCCCGCCCACTCGCGGGCGGCGGGGGTGCCGGGGATCGCCCCGCCGCCGCCATCGAGCCACCCTTGCGCCATCAGCGATTCCATGCCGACGAGGCCGAGCGAGACACCGCCGCCGCGCAGTTCGAGCCGCCCACGGGCGAAGTACTGTACACTCGCGCCGCCCTCGGTGAGCAGCCCCGTGCGGGCGGTGCCGAGAAAGCCCGCCCCGCCCATCGCCTGCCACCGCTCGCGGAATGGCGGTGCCACCTCCGAACCGGGGGCGTCGGTCAGCCCCTTCGGGGCAAGCAGGCCGTCGGTGATCGTGTCCAGTTCCACGCGGGGCGGTTGCCCGTTCGCGGCGGGGCGCGAAATCAGCCGCCCGCGCTCGAACTCCTGCGTGCGGTAGTAGAGGCCGTCGCGGGCGTCCTTGCGGGGGTACTCGCCCGTGCGCGGCAAGCCGAGCGTGGTCATGCCGCCCAGTTGCTCCCACGCGAGGCGGAACTCCGCCTGTACCGCGTGGCCCACCTGCGGAAAGGCGAGCAGCCCCGTGGCGGTCGGGGCGCGGCTTGCGGCGGGCTTCGGGTAATTGCGGAAGGTGCCGAAGTACGGCTCCTTCGGCACGAACACCGTCTGGGCCGTGATCTCGCTGCCCGTGTTGTAGATCGGTATCTGCGTGCCGAGCAGGCCGAAGTGTTCGCCCGTCCAGTCGTGGAGCATGTGCAGGTTTGCCACCTCCACGTAGTCCTGCGCGACGAGCCAGCCGAGACCCTGTGTGAGGTACTTCGCCGATGACGCCGGATCGGTCTCCCATCCGTATTCGGTGATCCACAGTTTCTTATGCCCCTCGCCCGCGTCCACCATGCGCTTGCGCACGTCGCCGATGGTGGAGACGAACAGGGGGACGACTTGCGCCTCGCTCCTGGTCGCCATGATCGCGGCGTACGGGTGGAACGAGATCGCGTCCCACGGGCGTTTGGCGGCGGTGTTCTGATTGTCGCTGGCCCCGTAGAGCCAGTCCACGTAGAAGACCCCCGCGAGGGTGTTCGCCGCCACGACCGCACCGGGCTGGACGGCGTGAATCTCCTCGTAGAACGGCTTGAGCCAGCGCAGGTAGTCGCCAACCTCCTTACCGCCGTACGTCCACAACTCCGGCTCGTTCCAGAACTCCCATAAGCGGATGAATGGGTAGCGCGTGGCGGTCGCCCGCGTCGCCGCCCGGAACTGCGGTTCGGCGGCGGGGCTGATGCCGCACTCCAGCCGCTCGCGGTCGGGGGTCTGCTGGGCGCGGGCGCAGGCGGCGGGGTTCGTAGTTGCCCACGCCGGGGCGGTGACGAACGAGGCGATCACCTCGATATTCTCGGCGGCGAGGCGGTTCAACACGCGGTCGGTCTGCGCGAAGTCGTACCGCCCCTGCTGCGCCTCGATCTTCTTCCAGTCGAGCGAGAGGCGCACATTCGTGATGCCCAGTTGCCTGTAATAGGCGATGAATTCGTCCAGACGCAGATCGAGCCACCACATGTGACCGGCGATGCCGAACTTCAGCCGGTTGCCGTCGGGACTCGTCCAGATGTTCGCGGAGTAGGCACCGGGGGGCGGCGCGGCGGCGACCCTCGCGGCGGACGGCGCGGGCGGCGTCTGTGCCGCTACCGTAGACGCGGGCAACGCGGGCAGGGCAGGCAGCAGCAGCCCGACGAATGTTGCGATAGCAACGAGCAGATGACCGATGCGGCGACGACGATGCATAATGCGGCCCCCCGTACGATTCCTCATGTATCAAGCATCAAACACCAAGCACCCCGGCGCGTGACGCGGCACGCCCCTCGTGGAGTATAACGATCAGCCCTCGCGCAGGTTGTCCGGTCGGAGCAAGTGCCGCAGCACCTTGCCGAGGGGAGAGCGGGGCAGGGCATCCCGGAACTCGACGATACGCGGCACTTTGCAGATGGCGAGATGCCCCGGCAGTAGCGGCACACCGAGCGGCACGGAACGGGCGGGGCCACGCGCACACCGACGCTCCTTCGATGATAAGGCTTATGCGTTTTCCTGTTGGTGGTCGTTGCGGGGGAAACGCGCCCCTCCCCCCGCAGGGAAGGGGGCCGGGGGGCGCGTTTCGTGAGAGCGTATAAGCCCTGCCTTCGATGCATCGAGGCTCCGCACGACACGGGATGCCCGCATATACTACCCACATTGCGCGTGTATGAGCGACCGGGGCATTCGTCGTGCGCGAATATGTACCGCCGCGAAACGGGAGCGGCAGGCAACGGGGAGCATCGGAAAGCAACGGGGAAAGGGGGGGCGCGGTGGCGGTGCGGATTCTTGCGGCGGTCGCGGGGGTAGTCCTCGTGGTGCTGGCCTTCCGGTCGGTGATCCGCACCTTCGTGCTGCCGCGCTCTGCCCGCGACGGCATCGCCCGCTACATGTTCGCGCTCATGCGGCTCGCCTTCGCCCCCGCCACGCACCCACGACGCGCCTACGCCACCCGCGACGGCGCACTGGCACTGCTCGCGCCCGTGTCGCTGCTCGCTATGCTCGGCGTCTGGCTGCTGCTCGTGCTTCTGGGATATGGCTTGATCTACTGGGCGATAGGGCTGGGTTCGCTCGAAGAATCCCTGATGTTCAGCGGTTCGTCGCTCACCACGCTCGGTTTCGTGGCGGCGAAAACCGTACCGCAGGCCACCCTCGCCGTGTCGGAGGCCATCGCGGGGCTGACCCTCGTCGCCCTGCTCATCGCCTACCTGCCGACGATGTACGCCGCGTTCTCGAAGCGCGAGACGGCGGTGACGATGCTCGTGGCGCGGGCGGGCAACCCGCCCAGTGGCGTGCAGATGATCCTGCGCCACCACCGCTTGGGGCGGCTGGAGCGCATGGACGACCTCTGGCGGGAGTGGGAGGTGTGGTTCGCGGAGTTGCAGGAAACGCACACCTCGCTCGCCGCCCTCGCCTTTTTCCGTTCGCCGCAGCCCACGCACTCGTGGATCACGGCGGCGGGTGCGCTGCTGGACGCGGCGGCGTTGCGGGCCAGCACGCTCGACCTGCCGCGTGAACCGCAGGCGGAGTTGACCATTCGTGCCGGGTTCCTCGCGTTGCAGGCCATCGCGGATTTCTTCAACGTGCCGTACAACCCGCTCCCCGAACCCACCGACCCGATCACGGTGCGGCGCGACGAGTTCGACGACGCCTACGACGAGTTGGCCGCCGCCGGGGTTCCGTTGCGCGACCGCGACGAGGCATGGCGCGGCTTCGCGGGGTGGCGCGTGAACTACGACGTGCCGCTCGTCGCCATCGCCCGCATCGTGGTCGCACCCCCGGCCCCGTGGTCGAGCGACCGCTCATTGCTGCTCCATCCCCGCAAGCGCGTGCCGTTCTTTGCCCGCCTGCGCGGCAAGTTCTCCGGTCACGAGGGCTTCGAGGAAGTGCCGAACGAGCGCACGACGTGATGTGCCTCGGAATACACCTATTCTCTCTCTGTTCTCGTAGGTGGAGACATACGCAACCCTATCTGCGTCCTAAAGGTGGCGCGGGCGGTGTGTACGCAGGGGTGAAGTGCTTTGGCTCACCCCGTTCATAACCATTTCCGCAGCGCGGAAGGACGAGACGTGATCGAGCAAACCACAACCGAGGTGCCGCCGCAGACCGCCGATACCGCAGCGGACACCGCGCCCCCGATCATTGCCGCGACCGACGTGGTGAAGACGTACGACACGGGCAAGGTGCGCGTGCCTGCCCTGCGCGGCGTCTCGTTCGCGGTGGCGCGGGGCGAGATGGTCGCGGTGATGGGGCCGTCCGGCTCCGGTAAGACGACGCTGCTCAACTGCCTCGCGGGGTTGGAGGAGATAGACAGCGGGCAGATTCTCGTGGACGGCACCGACATCGCCACGATGGACGACCGCACCAAGACCGACTACCGCGCCCGCAACATGGGGTTCGTCTTCCAGTTCTACAACCTGCTGCCCGTGCTCACGGCGGTGGAGAATGTCGAGTTGCCGCTGCTGATCGCGGGCGTGAAGCCCAAAGAGGCCCGCCGCCGTGCGTTGGAATCGCTCGATCTCGTACGCTTGCGCGAGTGGCAGACGCAACGCCCCGCCGAGCTTTCCGGCGGTCAGCGGCAGCGCGTCACCATCGCCCGCGCCCTCGTCAATGACCCCGCGATTGTCTGGGCCGACGAACCCACGGGCGACCTCGACAGCGAGACGGCGGACGAGATCATCACCCTGATGCGCACGCTGAACCGCGAGCGCGGGCAGACCTTCATCATCGTCACGCACGACGCGGGTGTGGGCGCACGCACCGACCGCATCATCAGGATGCGCGACGGGCAAGTCACCGACGACGGCCTCGGCAACACCCGCACCACCGACGGCATGAGCGCGGACGGACAAGCGACACCGATAGCAGCGAGCCGGTAGCCGGTAGTCGGTAGCAAAACACCAAAAGCAATGCGTGCGAGCGTTTGCATTTCGCTACCGGCTATGGGCTGACTGCTACTCGCTACCGGCTACCGGCTTCTGAGGAGTCCCATGAACACCCTTTTCGGCGTCTCGACGACGACTATCATGATCGTGCTGCTGGTGCTGATGGCCTTGTCGCTGCTCGCGGTGGCGTATGTGGCGGTGCGCAACCCGGTGATCTTCCGCATGGGCATCCGCAACGTGCCGCGCCGCCGCTCGCAGACGGCCCTGATCGTGGTCGGGCTGATGCTCAGCACGCTCATCATGGCGGCGGCATTCACCACGGGCGACACCGTGAGTTACTCGATCACGAGCGTGGTCTATCGCGCCCTCGGTCGGGTGGATGAGGTGATACAGGTGCGCGGCCTGCCGCAATCCGGCGCGTCGGCGGGCAACGCGGGCATGGCAACGGGCGACACGGGCGCGGCATTCCCCGGCGGGGCCGCGACGATGCAAGGCGGCGCGACGATGGGCGCGGATCGCGTGCCGGATGCCGCCCTGATCGCACTGGAGACGCGGTTCGCGGGCGACCGCGACATCGCCGGTTTCGTGCCTGCGGTGCAGGAGCCGGTGCCGCTCTTCAACGCCCGAACCAATCAGGCGGAGGCCATCGGCATCCTTGCAGGGGTGGACGCGGCCCGCGTCGGCATCCTCGGCGGCGTGATCGGCACCGACGGTCGCCCGGTGGACGTGTCCGCCCTCGGCGCGAACGAGGCGTTCCTGAACGAGACGGGCGCGGACAAGCTCGACGCCCGCCCCGGCGACGCGATCACGATCTTCTACGGTAACGCGCCGCTGCAACTGACGGTGCGCGGCATCGTGCGCGACGGCGTGCTGAACGGTTCCGGCGGGGCCGCCGGCACGTCGTTTCCGGGGCTGCTCGTGCCGCTCGAGCGGGCGCGGCAGATCACGGGCAAGCCGGGGTACGGGGCGATCTACGTGGCGAACGCGGGCGACGAGCGTTCGGGCGTCACGCGCTCCGACGCGGTGGCGGCGAAACTGACCCCCGTGCTGGCGGCGCAGGGCTTGGGTGTCACGAAGATCAAGCAGGACAATGTCAATCTCGCGGAGCAGGCAGGCAACCTGTTCACGACCTTTTTCGTGGTGCTTGGCCTGTTCACCATCGCGTCGGGCGTGCTACTGATCTTCCTGATCTTCACGATGCTCGCCGCCGAGCGCAAGGGCGAGATGGGCATGAGCCGCGCCATCGGGATGCAGCGGCGGCACCTCGTGCAGATGTTCGTCGCGGAGGGCGCGGCGTACGACGTGCTCTCGGCGGCGGTCGGGGCAGCGTTGGGCGTCGGCGTCGCGCTCCTGATGGTGGCGATTTTGCAGCAGATGTTCGCGGCGGACTTCCCCATCGTGGCGAATGTGCAGCCGCGCTCGGTGGTGATTGCCTACTGCCTCGGCGTGGTCCTGACCTTCGCCACCGTCGCCTTCTCGTCGTACCGCGTCAGCCGCCTGAACATCGTCGCCGCCATCCGCGACGTGCAAGAGCCGCCGCGCCGCCGTGCGGGGCGCGACACCGTGCGGTGGGCGATGGCACTCCTCGTCGCGGGGGCGGCGTTCGCGGCGTGGGGGCTGAACACGGCGCAACGGCCCCACTTCAACATCGGCGTGATGGCCCTCGCGCTGGCCCTTGCCCTGTTCGCCCGCCGCTTCGGGGTGCCGGAGCGGGCGACGTTCTCCGCGTTGGGGGTCTTCCTGCTCGCGTGGTGGGCGGTGCCGTTCGACGCGCACGACCGCGTCTGGGGCCGGATGACGGGCGGTATCGAGATGTTCTTCTTCGCCGGGGTGTCGCTCGTCGCGGGGGCGGTGCTGCTCGTGCTCTACAACGCCGATGTGCTGCTCGCGGTAGTCGCGTGGGCGGGGCGGCCCTTCGGTCGCTACGCCCCGGCGTTGCGCACGGGCATCGCCTACCCGCTGGCGAGCCGCCTGCGCACGGGCCTGACGCTGGCGATGTTCGGCCTCATCATCTTCGCCCTCGTGGTGATGAGCGTCACGAACCAGACCTTCTCGAACTCGTTCGCCAACCCCGCGACATTGGGTGGGTGGGGCGTGGCGGCGCAGGCGAACGGCGTCAACCCCGTGGCGGATTTCGCGGGGGCGGTGCGGGCGGCGAACACCGTGGACACGGGCGCGTGGGCGGCGGTCGGCACCTCGCGCATCCTCTACGCCCCCGGCACCGACCTGCGGCTGAACGGGGCCGGGGAGGCGAAGCGGTACAATGTGCGCGGTGCCGACGCCGGTTTCCTCGACGCCAATACTCATGGGCTTCAGGCGCGGGCGAACGGCTACACGACCGACCGCGCCGTGTGGGACGCCATGAAGCGCGACCCGAATCTCGCCGTGATAGACGCGGGGGCGTTGCCGCGCATGGGGGCGGCGGCGGGCTTCGGCGGGCCGAACCGCTTTGAACTGACCGGGCTGCGGCAGGACACGCGGGCCTTCGCGCCCCTGCAGGTGGCGGTGCGCGATCCGCTGGCGAATCGCGCCCGCACTGTCTCGATCATCGGGGTGATTGACAACGCCGCCAATGTGTCGGACGGGCGCGGCATCAACGCACCGGGGCTGTACGTGAGCGACGCGGTGTTCGCGGAAGTCTTCGCGGGCAATCGGCAGGTCTTCACGACGTACCTCGTCGCCACGCGCCCCGGTACCGACGACCGGGCGCAGGCGCGAGGCATCGAGTCGGCCCTCGTGCGCAACGGCGTGCAGACGATTGCCTTGCGCGACGAACTCCAGAAGGCGCAGGGGCAGAGTCAGGGTTTCGTGTACCTCTTGCAGGGGTTTCTCGCCCTCGGCCTCGTGGTCGGCATCGCGGCGTTGGGCGTGATCTCCCTGCGTTCGGTGGTGGAGCGGCGGCAGCAGATCGGGATGCTCCGTGCCCTCGGCTATCAGCGCGGCATGGTCGCCGCCTCGTTCCTGATCGAATCGCTGTTCATCGCCGTCACCGGGGCGTTCATCGGCACGACGACGGGGCTGGTGCTGGCCTACAACCTGCTGACCGGAACGAGCGGTTCGCAGAGTCTGAGCGGCTCGGTCTCGGTGCCGGTGGCGCAGATCGCGCTGTTCATCGGAGTGTCGGTCGTGGCGGCATACGCGATGACCGCCCTGCCCGCGCACCGGGCGAGCCGCGTGCCGATTGCCGAGGCGTTGCGCTACGAGTAGCGCGTGCATATCGCCCGTGGAACGTATATTGCGGTACAAGGACGCCGCAGCGAAGTACATCTGTCGCGTCAATACTGCGCTGATCCTTGCACTTGCGTGGCACGTATAATGTGAAGTGTGGTACCTGTTCGGTGTGCGTGCCTTCGGTGCGCAATCCCCGCAAGGGGAAAGGAGACGGAGCATCGTGGAAGATCGTATTCTGCAACTGGTGCGTGCAGCGATGTCGCGCCGCACGTTGATGAAAGGCTCGATGGGGGCCGCCGTGAGTGTCGCGGCCTTCAGCAACCTCGCCTTTCAAGAGGCGCAAGTCGCGGCGCAATTCATGGATGACCTCGAAATCCTCAATTTCGCGCTGACGCTGGAACACCTCGAATCCCGCGCCTACCGCGACGCCATCGCCAGCGGACGATTAAGCGGGGTCGTGCTCGCGTCCGCTCAGGCGTACGGGCGGCAGGAAGCCGAGCATGTGACGCTGCTCACCGGGGCGATCAGCATGGGCGGGCGGCAGCCCGTGCAGGAGCAGGCCCGCTACAACTTCCCCGCTTTCGGCGACGCGGCGACCACGATAGGTTTCCTGCGCACGCTGGAAGATGTCGGCGTCGGTGCCTACACGGGCGCGGCGCGGTTCATCCAGAACAAGGGCATCCTCGCCGTTGCCGGGGGTATCGTGCAGGTGGAGGCGCGACATGCCGCGATCCTGCGCATCTTCGACAACAAGCCGCCGGTGCCGGGGCCGCTCGACGCGGTGTTCACGCGGGCGCAGGTGCTGGCACAGGCCGGCCCGATCCTCGGCGCATAGCATACGCCACGGCAACGCGGTTGCCGTTGGCACACGAAGGGAGAGAGACCGGCAATGCCTCAACCCACGACGGACATCGAGATTCTGAACTTCGCGCTCACGCTCGAACACTTCGAGAGCGCACTCTACCGCACCCTCATCTCCGCGAACCTCCTGACCGGCCCGGAGGCGGGGTACCTCACGACATTCGGCGGGCATGAAGCGGCCCACGTCACCGCGCTCACGAACACGATTCGCACGCTCGGCGGCACGCCGGTCGCGGCCCTGCCCGCCTACAACCTGCCGCGCATCGGGAGCCGCGCCGAACTGCTGAACCTCCTCGTCACGGTGGAAGACCTCGGCGCGGCGGCGTATCTCGGTCAGGCCGGGTTTGTGCAGAACAAGGATCTGCTCGAAGTCGCGGTGAACATCCACAACATCGAGGCCGAACACGCTGCGGTGTGGCGGTTCGTGTCGGGGCTGCCCGCCGCGCCGCGCACGGTCGAGCAAGGGCTGGACTACGACACGGTGATCGCCCGCGTCACGCCCTTCCTGAGCGGTGCGCCCGCGATGGCGCAGGTTGCCCCGGCCCCGGTGGCGGTCGCTCCCGCTCCGGTTGCCGTTGCCGCCACGGCACCTGCCACAGGCACCGGCGCAGAGACGATCTTCGCGGTGACGCCGAACAACCTGCTCCTGCGCTTCAGCAGTGCCAGTGTGCAGGTGATTGACCGGGCGATCCCGATCACGGGGTTGCAGGCGGGCGAGACGCTTCTGGGCATTGACTTCCGCCCCGCGAACAAGCAATTGTACGCGCTGGGCGGCACGAGCCGGATATACACGCTGAACCTCGACACGGGTGCCGCCACGCAGGTCGGTACGAGCCAGTTCTCGCCGCGCATCATCGGGCGCGTCTATGGCTTCGACTTCAACCCGATGGCGGACGCCATTCGCCTCATCAGCAGCGAGGACCAGAACCTGCGCATCAGCCCGACCACGGGGCAGGTCGTCGGCGCGGACACGAACCTCGCGTACATCGCGGGCGATACGAACGCCGGGAAGAGCATCATCGGCGTGGCGGCGGCCTACACGAACAACGTAGCGGCAGCAACCAGCACGCAGTTGTACGTGATTGACGCCGCAAACGACGTGCTTGGTCGCATTGACACCCCGAACAATGGGCAGGTGCGCACGATTGGTGCGCTCGGTGGCGGTGCGGGCGGCTACGTCAGCTTCGACATCGCCAACGGCGTGGCCTTCGCGGTCTTCTCTACGGCGACGAGTTCGGCGGGGGTGGTCATCAACAGCCCGTTCGAACCGGCCTTCGGCACGATTGACCTGACCACCGGCAAGTTCACGCCGGTCTCGCCCGTGGGCGTGGCGATCAACAACCTCGAAATCGTCGGCATCGCGGTTCAGCCCCGGTAACGACGGTTCGCGCATAGCCCGCCTCCCGATGGAGGCGGGCTTTTCCGTGTCTTTCGCTGGAACGTGCCGTTTGGGAAAACCGCCGTCAATCGCATCGCAGGGGCGGTGCGTGAACTGCCCTTCTTGCCGGGGCAGGATGCCGAGGGGCAAGCAGCGGAGCCACCGGGGGCAGTTCACGCACCGCCCCTGCGATGCGTGGCCCCGTGCTGCCCCGTGCTGCCCCCGCTGCCCGTGCCATTCCGCCGTATACTGCTCGCACGACGAGGACGCACGGCGGGTTACAACACACTACCCTTACGATAGCGGGAGCGACATGAACGGCACGGCACGACAGAACGCAGGGCGGTTGTTCGGGTACACAGGGCTGCTGCTCGCGCTCTTTGCGGCCCTCACGCCGGGGTATTTCTACATCGCGGGGGGGCTGGCGGTGGCGTGCGGCGTGGCGGCGTTGCTCTGCGGCGAGGGCTACCTCGGAATGCTCGTGCTCGGCTTCGCGGCCTTCGGCATCCTGATCGGTGGGGTACTCACGGCGGCGGGGTTCCGCCTAGGGCGGTAGGAACCTCGCTCACCCTATAGAAGCGATAGGGGGAGGTTTCCCGCGTTTCCTATAGGCCGATGCATGAAAAACGGACGTATCGTGCATCTCTCTTGACAGTCTTCGCCGCGTGGCATACGCTACGTTCCACATTCCGGTGGAATAACTGGGTTACGGGTGGTCACGAGTGCCGACGGTAGGGCGTGATTGTCCGGTGCGGGGTGAGTGTCACCCGGCGCGGCGATTGGCGAAGCAGGAGGGGATCGTATGGCTCGCGTGGTATTCGATCACATCACCAAGCGGTTCGGCGATGTATACGCGGTGAACGACTTGAACATCGAGATTGACGACGAGGAGTTTCTCGTACTCGTCGGCCCGTCCGGTTGCGGCAAGACCACCGCATTGCGGATGCTCGCGGGGCTGGAAGAGGTGAGCACGGGCGAGATCTACATCGGCGACCGGCGCGTTACCGACCTCGCCCCGAAGGATCGGGACATCGCCATGGTGTTCCAGAACTACGCGCTCTACCCGCACATGAGCGTGTTCGACAACCTCTCGTTCGCGCTCAAGCTGCGCAAGCAGCCCAAGCCGCAGATCCAGAGCCGCGTGGACACGGCGGGGAAGATGCTCGGCCTCGGCACGCTGTTGCAGCGCAAGCCGCGTCAGCTCTCCGGCGGTCAGCGGCAGCGCGTCGCCCTCGGTCGCGCCCTCGTGCGCGAGCCGCAGGTCTTCCTGATGGACGAGCCGCTGTCGAACCTCGACGCGAAACTGCGCGTGCAGACCCGCGCCGAGATCACGAAGTTGCAGAGCGACCTGAAAGTCACCACCGTGTACGTGACCCACGATCAGGTGGAAGCGATGACGATGGGCGACCGGATCGCCGTGATGAACGGCGGTGTGTTGCAGCAGATTGACAGCCCGCAGAACCTCTACGACCACCCGCAGAACATCTTCGTCGCAGGTTTCATCGGTACCCCCTCGATGAACTTCGTCGCCGGCACCCTGCAAGCCCAGAACGGCAAGCTAATGATTACGCACAACAACTACACCGTGCCGGTGCCGACGCTCAACACCACGAACGCGAGCCGCGAGAATCTGGAGGCGAGCATCGGCAAGCCGGTCATCATGGGCATCCGCCCGGAGGACGTGATTGACCGCCGCAAGGCGAACGGCATGGCCGAGGCGGGTGTCCTCCCGACCACCATAGATGTGGTGGAGCCGCTCGGTTCCGAGGTGCTCCTGTACGTGAACTACGGTGCCGAGACGCCGATGGTGATGCGCACCGAGCCGCGCACGCTCCTGTCTCGTGGCGACAAGGTGGAGGTCGTCTTCAACCCGGAGCGTCTCCACGTCTTCGACGCCACCACGGAACAGTCGCTGCTGCCGTACTAACACGACGCGAAGAAGCGGGGCGGGAAGATTTCCCGCCCCGCTTCTCTGCGCCGAAACCCGCTTTATAGGGGGCGTTCGCACACGAATGTTCGACGATTCGACAAACGGCGCAACCCCCTTTCCCCGCAACCGTTCTATACGGTACAGAGGATGTGTGATCCGGCGTGGGACGTGGATCGAGCGGGGCGAACGGGCAAGCGGGGAGGGGACACGATGGGCAAGGTGTGGCGGTCGCTCGTGGTGGCGATGGTGGTAGGCGCGGCGGTGTGGGCGTCGGCGGGGGGCGTATCGGCGGCGGGGCTGGCCGCCCGTGTCGCGGGGAACGGCATCCTCGTGGACGGCACCGGCTTCTACGGCAACGAGATGGTGCAACTGATCGGCGTGCGCTACGACGGCAGCACGCTGCCTTTCGGCAATGCCACGGCGAACGGCGCGGGTCGTTTTACCGCCACGCTGCCGTACAGCGACCCCGCGTTGTATCAGATAGACGTGCGCGGCTACGGTTCCGGGGCGCACGCGGTCGGGAACATCGCGGGGGTGTTGCCGTACCCGATAGTCCCCCCCGGCTACCCGTACGTGACGCCGACCTACCCGGACTACATCGTCGGCGGCGTGGGCTACCCGTATGGCGGCTACGTGAGCACGGGCTACCCCTTCACGGGCGGGCCGTACGGCGGGGCGTACCCCGGCCCCGGCTTCAACTACCCCGTGCCACCGAGCGGCACGACGCTCTACCCCGCGATTGTCCCCGGCGGCACCGGGAGTCCGAGCGACTTCAACCCGCCGCCGCTCGGCTATCGGTAACGTGGCTATGTAGGGGGGGTTCGTGAACCGCCTGTCCCGGTGGCTCCGATGCTTGCGCTTCGGCAACCTGCTGCGACAGATGGGCAGCCTGCTACGACGGAAGGGCGGTTTCACGAACCGCCCCGCTTGCCCCCGCTACCCCACGTATTGATGGAACCACTGCACCGCCCGCACCCATGCGTCGTCGGCGGCGGTCGCGTTGTAGGCGGGGCGGGTGTCGTTGAGGAAGGCATGGCCCGCGTCGGGGTAGACCACCATGTCGAAGGTCTTGCCCTGCGCGTCCATCTCGGCGGCGAGGGCATTGTACTGCTCCGGCGGGATGCCCTTGTCTTCCGCGCCATAGACCGCAAGCACGGGGGCGTGGATGCCCGCCACGAACTCCGGCGTCGGTTGCACGCCGCCGCCGTAGAAGGACGCCGCCGCGCCCACGCGGTCGTCGCCCGTGCTTGCAACCGCCAGCGTCAGCCGCCCGCCCATGCAGAAGCCGATAACGCCTACCGACTTCGGTTGCACGCCCTCCATGTTCGTGAGGTGCGTCATCGCGGCGCGAATCTCCGCCACCGCCATGTCGCCGTTCATCGCCATCACGAGTTTGCGGGCGTCGTCCGGCTCGCTCGCCACCTGCCCGTGGTAGAGATCGGGCGCGAGGGCGACGAACCCCTCCCCCGCGAACCGCTCCGCCAGCGAGCGGATATGCGCGTCCAGCCCCCACCACTCCTGAATGACGATCACGCCGGGAAACGGCCCGTCGCCGTCCGGCCGCGCGAGATAGCCCGTGGCGGTGTCGCCGTTCACGGAAAAGGTGATGTCCTGTGTTTGCAAATGATTTGCTCCCTTCGGTCGCTGGTTGCTAGTCGGTAGTCGGCGGTCGGCAGAGGGAACCGGGGCGGACTGATGCGCAGATTGTATGCGAAATGATGCGAAATGATGAGATCGCGTCGTTGTCCCGCAGGGCGTATGCGTTCTCACAAAATGCACCTAACCCCCCTGCCCCCTTCCCCATGGGGAAGGGGGTGACGCACGGCGAGATCGAGGCGTAGGGGGAGATGCGCGGCATCGGCCTCTCTTGCTCCCCCTTCCCCATGGGGAAGGGGGCAGGGGGGTTAGGTGCATCTGGCCCTGCAACGACCGCCGACAGGAAAACGCATAAACCTTGGTTGTCCCGATGATCTGCCGACCGCCGACTACCCCACGACTGCCCGGTATGCGAGGCCGACGACCGCGCCGCCAAGGATGAGCAGGGCCGAGTTCACCTTGAAGCGGACGAGCAGCACCGCCGCGACCGCCGCGAGCGAGGCCGTGAGCCAGTCCACCACGGCGGCGCGACCGAGTTCGAGGGCGACCGCCGCCATCAGGCCCACGGCGGCAACATTGACACCGTCAAGTGCCGCCGCCGTCCACGGGGACTTGCGCAAGCGCGGCAGGATGGGGATGCTGAGGGCGACGAACAGGTACGCGGGGATGAAGATGCCGAGCGTCGCCGCCACCGCGCCGCCGAAGCCGCCGGAGAGGTAGCCGACGAAGGTTGCGGTGGTGAACACGGGGCCGGGGGTGAATTGCCCCACCGCCACCGCGTCGAGGAGTTGCCGCTCGGTGATGAAGCCGAGCCGCTCCACGAGATCGTTGCGCAGGAAGGCGAGCAGCACGTAGCCGGAGCCGTACAGCACCGTGCCGATCTTCAGGAAGGTCACGAAGAGGGTGACGGCCCGCTCCCACGTCGCCACGAGCAGGCCCGCACCCGTCGCCGTTGCCACGAGCATGGCGGCTTTCCCGCCCCACGAGAGCGGCAGGAACGGCAGGAACGGCAGCACGCTTGCCGCCGTCGTTCCCCCGCCCCGGCGACGCCGCGCATTGGTCACGAGGGCGACGAGCAGGGCCGCGCCGAACAGCAGCAGAATCTCGTTCGCGCCCGCGAGGTAGAGCGCGAACACCGCGACGCCGACCGCCGCGAGCCAGATGTTCCTGAAGGCGGTGCGCCCCAACGCCACGAGAGCCTGCACGACCACGGCGATCACCACGGGCTTGATCCCGTAGAGCAGGTACTCCCCGGCGGGCGTGGTGCCGTAGCGTTCGTAGAGCCACGCGCACGCCAGCACGAGCGTCGCGGCGGGCAGGATGAAGAGGGTGCCGCCCACGAACAGCCCCGGCCACCCGGCGCGGACGTGGCCCGCGTGCATCACCACCTCGGTGCTGGTCGGGCCGGGGATGAGATTCGCCGCCCCCACGGTGTCGAGGTACTGCGCCTCGGTCATCCACTTACGGCGCGTCACTACCTCCTCGCGCAGCAGGGCGATGTGCGCTGCCGGCCCGCCGAAGGCCGTCCAGCCGAGGCGGAACATCAGCCGCGCCACCTCCCTAAGCCCCCCCGGTGCGCGGGCGGCGTCGGTCGTCTCGGTCGTGTCGTCGGCGGTCGTCATCATCCCCCCTCGTGCAGGCTTGTAGGCACGCCGTGGTTTCCCGTCAGTATAGCCGCAGAGATGCGCGGAACATGTAGGCCGTACGCAGTTGGCCGTGCACGTCGTTGCCGCGCCGAAGCACCTTCCCGCCCTCCCCCCTCTCCACGGGCGTGGAGGGGAGAACCACCGCGAGTCGAGAGACGAAGGCAACGCACGGTCACGCCACGTCAACCGCACACGTCCTGACATGAGCGCGGCGGGCGTGTGCGATACTCTCCGCAAAGAGCCGCGCCGCGAAAGGACACACCGCTATGCGCACCGGGATACGCCGCGTCACCGTCGCGGAGCTGCACGCCGACACCGAGGCGATCATCGCCGACCTGCCGCAGATGCAAGGAATCCAGATCGTCTCATCCTCCGGCGAGTCACTCGCGTGGCTTACCTCCGCACTCACCTGTGCGCCCACGGTGGAAGAAGCGGCGGCGATCCGTCACGGTATCAGGACCATCGAAGACTCCGACCCGGCAGTGTGGGAGAGCGACCTCTTGCCCATCCTCTCACTCGTAGGGGAAGAAATCGCATGGATACAGAACCTGCGGCGCGTGGTTCCCGATCTGACGCCGGAGCAGGTCGAAGCAGTCAAGGCGAGCATCGCCGCCTTCGAACACGAAGACCCCGCAACGTGGATGGATCACGACGAGTTCATGCGTCAACTTGACGAGGACGAACGTCTGCGGGAGGCGGAGGGGAGATGAATTCGCCGTATCACCTTCGCTGGCGGGCAGAGGCGCGGATACAACCGCACGAAATACTTGAGCGAATGGCGGTGCGTCGGCGTCGCTTTGTGCGAGCGGCTGTTGACCGCGAGTTGCCGTACATCGTTCGCTATCCACTGGGACACGAGTGGTGCGGCAGCCGGTATCCGTCGCCGGACGAGATCGGCAAGGAATATCGCACGACGAACGCCGCGTCGGTCGCCTTGATCTACTTCGTGGAGGACGAGAGCAGAACCGTGATTGTGGTGCATGTACAAGGTGCCACGATGGATGCCCCGGCGCAGTCGCGCCTCACGCCGAGATGATCCGCTCTCGATGTCGTTCGCGGCACGCCCTGTGCGAAGACCCCGGCAACGAACGCATACCCTGAAGGAGGCTACACCGATGGAACAGGATCGCCAACCCGGCACCGAGACCGCCGACCCCGCCGAGGGCAAGCGCGACGACTCCCCCACCGAACCCGTCGCGCACCCGCAGCAACCCGGCACGATGACCCAACCGCCTGCCGAGGGGGGCGACGACGCGGACGGCGCGGGCAGGAGCGCAGATGGTGCCGCCCGCCCGCCGCGCTGACCGCCCTGTGCTACACTCGCGCATCGGACGACGAGAGACGAGCGGCGGTGCGCGGGAGGGTAGCGGCACGGAACCGGCGATAGAACTCCTCATCTGGGCGGTGGTCGGCTTCGTCGTCGGCGTCTATGGCACGCTCGTCGGGGCGGGCGGCGGCTTCATCATGGTACCGATCTTCCTGCTCTTCCTCACCGCCCCGCCGAATCCGATGACGCCTGCCGTTGCCGCCGCGACATCGCTCGCGGTGGTCTTCTTCAACGCCGTGAGCGGCTCGGTGTCGTACCTGCGGCAGGGGCGCGTGGACATCCGCACCGCCCTGATCTTCGGCGTCGTCACCTTTCCCGGCGCGATCATCGGCTCGCTCGTGTCGCGCTACTTCGCCAGCCGCCCGTTCTACGTCGCCTTCGGGGTGCTGCTCATCCTCATCGCCATTTTCCTCAATGTGCGCCCCGACCCGAAAACCGCGAAAACAGCCACGCTCGGCGCCGACGCCGCTCCCGCCCTGCGGCCCGGTTGGGTGGCCCGCACGATGGTCGAGCGCGACGGCACGACCACGCGCTTCGCCTTCAACATGGCGGGGGGCATCGCGCTGTCGTTCGTGGTCGGCTTTATCAGCAGCATCTTCGGCATCGGCGGCGGCATCATCCACGTCCCCGCGATGGTCTTCCTGTTCAACTTCCCGCCGCACATCGCCACCGCGACCTCGCTTCTGGTGCTCGTGCTTTCGTCGGGTGCCTCCACAATCACGAACATCCTGCAAGAGAACATCCGCTGGCTGACGATGATCGGCCTGACGCTCGGCGTCATTCCGGGGGCGCAGGCGGGGGCAGCCCTGTCGCGGCGCGTCGGCGGCAAGGCGATATTGCGTGCGCTCAGCTTCGCCCTCGCCGTCGCCGGGGTGCGCCTACTGTTCAAGGAGTGAACCGCCCATGTCCCTGCTCACCCTCGTACTGCTCGTCGCGCTGATCGTCGTCGCCGTCGCGGGGGGGATCGCGGTCGTCCGTGCGCTGCGAAAGCGGCGCGAAGGCACGCCCGGTGGCCCTTTCTGGGGCAACGATCCGCTCGTGTGGCTGCCCGTGCCGCCGGGGGCGACCGAACGGCGCACCGAGCGATTCGGCGCGGGGCCGGGGCGTAACCCCACCCCGACGCACGGCACGAGCGGCATCGAGGCCGTCGCCCGCTGGTACGACGGCCCGATGCGCTACGTGGAGACGGTCGAGTGGTACGCGGCGCGGCTCGCGGCGGACGGCTGGACGGAAGAACCGGGCCACGACGCCATCCGCGTCTTCCGGCGCGACGATACCCTGCTCTGGCTGGCGAGCGGCGAGGACCCGACGGTGTGGCTCCGCACCTTCGCGGGCGTCGTGCCGATGCCCCGCACCGTTCCCGGTTCGCCGGAGGCCACGCCGCCCGCCTTCACCGTGCTTTCGTACCGCACGGCGGGCGTTGAGCCGCTCGGTGACGGCTGGCTCGGCAAAATCTGAGGGGACGCGCATACCGTCGCAAGCCGTGATAGGATGCACTCCGTCCTTAAAACGTCTCCGCTGCCTGTGGAACGCAGGCAACTGGCAACTGGCAACTGATAACCGTAGGAGGAAGGCATGACAACGCTGACCGGAGGGCAAGCCCTCGTGCAGTCCCTGAAACGCGAGGGTGTCCACACGATCTTCGGCCTGCCGGGGATTCAACTCGACTGGGCCTTCGACGCCCTCTACGCGGAGCGCGACAGTATTCGCGTCGTCCACACGCGCCATGAGCAGGCGACCGCCTACATGGCGGACGGCTACGCCCGCACCACGGGCGACATTGGTGTCTGCATCGTGGTGCCGGGGCCGGGGTTGCTTAATGCCACCGCCGCCCTCAGCACCGCGTACGCCTGCTCCTCCCCCGTGCTCTGCATCTCCGGGCAGATCAACTCGGACATGATCGGCGTCGGGCGCGGCCTCCTGCACGAGATCAAGGATCAACTGACGATGATCGCCAGCGTCACCAAGTGGGCGCACTGCGCGATGGAGCCGGAGGAAGTCCCCGGCATGGTGCGCGAGGCGTTCCGGCAGTTGAAGTCCGGTCGCGCCCGCCCCGTGGAGATCGAGGTGCCGCCGGACATCCTCGGCAAACAGGGCGACGTGGAGTTGTACGCCCCCGAAATGCGCGACCGCGAGCGACCGGCAGGCGATCCCGACGCCATTGACCGCGCAGCGCGGCTGCTCGGTGAGGCGAAGAACCCGATCATCTGCTCCGGCGGCGGCGTGCTTTCGAGCGGCGCATGGGCGGAGTTGCAGCGGCTGGCGGAGACGCTGGAAGCCCCCGTGGTGATGAGCCGCAACGGGCGCGGGGCGTTGAGCGACCGCCACTACCTCGGCCACACGAGCATGACCGGGCGCGATCTCCTGCCGCAAGCGGACGTGATCCTCGCCGTCGGCACGCGCTTCGTGGACCCCGCAACGATGTGGGGGCTGAGCGACGGGCAGACGGTGATCCAACTCGACATTGACGCCGAGGAGATCGGGCGCAACTACCCGAACACGATGGTGTTGCAGGCGGACGCGAAGGCCGGCCTCGCCGCCCTTGCGGAGCGCGTCACGAAGTACTCGACCGCCCGCCCCTCCCGCGAGGCCGAATTGAACGCGATGAAGGAGGCGGCGCGGGCCAAGCTCGACGGGGCGCAGCCGCAGGCCGCGTGGGCCGCCGCGATCCGCCGCGCCCTGCCGGACGAGGGCATCGTGGTCAACGAGTCCACGCAGGTCGGCTACTACGCGAACGTCGGCTTCCCCGTGTACGCGCCGCGCACCTTCATCAACAGCGGCTATCAGGGGACGCTCGGCTACGGCTTCGCCACCGCCCTTGGTGCCAAGGTCGGCAACCCGGACACCCCGGTCGTCTCGATCAACGGCGACGGCGGCTTCATGTACAACGTGCAGGAATTGAGCACGCAGGTCGCGCACAAGATCAACGCCGTGACCATTGTGTTCAACGACAACGCCTTCGGCAATGTCAAGCGCATCCAGCAGCAGAGCTTCAACAACCACACCATCGCCAGCGACCTCGTGAACCCGGACTTCGTGAAGCTCGCGGAGTCGTTCGGCATGGTCGGGATGCGGGCGACGGAGCCGGAAGCACTGGAACGCTCGCTGACCGAGGCGTTCGCCATGAACGCCCCCGTGCTGATCGAGGTTCCCGTGAGCGAGATGCCCGGTATCGGCCCGCTCCTCGGTTGGGGCAACCGCGCCACACCGCCGCCGCCGCGCCGGTAAATGCACCCCTCCGCCTCTAGGGGAGGGGTGATACTAGGACCGCGTGTACAGTGCCGCATCGCGGTAGCATTGATCCGGTCCTAGTACGACGCATCGCAGCATCGAGGCTACTCCCGATAACGGGAGTAGCCTCGATGCTGCGATGCATCACCCCTTCCCGGACACCCTCTGGGCGGGGGGGGTGCGTTTTATTGCAGCGAGTACACGATGATCACATTGATCGTCACGCTCGTCTCGCCCGCCTGAATCGAGGTGGGCGGTGCCGCACCGCCCGAAGCGGCGGGTGCCGCCTGCGTGAGCATACGCGCCTCCACGGGCGACACGCTCGTCTCGCTGATCGTCATCACGGGGCCGACCGACGCACCAGCGACGCGGGTGAGGGTGTCCGCTTTGGCGCGGGCGTTGCGCACGGCGTCCTCGCGGGCCTGATTGGTCGCCGCGTCGGGGTTCGCCAAGCCGAACGAGATGCTGCTCACGGTGTTCGCGCCCGCCTTCACGGTCGCGTCAATGAGCGTGCCGACGCGGTTGCTGCGGATGTCGCGCACCGCGACATTCACCTGATTGGTGACGCGGTAGCCCGTGATCGTCTGCGTGTTCGTGCGCGAATTCGTGTCGTAGATCGGCTGGATGCTGTAGTTCGAGGTGCGCACATCGCGGTCAATGTCCACGCCGTTGGTGCGCAACGCGGCGATGATCGCGTCCGTCTTCGTCGCCACGGCTGCTTGCGGGGCCAGCACATCCGTCCCCTGCTCGGTGATGCCAACGCTGAAGCGGGCAAGATCGGGCGGCAGCGTGGCGATGCCCGTACCCGTCACCGTGATCGTGCGCCGCTCCGGGGTGGGGGTAGAGATCGGCGGGAGGGCTTGCGCCGCCACGCTTTCCCCGCGTCCCCACGCGCCCCCCGTGAACGCCGACAGCCCGATCCCGAACGCGATCCCGATGAGCGCGACCGCCGTGACAAACTTTGCGGAGAACCGATTACCCATGATGCATACCCTCCCTGCCGCGTCCATGTGCGCGGCGAAACATTGCCGCACCCGATCACTCGTGCGGCGATGCGAGTGCAACGCTCCCGCCGACCGTTTCGTTCCTTGCAAGACACCGCACAAAAAGATTGTATCATGGCACACGACGGATGAACCTCGGCCCGCTTGTCGGTGGGGGTCAATAACGGCGGGCTGATAAGCTTCTCAACTCAATCGGGCAGTGCGCGTTGTCGGGGTGGGATGGGCTTCAGCCCGTCATCCCCGGA
>JAABUN010003188.1_pt1 | contig 26314 bp, 23 predicted proteins | sample 5559311 | NCBI WGS metagenome assembly JAABUN01 (sample SAMN10711877, study PRJNA513370) | rock metagenome | isolation source: Antarctica rocks | place: Antarctica: Victoria Land, Siegfried Peak sud
TGCATTCATCCACCTTTCACCTTATTTATATACTAAAACGATACCCTTATCTCTGGGCCGGTATGGGCCTGCTCACGCTGGCCACGAGCTGCGCCGGCTCGTACTCCCCCATCCGCCCCGACCGGGTGGCCACCTATCAGGCGTCGGCCGTTAACGCGCCGGTTGACTTCGGCTACCAGTTCGACGCCCTGCGGCTGCGGGGCAACAAAAAGTACGTGAAAAAAGAAGCCAAGCACGGCTACCACGTCACCGCCGTGCGCGTGACCAACCGCACGGGCCGCGAGCTAAACTTCTCGCGCGACCTAGTGCTGCAATAGGGCGACCGGCCCGTTACGCCGGTGGCCGGCACCATCGCGGCCCACGACCTGAAGCAGGGCGTGGCTATTTACCTGCTGTACTTGCTGCTCAACTTCAACGTGGGCGGCACCACCGACGCCCGCACGGGCGCAACCAGCGGCGGCACCTACCTGCCCACGGGGCCCTTCATCGCCGGCGGCAACATGCTGGGGGCCGGCCTGGCCAACGGCAACCTGCGCAAGGAGTTCGAAACCTTCGACCTCACCAACCGCACCATCAAGCCCGGCGAAACCGTGTACGGCATCCTGAGCCTGCGCGAAACGGCCGTGGCCCCCATGCGCCTGGAGCTGCGCCCCGGCACCGAATCGACCTACGTGCCGGCCACCGCCACCGCCGCGCCGGTGGTGCTGCCGGCCCCCATGCCCGCCCCGCCGGGCGCCACGCCCCAGCGCGGCGATTATTAAACCCGCCTTCAATTTCAACCAAAAAAGCCCCGCCAAATCGTTGGCGGGGCTTTTTTGGTTGAAATGCAGACAACGATTATTGCTTGGCGAGCACGTTGAAGTCCAGCGTGAAATCGTCATAAATGGCTTTGTCGCCGATGCTGTCGAAGAACGACTTCGAGCCGTACTTCAGGCCGAACTTGGTGCGGTCGATGGTCACCTTGCCGGTGGCGGCGGCCACGCCGTTTTTCACGCCCACCTTGGCGGGGAAGGTGATGCGGTTCGTCACGCCCTTGATGGTCATGTCGCCCGCGATGGTGGCGTTGTCGGCGGTGGCGGCGGCGCCTTTAATGGGGGTCACGCTCACGATTTTGAACGTGGCGGTGGGGTTTTTCTCCACGCCGAAGAAATCCTCGCTGCTCATGTGGCCCACAAACTTGGTGTGCTGCTCGGCATCCGTGATGTCGGTGGCCTTGATGGTTTTCATGTCCACCGTGGCATCGCCGCCCACCACCATGTTGTTTTTCACCAGCAAGTCGCCGCCCGTGAACTGCATCGTGCCGTTGTGGCCGTGGGTCACGGCTTTGGCTTCCCAGCCCAGCGTGCTCAGCTGGGGCTGCAATTTGTAGGTAGCGGCGCCGGTGGCGGCAACCATTTTTTGGGCGTGGGCGGCCGGCGCGGTGCTTAGAGTGGCCAGGGCCAGCAGGGCGGGGAACAGAATCTTTTTCATCGTTGAAAAAAGGTAAAAGAAGAAGAAAAGGGGGAAATGAGTCAAAAGAGGCCCCGGCGCGGCCCGGAAAATATAAAAAGTGGCTAGTCGGCCGAGCGCACCCGGTCGAGCAGGTCGCTGAGCTGGCGCAGCTCCTCGGCCGACAGGTTGCCCAGGCCGGTTTGGGCCGGGCTCATGGCCCCGTCGGCTTCGATGCAGCCCAGCAGCGCCAGGCCCGCGGCGGTGACGCGGATGTCGACGGCGCGGCGATTGGCCGGGCACACGCAGCGGGTCACGAGGTGCTTTTCCACCAGCCGGTCCACGATGCGCGAGGCGTTGCTGGTCTTGTCCAGCATCCGCTCGATGAGCAGCGCCACGGTGGCCGGCTGCGGGTGCTGCCCGCGCAAAATGCGCAGAATGTTAAACTGCGGCAGCGTGAGGCCAAAGGGCTTGAACACCGCCGCCTGCCGCACTTCCAGCCACCCCGCCGTGTAAATCAGGTTGATGTAAGCTTTTTGAAAGTCGTCGCTGAACACGGGTTGCTTGATTTCGTCTTCGATGCGCATGAACAGAATGCGGTTGGGTGTGCAAATATATGTACCTACATTTAATGTCGCAACATTGTTCAGCAAAGCTCGGCTGATTTTTATCGCCGTAGCCGCTACCGAAAGCAGCCGGCGGCCGTATTGCCATCTTTTTCACCTTATTGCTTATGCTGATGAAGCGCTTTCTTTTTCTATTAGGCGCCGCCGGGGCCCTGGCCGCCGCGCCGCGCATGGCCGCCGCGCAGCAGGGCGGCTACCCCGCGCAAACCACGGCCCAAACGCAATTCGTGTTCCAAAACGGGGCCGTGGTGCGGCGCGACGGCTCCCGCGTCAAGCCCCTCACCCAGAACGTGCGCCTGGCCAACGGCACGAAAATCAACTACAAAAGCGGCATCGTGGAGTTCCCGGGCGGCAAGATGGCGACGCTGAAGGAAGGCGACTTCGTGCGCCCCGACGGGGGCCTCGTGTTTGCCACGCCGGGCAGCGCCGCGGCGGCCCGCGGCGACGGCCCGGGGCCCGCGAAAGCGTCGTTCAGCACCTACACCCTCCCCGCCCCCGCCACCCCCGGCCAAGACCAGGCCCAAACCGACGCCCTGAGGCTGCGCTTGCAGCTGATGGAGCGCAAGATGGAGCTGCTCAACCGCAAAATTGCCCTCCTAGGCCAGGGCCAAGCCACCCCGCCCGACACCCACCAAATCGACCTCGACCTGACGGCGCTGGACGCGCAGCTTCAGGCCAAGTAGGGCCCCACGTGGTTTACAGAATGGTTGCCAGCGTCAGCCCGTACCACCAAGCTGTGCTTGGTCTCGCATGAGGGGCCCCAAGGCAGCATACGCGAGACCAAGCACAGCTTGGTGGTACAGACTAACGCTTTAAACTCACTAAGTCAGCAGCAGGGCGCCGTCTTCCTCGCGCACCAGCCCAAAGGGCTCATCCTGGATGATGAGGATGCCGTCGAGGTCGTGGATATCGGCCAGGGCACTGATTTGCAGGGCGGCGGCAATGCCCAGGCTGGTTTCGACCATGCAGCCCAGCATGGGGCGCAGGCCGTGGGCGCGGGTGCGGCGCAGCAGCTCGACGCCGCGCCGGAGCCCGCCGGCCTTCATCAGCTTCACGTTCACGCCGTGGAACTGCCGGGCGATGTCCTCAAAATCGGCGTCGTCGGTCACCGACTCGTCGGCCAGCAGCGGCACGCCGGCGCGGGGGCGCAGGTAGCGGTAGTCGGCGGCGCGGGCGGCGGGCAGGGGCTGTTCGAGCAAGGCCATGCGCAGGCCGGGCACGGCGCGCGCCTGCTCCAGGAATCGCAGCAGGGCGTCGGCATCGGCCCAGGCTTCGTTGCCGTCCACGAGCAGGGCGTGGCCGGGCAGCACCCGCGCCACTTCGCGTAGTAGGTCGAGGCCCCCGGCAGCGTCTACCTTCACCTTTAGCAAGTGGAAGCGCGTGGCCCGCTGCGCCGCCAGGAACGCGGCCACCTCGCCGGGCGGCATGATGGGCAGCGTGAAGGCCGTGGGCACGGCCGCGGCGGGCGGCGGCACGCCCAGCCACTGCCACAGCGGCTGCCCGGCGCGGGCGGCCAGCCACTGCACCAGCGCGGCCTCCAGGGCAAAGCCCAGGGCGTGGGCCACGGGGCAGGCGGCCCGTAGCGCGTCGAGGTCGTCCAGGGTTTCGACGCGGGCCAGGCCGGCCGCTTGCAGGGCCGCGAACTGCTGCTGTAGCAGGGCCGGCGACTCGGCGTAGCGCACGTTGGGGGCGGCTTCGCCCCGGCCGGTGTGGCCCGCGCCGGCCACTTGTACCACGAGATTGGTTTTGGTGGTGGAGGCGTTGCGCGAGATTTTCCAGACGAAGCGCAGCGGCAGGTCGAGGGCGGTGAGGGTCCAGGTAGGCACGGAAGGCGAAAAAGGGAAACGTACGGCGGCCGCCAGGGCCCCCGGCGCAAGAACGGCATTTTGCACCGGCCCCGGCGCGGGGCGCGGCCCGCCGCCCCGGCCGGGCTGCTGGCCGCAAAATGACGTTCTTTATGCCCCCAAACCCCACCTTCACGCTTTCTTCATGCGCATGGCGAAGTCTCGTCTCTTTCTTGCTTTGTTTTTATTGCTGCTGGCCGGCCTGCTTAGCTTCCTGAGCCCCAGCCAGCTGCCGCCCGCCGCGGCCCTGGCCGCCCGCTGGGCGGCGCTGGGGGCCCTGGCGTGGGCCGTGGCGCCGCGCCGCTCCCTCACCCTCTGGATTGTGCTCAGTATGTTGGTGGGCATTGAAATCGGGCACGACGCGCCCGCGACGGCCCTGCACCTGAAAGTGCTCAGCGACGCATTTTTGCGGCTGGTGAAGACCATCATCGCGCCGCTGGTGTTTGCCACGCTGGTGGTGGGCATCGCCGGCCACGCCAACCTCAAGCAGGTGGGGCGCATGGGCCTCAAGGCGCTGGTGTATTTTGAGGTTGTGACCACGTTTGCCCTGTTCATCGGCTTGGCGGCCATCAATTTCACCAAGGCCGGGGTGGGCATCGACCACGTGGCCGGCGCCGACAAGGCCGACGCGCTGGTGGCCGCCGCGCCCCAGACCGCGGCCGACATCATCCTGCACATCTTCCCCGAGAACATCGCCAAATCGGTGGCCGAAGGGCAGGTGCTGCAAGTGGTGGTGTTCGCCATCATCTTCGCCATCGGCCTGGCCCTCACCCCCGAGCGGCCCCGGCGCGTGATGCTCGCCTTCTGCGAGAGCCTGTCGGAAGTGATGTTCAAGTTCACCAACGTGGTGATGTTTTTCGCGCCGCTGGGCGTGGGCGGGGCCATGGCCTACACGGTGGCCAGGCTGGGTTTCGGCCCGCTGCTCAACGCCTTTCAGCTGCTGCTCACGCTCTACGGGGCCCTCGTGGCCTTCGTGCTGCTGGTGCTGCTGCCGGTGGCGCTGCTCATGCGCATTCCGGTGCGGCGCTTCGTGGCGGCGGTGGCCGAGCCGGTGAGCATCGCCTTCGCCACCACGAGCAGCGAAGCGGCCCTGCCGCGCGCGATGGAGGCGATGGAAAGCATCGGCGTGCCGCGCCGCATCGTGGCCTTCGTGATGCCCACGGGCTATTCTTTCAACCTCGACGGCACCACGCTCTACCTCTCGCTGGCGGCGGTGTTCGTGGCCCAGGCGGCGGGCGTGCCCCTCTCGTTCGGGCAGCAGCTGCTGATGGTGTTCACGCTGATGCTCACCAGCAAAGGGGTGGCCGGGGTGCCGCGCGCCTCGCTCGTGATTTTGCTGGCTACGGTGGCCTCGTTCGGCTTGCCGGCCTGGCCCGTGTTCATCATCCTCGGCATCGACGCGCTGATGGACATGGCCCGCACCGCCGTGAACGTGCTCGGCAACTGCCTGGCCAGCGCCGTGGTGGCCCGCTGGGAAGGCGAGTTCATCGACGATTACCGGGGCCCTGACCCCGCCGCGCTGCCCGAGGCAGTGCCCGCCGCCGCTCATTAGCGCATAAATTTAACTTTAACGTCATTGCAACGTTGTGCCGGCAAAATGCTAACTTGTGACCCGATAAGCCATAAAGTGCTTAATTGACACTTTTTGGCCATTTATTGCCGCCAACAAGCTGTATTGCCTGCCCTTCCGAAATGCCGATTATGAAAATAAAACTGCACTTTATTTATATTAGCTTGTTAATTACCGGCCTGGTGGCCGGCGGCTGCCGCTCGGCCAAAGTGCCTTTGACGGCGACGCCCTTCGCCCCTCTTCGCGAGCGGCTGCCCGCCGTGGAGGTAGCGGCCGACCCCGGCCCTATGGGCACCAGCGACGGGATGCTGCCCGAAGACCCGCTGCGCTTGCTCAATGATGAATTGCAACGCAACGTGGCGGAGCCCACCGATTCGGCCACCTACGGCTACGTGCGCCTGGTGGTGACGCACGCCAGCACGCGGCGCCTCCAGCGGGGCTTGCAGGCCCTGCAAATGGCGCTGCTGCTCACGCCCACCTTCCTGGGCGTGCCCCTCGAAACCTACCAGACCGACGTGACGGCCGAGGTGCAGGTGTCCGACGCGCAGGGCCGGCTGCTGGGCACCTACGCCGGCACGGGGCGCGGCCGCGCCCGTGTGGCCATGTACTACGGCTACGCCCAGAAAAACGCGCCCCGCCTGGCCGACGTGCTGGCCCTGCGCCAGGCCCTGGCCCGCATCCGCCCCCAGCTCGACACCGCCGCCGCCCGGCTCAAACCCTTGCTGCTGGCCCACGGGCCCGTCGACAACCCCACGCTGCCCACCACGGCCGCCCGCGCCCGCCGCTAGGCCGGCCGTATCTTTGGGGCATGAGGGGGTTGTTCCGTTTTTTATTGCCCTTGGGCCTGGGGGCCCTGCTGCTGGCCGGCTGCTGCGCCAACAACGTGTGCGACTGCCGGGACGAGCTGGCCGACGCGTTTTATTTCCGCTTCGATACCAGCGGCGGGCCGGGCAGCTTCGCGCCGCTCACGGAGCTGGACACCGTGCTGCTGAAGCGGTTTGCCCTGCCGCTGGACGCGAAGGGCCAGCCCTTGGCCGGGCGAGGCACCACGGCCCACATCGACACGCTCAACGCCAAAGGCAGCTTCGATTTGGTGACCATTGTCCGGGCCACGGCGGTGCGGCCCGATGTCATCGTGCTGAACAACAACTTCCCGTTTGCGCAGTCGGGGTCCCGGAAGCTCAGCACGTACCTGTACCGCATCGAGGTGCGCGGCGCGCCGTTGGGGCCCAAGCAATTTTTGAAGACCATGCCGCGTAAGTACGAATTGAATCAAATTGCCCTCAAGGGCGAGTTTTACGGCAGTGGCTGCTGCACGTGCTACCGAAACACGCTCAAGTCGGCCACGCTGACCGACCTGAGCACGGGCAAGGTGCAGCTCCCCGCTATGGCGAACGCCCAACCGGGGCCGGTCTACACCCTCATCACTAAGTAGCGGCCCGTTCGCCCGCTCCTTTCGCCGCCCCGCTGCCATGCCGACTTCCGCCCTCGATGCCGCCGCGGCGGCACCCCTCGCGCCCCCGGCCGAACCAGGGGCCCCAACGCCTGGGCCCTCGGCGTTTCCGTTTGCCACGGCCCTGAGCCTGGAGCCGCTGCTGGCGTATTGGCAGGCGCGCGAAGACGCCCCCAACCCCGGCCTGGCCCTGCTGGCCCGCGCCATTGCCCGGCAAGTGGCCCGCACGCCCTGGCTGCGGGGCCCCCTGCCCGACCCGGCGGTGCTCGACCAGGCGCGCAACTTCCTGGAAACGATTATGCTGGCCGTTTTCCCTACGGCGGCGGCGGGCACCACGATTAGCGGGGCCGTGCCGCCGTTTAGCCGCACGAGCTTTTACTATACGCCGCGCTTCGCGGAGGTGCTGCTCAACAAGGAGGGCACCATCAAGCAGCCCCTGAACCTGGACCTGGCCCGCATGGAGGCCTACATGGGGCGCATGGCCTACCAGCTCGTGCTGCACCGGGTGTACGGGGTGGAGCTGCCCGCAGCGGGGGCCATCATCTTCACGGTGCCCGACTACAACATCGGCCTCTACCGGCACTACGGGGTGGGCGTCGATTCGTCGTTCGTGCAGGTGCGGGTGGTGGGCGAGCCGCCCGTGCTCACGCCGGCCCAGCACGAGCGGCTGGGCCACCAGCGCCACAACCTGGCCCTGTGGCGCGAGCTGCTGCCGCCCGAACACTTCGTGCTCGAAGGCTTCAACGTGCTCCAGCTGGTGGACGTGACCGAGCAGGAAGTGCTTTCGGAGCTGAAGTACGACTTGCTGGAGCGCGACGTGCTGCAAGCTTCCGACCGGCTGGAGCAGATTCAGGAGAAGCTGCGGGTGCTGTTTGGGCGGCCGGCGCTACAGCTCGGCATCGCGGCTTACGACGAGAAGAAAAAGGATTTCGTGGATTTCGGCCGCAAAATCAACCATAGCTTCCTCACCAAGCAGGTGCAGCACAACCGGCCCGAGAGCGGCTTCCGGCAGATTTACGACCGGCTGCTGCGCGAACGCCGCCCGCTGGTGCTCGCCGACGTGGCGCGGGCCGACATCCCGGCCGATTTGCGGGCGCAGGTGCTGGAATTGGGCATTCACTCGGCCATCCTGGCGCTGCTGCCCTACGGCGGCGACACGGTGGGCCTGCTGGAAATCGGCTCGCCCAACGCCAACGACCTGGACGAGTTTGATTTGGAGAAGGTGGCGCAGTTCGTGCCCTTGTTTGCCGTGGCGGTGAAGCGCAACGCCGAAGACCTGCAAACCCGCATCCAGGCCGTGATGCAGGAGCGCTTCACCCCCATCCACCCCACGATGGAGTGGCGCTTCACCGACGCGGCCCGCAACCTGCTGGCCCTTCAGGACGAAGGCCTGCGCGGGGCCGAGATGGAGGACATCGTATTCGAGGAAGTGTACCCGCTGCACGGCTCCTGCGACATTCGCGGCAGCAGCACGGCCCGCAACGAGGCCATTCAGGGCGACCTCATCGAGCACCTCACCCTGGCCAACCGCGTGCTGCGCAAGGCGTCGGAGTTTCAGCAATTGCCCATTCTGGACGAGCTGAGGTTTTACGTGGACAAAAACCTGCGCCGGCTGCGCCAGGGCATCATCAGTGGCGACGAGCTGAGCATTTACGAGTCGCTGCGGCAGCAGGTGGAACCGCTGTTTGAGTACCTCGCCCAGCACACGCCCGAGCTGCGCCTGGTCATCACCGCGTACTGGGCCGGCATCGACCCCAAGCTCGGCATTCTCTACCAGCGCCGGCAGGCGTTTGAGCAGAGCGTGACGGCCATCAACGACGCCGTGGGGGCCTACCTCGACGAGGAAGAAGCCAAGGCCCAGGACATGTTTCCGCACTACTTCCAGCGCTTCAGAACCGACGGCGTGGAGTTTAACATCTACGTGGGCGCGGCGCTGGTGCAGAATAAGCCCTTCGATCTGGTGTTCCTCAAAAACCTGCGCCTGTGGCAGCTGCTGACGATGGTGGAGATTACGCGGCGGACCCACGCGCTGGTCCCCACCCTGCCCGTGCCCCTCGAAACCACGCAGCTCGTCCTCATCCACAGCCAGCCGCTGAGCATCCGCTTCCGGCAGGACGAGCGCCAGTTCGACGTGGACGGGGCCTACAACATCCGCTACGAAATCATCAAGAAGCGCATCGACAAGGCCACCGTGCTCGGCACCGGCGAGCGCCTCACCCAGCCCGGCCGCCTGGCCCTGGTGTACGCCCAAACCCGCGAGGCCGCCGAATACCTCGACTACATCGACTACCTCCAGGACCGCGGCCTGCTGGAGCCCGGCGTGGAGGAGCTGGAACTGGAGGAATTGCAGGGCGTGAAAGGCCTGCTGGCCCTGCGCGTGCAGGTGAAAATTTAAAGAGAATGTGGTTGAATGTGGTTGAATGTGGTTGAATGTGATTGAATGTGGGAATAAAAAAGTCATCATCCATCTCCACATTCTCACATCTCCACACCCTCACATCTCCACACTCTCACATCTCCACACTCTCACATCTCCACACTCTCACATCTCCACATTCAATCACATCAATTTCTCTTCCCGCCAAAACAGCCGCACACCAGTGCGCAGCAGCACCAGCCACGCGGCCCCGCCGGCGAAGCCGGCCAGCACGTCGGTGGGGTAATGCACGTGCAGGTACACGCGGCTGAGGCCGACGAGCACGGCGAAAGCCACCAGTGCCACGCCCACGGCCCAGCGGCCGGTGTGCTGCACCACCAGCCAGGCCAAGCAGCCGTAGTAGGCCATGCTCATCATGGCGTGGCCGCTGGGAAAGCTCAGGCCGTACTGGTAAACGAGGGCCGAGGCGGGGCGCGGGCGGTGAAACCAGGTTTTCAGCAACTCGTTCAGGGCCAGGCCGCCGCCCATTGAAAGCAGCAGCTCCACGGCGTAGCGGCCGAGGCCCCGGCGCTTGAGCAGCAGCGGCACCAGCAGGCTGGCCGGCACGAAAAACATCACCGACCCGAAAAACGTGAGCCGGAACACCCACGGCGTCAGCCCCGGCGCGGCGGCCCGCAGCCGGTCCATTTGGGCAAATGCCCAGTCGTCGAACCCCGCCGAATGCTGGCCGAACACCACCCGCGCGAGGTAAAAAAACAACCCAAACGCCAGCACGAACACCGCCGCGCCCGCCACGGCTTCGGCGGTGAGCAGCCCGGCCAGCGCCGACAGGCGCGCTTGAGAACGGTTCATGAGCGAACGAAAAAGCAAGTAAAAACCAGGGCCCCGCCCCCGCCAAAAACTGCGCCCCGCCACGAAAAAAGGCCAACCCGTATGGATTGGCCTTTTTTCGTGCGCTCGGGGAGACTCGAACTCCCACACCTTGCGGAACTGCCGCCTGAAGACAGCGCGTCTACCAATTTCGCCACAAGCGCAGCGGCACCGAAGTAGCCAACTTCCCAGGGGAGGTTGCCGTTTGGTGCTGCAAAGGTAAGCGGCCGGCGCGGCGCGGCGCAAGCCGCTGGGCATCTTTTTCGGCCCCGGCGGCCGGAAGTGCCTGGGAAAAGTTGTTTTTCAGCCGGTTGAAGCCGCACTTTTTTTCATTTTGAACCCAAATCCTTCCGATTTACTTTCCGCCGCCCCGGTCGGGGGCCCCGTGGTGCGCGCCAGCGGCAATTTCGACCGCATTGCGTGGTGCTACGACGCGCTGGCCGCGCTGGTGTTTGGCGGCAGCCTGCGGCGGGCGCAGCGGGCGGCCCTGGCCGGGCTGCCCCCCAGCGCGCCCCGCGTGCTGATTCTGGGCGGCGGTACCGGCTGGGTGCTGGGCGCGGTGCTGCGCCGCCGCCCCCGCGCCACCGTGCTCTACCTCGAAGCCTCGGGGCCCATGCTGGCGCGGGCCGCCGCCTACCTGCGCCGCACGGCCCCGGCCGCGGCCGGGCAGGTTGAGTTCCGGCTGGGCACCGAAGCAGCCTTGGGGCCAAGCGAGCGGTTCGATGCGCTCGTCACCTTTTTCGTGCTCGACTGCTTTGCGCCGGCCGCGCTAGGGCCCGCGCTGGCCCGCCTGGCGGCGGCCCGGCACCCGGCGGCCCCGTGGCTGCTGGCCGATTTCCGGCCGCCCCGGCGCGGCTGGCAACGGGCGCTGCTGGGAACTATGTACTGGTTTTTTGGGGCAGTGGCGGCCCTGCCCGCCCGGCAGCTGCCCGACCTGCACGGGGCCCTGGCCGGGCTGGGGCTGCGCCCCACGCGGCAAACCTTTTTCTTCGGCGGGGCCGTGGAAGGCACCGTTTTTCGGCCGGCCGGGCCGGGCCAGGCGCCGGTATAGGCTGGGCCACTTGCCGCCTTACATTTGGGGATTGAAGGGCGGAATATGCTTGTTTCAATAAACCTGCACCAGGCCTTGCGGGGCTTTGTGCTCGTTTTTACATCGAAGCTTTTTTGCTCCCGCGCGTTATGCCCGCTATTGCGACGAAATATTTCACGCGTTCGGTGGCCCTGGCTCTGTGCGTTGGCCTGGGCCCCGCGGGGCTGCGGGCCCAACCCAAAACCGCGCTGCCTGCTTCGGCAGCGGCGCCGGCCGGGGCCCCGGTGCGCTACACCATTGCCTTTCCCAACGCGGTGCATCACGAGGCGCGCGTCACGGCCACGTTCGCGGGGCTGCCGGCGGGGCCGCTGCGCGTGCGCATGGCCCGCAGCTCGCCGGGGCGCTACGCGGAGCACGACTTCATCAAAAACGTGTACTACGTGGCGGCCACCGACGGGGCCGGCCGGCCATTGCCCATCGCGCGCCCCGATGCCTACGGCTGGGACGTGGCGCCCGGCCCCGACGGCCAGGTGGTGTTCAGCTACACGCTGTACGGCGACCACAGCGACGGTACCTACGCGGGCATCGACGAGCAGCACGCCCACCTGAATATTCCGGCCACGTTCTGCTACGCGCCGGGGCTGGAAAACCGGCCGGCCGAGGTGCGCTTCGACGCGCCGGCGGGCTGGAAAATTGCCACGCAGCTGCGGCCGGGGCCCGACAAAAACACCTTCACCGCTCCCAACCTGGCGTATTTTATGGACAGCCCGGCGGTGTTGGGGGCCCGGCAGGTGCGCACCTGGGCCGAGGGCGACCAGACCATTGAGCTGGCGGTGCTCAGCGCCGCCACGGCGCCCGACCTTGACGCCTATGCCCAGCGCGTGCGGCGGGTGGTGAAGGAGGAAAAAGCCATTTTTGGCGAGCTGCCGGCGTATGACTTCGGGCGCTACACCTTTTTGGCCGACTACCTGGGGCAGACCACCTCCGACGGCATGGAGCACCGCAACTCGACCTCGCTCACGGCTCCGCGCGGCCTGCGCGGCGCGGAGGCCCTGGCCAACCTGCGCACGGTGGCGCACGAGTTTTTCCACGCCTGGAACGTGAAGCGCCTGCGGCCCAAAGACCTGGAGCCCTTCGATTTCCAGCGCACCAACATGAGCGACGCGCTGTGGCTGGCCGAGGGCTTCACGCAGTACTACGGCGAGCTGGCCATGCGCCGCGCCGGGTTGTACGACGACGCGCAGTTTTTTGAGAAAATCGGCCTCTGGGTGAACGCCCGCCTCAACAGCCCCGGCGCGCGCTCCGCCTCGGCCGTGGACATGAGCCGCCAGGCCGTGTTCACCGACGCCGGGGTGAGCATCGACCCCACCAACGAGGCCAACACCTACCTCACCTACTACTACCAGGGTGCGGGCCTGGCCCTGGTGCTCGATTTGCAGCTGCGCCAGCACTACCGAACCAGCCTTGACCAGTACATGCGGGCGCTGTGGCAGCAGTTTGGCCGGCCGCAGGCCAACTACGCGCCGGTGCGCCCCTACACCGTGCCCGACTTGCAGCGCGTGCTGGGCGAGGTGAGCCGCGACACCGCCTTCGCAGGCCGCTTTTTCCGGCAGTACGTGTACGGGCACGAGCAACCGCGCTTCGCCGAAAGCCTGCTAACGGCGGGCCTGGCCGTGGTGCCCAGCCACGCGCTGGGCGAGGCCCTGCCCCGGCAGGTAGAGTTTGACCCGGAAGGCCGCTGCCTGGTGGCGGTGAACACGCTCATCGGCTCGGGCCTCTACCAGGCCGGCATCGACCGCGGCGACCAGCTGGTGATGCTCGACGGCCAGGCCCTGAGCAGCCCCGCCGACTTGGCCGACGTGCTGCACCGCCACCAGGCCAACGATTTGGTGATGACCCGGATTCGCACCCGCGGCGGCGTTGAGCGCACCGCGCAATTGGTGCTTGGCGAAGAACCCGACGTGCAAATCCAGCCGGTGGAAGCGGGGTCGGCAAAGGCCCTCACGCCGGCCCAGAAAACCCTGCGCGCCGCCTGGCTGGCCAGCCAGGCGAAGTAGCGTTCCGTTTAATTTCTGCCCCGTCCGGTCCGGCTTGCGTATTCTTGGTTATGGCTCCCGTCTCGTACCTGAACAACCCCGCGCTGCCCACCGTGCGCCCCGGCTACCCCGGCAACAAGCTCTTTGGCAAGGAGTTCGCCAACGGCGAAGACCTGTTTGAGCCCAGCTTCGCCACGGTGTTGAAATGGCAGCTCACGGCCAATCCGCAGAAGGAAGAGAAAAAGCGCGACCACTGGGCCCCGGCCGTGGTGGACTGCACGGCGGCTTTTTCCTCGCCGGAGGATATGCTCGTGTGGCTGGGCCACGCCAGCTTTTTGCTGCGCGTGGCGGGCCTGACGCTGCTCTTCGACCCGGTGCTGTTCAGCTCGCTCGGGCTGCGCCACCGCCACCTCCTGCCCTGCCGGCCGGAAGACGTGCAAGGCATTGATTACCTGTTGCTCTCGCACGGCCACCGCGACCATTTGGACGAGCAAACCATCCGGCTGCTGGCCAAGCAAAACCCCGGTATGCGGGTGCTGTCGTCGCTGAAGATGGCGCCGCTGCTGCGCGGCATGGCCCCGGCCCTGCCCGTGCAGGAGGCCGGCTGGTGGCAGCAATACGACCTGGGGCCCGCCGCGCCGCTCGAAATTTATTACCTGCCCGCCAGCCACTGGTACCGGCGCGGCCTGCTCGACACCAACCGCGTGCTCTGGGGCAGCTTCCTGATTAAAACTGCCGACAAACTCATCTACTTCGCTGGCGACACGGCCTACGCCGACCATTTTGAGCGGATCGAGCGGCAGTTCGGGCCCGTCGATATTGTCCTGATGCCCATCGGGGCCTACAAGCCGCCCTTCATGATGCAGCGCAGCCACGTGAACCCCCACGAGGCCGCCAAAGCAGCCAACGTGCTGCGCGCCGGCCACGTGGTGCCCATGCACTACGGCACCTTCGACCTGAGCGACGAGCCCGCCTCGGAGCCGCTGCGGCTGCTCACCGAAATCGCGGCCGGCGGGATGCTGCGCGGCGAGCTGCACGCCCCCGCCGCGGGCGAGGTGCTGCGCTGGCGCGAGTGGGAGTAGCTTAGCCCAGCTTTTTTTGGCTGATTTCGGCCAGCAATTGGATGGCTTCTTCGTTGTCCTGCTTGCCTTTAGCCGCTGCGGCCACGGCTTTGTTGGCTACGGCTATGGCTTCCTTGTCGTTCCCCAGCTTGTGCAGCAGCTTGGCCCGCGTGCAAAGGTTGTCGTAGCTGCGGTCAACGGCCAGGGCTTGCCGGATGATTTGGTCGGCCCTGGTCAGCAGCGCTTTATCCGTCACAAAAGCCGTTACGTACGCCGTGGCCTCGTACAGCGTGAAGCTGTCCTGACTGGCGTATTTTTTCCCGTAGGCCAACACAGCCTCGGTGTAGGCCGGCCAGTCGCGCTTCGGCTGGCTTAACAAATACTGAATGCGCGCCAGGGCATTCCACTGGGCCGCCTCGGAGGGCATGACGCGGGAAATAGCTTGCTGAAGCTGACCAAGACCGGGCAGATCGTTTTTGTCGCCCAACTCCCTGGTTGCATTGTTGATGATTCTACGGGTTTTACTATTTATCTCGGCTTGGCCAAACTGGGTTACAAATTCTGGCCGGTGGGCTAAGAAATACTGCGTCACAGGGCCCCCAAAGCTGCAATTAGCATTGAACAGGTATTCCTGATTTTTCTTCGAGGCCAAGTTTTCCGGCTTTTGCGTTTTGAAGTAGTCGCCGTTCACTTGGTCGTACAACGCTTGTTGTTGCCCTAGCGCCGGGGCCGTGCCGAGGGTGTAGAGAAAATCAGCGTTTCGGTCGCCGGCTTCGTAGCGTTCCTTCAGCGTAAAAAATGCCTTGTTGGGGTCGAAAGCATCCTTACCGTCTTGGATAAAAGCGGCGGCCGGCTTGTAGCCGCTGCTCATGTGCAGTAGCTTGCCCTCGGGGTTGAAGTAGAGGTACGTAGGCATGGCCCGCACAGCGTAGCGGTCGGCCAGCACTTTCCCTTCGCCTTCGTCCACGTTTATTTTATAGCTCACAAAGGTCGCCGTGTAGTATTGGCTGACCGCCGGGTCGGCGAACACGGCCTTCTCCATGGGCTTGCACCAGTGGCAACTGGGCGAGGCAGCATACAGAAAAACACTCTTATGTTCCTTCCTGGCCATTGCTTGGGCGTCGGCCCAGCTACCATTGGCGAAGGCAATGCCGCCGCTTTGGGCTCGAGCCAGTGCGCTGCCCAGCAATAGGAAGGCAGGGGTGAAAACGTGGCGCATACTGGCGAGGTACTTTAGTGGCTATTGGGACTTGCAACGGCCTTTGCGGTTGTCGGGCCTTGGCCTAAAGGTACTGGGTTGCCCATATTATTTGCGGCGGAAAGCTGCTCGGCGGCGGGGTGGCCAACGCTCCCCGGGGGCCCTACCTTTGCCGGCTATGTCCCCAACCCTTGTTTTGAGCCTGATTGCGGGTTATTTCGCCGTTCTGGTCGTCATTGCCGTGCTCACGTCGCGCAAGGCCACGAGCGAGAGCTTTTTCGTGGCCAACCGCAACGCGCCCTGGTACATGGTGGCCTTTGCCATGATTGGCACCTCGCTCTCGGGCGTCACCTTCATCTCGGTGCCGGGCAACGTGTACGGCAAAAGCTGGAGCTACCTGGCCGTGGCGCTGGGCTTCGTGGCGGGCTACCTGGTCATTGGCACGGTGCTCCTACCCCTCTACTACCGGCTGCGGCTGGTGAGCATCTACTCCTACCTGGAGCAGCGCTTTGGCTACTGGAGCTACAAGACGGGGGCGCTGTTTTTCCTGATTTCGCGCTCGCTGGGCTCGGCGCTGCGGCTGTACCTGGTGGCGGGCGTGCTGCAGCTGGCGGTGTTCGACTCGATGGGCGTGCCGTTCTACGTCACGGTGATGGTCAGCGTCTTCTTCATTTATCTCTACACCTTTAAGGGCGGGCTCAAGACCATTCTGTGGACCGACACCTTCCAGACGCTGGCCATGCTGAGCTGCGTGGCGCTCAGCATCTACTTCATGGCCGATGCGCTCAACTACTCGTTCAAGCAGCTCATCTCGTCGGTGCGCGAAAGCCCGATGTCGCAGGTCTATTTTGCTGATTTTCGGGACGACAAGTTTTTCTGGAAGCAGTTTGCCTCGGGCATGTTCATCACCATCGTGATGACGGGCCTCGACCAGGATTTGATGCAGAAAAACCTGAGCTGCCGCAGCCTCGGCGAGGCCCAGAAAAACCTGTTCTGGTTCACGCCGGTCATCGTGGGCGTCAACGTGCTGTTTCTCACGCTGGGCGTGCTGCTCTATAAATACGCCGCCGCCCGCGGTATCGACCTCGCTCACCTGCCGCAGCTGCTCAATGTGAAGGGTACGCTCGACACCGACAAGGTTTTTCCTTACCTGGCCACCACGCAGTTTTCGCTGGCGGCGGGTGTCATCTTTATTCTGGGCATTATCGCCGTCACCTATGCCTCGGCCGACTCGGCCCTCACGGCCCTTACCACGTCGTTTTGCGTCGATTTTTTGAATATCAGGCAGTACACGGAGGCGCGGCAAACGCGGCTGCGGCAGCTCACGCACCTGGGCTGGTCGGTGGTGCTGGTGGTAATTATCCTCATCTTCCGCGCCCTCAGCGAGCAGAGCCTGATTGATGCCGTGTACAAGGCGGCGGGCTTCACCTACGGGCCACTTTTGGGCTTGTTTGCCTTCGGCATTTTCACCACGCGGCGGCTGCGCGAGCGCCTGGTATTGCCCGTGTGCGTGGCGGGGGTAGGGCTCACGCTGCTCATCGTGTCGCACTCGGTGGAGTGGCTGAACGGCTACAAGTTTGGCTTTGAAATCCTATTGCTGAATGGCGCGCTCATCTACCTGGGCCTGCTCTTGATTTCGCGGCCCGCCGACCGAACCGAAGCGGCACCGATTTTGTCCTGAACCGTGGCGATAGCCGCCAGGTGGACGGCCCTCATTTTTTCGCTCTATGCGCCTTTATATCCTCACTTTAGCGCTGGCCGCGCCCCTGGCCGCCCTGGCCCAGGCCCGGCCTACCCCCGCCAAAACGCCCGTTGTGCTCACGCCCGGCAACATGCAGCTGCAAGCCGGTGGCGGGACCGAAAACCGGCCCGACCACCCACCCACCTTCCCCGGTGGCGAGGAGGCCATGGGCGAGTTTTTCACTCAACACGTGCAGATTCCGGTGAAGGCCAGGCAGGCCCGCGTGACCGGCGACGTGCTTGTAATGGCCACCGTGGGCACCGATGGCAAGCTCGTTAACCCCAGGATTACCAAGGGGCTGACCCCCGAGTGCAACGCCGAGGCGCTGCGCGTGGTGCAAACCCTACCCCCCTGGCAGCCCGCCACCCGGCGCGGCGTGCCGGTGCCCGTATTGGTGCAGGTGCCCGTGCCGTTCGACAACGCGGGCGTCACCAAATTTGAGAACGACCGCAAAGTACCCCGCTCGGCCAAGGATGCGCCGGGCCTGAATTAAGCTAGTAGAAGTTGTTAAAAAAGCACGTTATGCCGCACAACGTGAAGCATCTTGGCCGATTCAACTGTTGTCATTCAACGGACCCGGCCAGCTGCTTCACCGCATTCGGTGTGGCGTGCTTTCCGATTAACTAAGTCAATAAGTTAACGGAAGAGCCCAAAGCAATTGGGGCTCTTCCGCGTCAATAGCTAAGCTGGCCGATATTCTCTCGGCCCCGATTGAATTATGGCCCGAAGTGGAATGAATACCAGTGGCAGCGATGCCACCGCCGACCTGCCCAAACCGAAAGTAAATAAGGAGTCGCTGAAGCGCAGCCTACGGATTTTCCGCTTCGTGCTGCCCTACCGCGCCAAGTTTATCGTGGGCCTGCTCATGCTGGTGCTCAGCAGCAGCACCTTCATGGCCTTTCCGTGGGTAGCCGGCAAGCTCGTGGACGCCGCCAACCACAAGGCGGTAATCCTGCCCGGCGGCCTCACGCTCGACATCAATCGCATTGCGCTGCTGCTGTTCACGGTCATCGTGTTTCAGGGTTTTTTCTCGTTTGGGCGCATTTGGTTTTTCACGCAGGTAAGCGAGTATACGGTGCGCGATATCCGGCAGGCGCTTTATGCCAAGTTCGTGCAGCTACCGATTCCGTTTTTTGAGCAAAACCGCGTGGGGGCCATCACTTCGCGCATTACCTCCGACGTGGCCCAGATTCAGGACACGTTTTCGCTGACGCTGGCCGAGCTGTTCCGGCAGGTGTTTACGCTGCTGGGCGGCATCACGTTCATCATGCTGGTATCGGTGAAATTGTCGCTGTTTATGCTGGTGACGTTTCCGCCCATCGTGCTGGCGGCGGGGCTGTTTGGGCGCAAAATCCGCACGCTGGCCCGCACTACCCAGCAGGAGCTGGCTCACACCAATACGATTGTGGAGGAAACCCTGCAGGCCATCAACTCGGTAAAGGCTTTCACGAATGAGCAGTTCGAAACCCAGCGCTACACCGTTTCGCTGGATAAAGTAGTGCGGGCGGCCTTGCAGAGCAATATGTACCGTGGCGGCTTCGTATCGTTCGTGATTATCGGCCTGTTTGGCGGCATTATTCTGGTGCTGTGGCGTGGCGCTACCCTCGTGTACACGGCTGGTCCCGGCCACCTCGAAATTGGCCAGCTGGTGTCGTTCATCATCTACACGGCCTTCATCGGGGCCTCGGTAGCCGGCCTGGGCGAGCTGTATGGCAAGGTGCAAAGCACGCTGGGCGCGAGTGAGCGCATCCTCGAAATCCTGGATGAAACGCCTGAGCCTACCCTGCGCGAGCCGGCTACCGGCCTCGTGCCGGCCCAGATTCGGGGCGATATCCGCTACGAGCACGTCGCGTTTCGCTACCCCACCCGGCCCGACGTGCCGGTGCTGCAAGACATTGATTTTCACATCAAGTCGGGTGAAAAAATCGCGCTTGTCGGCCCCAGCGGCGCGGGTAAGAGCACCATTGCGGGGCTGCTCATGCAGTTCTACCCCCTCAGCGGCGGCCGCATCGTGGTTGATGGCCACGACGTGCGGGACTACGACCTCACATCCCTGCGCCGCCACATCGGTATCGTGCCGCAGGAAACGCTGCTTTTCGGTGGCACCATCCGCGAAAATATCGCCTACGGCAAGCCTGATGCCACCGACGCGGAAATCATCGAAGCTGCCCAGCGCGCCAACACCTGGCAGTTTATCAGCGCCTTCCCCGAGGGACTCGATACAGTGGTTGGCGACCGGGGCATCAAGCTCTCGGGCGGGCAGCGCCAGCGCGTGGCCATCGCCCGCGCTATCCTGAAAAACCCCGCCATTCTCATCCTCGACGAGGCCACCTCGTCGCTCGACAGCGAGAGTGAAAAACTCGTGCAGGGCGCGCTGGATGAGCTGATGCAGCACCGTACCAGCCTCATCATCGCGCACCGGCTTTCCACCATTCGGAAGGTCGATAAGATTCTGGTAATTGATGGGGGTAGGATTGTGGAAGCCGGCTCGCACGAGGAGCTGAGCGACCGCGAGGGCGGACTTTATGCCAATTTGCTGCGCTTGCAGTTTGAGCTGGCGTAGGGAGGGCACTTTGCGGTAAACTACGATTTGTGGGTTGGATTTTTCAGGTGCATTACCAATACCCGGTATTTTTTCAAGAAAATAATGGAAAAATGCCATATTTACTAAGCCAGCCTACTGGCTAGGCTGATGTCCTTCACTTAGAAGTAGTAGCACTGCTCAAAAAGCGGAGTTTACTACGGGAAATTTAAGCGAAAAAGTCCTTGCTAAGAGGGTGAATAGCTGAAGATGAGCAAACTGGTGGACAAAAGGTTGCGTAAGTTGCTCCCATTGCTAACGCCTCTCAGCCGTCATTCATTTTGGTAAAGTTCGACACGCTCTCCATCGTCATCCCCGTTTATAACGAGGGCCGGACCATTCACCAGATTCTGGACCTGCTGCGCGAGCTGGAGCTGGTAAATGGCATTCGCAAGGAGATTATCCTGGTCAATGACTGCTCGACCGATGCCTCGGCCGACACCATCCGGGCCTACGCCGCCCGCTACCCCGCCCTGGGCCTGCGCCTGCTGGAGCACGCCGTGAACCAGGGCAAAGGCGCGGCCCTGCACACGGGCATCCGCGAGGCCACCGGCGACTACGTCATCATCCAGGATGCCGACCTTGAGTATGACCCCGAGGAATATAACCTGCTGATTAAACCCATTCTCAAGGGCTTTGCCGACGTGGTATTCGGCTCGCGCTTCATGGGTGGCAATCCGCACCGCATCCTGTTTTTCTGGCACAGCATCGGCAACGGCGTTCTCACGTTTCTGTCGAATATGTGCACCGACCTGAACCTGACCGACATGGAGACGTGCTACAAGCTCTTCCGGCGCGACATCATCCAGGGCCTGAAGCTGGAAGAAAAGCGCTTCGGCTTCGAGCCCGAAGTCACGGCCAAGGTGGCGCGCGTGCCCCATATCCGGGTCTACGAGGTGGGCATCAGCTACTACGGCCGCACCTACGCCGAGGGCAAGAAAATTGGCTGGCGCGACGGCTTTCGCGCCATCTATTGCATCCTCAGGTACGGCTTGCTGAAGGGGTAGCGTTGCCAGTAAATGCGGGGGTAGGGCCAATTTTCGAGTAGCTAAGCGGAAGCTAACGCGATGAATAATCTTAACGTTGAGCAGGCCGCAGGAGGCCGCACGGTATGGTGGTGGCTGACGCTGGCGGCGGTGCTGGTGGGCGCTGGGCTGCGCCTGTGGCAGTGGCAGCTGGGCACCAGCTTTTTCCTGGATGAGCTGGCCGTGCTGCACAACCTGGCCAGCCGCACGCCAGCGCAACTAATAAGCCGCCCCCTGGCCGATGCCCAGGTGGCGCCACCCCTGTTTCTGCTGGTTGAGAAGGCCTGCCTGGTAGGGCTGGGCCGCTCGGAGCTGGCGATGCGCCTGCCCGCGCTGCTGGCCTCGCTGGCGGCGCTGCCGTTGCTGTGGGCGGTGGCGCGGCGGGTGCTGGCCGCGCCCCTGGTGCCGCTGGCCGTGCTGGCGCTGGCGCTGGGCTTCACGTTTATATACTACGGCACCCAGGTAAAGCAGTATGCGGGCGACGCCGCCGGAGCGCTGCTGGTGCTGCGGCTGGCCCTGGGCCTGCGGGCGGCGGCCTTGCCTACCCCCCGCTTCTGGGTGGGGGCGGCGCTGCTGGGGCTGGGGCTGCCCTTCTATTCGCAGGCGGCGGTACTGATGCTGGCGGGCTGCGGCATGGCGCTGGCGCTGCTGGCTTTTCGCGACCCCGGCCGGCCGCGGTTGCGGGCCACGCTGGCCGTGGCAGGCTGCTGGGCAGTGGGCAGCCTGGGGAGCCTGGCCCTGAGCCAAACTCTGTTGCAGCCCACCACGCGGGCCTTCATGCACTACTTCTGGCACGACGGGATGCTGCCGCTGACTGCCCGCCTACCCCTCGTTTTTACTGGTGAGCTGGCCGAGCGCTGGGCCAACGGCCTGGGCTGGCCGCACCCGGCCGGCGTGTGGGTGGCGCTCACGCTGCTGGGGGCCGGGTACCTGTGCTGGCGGCAGCGCGAAGCAGCCGCGCTGCTGCTGGCCCCGTGGCTGGTGGCGCTGGTAGCCTCGGCGCTTCAGCAGTTTCCGCTGCGCGCGCGGCTCATGGACTTTCTGGTGCCCGGCATGATAGTATTGCTCTTCGCGGGCGTGCAGGCTTTGGCTGAGTGGGTAGGGCGACGCAGCCGACTCCTGGCACAAGGGGTTTTGACACTCAGCATCTTCCCAATTATTTACAGCACCACCCACCACGACCTGCCTCCCTACTGCGCCGAAAACGCGAAGGCTCTCTATGCGCAACTGGCGCGGGCCCGCCGCCCCGGCGACGCGGTGTATGCCTACTACGGGGCGGGCCAGTCGCTGCGCTGGTACGGGCCGCAGTACGGGCTGGGCCCGGCCACCTACCGCCTGGGGCACTGCTACCGCCAGCTACCGGGGGCCGAGCGCCAGTATTTACACGAAATCGACGCCTTTCGGGGGCACCGGGTGTGGGTGGTGTTCGTGCACTTCAACCAGCCCGATGAGCGGGACCTGACGCGGTATCTGGACAGCATGGGGCGGCGCGGCCCTCGCCTCACGGCTCTCAGCCAGGGGCCCCAGGTTATTATGGACTTTCCGGTGGCCTTCGCGCAGCTCTACGACCTGACCGATGCCCGGCGTGCGGCGCGCTACGCGGCGGCTACTTTTCCGCTGCCGCCTACCCCCCCGCATTCGGCCGATGAGGTGTGCTGGAGCTGCTATGGCCCGCAAGCAATGGTGAGCAGCCCAAATTGAGTGAGTAGGGTGCGGGGCTTGCCCCCGCCCGTCGTTGAACAAATCCAGCGCGAACTGTTCAACGACGGGCGGGGGCAAGCCCCGCACCCTACTTCGTAACAAGTGTAAAATCAGCTTGTGTTGTGGAAGAGTACGCCGCCACCCGCCCGCGCATCAGCCCCCAATACACCCCACTGGCCACGAAAAAGCCCACGAACCAGGCGTAGCTGTACACCTCCAGCAGCCAGGGCCACACGCTGGCTTTGTCGAGCACGCCAATGGCGGCCAGGAAGCCGGGCACGCAGGGTATTATGCCTAAAACCAGCGCCACTATCGCCACCGGGTTGAAACCGCGCCGGTAGGTGTAGCGGCCTTCGCGCTGATATAAGTCGCTCAGCGACAGCTCCTGGTGGCGCAGCAGGTAATAGTCGGTGATGAGGATGCCGCCGATGGGGCCGAGCAGCGCCGAGTAGCCCACGAGCCACGTGAAGATGAAGCCGCTGGGGTCGGCGATGAGCTTCCAGGGGAAGATGAGCAGGCCCACTACCCCCGTAAAATAGCCGCCCGCCCGAAAGCTGACGCGCTGCGGCGCGAGGTTGGCGAAGTCGTTGGCGGGGCTCACGATGTTGGCCGCGATGTTGGTGGCCAGCGTGGAGAGCGCCACGGCCAGCATGGCCCCGGTCACGAGCCAGCGGCCCTCGAAGCGGCCGGCCAGCACCACCGGGTCCCAGATGGTAGTGCCGTAGATGATGAGCGTGGCCGACGTCACGGCTACCCCCACGAACGAAAACAACGTCATGGGCAGGGGCAGGCCCAGCGCCTGGCCCACCTGCTGCGCCCGCTGGCTGGTGGCGTAGCGCGTGAAATCAGGAATATTGAGCGAGAGCGTGGCCCAGAAACCCACCATGCCGGTGAGCGAGGGAAAGAAGAATTTCCAGAACCCGCCGGGCGTGGTGAAATGCGATGGCTGCGCCAAAATCGGCCCCAGGCCGTGCCCGGCCGAGATGGCCCACAGCAGCAGCGCCAACGCCGCCGCCGGCAGGAAAAACGCCTTGAACACCAGCAGCTTGCGAATGCTATCGACGCCCAGGTACACCACGTACATATTCAGTAGCCAGAACAGGAAGAACGTGATGGCCGGCCCCGTGGCCAGGCCCCAGCTCGCCGGAAATACGGGGGGTAGGGTGCCCAGCGCCGGCCACCAGCGCACGGCCGCCTGGTAGCAGGCGTAGCCGCCAATCCAGGTCTGAATACCAAACCAGCCGCAGGCGATAACGGCCCGCAGCAGCGCCGGCACGTTGGCCCCCAGCACGCCAAAGCTGGCCCGCGCGAACACCGGAAAAGGGATGCCGTAGCGCGCGCCCGCCCGGCCATTCAACAACATGGGAATGAGCACGATGGCATTACCCAGAAAGATGGTGAGCAGCGCCTGCCACCAGTTCATGCCACCCTGAATGAGCGAGCTGGCCAGCATGTACGTAGGAATGCACAGGCTCATGCTAATCCAGAGCGCCGCGTAGTTCCAGGTGCCCCAGGTGCGGGCGACGGCGCTGGCGGGGGCCAGGTCCTCGCTGGTGAGGCTGGCGTCGGCGAGGGGGGTAGGCGCGGTTTCAGCGAGGGTCGGATACGGGGTTTCCATAAGCTAAGCCGGTCGCCGGAAAGGAGTTAGGCCGGGCCGAAGCCGCAAGCTACTCGGAATCGGGTAGCTGGCCAAAGGCTACGCCGAAAATACGCTTACCTGACTTCCTCGAAAATATCGGCCCACTCGATAGCCAGCTCGGGCAGCACGCCGGACGGCATGAGCCCCGGCTCGGCGTAGGTACCGGTGGGCTCGTACTGGCCCTCGGCCGTGAGGACGTACGCCGTAATGGCTTGCTCGCCGGGAAAGACAATCCAGTACTCGCGCACGCCGTTTTCGGCGTAGAGGTCAAACTTGGTGCGCGTATCAAGCACCAGTGAGCTGGGCGACACGATTTCAATAAGCCAGTCGGGCGCGCCCAGGCAACCACGCTTGTCGATTTTACTCAGGTCGCAGATGACGCTGATGTCGGGCTGCACCACGGTTTTTATCTGCGCGTCGCCGTTGCCGGTGCTGCGCAGCAAGCGTACGTCGAAGGGCGCGGCATATACCTGGCAGGACTTACGTTTCAATAGGCTATAAAGCTCGCCGTGGAAGCGGCCAGAAATCTGCTGGTGCTCTGAGGTCGGGGCCGACATTTTGCGCAGCACCCGGCCTTTTATCAGCTCCACGTACTCCTTAAAGCGCCAGCTCAGGTAGTCAGCGTAAGAATAAGTTTGCCCCAGGTCGAGCTGCGAGATGTCATTGATAGAAGCCATAAGCTGAAATATACGCTGGGTTCCCGGAAGCGACACTACGGGCGGCGCGCTTCGCTAGCTTTTGGCCCCGCACCCGGCGCAGAATTTCCGGCCGGGCGTCAGGGCCGCGCCGCAGCTGGTGCAATGACGCTCCTGCGCCTGGGCAGCGGGGTTGGGGGTGCCGCAGCCAGGGCAAAACTTCTGGTCGGCGGCCAGTCGGGCCTGGCAGCTGGGGCACTGCGCCAGGGTGCCCCGACCCAGGAAATCCAGGTCCTTGGTGTAGTCGTGCGCGCGGGTTTTGGTATGAATCTGCTCGCGGCCTGCCTGCGACTGCTGGGCGCGCAGCTCTTCCTGCTCGTCGGGGGCGCAGTCTTCGCAGAGGCCGGCGCTGGCGTTCCAGCACACATCGGGGCATACCCAGTGGCCGCACGTCGGTCGGGTCAGTTACCAGCACCGCGAAGCCGTGGCGCTCCCCTTCCAGCCGCACGCCTTCCGAGTCGTCAAGCAGCAGGTCAATGCCATACCGGGGTGGGTATTTGGTGCTGCGCACCGTCACTTCCCGGTCGTGCCGCGCCTGGTTGACCACGCCCGCCAGCCGGATGCCGTGCAGCCAGAACAGCCGCCGGATATACCCCACGCCGCGGTAAGAAGTGGTATACACCCAGATTTCCCAACCTCGCTGGCGGCAACACTCGGCCAGTTCCACCGTGCCGGCGCGCAACGCTTCCTTACCCAGCAGCCGCGCCCAAAAGCGACGCCTGGGCGTTTCCAGCGCAAAAGCGTATTTACCCCGAATCAGGGTATTATCGCGGTCGAAGGCTATGCGCATATGCGGGACAGACAAGTGGCATCGGTGGCGGTTGGGATGAAGAACGAGCCAAATCAACTAATTTGGGCTTGCCACACTAATTCTGAGTTCCCCTGAGGCAACCAATTTTTCAGCAAATTGCCCAGTCTGTTAAGCGCCGCGATATCGGCCGGAATTGAGAATTCAATCCGTTGCATTTGCGGCTCACTTTCGTTGTTATGCGTCACAATCTTTAGCGCTGCGTGCCCATTGGCATCGTAACAGTAAGCTCGGAGCAGCAGGTAGTTTTGAGAAAATCCTGGCAGTAGCTGTCCAATCTCAATTTCTACCGTGTCCTCAAGATTTTGAGGGAAAGCGGCCAGTTTTGAGCCAAACTGCTCAAACAGGTCTAGATAATCCCAAAAATGAACATGAACCTTTAGTTCGGCACGACTGGCTGTCAGGTCAAAAGTGGCATAATCGTCGTAATCGGTGCTAGCTACGATTCTTAGTTCGCCTGGTATCATTCGTTCAAAAGTTATATGGAAGAGATTTAAACTTTTCTAGGAGAAAATTATGTTCTATAATAGACTAACTCTCAGTATTATGGCTACTAAAAAGAAATCTGTTCACGACCTGACCACTGCGCAATTGGAAAAATACTTTATCCCAATACTTCCGAAAAATAAAC
>JAABUN010003189.1_pt1 | contig 26306 bp, 25 predicted proteins | sample 5559311 | NCBI WGS metagenome assembly JAABUN01 (sample SAMN10711877, study PRJNA513370) | rock metagenome | isolation source: Antarctica rocks | place: Antarctica: Victoria Land, Siegfried Peak sud
GCGTCCAACTCCCAGCGCGTCAACACGCCCGCGATGTCGGCCATATCCCCTGCTCCTGCACGCCGCTCGATCACGGCGCGGAGTATACCCGAGGACCATGTAGGTTTCACTGACGCTTCGGTTTAGGCGGCGGCGGCGGCGCTGGCGCCCCTGGCGGGGGGCGGGTCGGTACCGGCGGCGCTGGTATTGGGGAGCGGCCAACTCCTCTTCGGGGCGGGGCTGGCCGTCTACGGGGTGAACCTGTTGAGCCTGCGCCAGGCGCTAACCCCCGCCCGTCTGCAAGGGCGAATGCACGCGTCGGTGCGCTTCGTGGTGACTGGCACGATTTCCGTAGGGGGCCTCGTGGGCGGTATTTTGGGCGAACGGATCGGGCTGCGCGAGACGCTGCTGATCGGGGCGATCGGCGGGTGTTGCGGGCTCGGGTGGCTGATCCGTTCGCCCTTGCGCACCCTGCGCGTGGCCCCGACAGTGGGCGAGGCCTGACGCCGTTCAGCGCGGCGTCGTCCCCTCCTCGCCGGACAGGTGGGCGGGTGTGGCGGCGCGGCGCTCCTCGAGTTGGCTGTGGATGGTGGCGTAGAAAGCGTTCGCCTGCGTGGTCGGGCGGACGGGGGGATTGCGCCGACCGAGGAGGTCGAGCGCCAGCGTGACCGGCAGCGCGGCCAGGCCGAGCAGCCCCAGGTAACTGATGACGATCAGGGCAATATTGCAGGCGTAATCGAGCAGCAGATAGAGGAGGGTGGCGAGCATGGCCAGGGAGGCGAGGCTGGGGAGATCGGCGATCCCGGCCAGGCCGGTGTCGAGACGCTGGCGGATGAGGTAGAGCGGGAAGAACGCCGAGAGGCCGAGGATCAGCAGCACGAACTGGAGGCCATAGCCCCCCACATAGCGGGCGAAGAGCGCGCCGCTGCACAGGAGCGTTGCGGCGAGTAGGAGCAGCGACACGCGGCGGATGCCCGGATCGACCGGGTTGAGTACCGCGCGCTCGCTGAGGTATTGCTCGCGCACATCCAGCAGTTCGCCGAAGACCTTGCGCCAATCGTCGGCGAGGCTGAACCAGGCGACGAGGGTCAGGGTCAAGCCGATGGCGACCCAGGCCAGCACACGCCAGGTGCGCGCCGGTGCGCTGACGATGTCGCGCAGCGCGGTGTATTGCCAGCGCCCCAACCCGAGCAGGACGGCGGACACCATCAGCCCGAGCATCAGATTACTCGCCAGGAATTGGACCATGGTCGCCTCCGGTTGCCGGGCCGCTTCGGTTGCGCGGGTGGTGCGATGTGCAGGGGTATTGTACCAGCGGGGTGAGGGGGCGGTCGGCAGCGGCAGGGAGGAAGCGTTCTCGGTTCGGCGGGGCGGCGGCGGCGATACGGGGGGCGATACGGGGGGCGATACAGCGTGGGGATCCGGGGGTTGAAACCCTGCTCCTGTGCAGGACCGGCCCCCGGCGAAGGGCGGCGACCGCGACGTCTCCGGCAGCGCGGATTGGGATTGCTTGCGAGGCGGGGATGCCGTTGGACTAAAGTCCCGGCTGAAGGCTCCGCCACGAAGTCTCCGGCAGAGCGTAGCGGGGCCCGCCTGCGCGGACTGGGATCGCCCGCTGCCGTCGTGGATAACCCGCCTGCTCGATGGCAGCGGGACGACAACGCTTGTGCCCTGGCGGCATCAGCGCTGACCCTTGACACTGCCACATTGGCCCATTATGCTCCTGCCCTGCCGCCGCGCCGTGCGCGCGGGAGGGCGCGGCGCTCATGCCGACGCGAATGACGGCCCGGCATATGGGCGCTACCATTCCCGCAAATGGTATTGCGGGCGATTGTTGGGACGCGCGGCGAGTCGGCGTATACTATAGCTATGGACGCGCGGGACGAGTGCGTCGCGCGAACGGATGTGCCGCGCTGAAGCGGGAGGGGTGGATGTCAATGAGTCAGGATCGGGACGGGTCGCGCTCCGGCCCAGGGGGCACCACGCGTGGACTGATCGGGCGGCTGCGCCTGGCCGTCGTGGGCCTGCCCTTGATCGCGGTGATGGTCTTCCTGTCGGCCTGCACGTTCTCAGGGCCGACGATGACGATCGACTACAAGTCCGTTGAGAACAAAGAAATCTGGGGCCTGTATTCCCTGGTCTTCTGGCTGGCCACGGCGGTGTTCATCGTTGTCCAGGTGATGCTGTTCTACGCGGTCTTCCGCTTTCGGCGGCGACCGGGCCAGGGCTTGCCGAAGCAGGTCCACGGCAACAATCGCCTGGAGATCGGCTGGACGATCGTGCCCGCACTGCTGCTGGTGATCATCGCCGTCCCGACGGTGCGGGTCATCATCAGCCAAGCCTCGCCGCCGCCCGCCGACGCGGTGCGCGTGAAGATCATCGGTCACCAGTTCTGGTGGGAGGTGCGCTACCCGGACCCGACCGACCCGACCAATGCCGAGAAGGATTTGGTCACGGCGAACGAGATCCATTTGCCGGTGAACAAGACCGCCGAGTTCGAGCTGACCTCCCACGATGTGCAACACTCTTTCTGGGTGCCGCTGCTCGGCGGGAAGATGGACTTGTACCCCAATCGCACGAACCGGATCAAGTACACGGCGGAAGAGGTCGGGAAATACTACGGGCAGTGCGCCGAGTTGTGCGGCACCGCGCACGGCTACATGAAGATGTATGTCTTCGTGGAGGAGCAGACGAGCTACGATCAATGGTTCGCCGCGCAGAAGGGCCAGCCGGTGGCGGCGGCAGCGGGGAACACCACCGACGAGCAGATCAAGAAGGGTCAGGCGTTGGTGACCGGCGGGGCCTGCGTCACCTGCCACTACATTGAGGGGACTGCGGCGCGTGGGCGGGTCGGCCCGAACCTGACGCACTTCGGCGGTCGCACCACTTTTTCCTCGGGCTGGGCGCAGAACAACGAGGCGAATCTGAAAATCTGGATCCGTAACCCCGCCGATATTAAGCCGGGCGTGACTACCCTCGCCAACCAGCAGATCCCGGCGACCGGCGAGTTGTACAGCCGGATGCCCGCATTCCCGAACTATACCGAGGAGGAACTGACGGCGATAGTGAAGTATCTTGGGAGCTTGAAATAGCTCGGCGTGGTGGTCAGGGACTTGCTCTTTGCGCTTGGGACACGGTGGTTCGCGACGGCTGTAGACGGTCATTAGGGGTACGCAGGAGGGCGGCGTATGGCGACAACGACTCAGGCACCACCGAGGGTAATTCAGCGACCGGCGGCGGCTCCAACGGGCTTGTGGAGTTGGCTGACCACGGTCGATCACAAACGTATCGGCCTGTTGTACATGGTGAGTTCGTTCATCCTCTTCCTGATTGGCGGCGTCGATGCGCTGATGATCCGCTTGCAGTTGGGCAAGCCGATGAACGAATTGGTGAATCCGAGTACCTACAACGGGCTCGTCACCATGCACGCCACGACGATGATCTTCATGGCGTTGATGCCGATGACAGTCGGCTTCTTCAACTACATCGTCCCGCTGCAGATCGGCGCGCGCGATGTCGCGTTCCCGCGCCTGAATTCGTTCAGCTTCTGGACCTTCCTGCTCGGCGCGCTGATCATGAACAGCAGTTGGCTGTTGCGTGCCGCCCCGAATGCGGGCTGGTACGGCTATGCCCCGCTGACCTCGCGGACGTATTCGCCCGATCTCAACGTGGACTTCTGGATTGTTGGCCTCCAAATCCTCGGGGTGGCGACGATCGCGGGCGCGCTGAACTTCTTCGTGACGATCGTTAATATGCGCGCGCCTGGCATGTCGCTGATGCGAATGCCGATGTTCTGCTGGACCACCCTGATCACGACGGTGCTGATGCTGCTGGCCTTCCCGGTCTTCACCATCGCCCTGACGCAACTCCTCTTCGATCGCCACTTCTCCACCACGTTCTTCGACGCGACGCGCGGGGCGGACCCGCTCCTCTGGCAACACGTCTTCTGGGTCTTCGGGCACCCCGAGGTCTACATCCTGATCCTGCCGGGCTTTGGGGTGGTGTCGGAGATCCTGCCGGTCTTCTCACGCAAGCCGTTGTTCGGCTACGCGGCGATGGTGCTGGCGACTGCCGCGATCGCCTTCCTGGCCTTTGGGGTCTGGGCGCACCACATGTTCGTCACCGGCATCGGGCCGGTCGGCAACACCTTCTTCGCCCTCTCCACGATGCTGATCGCCGTGCCAACCGGGGTGAAGATCTTCAATTGGGTCGGCACCCTCTACGGCGGCTCGATCAATCTGCGGCCACCGGCACTTTTCGCCATCGGCTTCGTCTCGATGTTCATCATCGGCGGCCTCAGCGGCGTCATGCACGGCTCGCCCCCGGTCGATACGCAGCACAACGACTCCTACTTCGTGGTCGCCCATATCCACTACGTCCTCTTCGGCGGCACGATGTTCACCCTCTTCGCCGCGATCCACTACTGGTGGCCGAAGATCACCGGCAGGATGTTGAACGACTCGCTCGGGTATGCCACCTTCTGGCTGATGCTGCTCGGTTTCAACATCACCTTCTTCCCGATGCACTTCCTCGGCGTCGCCGGTATGCCACGGCGGATGTCGATCTATCCGACCGGCACTGGCTGGGACTTCTGGAATCTGGTTGCCACGGTCGGGGCCTTCCTGTTGGCCGGTTCGGTCTGGATCTTCGTGATGAACGCCTTCATCTCGTTGCGGCGCGGCGAGCCCGCCGGCAACGACCCGTGGGATGGCGCGACGCTGGAGTGGGCGATCCCCTCGCCGCCGCCGGTTTACAATTTCGCCAAGGTGCCGACCGTCACGGCGCGTGATGCGTTCTGGATCGAGAAGCGGGCCAACGAGGCGGCGGTAAAGCTCGGCCTACCGGTGCGCAAGCCGACCCTCATCTCGCCCGATCCGAAGATCCAGAAGGTTCACATGCCGAACACCTCCTACTGGCCGCTGGTCCCCAGCGCCGGGGTGGCCATGCTCTTCGGCGGCTTCCTGCTCCCCTTCACCGTCGGGCCGCTGCCGACGATCACCTTGGTGGGTATCGTGGTCCTGATCATCGGCATCTACGGCTGGTCGTTGGAACCGGCGAGCGATTAGGCAACGCATGACAGTCGTTCGCTCGTCGGTGGCGCAGGGCCACCGGCGAGCGACGACGCGATGGGGGGGACATGTCCACAACGCTGACCGGACCGGGGCAGGCGCTCGAACCAGCGCCATATGATGGGGGACACGACGACATCCCCGGGCATGGTGACGAACACGAGCATTACGCCTCGATGGGCGTCGATACGGTGAAGTTGCTGATGTGGACCTTCATCGCGTCGGAGTGTCTGCTCTTTGGCACGCTGATCGCGGCATTCCTGGCCTATTACAATAAGGGCGTCGGGCCATACCCGCACGAGGTCTACGATATCCCTTACACGTCCGTCAGCGCGTTCGTGCTGCTGATCAGCAGCCTCACGATGGTGTTGGGGCTGGCGGCGGCGCAGGCGAATAATCAGCGCCAGTTGCGGATCTGGCTGGTGGCGACCGCCCTGCTGGGGCTAATCTTCCTCGGTGGGCAGTACTTCGAGTTCCTCACTTTCCGCCGCCACGAACATGTCTGGCTCGATACCAATCAGTTCGGCTCGACTTTCTTCCTGCTTACGGGCTTCCACGGCGCGCACGTCACGGTCGGGGTGGTCTGGCTCCTGTCGCTCTGGATGTTCTCGCTCCGTCGGGGTATCGCCCCCGCGAAGGCGCGGATGGTGGAGATCGTCGGGCTGTACTGGCACTTCGTCGACGTGGTCTGGATCGTCATCTTCACGGTGGTATATCTGGCCCCGACGGCGTTGCATGGCTGAGTCGCGGCAGGCCGGGTGACGGGCGCGGAACCGGGATGGATATGCGGCAGGGGGGAGAGGGAGGATACATATGTCGAGCCATGAGATGCAGGGGCATAGCAGCGATCACTCCTCGGTTGGCGAGGGGCACGACCATCCGTCGCCGAAAGTTTACATCCAGATCGCGGTTATCCTGGCGATCATCACGGCGCTCGAGGTCTTCGTGCTCTATCTGCCCAGCCTCGGCCTGAGGGGCGCGAAACCCTTCTTGCTGCCGATTTTCGCGATCCTCTCGGTTGTGAAGTTCGTCCTGGTGGTCGGCTGGTACATGCACCTGAAGTTCGATTCCCGAGTCTTCCTGCAGATGTTCGGCTTCGCGTTGCTGATCGCGCTGATGGTCGCGACCATCTTCATCGCGCTCTTTCATGGACTCTACTTCCTGTAGCTGCGGCATCTGCTTCCCAGGTCGCGCCGAACTGGTCCCTCCGCGCCCTGATATGGTCTGCTCCCGGTATTTATGCGTGTCTTTCGGGGTCCAGGTCGGCGGGCCGCCGATGCGACGAAACTGCCGACAGGGGTGATGTATGCAATCGCGCGGCGGGCCGTCTCGATCGACCGGTGCCTGGCCGAGCTACGCGCGGCGCGGCGAGCAGGCGGAACTGGCCGAGTGGCGACGAGCGGCCTGGAATATGTTCTGGCTGATGGTGGTCGGGAAGCTGGTGATCGCGATCGCCCTGGCCGTCGTCACCTTTCAGCTGTTGCACTCCGCCGAGCGCAGTTGGCGGGTGATCATCTTGATGAACTGGTCGTGGGTACTCCTGACCGTCGTGCTGCCGTGCGGCCCCGCCGTGTACTGGTTCAGGATGCGGCGGGCACGTCGCAAGCGTGCGGCCTTGATTCGCGCCGAGTGGGTTATCGACTGAAGCCGCGATGAGGCTTCAACGGGCGAGGTGGATCGCAGCCCGCGTGTGAGGAGTGTTGCCGTGCTCAACCGCATATTCCCAGTTATCCTGCCGTTGCTCGGCTTCCTCTCAGCGATCACGGGCATCGTGGTGATCGGCGAGTTGCTGCTGTTCAGCGCCCGTCTTTTCGAGGAGAATGGAGAACTCGGGAAGCTGGCCCCGCCTGCCGTAGCCTTCGCGCTGGTGGTGATCATCTCCGCCGGTGCCGCCGCCCTCGCGGCGCGGGCCGCGAAGCTGCCGCCGGTCCAGTGGCCCGATCCGGGCCCGATGGCCCCGGTACGCCGTCTCGATCTCGGTGCGGGCTATATCGTGGGCCAGTTCATTTTCTTCTTCGGCGTGGGACTGTTGTTGCTCTTCGCCATCCTGGTGCTGAAGCGCTGAGATAGCGGCCTCCATCCCCAACATTCAACCGCCGTGGGGGCGGGCGCGGCGCGATCGGCTCGCTGTTGGTATCGCCCACCTGGATATTTGATACCCGGCGATCGGCGACGGGTGACCGAGGGAACCATGTTCGGCGCGCGGGTACCACTCCTCTGGTCGTTCGAGCCGGGCGTATTCTTCGGCGTCATCCTGCTGTCGGGCGCGTATCTCCTGGCGATCACCCGCTGGCGTGGCCGGTTCCCCGGCTCGGCCCCGGTGCCGCCCATGCGCATCGCCTCCTTCCTCCTGGCGATGGCGACGATCTTGTTGGCGTTGCTGTCGCCGATCGCCGACCTGAGCGATAATTACTTGTTCAGCGCGCACATGGTCGAGCATCTGCTGCTCACGATGGTGATGCCGCCGCTGCTGCTGCTGGGGTTGCCGGGCTGGTTGATACGCCCGGTCTTCGTGCGTGTGCCGCTCCTGCTGCGCGTGGCACGCCTCATCACGAATCCGCTCGTCGCCTTCGCCCTCTTCAATGGGATATTCCTCGGCTATCACGCGCCGGTCTTCTACGATCTCTCGCTGGCGTCGCAGTACGCCCACATCGCCGCCCATACGCTCTTCATGGGCGTGGCGGTCCTGACCTGGTGGCCGGTCCTCAGCCCGCTGGCCGAATTGCCCCCGATGCCCGCCCCGCTGCAAATGATCTACCTGTTCGCCCAGACGCTGCCCTCCCAACTTGTCGGGGCCTTCTTCGCTTTCTCGGGGACGCCCTTGTACGCCCGTTACATCCAGGCCGATCGCGTGTGGCTCGCGCTGACGCCCGAGGCCGACCAGCAACTCGGTGGCCTGATCATGTGGGTGGTCGGCGGCACGTTCTTCCTCGGGGCGTTCGCGCTCGTTTTCTTGCGCTGGGTGTCCACGAATGAGTCTCGCGACCGGCGCTATCGCGCCGCCGGTCGGGCGAACTGAGCGGCATGCTGCGCGGCCCCTAGCCGCGTCTTCCGTACTTCCACCATCGCTGCGCCCAGTTGCCGACGAACCCTGTCTGCTGAGGAGTTGGCCGCGCGTGAAATGGCTCAATTGGCTCCCCGCGCTGGTGTTGATCGGGCTGCTCGGCGGGCTGCTGATCGGGTGCGGTGCCGAGCAGGTCGATAGCAGCAGTGCGGGGGGCGGCACGACCGGCTTCTCCACGGTGGTCTTTGACAATCGGGTAGACGTTGCCGCCGACCCGAAGGGAGGCCTGCGCTGGGATCAGCCGACGTATCGGGCGCGGGCGGGCGATGTCACGTTCGTGGTCTCCGACGCGAGTCCGATAGCGCACAACTTCGTTATCCAGGGCAACGGGATCGACGCGACATCGCGGAACTTCAGGCGGCAAGACCCGCAATTGCTGTCGTTGCGCGATCTTAAGCCGGGCGAATACGCGATCCTCTGCACCGTGCCGGGTCACCGCGAGGGGGGGATGGTCGCCAAACTGATCGTCACCTGAGCGCGGCAGTGGCCTGCATCCCCGAAGCCGGTTGACATGGTGGGGGTGCTTGCCGTATCTGACCGCATGAAGCGCTGTCGTGTGCCGCGTGCGGCGAGACGCACGGCGCTGACCCCTGCGGCACCGTGCGGCGATAGCGAAAGGTGGGAGCGGATGGCAACGCTGATCGTGCATGGCGGGACGGTGGTCACCGAAGTGGGGGTATACCGGGCTGACATCATCGCTCGCGATGGTGTCATCGTCGGCCTCACCAGCGACGCGAGCGATCAACTCGCCACCGCCGACGACGTCGTCGACGCGACCGGGCTGACCGTGATGCCGGGCGGGGTCGATCCGCACACCCACATGCGCGAACCTTCGACGCGCGATCGGGAAGGCTTCCTCAGCGGCACCTCGGCGGCGGCGGCGGGCGGGATCACGACGATCGTGGAGATGCCGCAGTCCGACCCGCCGACGATCGACGCCGCGACCTTCGCCCAGAAGCGGGCCGGTATCGCGGCGCACGCGCTGATCGACGTGGCGCTCTATGCCGGGGCGATCGGCCAGGACCGGGCCAAACTACAGGAGCAGGCCGAGGCGGGCGCGGTCGCGTTCAAGTCGTTCATGTGCGCCTCGAGTCCGGAGTTTCCGGGGATCGACGACGCGCAGTTGTACGACACGCTGCTGGCGGTGACGGAGCTGGGTTCGTTCCTCACGGTTCATGCCGAGAACGACGCCCTCCTCGCTGCGGGCTTGCGGCGGCTGCAAGAGGCGGGGCGTCACGATCCGCTGGCCCATTGCGAGTCGCGCCCGCCGTATGTCGAGGTGGTGGCGGTGCGGACGGCGATCTATCTGGCTGGCGAGGCGAACGCCCACGTCCACATCGCCCATGTCAGCGCGGCGGGCTCGCTCGCGGCGATCAACGAGGCGCGCGCGGCCGGGGCCTGGGTGACGGCGGAGACTTGCCCACAATACCTGCTGCTGACCGAGGACGACGTCGTGCGGCTCGGCCCGTGGGCGCGCTGTGCCCCGGCGATCCGCACGCGCGATCACGTCGATGCGATGTGGCGCGGGTTGGCCGATGGCACGCTCGATTTCGTCTGCTCGGATCACGCGCCCTACGCCGTCGAGGAGAAGGAACCGGGCTTCGCGTCGATCTGGCAGGCCCCGCTCGGCCTCAACATCGTGCAATTCATGAACCCGGCGGTCCTGAGCGAAGCGATCCACACCTGGGGCTTCCCGCTCGATCACTGCGCCGCGATCACCTCGACGAACGCGGCGCGTATCTTCGAGCTGTACCCGCGCAAGGGGACCATCCAGGTGGGGAGCGACGCCGATCTGGCCCTCTACGATTTCGAGTGCGAACAGACCCTCCGCAACGACGATCTCCTCACGCGCCACAAGCGTTCGCCGCTCGATGGGCGCACGATTCGCGGCAAGGTGATACGGACGATCGTGCGCGGTCGCACGGTCTACCTCGATGGCGCGATCACGGCCGAACCGGGCCATGGATGCTTCGTGGGTCGGGCCTGAATGGGCCGACCCACCCCCTGGCTCGACACCCCTGCGTCGGAATAGGGCGATCGTGTCGCAGGGCAACGACCCGCCTGCGCGCGGAGGACGGCGCGGAGAGCGGCGCGAGGGGCGGGGCCTGGTGTCACGCCCACGCCTGTTGCCGCGCCGTGGCTGGTTATCGCCGCCGCTCGCGCTCTTCCTCCTCCTCACTGGCGTCTATCTGCTGACGAGCGGCGGCCACACCTATAGCTACGACGAAGAGACGATGTTCGGCCTGACCGAGAGTCTGGTCGAGCGCGGCAGCCTCGTCGTGCCCACCTGCGGGAACTGCACCGTGCTCCGCTCGATCCCGATGCCGGAGGGGCGGAATTACTCGCGCTATGGTCCCGTGCAGTCGTTGGTGGCGATCCCCGCGTACCTGCTCGGGCGTGCGCTCGGCGGCGAGGATGACGCGGCGCGCTGGTTCGGCACCCGGTTCTTCGCAACGCTGCTCACCGCGCCGGTGACGGCGGGGATCGGCGTGTTGCTGTACGCGCTCATACGCGCGCTCGGCTATCGCGGGCGGATCGCGCTGGCGACGGCGCTCCTCTATGGCCTCGGGACGCAGGCCTGGCCGCGCGCCAAGACCTTCTTCGCCGATCCGTTGACCACGCTGCTCATCCTGGGCGCGGTCTGGTGCTGGTGGCGGCTCGACACCGGCATGGCCCAGGGACAGGGGCGGGATACCGCGCGCTATGCGATGAGTTGGGCGGCCGGGATCGGCCTCTGCTGCGGCCTGGCGCTCGGCACGAAGTTCGCCGCCGCGATCATCGTGCCGATCTTCGGCCTGGCGGGCGCGGCGAGCCTCTGGCGGGGCTGGCGGGGGGGCGTGCTGTCGCGGCGCGACCTGACGCTGGCTGTCGCCGCCGGGGCGCTGGCGTTGGCGGGACCGCTGACGCTCGTCGGCTCCTACAACTGGGCGCGCTTCGCCTCGCCGCTGGAGACCGGCTACGGCGGGCGCGAGGTCGGTGCGGTGCAGGCAGGGGACTGGTGGGGGGGGCTGCTGGGGCAGGTGGTCAGTCCCGGCAAGGGCCTCCTGGTCTTCTCGCCGGTGGTAGTGTTGGGGATCGTGTCCTGGTGGCCCTTCTGGCGGCGGCACAGGCGTCTCGCCATGGTGACCGGCGCGTTGATCGTCGCGCACCTCGCCTTCTATGCGCGCGTGCCGCAGTGGGACGCGGGGACGAGTTGGGGGCCGCGCTATCTCGACTTCATCGTGCCGCTGCTGGTCCTGCCGATCGCCGCCGGGTTTGCGGCGCTGGTGGGGCGCGGGCGGGTCGCGCGCCTGGCGCTCGGCGGCGGCGTGGCGGCGGTGGTCGCGTGCGCCCTGGTGGTGCAATTGCTCGGCGTCCTGGTGAATTTCGACACCGGGTACAACAGCGTCACGACGGGACGGCGCTACTGGACCGTCGCGAATGCGCCGCCGCTGGTCCACGCGCGTATGCTGCGCGAACGGGCGGGCGCGTGGTGGCTGACGCGCTTCCCGCAGGGCGACAGTGTCACGCCGGTGCGCGGCATCGCGCTACAGCAGGAGTCGGAACCGTTGTGGCCCCGCTATTCGCCGCGCGAGACGACCGTGCGGGTCCACGCCGCCGGGACCGCGCCGCTCGTCGGATTGCTCGTCTATGACGACGCGCGCGAACGGCGCGAGCCGCCGCAACGGATCGCGATCCTGATCGATGGTCGCCCGATCGCCCTCGCGCCCGAAACCGCTGCGCCCGACTTCGGCCCGACCGCCTATCGCCTCACCTTCCCGCTGCGCGGCGCGGGCGAGCGACGGCCCGATGTCCTGCTGACGATCCGCAACGAGGGGTTCGGGACGCTGGGGCCGAGCAGGACGCTCGACCTGGCGATCGCCGCCGATGGCGGGATCCTCCTGGTTGTCCGGCGACCGCTGCTCCTGCCGTTTCCCGACGACACGCCGGAGCGATGGTCTTGGTTCTTCACCGATCGCAACCAGCACCTCGTCGATCTGTGGCCGTGGTACCTCGCCGTGGCACGGTTGCCGGTCGGGTTCGCGCGGCTGCTGGCGGTCGGGGTGGGGGGCGGGGGGGCGGTGGCGCTGGTGGCGGGGTTGGGTGGCTTGCTTGCGGCCGGGCGGGGAAGGAGCGGACGGCCATGAGCCGTGTAGGGGCATATTGCATACGTCCTCTCCGCCTCGGCCACACGCGGGCGTGGGCGGCGGGGACGACGGGAGGGCGTTCAATTGAACGCCCCTATGGGGGGCAGGGTCTGCGGATATTGGTGGAGGTGGGCGCGATCAGCGCAGGCTGGTGACTGCGGCGGCGGCTTGGGCGAGCGCGCTGGCCGGGGCGATGCCTTCGAAGGCGATGCGGCGGAAGGCGGTCCCGAGCGCCAGGTCGAATGCTTCGCGATTGGCGAGCGGCGGCACGGCGCGGGCGGTACGCAGGGCCTCGCGCAGGGCGGTCGCCGTCTCCGTCTGCCAAGCTGGGGCGGCGTCGAAGGCGTCGTCGCGCAAGGGGAACCAGGCGAGCTGGCCGACGAGGCTCCGCTGCACCTCGCGCGAGCGCAGGTGGGCGGCGAGGGCGAGGGCGAGGGCGGGCTGCCGCGATCCCGTCGGCACGATCAGCACCTGGCCGGAGAGGACACGGGCGTCGCCAGCCGGCCCCGCGAGGGTGGCGGCGACCGCGATCTCCGGCTTGCCCCCCCGCTGCACGAGGTCGGCCGCGACGATCGGCCAGTTCGGGCCGAGCGCGACCCGATCGGCGGCCAGGGCGGCGGTGAGGGTGTCGAATTTGGCGTCGCGTGCGCCGGGCGCGAGCAGCGGTGCCAGCCGCGCGAGGTAGTCGCCCGCCGCCAGCGCACCGGCGTCGACCGGGGCGAGCGGGTCGCCACCGAAGGCCCAGATCAGCTCGACCAGCGATTGCGCCGCCGGGGCACCGGATGCGCCTTGGAGCGCGACCCGCCCGCCAGCGGCGTCGCGGAGCCGCGCGGCGGCGGTGAGCAGATCGTCCCAGGTCCGGGGCGGCTCGACGCTTGCACGAGCCAGGAGCGCGCGATTGTAGAAGGTGACCCAGGCGGTGGGGCGATAGGGCAGGGCGTGGAGGCGGCCAGCGCGTTCCAGCGCGCCGAGTGTGCTCGGCAGGATCGGCGCGGCGAGCGTTGGTCGCTGGTCGCTCACATCCAGCGCGAGGCGATCGGCGATCAGCGCCCCGAGGCGTTCGGTGTCGACCGCGAGCAGATCGAAGCGCGCCCGATCGGCGTAGAGATCCTCGATGGCCTCGTCGGTCGTGCGGTCGGCGAGTGCGACGCGGACATTCTGGGCCTGCTCGAAGGGCGGCACGATCGCACGGGCGAAGAAGGCGCGCTCGTAGGCGCTCAGGCTGAGGTGGACGCGGAGGGTTGGCGGCGCGGCGGGGGCGGTGCCGCCGCACCCGCCGAGGAGCGGCGAGGCACCGGCGAGCGCGAGCGTCCCGCCGAGCGCGACGAAGCGGCGGCGCGTCAGGAGGGGTTCATTCAAGGTTGTGGACCGATGCCCGTGGAGATACGGGCCGCACGCCGCACGCCGACACCCTCACCCCTGGCATCGCTGCGGCTCGCCATCCCCTCTCCCCATCCGAGGGAGAGGGGGAGTCCCGTGCGGAGGCGGTGCCGGCATGGGAGGCGATAGTGGCGCGACAGGGCGGCTGGCCTTTGCGACACGCCTCGGGACCGTTCCTCCCCCTCTCCTTCGGATGGGGAGAGGGGGTGGCGAGCCGCAGCGATGCCGGGGGTGAGGGTGGTCGCCGAACGCAGCGATCCGTCTCCCCACACGCTCTCAGGTGCGGCGTGTTCGCTCATCACAGCGCCTCGATCTCGTCGGTCGCGTCGTAGACGCGCTGGAGGACGGACATGCTCTCGGCGGTGTCGAGGATACGCGGCTGGTGGTAGTCCTCGATCAGGACCGGGACGAGGCGGACACGGGCGATCCGCTTGTTGCGGATGACGATCTCGGCGAACATCCCCTGTTTCGTCTCGAGCGACCATTCCTGGTCGAAGACGAAATTGCCGAGCGAGTAGAGGATCGGCTTGCCCTTGTACCATTCGAGCCCCTGGACCCAGTGCGGGTGCGAGCCGAGTACCATCGCCGCGCCGTTGTCGATGGCCTGATGGGCGATCTGGCGCATCAGCGCGCTCGGCACGGCGACGTACTCCGCGCTCCAATGGAAGTAGGGGATGATCAGGTCGGGGTTGCCTTGCTTCGCCCTGGCGAGGTCTTCGAGGACAAGGTTCAACTTCAGCGGGCAGGTGCCGGCCCAGTTCGGCCCCGCGCCGTACTCCTCCGTGGTGATGCCGTCGTAGCCGAGGAAGGCGAAGGTGACTCCTTTGGCCGTGAGGAGGCCGGGCTTGCGCGCCTCGGCGAGATTCATGCCGCCGCCGAACGCCGCGATCCGGTGTTCGGCCAGCACGGCGAGTGTGTCCTCAAGGCCGGGCTTGCCGAAGTTCATCGAGTGGTTGTTGGCGAGGCTGACGCCGTCGATGCCGGCCAGGACGAGCCCCTGCACCGCCGCCGCGTTGGTGGTGAACATGAAGGTCAGTGGGTCGGTCGGCTTCTCGGTGTTGTCGGACAGCGAGCATTCGAGGTTGGCGATCGTCAGGTCCGCGTCGCGCAGACGGGGGGCCACGCGGCGCAGCGGGCGGGCGAAGTCGTTGTACTGCTTCATGCGGGTGTGGACGGTGCGCCCGAAGATGATGTCGCCCGCGACCGTCAGATTCACGGGGTTGCCGGGCGGTGTCGCGAGATCGGTCCAGTAGCCCTCGCCGATGGCGAAGGCGTTGATCGCGTCGCGGAGGCCGCTGCCCAGGCCCGGCTCCCAACTGAGCCAGAAGTCCTGCTGGAGCGGGTAGTTCGCCAGATCGCCCCGCCCCGCGAGCGGGTCCACCCCGGCGATCGCCAGGGCCTGCACGCGGAAGTCGATCACGTCGAGCGGGACGATGGCGAAGGCGGCGGGGGCACCTTCGAGGGCGGAGACGATCAGGTCGTAGCTGTCGTAGGTGGCGACGACGGGAACGGCCTTGGCGACCTCCGGCGGCAGGACCGTCCCGCCCGGCGTGTAGTCGCAACGGACGATCGTGCCCGGCACCGGCGAGCCGAGCTGGGACCAGTCGGTCACCTTGCCGGTCAGGATGTCGTTCAGTTCGGCGCGGGCGATGGTGCGCAGCGGCAGACGCCAATTCGTGACCGGGGCGTAGACGCGCGTCACCTTGCTCATCTCGATGCCCGCCATCGTCGGTGGCGTTGTGGAGATGACGACTTGTGTTCGCTCCCCTGTGTTGCTGGAGAACTCCACCGCCCGATCGCCCAATCGGCCCGCGAGATGAGCGCTGAGTCCTCGCGCGAAGCCGATGAGCGCCGCGCCGTCGTTCGCCACGCCGACGCGCAACGCGGGCAGGCGCGCGGCGGGCGTCGGCGCGGCGGGCTCCGCCGGGTCGCCGAGCGGTGGCGCGCCCCGGCCCGGTGCGCAGGCGGCGAGCAGGACCAACGTCCCCGTGCCGAGGGCGGCGACGAAGGTTCTCCGGCTGAAGGGGCGCGCGCTCATCGGCTTCCTCCGCAGGGCGATGGCCGGGCGGCGGGCAGCGCCTCGGGTCCACCGCGCCGTCCAGGGCTGAGAGTTCATGCTGTCGGTGAGTTTACCACCCGGACAGGGTGCCGCCCAACGCGCGGCGCGCTTTGGGGCGTGGTTCAGGGTTTTGCGCGGCGGAGGCATGCCGCGTTACCGATGAGGCAGGCGGTTGAAACCGCGCCTCGGGGTGCGGCGGCACCACGAAACCCACCTGCGTGGGTTAGATTCGCGTCGTCCTAACCGGCGCAGGCCGGTTTCGTGGCCCGCAGGCCCCGAGGCGCGGTTTCAACCGCCTGCCATTACGCAAAATGTTGAATCGCACCCCCTCTCTGATACCACCGCCCGGCACGATCCGTCTCCGGTATACTTCTGTGCATCGGCGGAATGGTTGGCGCGGTCGGGGGCGGGACGGATGGTGGGAATCGTCGGTATCCTGGGCGGCATGGGGCCATTGGCGACGGTGGACCTTTATCGCAAGATCATCCTGGCGACGTCGGCCGGGTGCGATCAAGAGCACCTGCACGTCGTGATCGAGGCCGATCCGTCGGTCCCCGATCGGTCCTCCTTCCTGCGCGGCCACGGCCCCGATCCCCTCCCGGCGTTGACACGCGGCGCGCGCCGACTGGCCGATGCGGGGGTAGACTTCGTGGTGATCCCCTGCAACACGGCGCACGCCTTCCTGCCGACGCTCCGGGCGTTGGTGCCGCTGCCATTCCTCGACATGGTGGCGGAGACGGCGGAGCGTGTGCGCGTGACTTATCCCGAGGTGCGCCGCGTCGGTATCCTGGCGACGGAGGGGACGATCGCGACGGGCCTCTACCATGAGGCCCTTCGTGCGCGCGGCCTCGTGCCGTTGCAACCCGACGAGGCGGGACATCGACTGGTCGGCGCGGCGATCGCGGCGGTGAAGGGCGGCGATACCGGGCCGGGCGTCGGTGCGCTGCTGGTCGAGGCGAGCCGCGCGCTGATCGCGGCGGGCGCGGAGGTGCTGCTGGCCGCCTGTACCGAGTTGCCGCTCGTCCTGACCGGGGCGCTGGTGCCGGTACCGCTGCTCGATCCGACGCAGATGCTCGCCGAGGCGGCGGTGCGCGAGGCGCGGGCGCATGGTTCCGAGGATCGCCATGCGGGGCGGCGAACGATTCCAGCCGCCGCGCCCGAGCGCGGCGTGCTGTCGGACGAACGGACGGATTGAAGGCACGCTGGGGGCGTGTCGCGCGCCTCAGCGCTCGTTCCCGTGCTTGAAGTGGCCGGTAATCTTCGCGAGAACCAGTTGGGTCGCGCGTTCGTCGAGGTCGGCGACGCGCACGAGGAAGCGGCGTGCCTGCTCGCTCCGCAGCGTGGTCACGGTGCGTCCGTGCTAGGTGATGAAGAGCTGGCCGTCTTTGCCGACCCGGTAGGCGAACGGGGTCGCTGCCAGCTTGCCGCGCTTGTCACTGTCACCCATGGCCCTCGCTCGCCCGTGTATCGGTCGTGTGGACCCGATGGTATCATAGGCAGGGGCGCGGGTCCGCGCCGCCGGAGGGGACGAGTCATGGGGACACCGGAAGAACATATCCCGCTCAGGCATCTGCCGCTCGACGTGCTACGCCTGCGGATCGCGCGCGGCACCTCGCCACGCGCGTTGCCGGAAGGCCCGCCCGTCGCCCCGGAGAGCGAGGTGGACGCGCTCCTTTCCAGCGTCGGGCTACGGGTGCTGGCCACGCCGATGGATGATGTGGAGCCGTTGCGCGGCGAACTGGCCCGACGCCTGAACGAGGGTCGCGAGGCGGCCCGCCAGCGCTCGGCCCTCTATCGCGCCCATCAGGAGGTCGGGTTGTTGGAATATCGCGCCAAGCTGACCCGTACCGGCCTGGAACGCTTCATCGTCGAGGCGGGCGAGCGTCTGCACGACGAAGGGGGGGCACCGCCGTTGTACCTGCTGGTGCCGCCGCGAATCTATCACCGGCAGTTGATCGGGATCTACAACGTCTATGGGGCGGCGATCACCGGGCAGCCGCTCGTCCTGACGACCCCGTTCGGCCCGATAAAAGTCGCCGAGAGCGATCTGGTCGAGCGGATCACGCTCGTCTGAACGCGGGCAGGCCCGGTATGCGCCTGATCGGAATGCCGCGCGCGTCGCGCGCGTTGCCCTTGCTGAGCGCTCACGCCGTCCCATAACAGCGCGCGGCGGTGCGCGCCCGGCGCTATGCACAGACTGGAGAGATCGGATGATCGTCGCGCTGGCAGGCGGGGTCGGGGGAGCGAAGCTGGCGCAAGGGCTGTACCTGGCGCTGCCGCCCGACCAATTAACGGTGGTCGGCAATACCGCCGACGATTTCACCCACCTGGGGCTGCGGATCAGCCCCGACCTCGACACGGTGCTCTACACCCTGGCGGGGATGGCGAATCCGGCGACCGGCTGGGGGGTGGCCGGGGACTCGTTCCGCGTCCTCGACCTACTGAAGCGGTATGGCGCGGAGGATTGGTTCCTGCTCGGCGATCTCGATTTCGCCACGCACATCCGGCGCACCGCCATGCTCGGCGCCGGCCATTCGCTGACGGAGGCGACGGCAGAACTGACGCGCGGACTCGGGGTGCGCGCGGCGATCCTGCCGATGGCCGACGAGCCGGTCGGGACGATCGTGGAGACGCCCGACGGGCCGCTGCCGTTCCAGGACTATTTCGTGCGGCGGCGGCATCAGGACCCGGTCGAGGGCATCCGCTTCGACGGGATCGCGGCGGCGACGCTCCCCGCCGGGGTCGCCGCCGCGCTGGCGGGGGCGGAGGCGATCATCTTGTGCCCGTCGAATCCGTTCGTCAGCCTGGGGCCGATCCTGGCCGTGTCGGACTGCCGCGCGCTGCTGATCGCCGCGCCGGGACCGAAGGTGGCGATCAGCCCGATCATCGGGGGGCGGGCGCTGAAAGGCCCGGCGGATCAGATGCTTGCCGGGCTGGGCCATGAGGTCTCGCCGCTCGGTGTGGCGCGACTCTACCAGGATTTCCTCGACGGCCTGGTGCTCGACGACGAAGACGCCGCGCTGGCCCCACAGATCGAGGCGCTGGGGATACGGACCCTGGTTACCGGGACGATCATGGGCGAGGCCGACGATCGCCGCCGCCTCGCGGCGGAAGTGCTGGCGTTCGCGACCGCCCTGCGCCCGGTGACGCAGGGGCGGGGCTGAACGATGCAGACGGTCGCGATCGTCCCGATCAAGGCGCTCACGGCGGCGAAGACCCGCCTCGCCGCCGTGCTGACGCCCCCCGAGCGGGCGGCGCTGACCGTGCGCGTCCTCCGCAACGTCCTGGCCGCGCTCGACCAACCGGAGATCACCGCCCGCGTGGTGATCAGCCCCGACGAGACGGTGCTGGACGAGGCCCGCGCCGCCGGGGCGGTCGCGCTGCGCCAGCGCGATGGCGGGCTGAACGAAGGGCTCGAGCAGGCCCGCGCGTGGGCGCTCGCCGCCGGTGCGGATGCGATCCTGGTCGTTCTCGGCGATCTCCCGCTGCTGGCGCAGGAGGACGTCGCCGCGCTGCTCGATCTGGCCGAGTATCCGCGCAGCGTCGTCTTCGCGCCCGACCGGCACGGCGCGGGGACGAACGCGCTCCTGCTCCGACCGGCCGACGCGTTCCCCTACGCCTTCGGCGAGGGGAGCCTCGCGCGACATCGCGCGGCGGCGGCGGCGCACGGTCTGGTGCCGCGCTTCTACGACGCTGCCGGGACCGCGCTCGACCTGGACACCCCCGCCGACCTCGCGGCGCTCGACGCGCTGCTGTCCGGTGCCGGTGCCGGCGTGCTGCGTTAATCGGCGTCGCTCAGCCCAGATTGCCGCGCTCGCGGCGGATGTAGTCGGCGGTGCGTAGCGCCAGCGCCTGGATCGTGGTCGTCGGATTGGTCCCGGCACTGGTGACGAAGGTGCTGCCGTCCACAATGAACAGGTTCGGCACGTCGTGCGCCCGGCCCCAGCGGTCCACGACCGACGCGTGCGGCTCGTCGCCCATCCGGCAGGTGCCCATGAGGTGCCAACCGACCTTCTGCGGGCGATCGACGGTGTGGACTGTCAGCGCCCCGGCGGCGTACAGTGCCTCGCTCGCGCGGGCCAGACCGTGCGCCAGCATGGCCTGGCTATTCTCGCTCAGCCGATAGCGGATCAGCGGCGCGGGGATGCCGTGCGCGTCGGTGAGGGTGGGGTCGAGCGTCACCTCGTTGCATTCCTCGGGCAGATCCTCGCCGGTGACGCCGAGGGTGCCGCTGCGCCCGAGGTGGCGGCTCATCGCGGCGTGGTGGTCCCGGCCCCAGGGCGCGCGCATGGTAGGCAGGGGGCCGAGCGCGACGCCGACCGGGCCGGACTGCCGCGAGGCTTGCAATTGATAGCCGCGCACGAAGCCACGCCGCGCGTCCGTTTCGTAGAATTCGTTGCTGAAGATGCAGGCCGCGCTCGGCCCCTTATGGCTTTCGAGGTCTTTTGCGAACGTGCCGACCGCCGTGGCGATGGCGTGGAACATTAGGTTCTTGCCGACGAGGCCGCTGCGGTTCGTCAGGCCGTCCGGGAAGGCGCGCGAGCGTGAGGCGAGGAGCAGGCGTGGCGTGCCGACGCCGTTGGCCGCGACGATCACGATCGGCGCGGTTTGTTCGCGTAGCGCGCCGGTGGCGTCGTAGTACAACGCGCCGCGTGCCCGTCCGCGCGCATCGATGGTGATCTCGCGCACGCGGCAATGCGTCCGTAACTCGACGCCGAGGCGCAGCGCCAGCGGCCAATAGGTCGATTCGGCGCTCGAACTGGCCCCGATCGGGCAGCCGAGCGTGCACGGGCCGCAGAGGTTGCAAGGCTGTCGCCCGCCGTAGGGCGCGGAGATAATAGCGGCGTCGGCCGGCCACCAATGCCACCCGAGCCGGTCGAAGCCGCGCGCAAGCGTCTCGCCGAGCGGGCCGAGGGGGAGGGGTGGGGTCTGGCGGGGCGAGCGCGGCGGCTGGGCCGGGTCGCCCGCGAGGCCGGAGACGCCGATCATGCGGTCGTTGAGTTCGTAGTACGGGGCCAGCTCGTCGTAGTCGAGCGGCCAGTCGTCGGCCGCGCCGTCGAGCGAGCGCACGCGGAAGTCGGACGGGTGGAAGCGCGGGAAGTGCGCGCTCCAATGGATCGTGCTGCCGCCGACCGCGTTGAACATCAAGGGCGAGTAGAGCGATTCCGCCACGTTGATCGGGTAGTCGGCGGGGAGTTGCCGCACGTTCGGGTCGGGGTGGAAATCGCCCAGACGGCGTAGCTCCCAGTCGGCCCCGTAGGCGGCCATCGACTGTGGGTCGACCCAGTCGCCCTGCTCCAGGCAGACGACCCGCATCCCCGCCTCGGCCAGTCGCCAGGCGACCGCCGCCCCGGACGCCCCGGCTCCGACGATCAGCACATCCGGCTCCGCGTAGCGTGGCCCCGCCGCGCCATGCGCGTCTGCCCGTTCCATCCCGGCCCCTTCCTATGATCTCGTCGCCGCTTGCTGGAAGCGAAGTGGTCCGTTACACACTTGCGTGTCGGGTTATGCGGGGCCGGGATGACCCCTCCCCGGCCCCGCCTTGCTCGCCCGTCGCGACGGGCCTTACGTGCCCTTGCCGCTGCGGCGGCGACCCTCCCCTAAAAGGGAGGGGAGGACGGATCCAGCCACCCCGACCCGTATGGGTGAAACGCGGCACGAAGGTGTCGCGTGCCCTATGTCGTCTTGCGCCAGAAGGGCGCGCGTCGGCGCTGAAGCTGTAACAGCGCCGGATCGAATGGCGCGAGCTGATGCCCGCGCGGCTGCGGTGGCCCGGTGAAGCCGAGCGCCGCCAGTACGCGCGGGTCGATGTAGTAGCCCTGATAGGTCTGCTCGACCAGCAGCGTGAATGCGCGGGGCTGGTCCGCTTCGACCGCGCGCAACGCGGCATCCTGCGCGTCGCCATCGAGCGCCGCAAAGTCGGCGGCCCCGCCCGCCAGCTCGACGGCCAGCAGCCCATCGAGGAAGGGGCGGCGCAGTGCGGGCGTGGCGATCAGGGTCCGCTCGATCGTCGCCCCGACGCCCAGCCCACCCGCCCCGGGCAAGTCGTCGCGCGGCGGCACGAGCCGATCCAGCACCGCGATCAGCGTCGCCCGCTGCCCCTCCGTCAGTACCGCAACCTCGCTCGTCATGCCACCACCATCTCATTTTCATTGCAGGATACGCTGAAGGGATGCGCTGCAAGGATGCGCTTCTGGCGATGATCGCGCCGCGCTCAGCCCAAATTGCCGCGCTCGCGGCGGATGTAATCGGCAGTCCGTAGCGCCAGCGCCTGGATCGTGGTCGTCGGATTGCCGACCGCGCTGGTGACGAAGGTGCTGCCGTCCACGAGGAAGAGGTTGGGCACGTCGTGCGCCCGGCCCCAGCGATCGACGACGGCACGCGCGGGGTCGTCGCCCATCCGGCAGGTTCCCAGCAGGTGCCAGCCCGATTTACGCACCGGATTGGCGGTCAGCAGATCGGTCGCCCCGGCCTCCCCCAGGACCTCGCGGGCACGGGCGACGCCGTGATCGAGCATGGCCTTGCTGTTCGCGCTGAGGCGATAGCGGACACGGGGCGCGGGGATGCCGTGGGCGTCGGTGAGGGTGGGGTCGAGCGTCACCTCGTTGCACTCCTCGGGCAGATCCTCGCCCATCACGCCGACGTAGGCGAGGTGGCCGAAGCGCCGCGCGAAGCTCGCGTGGTGGCCCTGGCCCCAGGGGACGCCCGCCGTGCCGAGTCCGCCGAGCGCCACTGTGAGCGGGCCGGATTGCCGCCCGACCTGGAGCTGATAGCCGCGCAGGAAATCGCGTCGCGCGTCGGTCTCGTAGAACTCGTGGCTGAAAAGGCAGGCCCCAATCGGCCCTTTGTAGCTCTCGACATCGCCGGGCAACGCCCCGGCGACTGCCGCGTAGGCGTGGAACATCAGGTTCTTGCCGACGAGGCCGCTGCGGTTCGCCAGGCCGTCGGGGAAGGCGCGCGAGCGCGAGGCGAGGAGCAGGCGCGGCGTGCCGACGCCGTTGGCCGCGACGATCACCACGGGTGCGGTTTGTTCGCGCAGCGCCCCGGTAGCGTCGTAGTATAGCGCGCCGCGTGCCCGCCCGCGCGCATCAACGGTGATCTCGCGCACGCGGCAGCCGGTGCGCAATTCGACCCCCAGCCGCAAGGCCAGCGGCCAGTAGGTCACATCGGCGCTGGAACGCGCGCCGGTTGGGCAGCCCAGGTCGCACGGGCCGCAGAGGTTGCAGGGCTGTCGCCCGCCGTACGGCGCGGAGATGATCGCGGCGTCGGCGGGCCACCAGTGCCAGCCGAGCCGGTCGAAGGCCCCGGCCAGCGTCTCGCCCATTGGTCCCAGCGGGAGCGGTGGGGTCTGGCGCGCGTCGCGCGGCGGCTGGGCCGGGTCGCCCGCGAGGCCGGAGACGCCGATCATGCGGTCGTTCAGCTCGTAGTACGGGGCCAGTTCGTCGTAGTCGAGCGGCCAGTCGTCGGCCGCGCCGTCGAGCGTGCGGACGCGGAAGTCGGACGGATGGAAGCGTGGGAAGTGGCCGCTCCAGTGGATGGTGCTGCCGCCGACCGCGTTGAACATCAGCGGAGCGTAGTCGGAGGAGGCGTCGTTGACCGGATAGTCTTCGGGGAGGCCGCGCACGTTCGGATCGGCGTTGAAGTCGCCGAGTCGCCGCAATTCCCAGTCGTCACCGAGGGGCGGGAGGGTCTGCGGGTCGACCCAGCCGCCCTGTTCCAGGCAGACGACGCGCATCCCCGCCTCGGCCAAGCGCCAGGCGACCGCCGCCCCCGATGCGCCCGCCCCGACGATCAGCACATCCGGCTCGTTCCAGTGTGGCCCTTCCCCGGCACCGCTAGCCATGGCAGCCTCCGAACATCCTCTATCTGGCGTGCGGTTCCGGCGATATTCCAGGTGCGTGGTCGGGTCAGTATATCGCTTGTGACGGGAAGGGGGAAATGCACGGGAGCGGCAGGGCGCGGTGTGGTGTCTGGCGGGGTGAGGACGAGGAGGAAAGAGGCGGGGGGCGGATGCTTCGCGGCGGCTCAGCATGACAGATCCGAGGCAGATGGCCGACCACGTAAGGGATTGTCATGCTGAGCCGCCGCGAAGCATCCGCCCCCCGCCTTACAAACGAGTCTGCGTAACGGTCCGCATCGTCCGTTCGGGGGCGCTGTGGCGTCTTGCGCCGCCTATCCTTGTCGGCGGTGCCGCGCGCCGCCAGTGTGCCGGGTCGCGCGCCATGGGGCGAATTCGGCTACAATATTCGTGTTGCCCCCCGGTCGTATGGTGACAGCAGGCCCGCCGGAGCGGTCGGGCAGTCGAGGAGGAGCAGAAGCATGGCGATAGCAACACTGGCTGGCGGCGCGACGATCGCGCGGCGCGACGCACCGGAGAAGGTAACCGGCGCGGTGAAGTACGCGAGCGACATGCATTTCCCAGGCATGTTGCAGGCGCGTTTGGTGGTCAGCCCCTATGCGGCGGCCCGGATCGTTCGCATCGATACCGAGGCGGCGAAGGCTATGCCGGGGGTCGCTGCGGTCTATACGGCGGACGATCTCTCGCTGAAGGGGATGGAGTCGGGTTCGCGGCGGCTGAACTTCCTGGCGAGCGACCGGGTCGTCTTCGACGGCCAGCCGGTCGCGGTCGTGCTCGCCGAGACGATCGAGCAGGCCTATGACGCGGCGGCGGCGGTCGAGGTCGAGTACGAAGCCTCGGAGGCGGTGATCGACCCGCTGATGGGGATGCTCGCCAGTTCTCCGACCGTGCGCGCGACGCGCGTCACGGGGGCCGAGGAGGCCAGCCTGCACGCGGCGGTTGCCGGGGGCGAAGAGGAGAGCAAAGAGAAGCTCCCCGACAACGTGACGAGCAACATCTCCTTCCATCGCGGCGACGTGGCGAAGGGCTTCGCCGAGGCCGACATGATCGTGGAGGGAACCTATAAGGTCGATTACATCCACCAGGGCTACATCGAGCCCCAGACCTGTGTGGTGGTACCGGATGCCGCGACCGGCGGCGTGACGGTCTATGCCAGCACGCAGGCCTACTTCATGGTGCGCGACGAGGTCGCCAAGGCGCTCGGCCTCAGCGTCGGGCAGGTGCGCGTCATGCCGATCCAGGCGGGCGGCGCATTCGGCGCGAAGTACGTCCTGCTGGACACCTTCGTCGCCTCGCTCGTCGCCAAGATCGGGCGCGGGGTGAAGCTGGTTTATACGCGCTCCGAGGAGTTCCACGCGGCCAATCCTTCGCCGCTGACGGTCTTCGAGATCAAGCTCGGCGGGAAGAAGGACGGCACGCTGACCGCGTTGCAGGCGCGCGTGATCTTCGACACCGGCTCCTACTCGGGCTCGGCGCTGGGGATCGGCTGCCTGCTGGTCGGCGGCTACTACAAGTTCCAGACCCTCGACATCAAGGGCTACGAGGTGATGACCAACAAGCCGGGCGTCGGGGCCTACCGCGCGCCGGGTGCGCCGCAGGCGTCCTACGCGATCGAGTCGGCGATGGATGAGTTGTCGGCGCAGCTCGGGCTCGACCCGCTGGACTTCCGTATCCAGAACGCCGTCGAGGAGGGCGATCTCTGGCCGGACGGCAACCCCTGGCCGAAGATCGGCCTGAAGGAGTGCCTGGTGCGGCTGCGCGAGCACCCGTTGTGGCAGACGCGCGGCCAACTCGGGCCGAACGAGGGGATCGGCGTCGGCGCGGGCGGCTGGCCTGGTGGTCGCGGACCCGCCGCCGCCGCCTGCCGGATGGATCCGGGCGGCGACCTGACGATCACGACCGGCGTGGCCGACATCACCGGCCAGTCCACGACCTTCGCGCTGATCGCGGCCGAAGCGTTCGGGATCGACCCCGCGAAGGTGCGCGTGGTCAGCGGCGATACAGAGTCGGCCCCGCACTCGCCGGGCAGCGGCGGTAGCCAGATCACCTACACGGTCGGCAAGGCGGTCCTGGAGGCGGCGATCGAGGCGAAGAAGCAGGCGTTCGCCATCGCCGCGACCCACCTGGAGGCGTCGCCTGACGACATGGAGGTTGTCGATGGCAACATCCGGGTCAAGGGTGCGCCGGAGAGCACCGTCTCCCTGGCGCAGATCTACACCCTCAGCACGAGCAAGTACCCCCCGATCTACGCGCGCGGCAGCAGCGCGCAGCAAGTGATCGCGGCGGGCTTCGCGGCGCACATGGCGCGTGTCCACGTCGATCCCGATACCGGCGAGGTGACGGTGAAGGATTACGTGGCGGCGCAGGATGTGGGGCACGCGCTGAATCCGCCCCTGGTCGAGGGGCAGATCCTCGGTGGCGCGGTCCAGGGGCTCGGGTTGGCCCTCTACGAGCAACTGGTCTACGACGAGAACGGCCAACTCCTGACCGGCTCGTTCATGGACTACACGCTACCGAAGGCCGAGCAGATCCCGCACATCGAGGCGATCATGGTCGAGGTGCCGACCGCTGACGGCCCCTTCGGCGCGCGGATCGTCGGCGAGCCGCCGATCATCCCCGGCGCGGCGACGATCGGCAACGCGATCAAGGCGGCGACCGGCAAGCGCATGACCGTGGCCCCGATGACGGCGGCGCGCGTGATCGCCGCTATCCAGGGCTAACTGACAGCCAGGTCTATCCCTGCGCCGCCCGCCTCCATATGGAGGCGGGC
>JAABUN010003190.1_pt1 | contig 26305 bp, 4 predicted proteins | sample 5559311 | NCBI WGS metagenome assembly JAABUN01 (sample SAMN10711877, study PRJNA513370) | rock metagenome | isolation source: Antarctica rocks | place: Antarctica: Victoria Land, Siegfried Peak sud
CTAGAGTATTAATTATACTATATTAGAAGAAGATAATAAACTCTTCCCCCCTAAGTACTTTTATAGGTTTTATAAACCCTCCCTACTATCTTATAAGCTATATATTAAGCTAGGCGTACTAGTTATATTATTAAGGAACCGTAATCCGCTATATCTATATAATAGGACCTAATTATAAGTAATAAGATATAGTAAGTATATCTTTAAGGGGGAGATTATAAGTAGTACTTATAACGGCGAGAAGGTAATACTATTTAAGATACTATTATAATCTAAAGAAAATAATAGGCGGATTCCTACCCCCTTTATTTATAAGTAGTACCCTATCTAACTAGCGTTTATTATAACTATTAATAAATTATAAGGCTAATTAATAAAGTATATAAGTATTAACTTATAGAATAGGCCTACTTTTAGTTATAATTAGTTATACGTAGCTCTATCGCGGGTAATAAGATAGGGAAACCTCTATATTATTAGGCCTAAAACTCCTAAATATATATCTAGCTAAATAATAAGAAATAATATATATAAGTAGGTACTATTAGATAATAGGTAGACTACCCTTAATATATTAATCGCGACTTATTATTAATACCTAGATCCTATTAATAGCTACTTAGTAGCTTATAAGAATACTAATTATAATATTAGAAGTATAAAAACGACCTAATACTATACTTAGTTATATAGTTATATCTTTATATTAGGCCGTAATATTAGACTTTCTAATAATAAAAATAAGCTATTCTACTATTTAATTTATTAAATACCGCCGGTTAAACTTTAGAGGGCTAGATAAATACTAGGTTATATAAACTCCTATAGCTAATAGATTCCTCTATATAATATAATAAATCTAGTATAACTATTAATAGGTATTATAAGAGTATAAAAGATATATTATAATATAAAGGGTATAATAATTTAAGAATTATATTAAATAGTCTAGTAGCGTAGAAGTTATTAGTAGAATAGAATATTACTATACTAGATATCCTATAATTAGTTAGATACTTAGTAGATAGTATTAGTCTTTTAATACTTCTATCTTAATAATAATAATATCTTTTCCTAATAATAACTAATATAATAAGTCGTCTAATAATAGTATACTTAGTTTTATCCTATTAATCTTAAATAGTAATATTACGGTAGAGTTATAATATAATAAGGCCTAATAACTATTTATTAATACTCTAGTACTAGGTAACTATTATAAATAATCCCTTAGTTTAAAAATTAATATCTTTAGTAATATTCACCCTATATCTCCTATAATACTTAAGGGGGATCTAAGTAGCTATAAAAGTTTATATAAATATCTATTATATTTTAACTTTAATTTACCTTATAACTATTATTACTTATTAATAAATAGAATAATTATACTTTTAAGTATACTTTTTCTAAGTAAAAATCTTGAATTTTTATAGGTATTTTCTAGTATCTAATATTAGTCTAAATAGAGGGAAATATCTATCTTATTACTAGATATATAATACTATTAGAATAATCTATATTAGTCTATTAGTATATATATATCATATAACTAATACTATTATATTATAAGCTAAAAATCCTACTATTTATATTACCTACTAATATATCTAATATTAGCTTAAATAGAGGGAAATATCTATCTTATTACTAGGTAGGTAATACTATTTAAAACTTCTAAATTAGTATATTAGTATATTAGCTAATACTATCGTATTTATAAGCTAAAAATCCTACTATTTATATTACCTACTAATATATCTAATATTAGCTTAAATAGAGGGAAATATCTATCTTATTACTAGATATATAATACTACTAGAAAATACCTATAAAAATTCAAGATTTTTACGTTAGAAAATCACCCCTACTACCTAGTATTTAGTAGGTGACGTGAATTACGGGGAGTATATTAGACATGTTAGTAGGTAGGGTAAATAGTAGGAAGTATAGTAGATATACTAGGCTATTAATAACACGAATATTTCCCCCTATCTAAACTAATATTAGATATATTAGTAGGCGATGTAAATAGTAGGGAGTATATTAGATATATTAGTAAGTAGCTTATATATATAATAATATTAGCTATATTATATATATATAGTAATAGACTAATATAGATTATTCTAATAGTATTTTATACCTAGTAATAAGACGGATATCTACTTCTATTTAAACTAATATTAGATATATAGTAGGTAATATAAATAGTAGGGAGTATATTAGATATATTAGTAGGTAGCTTATATATATAATAGTATTAGCTATATTATATATATATAGTAATAGACTAATATAAATTATTCTAATAGTATTATATACCTAGTAATAAGACGGGTATTTCCTCCTATTCAGACTGATATTAGATACGTTAGTAGGTAATATAAATAGTAGGGTTTTTTAGCCTGTAAATATAATAGTATTAGCTAATATAGTAATAGACTAATATAGATTATTCTAATAGCGTTCTATACCTAGTAATAAGATAGATATCTACCCTTATTTAGACTAATATTAGACACGTTAGTAGGTGACGTGAATAGTAGGAAGTATATTAGACATGTTAGTAGGTAATATAAATAGTAGAGAGTAAATTAGACACGTTAGTAGGTAGGTAGGTAGCCTGTATATGCGATAGTATTAGCTAATATACTAATAGACTAATATAGATTATTCTAATAGCGTTCTATACCTAGTAATAAGATAGATATCTACCCCTATTTAGACTAATATTAGACACGTTAGTAGTACGTTAGTAGGTAGATATTAGATACGTTAGTAGGTGACGTAAATAGTAGGAAGTAAATTAGATATATTAGTAGATAGGTAGGTAGCTTATATATGTAATAGTATTAGCTAATATACTAATAGACTAATATAGACCATTCTAATAGGTTTATATACCTAGTAATAAGACGGATATTACCCCCTATTTAGGCTGATATTAGATACGTTAGTAGGTAAGGTAGTAGAATAGGTAATTTATAAATAATAATAGGATTTTTATTATTAGTCTAATTATTCTAGCCGTTAGTATATAGAATTTAGTAGGTAAATTTATTTATAATAATATATCTTTTAAACTACTAGACTAATTTTCGTAATTTTTAATATTTTAAATAGCTGTAAATATATTATATAATATTATTTAAGTAGAAAATATTATAAAGGGTAGGTATATAATTAGATAGAATATATAGAATCTAAAGACTTTAATATTCCTTATAAAGGGAAGCTAAATCTAAATAGGGAAAGTAGTAGAACTACTCTATAAATATATTAGCTAAATAGGTATAAGAGATCTTTAGAATTTAAGATTCCGTATTTTCTATTATAGTAAGAAGATTAGAATAATCTAAGTTAGTATATTAGTATATATAATATAGCTAATACTATTATATTTACAAGCTACCTACCTACTAATATATCTAATATACTTCCTACTATTTACCCCGCCTACTAATATATCTAATATTAGTCTAAATAGAGGGAAATATCTATATTATTAATAGTCTAGTATATCTAATATACACCCTACTACTTATATTACCTATTAAATACTAGGTAGTAGGGGTAAATTTCTAATATAAAAATCTTGAATTTTTACAGGTATTTTCTAGTAAAGTAAATAATCTATTAGATAAGAGGTCTAGGAGATCTTTAGGGTTTAAAATTCTAAATATCCTATTATAATAAGAAGATAATTATTAAGTTAGATTATAACTATTTCTATCTTTAATAAGATAAGAATATTTTATTAAATATAAAGAGAGTCTATTAAAGCTAAGAGTAAGTATAATTATATAGATATAAGAGATATCTACTAAGGCTTATAGATTAATATCTAACCTATCTAATTTATATATAGTTAGAGTAGCTTAAGTACTAATCTATATAATTATAACGAGAAGTATAATACTTAGGCGTAATATAAGGACTATAAGTTCCGATTATAATAAATTACTCTATACGCGCCGGCTAACCCCAAGCTTGTAAGCGTAGAATCTAATTAGTAAGAGCTTGCTCCTCCTTAGGGCTAAGCCTTTATAACGTTACTATCGGACTAGCTGTATCAGTATTCCGTTAATACGGTTCTAAAGGTAGTCTTTAGGACTCCATGTTGCTTTGCGGCTTTGTACTAAGAGAAGGTACTTTTTACGTCCCTCTAGTACTTGAACGCGAGTTCTGTATATTCATCTAAGGATATCCTTGACTCTAGGGGTAATTTCAGGGTCGGGGGAGCTATATTAATATATGAAGAAGGGTTGCTAAGGGTAGAAAATTTCGTATACTATAATATCTAGGGGGTTAGTCCCTGCTAGAAAAGTGCTAAGACGCTAATAACTAACCCCCTAGATACCTAGTACACGCTAGTAGCCCTATAGGGATAGCCTAAAGGGTAGGTTAGCCCCTATAAGGGTTAGACCTTCTTATTAAAACATATTGAAATAGGATGTAATTAGTTAGACTAGCCGCGTACTAGACGCGCGCTAGTACCCGTCTTAGTATCTTATATATCCTATCTCTCTCTACTTATATAGCTAGTAATATAATAACTATTACTATTCTACCTATTTTAAAAGGTTATAAGCCTAGGCGTAGGGTATTTATTTATTTATTTACCCTACGACTAGTATTAATACTATCCCTTATAAATTACCTTTATATTAATTCTACGTACCGCCGAAAAAGGGGGCTAGGGAATCTACTAGTAGAGATTTTCGCTAAGACAGCTAAAATCCCCCTAACTTAGTAATAGTAACCCCTTAGTAAGTAGTTCGCTAATTATATAAATAATATCTATTTCTTATATATACTAACTACCTTAGTAATAGTTATTTATACTTATTACCTAGCTAATACTATAGATAACATATAGTATTCTTATAAAAGGGGCTAGGAAGATAGAGAAGGCTAGGAATATTTATTAACCTTCTTATAAATTAGCTATATCTATCCTATCTTCCCTAGATTCTTCTCTCCGTCCTTCTTATTATTATTCTAATTACTTTATACTAGAACTTAAAGAATCTAAATAAGAAATCTATTAATAGTTAACTAAGATTTACCTTAAAGATCTTCTAGCTAACCTTTAAGTAAATTACTACTTCCTTAATTTCTTATATCTCTACTAAGATATTAGCTATAAAATTAACTAAGAGGTAGCTACTACTATTAATTATTAGGGGATACTATTAGATAATACCTCCTTTATACCTTTACTAATACTAGAACTTTATCCATAAAACTAATTACTATTATTTTTAATGAAAGGCCTTAGAATACTAGGTAAAAGTATTATCTTTAGCCTTACTACTAGGTAAAGACTACCTTTTATATATTTATAGTTACTAACGCTAGTACTAACTTAGTCTTTAATACTAAATCTATATAATCTAGATACTAAGACTAAAGATATAGGTATACCTCCTACCGGTATTAAAGTAGAGATTAGAGGGGGTAGTAACTACCCCCTTACACTCGTTCCTATACTAGAATCTAGCTGTAACTAGCTGTTATACTCCCGTAATATATAGTCCTATATTATCTTTAATAGCTTTAGAGCTATCCTTAAGATAGACTGTATTATCCCTATAACCTAAAATCTTTAGGAGATTTAGGATAATAAGTATAATAAGGCCTATAAGGTAATAAAAGTATATTATAATACTAATACTTATAGTATAATTAAGGATAAGACTATCCATTTAATAGCCTAGAAGATTCTTAAGGAGTTTTATAAGCTTTAAGGTACTAGTATTCTTAATAAGACTATCTATAATTTTAATACCCTCTTTTATACTAACTATAAAGATATTAGTAATTATATAGGTAAATTTAGAACTATTAACTCTAACCTAATTAACCTAGGATATAAGCTCCTTTATATCTTTATTATTAATACCTACCTCTAGTATCTTAGCGCGAAGTTTAATACCTTTTAGAGTATATTTATTTAGACGTATACTATTACTACTAAAGAAGGTACTATAATAGTTTTATTTAATAAACTTATACTAGCTATAGTAAATAAAGAAGCTCGCTAGAACTTTATAAAGTCTTCTATTATAGCTACTATTATAGCTACTACTCGTCTACTCCGCTAGGCTAGGTTAAATATATAGTATAGTAATAAGTATTATAACTACTATAATTATTTAGGCTATATAGAGTCTAACTACTAGATTAAGTACCCTAAGTTAATAAAGGCCTTCCTTAAGACGGTTAAGGTAGATAAGAGCTGAAACTAAGGGGGCCGTAGCTAAGGGGGTAGTAATACTAGAGGTAAGCGTCCCTATATACCTACGGAGTCTAAAGACCTAGTTATTAGCTTTATAACTATACTAGATATAACTAGCCTTACTACTACTATCCTCCTAGATATAGTATATAGCTAATATATTATTAATAATTAAGATATCCTTAAAGAATATAAGGTAATTCTTAAGTCCCCTATTTATAGGATTAGCTAAGCTAGTCCTTATATAGTAGGGCGTAGCACCGCGGTTATCCCTTATAAGACTAGTAAGGGAATTAGGGTAAAATTACGCCTTACTAATATCCTTTATATCCTAGATACCTAATTTAATTTAATTTTAGTATCTTAGCTACTTTATCTTAGGGTTAAAGTCTCCTTTAGCTTATAAGAGTATACTATTACTTATAAAGGCTACGTCTTTATATATACCTAATATAATAATATCTTCTACCTTAATACCTAGGATTATCTAACCCTAGCCTTTATAACCTTAGTAACTATATCCTAGCTTCTTCTAGAGTTAAAAGTATATATATTCGCGGCCTTTTAAGTCTCCCTATCTATTAGCCTCTAGTATACCCGTATAGGTTATTTAGGCTAATAGAACCTAAAACGGCTAATAAATATATCTAATAGAATTAACCTTAATAAGATTATCTCTAAGGATTATATATATAATATCTATATAGAGACCTAAATAATAAAGGCTCTGTATAACTATCCTATTACCCTAGGGAAGTACCTATATAAGCGTATTAATAGTAACTTAGTAGGCCCTTATAAGGTCTATAAGGGGATCGCTATAGCTTATAATAGCTCCTAATTCTTTAATATAGTATTATATAATTATACTAAGGAATTAGATATTACCCTACTTAAGGCTAAAAGTAAGTTCCTCCTAGCTTTTAAGGCCTTTAAGGTAAACTAGGAGTATCTTATATAATATATATAACGCTATTATATTAATAGTAGAGGGGAATTTAACTCCGTAGCCTTTATAAAGTACTACTAGGTTAATAGTATTATCTAGGAGAGTATAATATAAGATACTCCCTAGGCTAATAGGTTTATAAGGCGTCTTAGTAAGACCCTAATAAATAAGGCCTATACTATACTTATAGATAGTAGGATAGATTATAAGTACTAGCCTAAATTTATTTAAGCGGCTAGCTACCTCTAAAATAGGTCCCTCAAGTCTAGTATTAAGATAATACCTTATAAGAAATTTAATAGCTATTAGCCTAACCTCTCCTATTTATAAGTCCTTAGCTCTTAGGCCTTCTATTATACTAGTAGGACTACTACTAAAATTAGTAACTTTAAGGCCTATTCCTATCTAAGTTAACTTATTAGTTATAAAGGCGAGACTATCTACTATCTTATTAATAATAAATCTAGGAAGCTTACTTAGTTATCTAACGTCTACTTTATTAAGAAAGTCCCCGTAGGTTATATTAAAGAATTAAAAGCTAAAAGGTATATATCTATAAACCTCCCTTACTACTCTAAGTAGGTAGCTAGCGATATAAGGGGGTAATCTCCCTCTAAAAGTAAAGTATTATTAACCTAGATTAAAGATATACTACTAATCTACGTTAATATACTACTAATCTATATTAAAGACGTAGTAGCTAGGGATAAATCCTACCCTAAGACCCCGTTAGATATCTGGCTTAAACTAAATTAGGCCTATCTAGTAATATTTTATTAGGATACTAATAAGCTCCTATTATTAGCTAGGGTCCTATTTAATTACCTTAAATTTAAAATACCTCCTAATAAACTATATAATAACTCCCTAGATCTACTAGTAATATTCGCCTTCCTAATAATAGCTAAAGGCACGGAGCTATTTAAACCTAAATTATATAAGGAAGTTATAGTAAATAATATTAAGAAGGACTAGGAAGTAGTATTATAAGATAAATTTAACTCCCTTACGTAGAATAATATATAGGTACTTAGATAGCTACCTCTAGATTAGAAGGTACTCTAGGGGAAGTAGGTATTTAAATTAAAAATGGGGCCTTATAATAAAGTCCTCTATTATAAGGTACGCTAGGTAGTTAGAGGCTTTAAATAGTAGGAAGGGATTAACTATAATAAGACCTTTACTTTAGTAGTAAAGCTAATAAGTTATAAGGCTATCTTCGTACTAGCTATATTCTTTAACTAGGAACTAAACTAAATAGACGTTAAGTATAAGGCCTATACCCGCTAGCTCTATAGCGGCGTATTAGGTAATAAAAGATATAGAGTTATATTATAGGGTTTAATAATAGGTATAAGTCTATTAATAGATTAGGTAGTAGGCCTATTATAGTAGTAGAACTAATCTCTAAGGAACTTAGAAGAATAATAGGGGATAGCTAGGAAGATATATATCTACTAAGTATAAGCTTAATCTAGGCCTCCTATTACTAGGACGTTACCCCGTATTTCTAAGGAAGGTTACTTAAAGTAGGTTATAAGGTAGCGCGTCAGGCGTATATATACCTAAGCCTAATAAGTACCTCCCCTCCTAGGCCCTAGTCCCTAGGGCTAATAAGATTAACTAGAATACTTATTAAAAAACTATAAAACTACGTAGGAAAAATAAGGGAAAAGAGTTATTTAATATACTACTATTAATATAGTATTAGTATTAGCTAGGCTAGACGCGCGTACTAAAACCTTTTATAAGGAGGTAATAATATTATCTAGTAATTAGTAATAGAGTATATTAATAAATTATCTAGATAGTATATATATACTTCTAAACTATTTATATCTTTTAATTATACTAAGATAATATATAATATAATTTAGAATTATTCTAAATACCTTTAATACGTAGTTAGATACTTAGCTTATTTACTTTAAGTATTAAGGTATATAATATTTTTATATAATTAATATTATTATATACTAGCGGGGAATAATTTATTAGGTATAAGTGTTAGTAATATATATTAATAATAATATAGAAATAAAAAGGTAATATTAACTAGTAGGCGCGTATACTTTATTATTAATAATAGACTAAATATTTATAGATATAAGATATAATAAGTAACGCGTTACTTTAATATATTAGTTATAAAATTAGATAGAACCTTTATTATTATTATTATAATTTAAATAGCTTTAAAGGAAACTACGCTAAGATAGTATTATAGGATATTAATAAAGTTTTTATCCTAATATTTAAAACTTCTTATAACTCCTTTAGCCTCTCTTATAAGTAATTACTTTAACTTAATAATATTATAAAATATATTTATTAATATATATAGTATTCTTATTATATATTATATATAATATTTCTCTTATAAGTACTTATAATATCTTATTAATATTATATAATATTTATTAATATATTAATATTATATATAAATATTAACTTATTTTAAGTATATTTACTTGCATATATTATATAATAGCTTACTAACTTATATAATATATCTCTTCCTTATAAGACTTATTTTATAAAGGGTTTAGATAATTATAAATAAGGTAATACTCCCCCTTATTATTAGTATACTAATAGTTATTATAATATTAACCCTTTAGCTTTATAATAATATAAGTACTTATTAAAATAGATCCTAGCTCCCTTTTAAAGGAAGGTAAGGAAATCTATACGCGCTATTACTAAGACTAACTAGGTAGATATATATTTAGTAAAGAGAAAGAAGCTTAATAAGAAGATAACCTAATAATAAAAAGCCTATAAGTAAATAGTTATAATAGTTAGGTTAGCGCTTAATATTATTACTAACTTATAGGCTTTAATTAATACGCTAAATATATAGAATAAGGAGTTAGAGAGTTAAGTAGAACTCCTTTAGACTAAACTTAATAATATTTAGTAGTATAAGGATATACTAGATAATCTTAACCTTATAAAGCCTTTAAACTTTAAAGGGTTTAATAATTAAAGGTTAATTTATAATTATACTTTAACGTAGATAAGTTATTTATATATCTTATTTACTTAAGTTATTTACTAGGTATAAGATACCTAGGCTTATCTTTTATTAATATATCCCTAATATCCTTATTAGATTATACTAAGACTAAAAGTATTCTTTTAATATAATATATTACTAACGGCTTAACTCCTTAAATAATATTAATAAAGAATATTTTTAAACTATATTATTATACTTATAAGTATACTTATATATAAGAGTTTAATTATTATATAATATATATAAAGATAATAGTCTTAACTTATATCATAACTTATTATATTATTACTACTTATTTAATATAGGAATATATTTAATATTTTATTTATACTTTAATTATACTAATATATTATAGGCTCTTATTAGTTTATAAGACCTATTAAGGTCCTTATCTAGTACCTATTAATTATATTTACTACCTTAACTAGTCTATTTAACTTTATACTAGATACCTTATTTATTATTAACTTTATTAATAATTTCTTCTACCTCCTATTATTCCTTATTATTAATAAGTTTAGGTACTTATATAAAGATATCTATTATAAGAGAGTAGTCTCTTTAGTAGTAAGGTTTAATTAGTAATATATAAAATATATTATAAATCTTATATAATAATAATAGTAGTAGATAATACGCCTATAATCTAACCTTATCAATAATCCTAAATAGTCTTATATACTTATAAGCTAACTTCTTACTTAGGCGTTATTACTTTAGGTTCTTTATAATTAATATTACTAAATTACTAACGTTATATATCTATAACTTATAATTCTAATTATAGTACTTTACTTAAGATACTTAGGCGGCTTAAAGGCGTTTTATAACTTTATCCCTTATAACTTATAATATTCTAACTCTATTATTTATAATAGGTATCCTCCCTTCTAGGGACTTATCCTTAAGTTCTTAATAAACTTCTAGGTAATAATTATATATAAGAAAAAACGGTATTATTCTAATAGAGGAATAAATACTATTTATATATATAAATTTAGTTATAAGTAGTTACCTAGCCTAATTAATTTACTTATTATTAGTAAATATATATAAGTAGTATTCTAATACCTAATTCTAATACTTAATCTACCTATTAATTTATAAGTAAAAGGCTATACTTAGGTAGTATTTTATCTTAGAGTAAAAATAGACTACTAATTAAAAGGTACTTATAAAGATAGAACCCCTATTACTTATAATACTATTAGGTATATTATAATAGTAAATAATTTTATTATAAAATATATCTACTAGCTTAGTAGTATTAGTTATTATTATAATAAGTATATACCTAACTATTTTTATAAAATAATTAATAATTATAAGGATAAAATTATAGATAATTCCCTTAGCCTTACTTAAGGGTAACCTTATAATAAAGTTTATAGATATTTCTTTTTATAATTAAGTAATAATAGGTAATAAACTTAATTTATTATAAGTATAATAGCGCGGTAACTTAATCCTTTAATAGATATTATAAGTTTAATAATACTTAGTAACTTATTTTATACTACCGTTTTAATAGTATTTATATATAAGAAGATTATATATCTTCTTAGTACTAAAATATCCTAATAATAGATTATTATAATAGTAACTAATTAGTTTACTATATAGGGCTTTATCCCTTAGAATATAGAGATAACTTTTAAAGGTTAATAGCCCGTTAGAGTTTAAACTCTAGGCCTTAGAATATTTAAAGTAATATTATTTAATAAGCGCTTCTAAAAAGGATTTTATTTAATTATTATACTTTTATAAGTTATAAATTAAGGTCTTTATAAGCCTTTAAGTATCCTTATAAGCTAAGTCTAGAACATCTATAATATCCTTTTTAAGGATAATAACTTAAATACCTATAATTTTAAATATAGGTATTATAATTATAATAATAGCTTATATTTCTTTAGAACTATTACTCTTTTATAAGGTAAGCTTATTTTATAATATTAATAAGAGCCTTATATTTAAGGGTAATTTTCCCTTATAATTAGGTTAATAAGACGGCGCGTTAGTAGGGTTTAACCTCCCTAGGTAATAGAATATCTTAAAGTTATAAGTAGCGAGCTTAAGCGCCTATCTAGCTTACTTAAAGTTTAATTCCTTTTACTTTATAAAGTCTTTTAGGTTATTATAGTTAGTTTATACCTTAATTATAAAAGTACTTCCTTCTAAGTAGTATTACTACTATTTTGTTATTATTATAATATTAAGTAGCTCCTAATTATAGGTTTTATAATTTTATTCTAGGTTAATTATCTTTTAAGACTAGAATATAACGGGTTACTAGTTACTATCCTTATCCTATTAGGATAGGATAGTACTTATAATAAAATTTAAGGTATCTATTTCTATCCTTAAGGCCTTTATAAGGTTATAATAGCGTAGAAACGGCGCTAATATAAAGGTATCTTATAATAATTAAAATACTCTATTAATAGTAATAGTCTAATTTAAAGGACCTATTTTCTTACTATCCTTACTACCCTTAAATAGGCTAGTAAGTAGCTTAGTTATATAAGAGTAGTTATAAATAAACTAATAATAAAAGTTTATAAAGCCTAAAAAGACTTATATATCCTAATAAGTCTTAGGCTTAGGCTAGTCCCTAATTATTATTATATACTCTAGATCTATCTTAATACTATTAATTAAGATAATAAACCCTAAAAATTTAACCCTTTTAATATTAAATTAGTACTTCTTTAAGTTAGTATAAAGGGAAAACTAATATAACTATTCTAGTACTTACTAAATATATTACTAGTAATCCGCTAGGTTAGAGCTATAAATAAAGATAATATCTAGGTATACTATATAAGTTATATTAATTAAACTAACTAAGGCCCTATTAATATAAGCTTAAAACTTAGCCGGTATATTAGCGAGCTTAAAAGGTATAACTAAATATTTAAAGTAGTTATAATAAGTTTAAAAGGTAGTTTTTTATTTATTACCTTCCTTAATATAGATTTAATAATAGGTATCCTTTAAGTTTAACTTTATAAAAACCTTAGAATTATATAAGCGGTTTAATATCTTAATAATAAGAGGTAATAGATATCTATTCTTTAGAGTTATGATATTTAACCCCTTATAATCTATATATAAACGTAGCCTACTATCCTTCTTTAATATAAAGAGAATAGGTACTCTAACTAATAAGATAGAGCGGCGAATAATCCCCTTTTAAAGTAAATCCTTAAGGTAGTACCGTAGCTCCGCTAGCTTAATTTAAGATAAATTATAAAGTAGCTTATAAGGTAGTTCTTTACCTTCTATAAGATTTATAGTATAATTACCCTCTTTAAAAATAGGTAAGGTACCTACTTTCTTACAAGAAAAGATATTAGTAAAGGCCTTTAATTCCCTAGGGAGTTAAGGGACTTCTTATTCGCTAGATATTATACTAGTATATATAATAGTAAATATATTTAGCTCTTTCCTAATATTTTAAGTAAATACTAGGGGCTTATTAACTTATAATATACTAGAATTAACTTTAAAGCGCTAGTAATCTACCTTTAAATCTAATAGTATATACTATTATTTTAATCCTAGTATACCTAAAATAATATTAGGGCCCTTTTAGTCTATTATATAAAAAAGAGTAGTATACTCCTTTTTATAGCCCTAGCTATTTATTAACTAGTAATATAACTAGTAGGCTTTATAGATATATATACTACTTCTACTAAGCGCTTATACTTATAATAAGATAGCTTTATAAAGCTTTAGATCTTATTAGATTATAAACTTTTATAAAATTAAGTTTAAGTATAACCTAGAGTTTAAAAGTATTATAACTTAATATTAGTTACCTTATAACTCCGCCTAACCCTTTATAAAGATTAATAATATTACCTCTATTAATTAGTCTTCTTACCCCTCTTCTAAGGTAGTTAAGGGGCTAGTTCTTTTTTTATTAATATTATACTAATATTAAAATAAGCCTAAGGCTTATTAAGATTAATATAATTTAGTTTAATATAACCTTCTTTATTATAATAAAAATAGACTATAAAATCTATTCTAGTATTAGGCCTAGCCTTCCTTTTTAAGGTATTATCCTTAAAGCGCGACTACTTACTACTACTACTATTAGAACCCTTAGGCTTTATAACCTAGTCTTTTAAGGACTTATTACCGCCTTTTAATTTTAGCTAAGACCTACCCTAAGATTTTCCTAAGAACCTAAGCCGCTTATATAGCGCTTATATTCTAAAGTATTCTTTAGTATAATAGCCTAAGTAAATATCTCCTTATATTACTTAGTAATATTACTAGTACTAAGAATTTTATTCTTTAGCTTATTATAAAGCTTTATAAGGAAAATATAAGCCTTATACTCCTTATTAAAAGGTAGTAAATAAGACTCTAACTCCTTTAAATAGGCCTTAAAATTTAAGACCTTTTAATTATTATATTAGCGTGCCTACTCCTACTTTTTATAAGTAAGGAGATAGTAGTTTACTAGATCTATAATTAAGTTAAGTAGAAACCTCTTAAAGAATTTAAATATAATATTAGTAAGATCATAACTCCTAAAATAGGTATACTATTAAGCTTTAAGGTCCCCTTCTAAGAAGTTTATATAATAGGTTATATAAGACTTATTTATAATAAAATACTCTAGACTTATAATAAATTTAACGTCGACTTTATAGAACTAATATAAGTACTTCCCTTTAAAGGATCCTTTATAAGGTCTTATCCTTTTAAGGTAAAGTATATATATATAAGTATATTAAGACGGCGCTAAGATAGTAGTATTCTAAACTCTTAGGTTAATATTAACCTAAGGATTATAAAGTACTTTATTATAGGCTAGTAATATAGCTAATTTATTTTATTATTTAAGATAATAATTTTTATTCTAGGCCTCCTCTAGTAGCTATTCTAGCTTATCTAGAGTAGAAGGAGTAAAGAGTCCTCCTTCTACTAAGGCGTTATAATAGCGTTCTAGTAATAATTTATATAATAGTAGTTCTACTTAGTTATTACTTTTAGCCTATTAATTATTATAGGGTAAACCTAATATAATAATAACTCTAGGCCTTTTCCTTTAGAAAGGGAGAGAGATTAGAATTATAAAGCCTATACCCGCTAGCTTTATAATAGCGTATTAGGTAATAAAAGACGTAGAGTTATATTATAAGGTTTAATAATAGGTATAAGTCTATTAATAGATTAGGTAGTAGGCCTATTATAATAGTAGAATTAATCTCTAAGGAACTTAGAAGAATAATAGGGGATAGCTAGGAAGATATATATCTACTAAGTATAAGCTTAATCTAGGCCTCCTATTACTAGGACGTTACCCCGTATTTCTAAGGAAGGTTACTTAAAGTAGGTTATAAGGTGGCGCGTAAGGCGTGTATACACCTAAGCCTAATATTAAGACTACCTTCCTTTATAGAAATATTAAGGAAGATATTTATATTAAATAGCTTAAAGGCTTTATAACTAAGGGTAAGGAATACCTTATTTATATCCTAAAGAAAGTACTTTATAGCCTAAAATAATTACCTTAAGTCTAGTTTTCTATACTATCTATATTCCTAAAGACTTAGGGCTTTATACTACTTACTACTAATAAAAGCGTCTTAATTAACTATAAAGACTAAGTTATTATCGCGGCCTATATTAATACTTTACTAATTACTAGACCTAGCTAAACTATAATTAATTAGGTTAAGGCTATACTTAGTAAAACTTTTAAATAATTAACCTTAGCCTATATTCCTTCTATTTAGATATATTAGTTAAGCGGGATTAAGTAAATTAGGTACTATAGCTAGGCTAAGAAGCCTATATTAAAAAGGTATTAAGGGACTTTAGTATATAGGAGTTATACCCCGTAGTAACCCTAATAGATATAAATAAGTTATAGGTATCTAAGGAAGATTATATAGCCCCTAATACTTTTTAAAAGGAATACTAGTTAGCTATTAGCTCCCTAATATATACTATACTAGGGACTAGGCTAGATATTACCTATATAGTCTTAATAATTAGTAGATATAGATTAAACTCGAATTAGTTATATTAGATAGTTATTAAGAGGATTCTCTACTACCTTTAAAGTATAACTAACTTATAACTTACCTTCTATAGGAGTATCTTTCCGCTTATTAGCTATAGTAACACTAATTAGGCTAGTAACTAAGATACTTAATAATTAATTATAAGCTATATTTTTAATATTAGTAGCGGAGTAATAAGCTAGTTATTAAAGTAATAGCCTACTATTACCCTATCTAGTTATAAGGTAGAATATATAGGCTAGATATAGGCTACTAAGGAGGCTATCTAGCTCTAATAGCTACTTATTAAGCTAGACCTCTCTAAGGATACTTATTAGCCTACCGCCGTAATACTTTACTATAATAATTAAGGAGCTATTACCCTAGCTAAGAACCCTTAGTTTTATATATATATAAAGTATATTAATATCTAATATTACTATATATAGGAACGGGTTACCGCTAGTAATATTAAGCTAGAATATATTAAAATTAATAAGTAAGTAGCTAACGGCCTTATTAAAGCCCTCCTTAAAGATAAATTTATCCCCTTCTATAAGGTCTTAGGCCTAGAAGTACTATAATAGTAGGATTCTTTAATATAGTAAGGCTCTACGGGTACTCTTAGCGGCTTTATAAGCGCTCCCGTAGCTAATTAAGGGATAGCTAGCTCCTAACTACCTACCCTTCTAGCCCTATAACTCTATACTATAATATTAGAATATAAAATAGACTTTATAAGCCTATTTAGCTCTATTATCCTTTTATATTCTAAGCTTAAATAGTAAGTTATACTACTAGTAATATTATCTAGATACTAGATTACTCTTAGTTATAGACTAATATTATAGTAGATAAGTTAACTACTTTCTTATAAAACTATTAGGCCTAGATTATAGTATATATCTATTATAACCCTATCTCTTATCCTACTATTAATATAAAATAGAACTAGCGTAATATACTCCTAGACGCTAGTAAATATAATACTTATAATAGCTTCTAGCGTAATATACCCCTAGGTTATAATAGCCTCGCTATCTTTACTACCTAGATATATACCTAGGTAGGACGAGAATAGAAAGCGGATAACTAGTACTACTAGAGAGTTATAATCCTTTACCTAGGTATTAATATTATTATTTTTAACTGTAATATAACTAAGGATATAGATATTAAAATTAGGCCTTATAACGCCCTCCTACCTACCTAGTATAAGCTTATCTAGTATATTAAAGGTAAGAAACGTGCTATTAAGTTACTATAATATAGAAATCTTAATAGCGTACCCTTATAGAATAAGTATATCTTAGAAATAATTATATAGATAGAATTAGTTACCTTATAATTATACCTACCTTATTAGGGTCTATCTAATCTACGTCTAGAAGGTTTTCACTAAATTACTACCCTTTAAATAGAACTTCTATTACTATCTACTTACCTTCACGCCTATTACCTAGCATTTAGTTAAGAAGGGGGATATTTTAAATGGTAGGAATAGAATATTAATAAGTTAGTTATACTACTATACTAATAAGGTGTTTTATTTAAGTAGGAGCATTAAAATATATTAAAATAGGATATAATTAGTTAGACTAGCCGCGTACTAGACGCGCGCTAGTACCCGTCTTAGCATCCTATATATCCTATCTCTCTCCACCTATATAGCTAGTAATGTAATAACCATTACCATTCTACCTATTTCAAAACTTCTAGCATACCCCTCTAAAAATCAGCCGTAGCTGGTGGATTTAAAATCGTTCAACGTGTCAAAGAAGTTTTTGCAAGATCCTGACAATGTCTGGCGCGGAGGCTTTCGTTGCTATAGGAATCGCAAGCAATATTGTACAGCTACTTGAATTTACCACCTCACTAGTACGCCGAATCCAAGAATATTCGTCTGGAGCAGGCACGCCCAAGAAAATTGCGACGCAGGCAGACCGTTTATCCGACTTGCTAAGTATTCTCAAAACCATCGAGAAATTTTCTGGCCGGAGTCCGTTAGATGAGAAAGTCTTGCTACGATGTCAAGCTCAAGCACAGGAATTGTCCGAACTACTGGAGGCACTCAAGGGCGATGGGGGGAACCGATTCAAGAATGCGAAAAAGGCCTTCAAATCTCTCAGCAAGTCAGATCAGATCGAGGGATTTCAAGCTGTTCTTGATAGCTTGGTGAACACACTAAGCCTCCAGCTTCAAGCTGACACCAGGTAAGTAAAAACCACCATGTGCCAAGCTAGCGTTGGTAACTACCAACTGCGATTGGCGCTTCCACTAAGACTCACAAGGGCTACGACGAAGAATGTCGAGAACAATGCAGTCGCTCTATTAGCAGGACAACTCGAGCAAACATCGCTGTTGTACGAGATAAAGCAGGGTGCCGCGGTGAAGGTCGACCCGAACCCTGCTGAGAATTATTCTCAGAAACATCTTTGGCTTGTACCAATCGGACGGAATTTGGCTTTTGTTGGACGCTATACTGTGATGAAGACGCTGGAGGACCAGCTGATGCCTATTCCTGATTCCATACGAACTGCCGCCTTATACTGACTAGGTGGTGTCGGGTGAGTGGCGGGCTGTTATCCGCTCCCTTTTCTCTTCCGCTATCGCTCAAAGCCAATTTGAAGCGTCATTTATATCTCAGGTCTATATGGATATCTGCTAATAATTGGAATTTTACAGTAAGTCTCAGATAGCCCTCGAATACGCATACAGAATGAGGGCACGCATCGTAGGATTATCTGTTATTTGGGTATATGCAAGTAACTCCGCTCGATTCGTTGAGTCTTATAAACGAATTGCTACTGAGTGCAACATACCTGGTAAGGACGACCCGGATCTAGACGTGCTGCAGTTAGTGCGGGATTGGTTGGAGATAAGCTACGAACGCAAGTTCTTAATGATAATTGATAACGTTGACGATCGAAGCATATTCTTTGATAAGGCTACGTCGACTAGCAAAGCTCTACGAGAGTATACACCACAATGTGACAGAGGGACAATTATTTACACTACACGAAGCAGAGATATCGGCATAAACCTATCCCTGGACCGAGAACCAATCTTCGTTCCCTCGATGGAAGTAGAGGAAGCCCGCAGTCTTCTAGGAGAACGGATACGATCCCAAAGTACGAACGAAGAGCAACTCGACCTACTCGAAGAGCTGGTCTTCCTACCGCTTGCAATCTGTCAAGCTACTGCGTTTATGTTGAAGAGAAATAGAAGAATATTTGACTACCTGAAGATGTACAAAAAAGGTGAAGAGACGCGAATCAAATTACTAGGTCAAAGATTTAATTACCATGGTCGAGAAGCAAGACCGCTCGAGTCAGTTATCACGACATGGTGGATCTCTTTCAACAGTATCAAGATGGAAAATAGTAGGGCTGCGGATCTATTATCCATCATGAGCTACATGGATTATCAAGCCATTCCGTTCTCCTTGTTGATAGGTGATGTGGAAGATAGATTTGACTTCGAAGAAGCTATGGGGCTCCTCGAGGCCTTCTCCCTGGTTACCCTTGATATGGATACATATTACTGTCAAGTCCATCAGCTCGCTACTGTAGCCACCCAAGCTTGGCTAGCACAACTTGAGGAGGAATCCCACAAGTCTGCTTTGGAAGCATTGTATATCATATATGAAAGGTTCCCAGATGGACGAGGATTTTTCCAGGACTGGTCTACATGCAGCACCTACCTACCGCATGCTGAAAGCGTCTTACGCCATACTTTAAATCAGACCACAAAAAATGTCTCGTATCAGAAGGCTTCACTGTCTTTGAAGGTGTCTAATTACCTCGAAATGCAAGGCCAATTTGAGGACTCAGAGCGACTTAGCGAATACTCCATGCGGATCTTTGAAGAACTCCATGGGCGAGACCATGAGGAGACCCTAGATGCTATTTTTTGCTACGCTTGTACGCTGACCAGACAAGGAAGATATCGCGAATCGTTAGCGGTGCATAGAGAGGTACTGGCAGGACGGGAGAAAGTGATCGGGCACGACCATGGAGACACTCTCGCAAGTCTAGGCGCGGTTGGCATTAATCTTCGTGAACTAGGATGTTATAGGGAGGCCGCGGAAATACACAGAAAAGAGCTTGCCGGGAAGGAAAAGTTGCTTAGGAATGATGAGGGTAGTGACTCAACCATAGAGCGTAATTATCTTAACGCTCTCGGTAATGTGGCTCGGGTCACTGCTTCGCAAGGGCGATATGCAGAAGCCGAGAAACTCCACCACGAAGTTTTGGAGAGGTCTAAAGCGCTGCTAGGGTCTGAGCATCCTGACATATTCATCGACCGAGGTTTATTAATTGATACAATTTGGAATCAGGGAAGGCTAGCCGAGGCTGAAGGGATGGTCATCGCCCTTCCACGTGACCGCACAGACATACTGGGGGAGAAGCACTATGACACTCTCAAAACCATAGGTACATTAGCAGCTATAAAGGCTCGGCAGGGCAAGCTCGAGGAATCAGAAAGCTTGACCAGGAAAGCTCTGGGGCTCAGTATCGAAACATTGGGAGAAAATCATCCGTCCACAATTAATGACATGCACGACTTAGCCTGCATCGCTTTCGAAAGGGCTAGCTACGCAGCAGCTGAATCTACGTTTCGGAAGTGTTTAATACCCCAGATTAATACTCTAGGCCCCACACATCCTCACACGTTGCTCACCAGGCGCAACATAGGTAATGCAATCCGGAAACAGGGAAGATGGGAAGAGGCCGAAAAGATGGACTATCAGAGCATCGAGTTATGTGAGTCTTTAGCAGAGACTAGAGAGATGGAGATGGAGATAGCTCCATTTTTAAGAAACATCGGCGATGCGCTTGAAATAGGAGATAGATACCTGGAAGCAGAGCCTGTTCGACGCCAAGAACTAGATCTTCGAATCGCTGCTAGGGAAGAGAAAAGTCCCCAAATATTCAACTGTCTTGACTTTCTTGGTAATGCTCTTAGCGAACAGGACAAATTTGAAGAAGCAATACCTTATTACGAACGCGCAGTGGAGTACAATTCGAGCAACTTGGGTCGAGAAGACCAGATGATAAAGGGAACGATTTGGCACCTTGCAGTGGCATATAGGGATACAGACCGCTTCGAGCTTGCCGAGAAAACTTACAGAAAACTCCGCAATCTTCAAGAAGAGATATCTGAGCCTCTTGATTCAATACTATTCGACCTGAGTTGGGTTTTGTCAAAGCAGGAAAAGTACGCCGAATCCGAAGAAAATTACCGCGAGGTACTCATGTTATCGAGGGAGCTTCCACCAGAGAAAAGAACGCTACTCCATCGGGCTATCGTCATGAACAACCTAGCTTCAGTAATGAAGCACCAGGATGTTCTCTCCGAAGAAGCAGAGAATCTGCTTCGGGAAGCGTACGATATTAGATTTGAAAATCTGGGAGCGGAAGACCCTCTTACCATTAAATCACTCATGTTCCTTGCGGAAGATATGCAATACCGAGGGAGGGACGCTTCCGTTGCTTTCGAGAAACTGAGAGCATTGGGGGTTCCCGCTGTGGATGATGAGGAACAAGAAGATGGGCATTGTGCTGACTCCGAGCACGACAACTATAGCACAGAGGATGAGGAAGAGAGTAGTCCCGCCAAGAGTGAGGACGAGGCACAGGGCCAAAGCCAGGAGCACCGTACTTGATGGACGTATGTGTGGATACCATCGAATTCTTCTTGAGCCTATTTTCCACCTAGACCGAACGAGTGATTACATCAAGTAATCGATTCAACCTTCTACAATCTACCAGCAGCATCGGGCCACTAAGCCCACATCTTCACAAAGCCGGCGACAATTATAATACATACCACAACGACATATGGGTAATGACCACCCCGTTAACCTCAATGTCAGCAATCTCAATCCCTCTCGGCCCATGAACCCTCGTGAGATGAGTAAGGCATCGACAATCTGCAGAATGCCTGGAAACTTGACCTGCGAACATCATCGGATCTTTGCTTGCCGACGTGCAGCGCGTGGTTACGCGGCTGGCTGGCTGTTTCGCCTCCTCGACCATATCCCAGTACTAGATAAGCACACATCCGACATCATTGACCGGAACCATCCACTAGACGAGTATCCAATCCATCAATCCTCAGCTTAGACAAATACCTTGAAGTAGGCGGTCTCGACATCTCAAAGGCAGGCACCGCTATTATTCTTTGCAAAACGACATACCCAAGTTGGCAGAAGAAAGTATATAGCGCAACGAGGTTGACAAAAAGCCACAAGGAAAGGTGCGAGAAATACTCGCCGTCGACTCATTCACACCATCTCTTTGCCTATTCAAAGAATGATTAGGAAGGTAAGAAAACCCATTCCCGAAAACCCTCACGCCTTCTAGACAACTCTTCCCTAAATCACATCCTCCCCTCACCTACCTCACCCAACCCAACTACCCCACGATTTCATTATCCCAAATCCCAATTGCTCAGCCAGTCCACGGCCACGCTTTCCCCAAATACATCACCAAAGACATTCGCCCTCCAGCTCCAGCCACCCGATGACAGACTTCCCCAACGACGGTGGCGATATAGCCATCATTCATAAGATAAAACAACAGACCAAACGCATCAAGCTCCACCCACCCAACACCATCAACTCTCCCGACGCCTACGGTATCCCATGTCCTGGCATGGCATCCGTTTCAGAGGTTGTTACCGAGGTACAGCCGAGACGGATGCCAAAAGTTGCCAGGACATGGGATAGCTCTAAGTTTCAAGCTCAACCTATCCAACGATACTATCAGAGTCCAGACCTCGACATTCTCCATCTGCATAAAGTAGACGAACATATCTGACACATCGAGCGGTTCAGAAAACCGCCACAACAACCCATGATCGCTGTCAGAATCACTGTCAGTGCTTCTAAATTTTGCCGAAGTAACCACAAGATCTATATTGCAGCAATTTTCGGTCAGGCTCGTGACTTCAACGTTTTGCGGTGAAAGTATTAGAAGGCCAAGCTATATCAGATGCGGAATTTAACTTGAGCACAGCAGTGTCAGAACGCGCCATTAGACAGGTTTTGCAGTGAGATTATTTAACGTTTATTTAATAATTTGCACGGGTCTAGCCGTACGCTAAGCCTAATCTAAATTTACCTAAATATAAACTATCGCCACTTAGCCCTACCTATCTAGGATTTACCCGTAAAACCCCTTTTAGTAATTAGCTATTTATCTATATTATTAATAACGACGTATTATAAATATTAATTCTAATAAAGAACTTATATACGTAGCTACTCTAGCCCTTCTTATTCTTAGTTTATATTATATTAGCTAAGTCCTACGCTACGCCTATATCCTACTAATTAAGTATTAAAGTAAGGAGTAGAGTCTTAATAATTTCCTACCTAAGTAAATAAGGTAGATATTTAGATTTATTAAAGATAAGATAATTTAATTACTTACCTATTTTAACCTTAAAAGTATTAACTAGTAATATAGTTATTAGCCTAGCTTAAAGCTTACTCTATATTTTATTCTAGTAAAATTCTTATACTTATATCCTTTATATAAGTTATTAATAATATTTAATTAGTCTCCCTCCTTTATTTTTATTATAATTAATAATATCCTTAAGTACTTATATAATTATTATAATCCTATCTTATATTAGTATCCTATTCTTAAATATAATAGGATCTAGAGGTATATAAGGGTAATTAAATATATAGGTAAAATATATAGGAGGTCTATAATTTAGGGGTTTATTAATAGAATATTTTAGCGCTTCTATTAATTAAAGGAAGACTAGAGGTTATTCTACTCTATATATAAAAAGGTATATAGTATAATATAATTAGGGGTAATATACCTAGATAATCTAATTAGTCTACTATACGGCCTATTTAAGGGAAAGGTAAATAACCTAATAATATTATAAACTTCTAGTATATAAGACTCGCTATATTAAGTATTCTAGGGGTAGTAAGTTCTAGATCTATTTAATAATAAAGCTTATAGGTATATAGAATTTATTATATTATTATATATAAGCTACTTGAATATATAAAAGAGAAAGTTTAATAGAAGAATAGCTAGTATATAGATTACTATTAAGTATGATTTTAGGATAATATAGATACTTTAAGTAATAAATACCTTTAAGTATAGAATAAAATTAGGGCTAATACCTGTTAGTAATATCTATTAGATAGTAGTACTATTAATAAACTATTTTACCTATTTATAAGGCTAAAATATAGTATCTAGTAATTTAGAATAAGGCCTTTAATAATCTACTAATATTTATTAGTAATTAACTCTATCTAATAATTACTTAGGTATATTTCTTTATATTAAGCCTTATAATATAACTAAAGGGATTATAGGCCTATAATCTATATATAATTACCTAACTCTAATATTATAACGCTATTAGTTTATAGACTATATTACTAATTAAGAGCTCGTTATTAAATTTAAGTTATAGAGAAGCTTATAGAGATAAGTTATAAATTAGCCTAAATTTATAATATATATAAGAAATATAGGAAACCTGCCCTTATTAAGTAATATAACCTATCTATATAATTACTATAAAATAGTAAGTATCTTATAAGGCCTTATTTCTTTATTCTTACCTAAAGTTTCTACTTCTATATTCTATTTAGTTTTTCTACTTCTTATTCTAAAATATCCTAATTCTAAGTTACCTAAATATTAGGGGTTTATACTAATAGTTATTCTATTATTCTATATTATTTTACGTATTAGAGTTATAAAATATACTTAAGTCTTATATCTACTAGTCTTATAATATTCCTACTATATATTATTAACCCCGTCTTTATTAAGCTCTTCATTAACTTCTATATAAAAATCCTTTATAATATTTCTCCTTTACTCGCTATTATTATTATTACTTTTAGAGTCTCTATTATTACTTACTTAATTTATATCCTTAATATTATTAAGCCTATTAATATATAACTATACTATACTTATAACCTTTCTATTAGATATCTAGGGACGGCTTAGTATATTATTATTTATAGGGATAGTAAGACTAATCTTACTAGTAATATTTTCTAATATTTTTTATATTTATTCCGTCTCTTTACTTAGGTACTATTGATATAAGACTTAATTTATATAGAGTATTTAAATAAGATCCTCCTAGGCCCCTATTTACTTTTATAATAGAGTTATAAAGGCTTATAACTCCTTATAAAGTATATTTAATATATTATAAGTCTATTATATTCCTTTAATTAAATATTTAAGTTCTATATTAATATTAAGTTACTACTTATAAATAAGTTTTAACTTCTTAATTAAGGTTAGGTCCTAAGTATTAATTATTATTAATATATTAATATTAGTAAATAGAGGGGCCTAAGTACTACTTATTAATATAGGCCTATTAATACTTATAAGTATTATCACCGGAGTTATTATATTATAGGATTTAAAGAATTTTAAACTTTACTTTATAAAATTAACTAAAATAGTAGCTATATCCTAAGTTAGATAAGACCTTTATACTTATTTAGGTCTTTACCTATCCTTTTATAACCTTATCCCCCTATTCTTTTTCTTATTCTACTATTATAGTTATTATAGCTAATAGATAGTACTATTAGCGGAGTTAGCTTTATCTTTAAAATTACTCCTAATACTAATACTACTCTAGTAGCTAGTATTACTCTAGGGTTAGGGACTTAGGCTTTACTACTAGCGGGGGGAACCTTTTAATATAATACTTATACTAGAGGGTAATAGTAATATTATTATAAATAAGAGTAAGATATATAAGCCTTCTAAGGAGGAGTCTTATTTATTATTTTCTTTATAGGAAGGAATTTTATTAGAACTAGTATTCTCTATTTCCCTTATAACCTTTTTACCCTACTAAATAGAGAGTATATCTTATTTAGTATTATAATCCTATATTTTCTCCTTTTTATCTTTTATATCTTACTTCTTTTTATATTTTCTAGTCTAAACTTTATTAGCTATTAATTACTATTAATCTAGTACTTATATAAGGTTATTATTAATTATTATATACCTAGATCTCCTACT
>JAABUN010003191.1_pt1 | contig 26304 bp, 30 predicted proteins | sample 5559311 | NCBI WGS metagenome assembly JAABUN01 (sample SAMN10711877, study PRJNA513370) | rock metagenome | isolation source: Antarctica rocks | place: Antarctica: Victoria Land, Siegfried Peak sud
TTCCCCGACCTGCGCGGCGATCAAGATGGCCGTCGTTACGCGTGGTGGTGTCGAGGCCGTCAACGGCCAGGGATGGCGCACCGATGAATCGAAGCGGGTCATCTTCCACACCGATAGGGGCTCGACCTACACGGCGAACTCGTTCACAAAGCTGTGCCTCCAGCAGGACGTGCGGCAGTCGATGGGCCGGGTCGGGTCGTGTTTCGACAACGCCGCAGCGGAGGCGTTCTTCTCCTCACTGGAGTGGGAGGTCCTCTCACGCCAGGAGTTCAAGAACACCGACCAGGCCCAGCCCGTCGTGCTGGACTGGTGCTACGGGTTCTACAACCACGACCGCCGGCGCAGCTCGGCGGGCATGATGAGCCCGATCAGCTACGAGAACACCGCGGCCCCCCACCGGGAAGCCGCATAGAGAGGCCCTCCACGATTGGGGGGAACTACACTCCGCCCCATCCTCGAACGCCTCACCGCAAGCAAAAACCCCGAAGACCAGCTGCTGGTCGGCCCGAAAGGCGGAGTGCTCACCACCGCAACAGTTCGGGACGCTACAAACTGGGACAAGATTGTCGCCGGGATCGGCCTGCCCGACCTGACCCGCCACGGCCTGCGTCAAACCGGAGCGACCTGGATGGCGACGCCGGCGTCCCCCTGCAGGTCCTCCAGGACATCCTCGGACACAACTCCATGGAAACCACCCACGGCTACCTCCACCCCGACGAGCGACACCTCGCCTCCGCCGCCGAACAGGCCAACGCGTTTCTGTCCCCGTCCGGACAGCGCCGCCGGGCGCACCAGAGCACCCCGACCGCGCGGGGCATGTGATGCCGGTACCGGAGCGTCGCAACGCGCCTGGAAACGTTCTGGTCCCCTGCTGCTCCCTTGCCACAGGCAGGACTCTTACGGCCAATCGTTGTCCACAGCCATCCTCGCCACAAGCTGCTCTGAGGACCAGAGGGGACCACAGAAGAACGGCCCCGAACAGCACGAAGCCCAGGTGAGAAACGTGCTCTCACCTGGGCTTTTACGTCGGGCTGACAGGATTTGAACCTGCGACCCCCTGACCCCCAGTCGTCGGCATAGGTTCCGTGGGTGTCCATGCAAGTCTGTGACCTGCGACGATGGACGATGACGGATGGTCCCGGATACCGGCGGACAGCGTGGAATGGTGGTCAATAATGGTAGTCAAGGCTCGGGGAGGTCGCCGAGGCCGATCAGCATCAGCCTCGACCTCGACCTCGTGAACAGAAGCGCGTGTGTGAAGACGCCTGTCCGCACGGGGCGCTTCATGTGGATGGAGCTCTGCTCGTGAAAGGGATGTATGCCGAGGACGGTCCTGACGGGTAGGGGGGAGGGGTATCCCCGCACCCCCCGGCGGCGAGGGTGTCGCCTGCCAGCTCAGCCTCCTGCGCGAAAAAACGACGGTAGATAGATCAGGCCCTATGCCGAGAGAGGGCTACGAAGGCCGGGGGTGAGGGGTCCTCCCCTGGTGGGAAGGGTGTCGCCCGCCTCGGCGTGATGACCTCACAGCGAGGCGGGCGACGGATGGAGCAGGTCGTGTCTTCGCCCGGAACCGGGGCTCTCCGACCTTCGTTCCCAACTCGCTCGGGACACTACGAACCGAGCGAGTTGGGCGACGTTGACTCCTCGGGTCAGACGGTCGTGGGCTGGACCGTGGTCAGCTTGACCACGCGATCCGGCCTGACCAGGTTCTGACCGAACCTCCACGTGCACCGCAACGCGATGCTGTCGCTGGAGAAGTACGTGTGCTCGCTCACGGCGACCTTCACGTCTCCGACCGCGGAGACGACACTGGTGCGGTCCAGCACCAGCAGCTGATCAGTGGGCACCGCAGGACTGGTGAGCACCGGCACGCCGAGCAGCCGTCGCTCCACGTCAGCGGTTCCGGCACCCAACAAGGTCGTCGCCGCACCGGACGCGGTCTTCATCCGACGCAGGTAGCTCCACGCGGTCGGGCTGGCGATGATGTGGGTCGCGGTCCCGTTGGCGCCCTCGATCGCGGCCAGGGCGTCGGCCAGCTTGTCCAGGTCGGCCCCGATGACACCACCGTTGACCACACCGGCGATGTTGAGCAGCCCGGCGGGCGGGGTGCTCGACCCAGCCGCAGGAGCAGCCTGGGCGAGGTAGGCGACGTTCGCCCTCGTGGTGACGGCCCGACGGACGGACTCGCTGAGCAGGTCGCCGGCCCCGTCCTGGGACCATTGCTCCCGGCTGAGCCGGATGAGCTGGGAGACCTTCCCGGTGAAGACCAGCACCTCGCTCAGCGAGGGATCGCTCTCAGGGATCTCGGCACCCTCGGCGATGAACTGTGCCGTGGCATCGCTCACGTACGGAACTCGCACGCTCGGTGCGTCGCCCTCGACGGCCCCGGCGACGATGCTGGTCTGCAGGATGAGGGCGTCGGGGATGACGTCACGCGGAACGAAGCTGTGCAGGTCGGGGGACCATGCGCGAGCGCTGGTCCTGGTTGTTTCAACGGCCATGATGTGGGCCTTCCTGTGCGGGGAATGGGGGAGTTGTCACCCGGTCAGCCACCGGCCGATCCGTTCGCCCCGCTGGGGCCTCATGACGCCGGAGCGGGCACGGCCCGGCGATCCTGCGTCACACTCAGGATACCAGTCCGTGCCCGCTCACGGGGTCAGCGGCGGGGCGAGAAGGCGGCGCTGAACGGATTCTCCGTCGGGCCGACCGCCTGCGACCGGCCCTGGTTCCTGTCCACCCTCGGAGGACGGGCGAGGCCGAGCGTTTCGGCGGCGTTCGTGCAGGCCTTGCGGACCAGGTCGGGGTCAACCGCCCCGTCGTCGTCCAGCAGCTCAGCGACGGTCGTGCCGGCGGCCCACAGGGCCTCGACCTTGACGCGCTCACCACCGGCCAGGTGCTCGACCAACGCGCGCCGGGAGGCGTCGAGCTGGGTGCTGATCGTGTCCCGCTCGCCCTCGGTCTCTCGCAGCCGGCGACGATACTTCGCGGCCTCCCGGTCGCTCGGCTCGTCGTCAGGCTCGACCTCGTCGGGCTCGGTGGGCTGAGCGTCGGTGGGCTCCGGGATCTTGTCGGTGGGCATGGTGCTCATCGTTCGTCTCCTTCGTGCTGAGCGCGGGCCTCGGCGGCGAGGCCGTCGAGGTAGGCGTCGCTGTCGGGCACGTTCATCGTGATGATCGTGGTGATCAGCCGCAGGATGCCCAGCAGCGCACCGCGGGCGTTGGCGTCGGCGATCGCACGCATCGCCATCTCGTCGCCGGAGATGCACGCGCGGACCATCGCGATCGCATCGAGGCGATCATCGAGGCTAAGTCGGGTCGGGGTCGGATTGGTCATGGTTCTCCTCGGGGTGGGTTCGGTCGTTCGGGATCGGGGTCATGCGGTCGGCAGCAGCGCGTCGACCACCCCCTGCCGCCGGGCCGCTCGGGCTCGGCGGGTCGAGGTGGCCCTGCGGTGACGCCGTGACCGGGCCTTCGATCGGTGCGTCGGCCAGCCGGAGCCGGTGCGGGGTCGGGCACCGGCGGGCGGCACGGTCAGGTCGTCGGGCTCGATCATGCCGGCTCCTGACGCTGAGCGCGCCGACCTCGACGCTGGGCAGGGGTCGCTTGGCTGCGGTCGACGCCACCCCAGACACCGAAGTCCTCGTCTCGACCCGCGACCTCGCAGGGCGAGACGAGCGGGCAGTCTGAGCACAGCTCAGCGGCACGCGCACGGATCTCGGCATGGTCGCTGACCCACCAGTCTGGCCCGCCTGCACATGGTGGTCGGTGACCGGCGGCCAGCACTCGGCCGAGCGCGACGGCGAGGATCTCGTGGGCGCTCATCGGCGTGGCACTCCCGCCCGCCCGCGGCGTCGGTAGGTCGGGCACCAGGAGTCGTGGTGCACGCGGAGGACGAAGATTGGCGCCTCGGACTTGTCGACGGTCTGGTCGGCGTCGCAGTGGTCGCAGCCACCGGGGATGCGACTGTCGCCGGCGATGGAGCTGAGGAAGTCGGTGGCGCTGCTCATCGGCACGTCTCCTTGATGGCTGGCTGGGATAGGCGGGGAGTGCCTGACAGAACTGACACAACTGACAGAAAGCAGGGTTTCTGTCAGTTGTGTCATTTCTGTCAGTCCCTCTGCTCACGGGCTGCTGGGTGGATGGTGAACCTGGGTGACGGCGAGCGACCGGGGCCGTCGTGCGTCTCCTCGATCGGGATGAGGTAGCCGGCGTCGACGAGGCGGTACAGGGGCACCTCGATCTCTTCTCGCGCCTTGAACCGCTGCGCCAGCCGCTGCGCGTCGCGCACCGAGATCTCGTCCTCGGGGTGCACCGAGATCCGCTGCAGGAGGTAGACCGCGTCGGCGGTCGCCTCGTCGACCTGCATCTCGGTGAACGCGTGGATGGCTTGCTCGCGGAAGTAGCCGCCGATGGTGCCGGCGCGGACCAGGGTCGCGGTGTTGATCTGGCGACGGATGGCGACATCAGCACCGTGGTCGGCCAGGTGGAGCAGGCCCGCGATCCGCAGGACCGCGCCTGCGTACTTCGAGCCCCAGTCGGCCAGCGTGCCGAGCTCACCGTTCGGCGCGAGCTGAGGCTCGATGTGCTGGAGCATCCGGACCACGGTGGCCTGCGCGTCGACGTCCAGGGTGAGGATCGCCGGGTCGCCGGCCCAACCTGAAAGACCGTGAACCAGGCCGTTGACCGTGGTGGCGTACGCCTCCTCGATCTCGGGGGGCACGGGGTCGGCATCGGACCTGCGTCGTCCCACCTTCGAGACAGGTTGCGCGTACAAGAACCTGGCGAGGAGACCACGCCCACGGAACGACTTGTGCCGTCCGATCGAGGACAGCACCGCGGGCTGGATCATCAGCCCGACGGTCAGCGCGGGCCGCCTGACGTACTCGGGTTCCCGACCTCGACGGTCGACCCTGAGCGGGTCGCCGGCGTGCCCCTTGAGGAAGACGTCGAGGTTCGGCACGCTCGCGGAGTACCGGCCGGCGATGATGTCGAAGATCCCGCCCTCGGCCGACATGATCGCCAGCCGTCCGCCCTGCTCGGCGAGCAGGGATGCTGTCGCCTCGGGGGTCACGTCGTCGGCGATGATCCGTGGGATCGGTGGAACGGTGATGGCTTCGGCCATCATCGCCGCGGCGATGGCGTCTGCGGTCAGCGCGTCCCTGTTGCCGGGGTCTGCGTGACCTGCCGCGGTCCGGGCCTTCTCGGAGGCCTTGGCCGCGATCTGCAGCTGTGTCTCGGCTTCGAGGCGGGCAGCGGTGCCGGACTCCGCCATCTCCTTCTCGGCCTCCAGCAGCGGGTGCGTCATGGCCGCATGGACCGCGGACTTGCGTTCGCCGGGGTTGGCGACGGTGGCGGTCATCAACGCCAGGATCTCTCGCCACCCGTGCCGGGCCTCGACCTCACACCGTCCACCGGCTGCGGCGGCCAGGACCGACAGTGCGGTCGTGGCCGCCATTGCGGGGTCGCTCTGGGTGGCTTCGGCGACCGCAGTGACCATGGCCGCGATGGTGGGCGGGAACGCGTCGACGGGGAACGGGGTCCTGGGTGTGCGACCGACCAGCGGAATGGGGTCCGGCTCGGTCGCCGGGACGATGGCGGCGGCGTTCTGCAGCATCAGGCTGCTCCTGTCAGACGAAAGGCGCGTGCTGCCTCACCGAGGTCGCCGCGGTGGTTGAGGACGGCGTGGGCCCGGAACCGGGTGAGGCCGTGCGGGTCGCCGGCCACGGTGGGCTCGAAGACGGTGTTGTCGCTGTAGACGAACAGGCACCCGTGCCGGACGGTCGCCGAGCACGCGCTGGTGGCGGTGGGGTGCAGCCAGCGAGCACCGTCGCCGTCGCCGTCGGGGTCGAGGCAACGCCAACCGTGCGGGTCGAGGATCTGCGCCCAAGTGGTCGAGGTGGTGAAGACGTCGGCGGGCGACGGCGAGGATGATCCCCACCAGAGGTTGTGTCCTTTTTGTCCGTTGTGTCCGCCACTCGACGGGGGTGCTGCCGGGGGCCGGATCAGGTCGACCAACCAGCCGGGAGGGTCGGCGATCGGTGAGCGGTCCGACCATGCGTAGGGCTGGCCCGAGTCCGGGTGGACCGACGGTGGGGCGACGACGTAGCCCGCGTTGGTCTTCAGGTCGATGCCGCCGCCGAGCAGCTTCGAGGAGGTCTTCCCTGCGGGCCTGCGGAAGTAGCGGTGGCAGCCTCCGTCGCCCCGGCCGGACTCGGCCGTCAGCGTGGGGGGAAGCGGGCCGTAGCGGGCCAGCAGACGGGCCAGCGATTCGGCTCCACCGTTGCGGGGGTCGACGTCGACGACCATCACGGGGTCGGGCAACCGGACCCCGATGTTCGCTCCGGCGTAGCGGCCGGACCACCAGGTGGCGATCTGGTCGAGGTCCGTCGTCGCGTCGAGGACCCCGCGGCCTCCTGCGATGGCGGGGATCTTGCCTCGCAGGGGGAACACGCGCCAGCCGCGGACCGCGTACTCGATCGCGTGGACGCCGATGTCGTCGGCCTCGACGACGTCGCACGGCAACGCCGCGATCATCGCGATCTCGTGGGCGTAGAAGTCGTTCACAACGACCTCCTGCGGCACACGGGGCCGACGCCGAGCCGGACGGAGGCCGGTGCGTACAGGCGGCGGCTGCAGCGGCTGCAGCGGGGACCGAGCAGGTCGAGGACGGCAACGAGGTGCCGGCGGATCTGCAGCTCGATGGCTACGGGTAGGTGGATGGTGTCGCTATCATGGAAGCTGTTCATCGAGGGGTCCTCCTCGGGTCACGAAGGGTCGCGCCGGTCAGGGCGCGGCCCTTCTGTTTTGTTCAGGCGCCGGCGGGGGTGAGGTGGGCGACGTAGCGTTCAAGCTCCGCCTGAGCGATCAGGGTTCGGCGGCCGATCCGGACGACGGCGATCTCGCCGGTCGCGATCAGTTCATAGACGGTCGAGCGGCCGATTCCGAGGATGGCGGCCGCTTCGGGGATCGGGTGTAACAGTCGGGGCGACGGCATGACGTCTCCTTCGTCGTGGTCGTGGTGGGTAGGGGGGTGCCTGGCTTCCCATGGGTCCGCGGACTGAACGTGGTGCTCTCTGGTGCTCGTCGGCCAGCCGGGCGGGCTGCGCTGTGGAGTTCTCAACGTGTCCGCTCGTGTCCGGGCGGCTCTGCTGGTACAGTGACACTTGAATGACCCTGCGATCAAGTGTCAGAAGGGAGCGGTTCGTGACACGCATAATGGGACCGACGACGACGGTCCGGACCTCGGTAGGGACCGTGACGGCGCCGATGTTCGGCGAGGAGGTGGTCGGTGACCGGCTCCTCGCCTCCCCCATCGAGGTGGACCTCCCCGGAGCGGACGGCCAGCCTCGCCTGGAGATGCTCATCGAGGTGATCGACGGTGTTCCTCGGTGCACCGAGTTGTCGCTCAGGCGCACCGAGGGCGGACGGGAGATCCGCCCGCGTGACCTCCGGGCCATCGAGCTGGAGAACTTCGTCGAGACGTTCGTGGCCCTCGTCTCCTCGGAGATCGTGGAGGCGGCCGGGGGCTCGATCTCGGCGGTCGTGCGAGGCGACGAGGCAAGCGTCCGCGGAGGAATGAAGACGGTCCGCGCCGCCAGGAGGGGGAGCCGGAGGCCGATGACGGACGAGCGCAGGAAGCGGGTCGCTCACGTCTACAACGCGCAGGAGGCCGGCGGGATCGAAGCGGTCGAGCTGGCCTTCCAGGTGTCCCGGTCGACCGCGATCCGGTACATCAACGCCGCCCGCGACGCGGGCCTGATCCAGGGGAGGACGAAGTGAGCAGACGGGCGAACGGCGAGGGTTCCGAGCCGGTCAGGCGGAGGGACGGCCGCTGGGCGGTGTCAGTGCGCTACATCGACCCCGACGGGCTGAGCAGGCGCACTTCGGTCTACGGGAAGACGGCGAAGGAGGCCAGGGGGAAGGCCGAGGAGATCCGTCGCCGGCTCAGGCGCCGGCGGCCGCCGAAGGACTCCAAGATGACGCTCGCGGCGTTCACGACGGAGTGGATCTGCTCGACGCTCGCGGTCAGCGACCGGAAGTCGAGCACCAGGTCGATGTACGCGACGCTCGCCCGGAAGCACATCGTCGACTCGGATCTCGGGCGGAGCGCGCTGGACAGGCTGACCGCGCGGAAGGTTGAGGCGTGGATCTCGGAGCTGCGGAAGAAAGGGCTCGCGGAGTCGACGGTCAGATCGGCCTACACGGTTCTGCGAGCGGTGCTCGACACGGCGGTGCGTGACCGGGCGATCGCGGAGAATCCCGCGGCCGTCGTGAAGCGGCCGAAGGTCACCAGCAAGGAGGCCCCGGTCCTGACCGAGGACCAGGTCGAGCAGGTGCTCGGGGAGGCCGTGACGTCCAGGTACGCGCTGCTGTTCGAGATGCTCGTCTACACGGGTATGCGGCGCGGTGAGGCGCTGGCGCTGCGGTGGGTCGACGTCGACCGGAAGAACCGGAGGCTGCGTGTCCGGGGCACCCTGACGCGGGAGGGCGGCGTGCTCGTCGTGACCGACGTGAAGACGGCCAAGTCGAACAGGACCCTGCCCCTGACCGACGAGACGGCGGCGATCATCGACCTCCTGCGGGAGCGGCAGGAGGTCGAGCGCGAGCAGGCCGGGTCGATGTGGGTCGAGTCCGGGTTCATCTTCACCACGGAGTTCGGTGCACCGTCCGATCCCCGGAACGCGCTGAGGGCGTTCAAGGCAGCGGCCGACCGGGCCGGGATCTCCGGGGTCGGCCTGCACACGCTGCGACACACGGGCGCGTCGGTGGCGCTGGCGAACGGCGTGCCGTTGAAGGTCGTCTCCGAGCTGTGGGGCCACTCCTCGGTTGCGGTGACCGGCGACGTCTACGGGCACGTCGCACCGGAGCTTGCGGTGACCGCGATGGAGAAGATCAGCGGTGCCTTCCGGCGCAATGGTGGTCAAGAAAGGTAGTCAGCACTTCCTCAGCACACGACAAAGGCCCTGCCGGATCTCTCCGACAGGGCCTTTGACCTGCTACTCTTCTCGGTCGGGCTGACAGGATTTGAACCTGCGACCCCTTGACCCCCAGTCAAGTGCGCTACCAAGCTGCGCCACAGCCCGAGGCTTCCCTGCGGAAGCGAAGTGAACCCTAGTCCATCGGCGAACGCGGCTCCCAATCGGGCGAGCTGCGCCGCGCCCGGTCAGCGACGGCGCTTCTCCCGGACCCGGACCGAGATCTCGATGGGGGTGCCCGGGAAGCCGAACTCCTCCCGCAGCCGGCGCTCCAGGAAGCGCCGGTAACCCGCCTCGATGAAGCCGCTGGCGAAGAGTACGAACTTCGGCGGGCGGGTGTCGGCCTGGGTCGCGAACAAGATTCGCGGTTGCTTGCCGGAACGGACCGGGTGCGGCTGAGCGGCGACGACCTCGCCGAGGAAGGCGTTGAGGCGACCGGTCGGGATGCGGCGTCCCCACGAGTCCAACGACAGCTCCAGAGCCGGGACCAGCTTGGCCACGTGTCGACCGGTGGCGGCCGAGATGTTGACCCGAGGAGCCCAGGTGATCTGCACCAGGTCACGGTCGATCTCGCGCTCGAGGTAGTGCGACCGCTCTTCATCCAGGGTGTCCCACTTGTTGTAGGCCACCACGAGCGCCCGCCCTGAGTCCACAACCTGCTGCAGGACGCGCACGTCCTGCTCGGTGATGGGCTCAGAGACGTCGATCAGCACCACGGCCACCTCCGCCTTCTCCAGCGCCGTCTGGGTGCGCAGCGAGGAGTAGAAGTCGGCCCCGCGGGCTTGGTGGATGCGGCGCCGGATGCCGGCAGTGTCGACGAACCGCCACACCTTGCCGCCGAGCTCAATGATCTCGTCCACCGGGTCGCGGGTGGTGCCCGCCACGTCGTCCACGACGACCCGCTCGGTGCCGGCCAACCTGTTGAGCAGGCTGGACTTGCCCACGTTGGGCCGGCCCAGCAACGCCACCCGACGCGGTCCGCCCGGCGGATACTCAGCCGTCACGGCCGACTCGCTGGGTAACACAGCGAGCAGTGCGTCCAGCACGTCGCCGCTGCCTCGCCCGTGCAGCGCCGAGACGGGCCAGGGCTGGCCGAGCCCGAGTGACCACAGCATCGCCGCGTCGGCCTCGGTGCGCTGGTCGTCGACCTTGTTGGCGACCAGCACGACCGGCTTGCCTGATCTGCGTAGCAGCTGGACGACGGCCTCGTCGGTGTCGGTGGCGCCCACGGTCGCATCCACGATGAACAGCACCGCGTCGGCCAGCTCGACGGCCACCTCGGCCTGCTCTGCTACCCGCAGGTGAATCCCCGTGGCATCCACCTCCCAGCCGCCGGTATCGACCAGGGTGAAGTCGCGACCCGACCACTCCGCGTCGTAGGACACCCGATCCCGGGTCACCCCCGGGACGTCCTCGACCACGGCCTCGCGTCGCCCGAGGACACGGTTGACCAAGGTCGACTTGCCGACGTTGGGGCGGCCCACCACAGCGACCACGGGGCGCACGAGCTCGGCCCCCTGCGTGGCGAGCGTCGCCGCGTCACCCTCGACCAGGGCGAGGTCGGCATCGGTGAGCTCGAACTGGCCCAGCCCGGCCCGCAGGGCCGACTCGACCTGGGCGTCGTCACGCCGCAGCTGCTCAGGCTCCGTGGTCTGGTCGCTCATCTCTGCCCTCCTTGAGTGGCTACCTGCGGGACCGAGGTATGACTGCGCAGCCGCACCTGTCGTTTGATCCGGCTGAGCATCCCGATCATCCCCCGCATCCGCAACGGCGAGACAGCCTCGGCCAGACCGAACCGGTACGGCGCGTCGTCGGGCACGCCCAACAGCTCGGCGGCCGGTAGTCCGTCCAGGGACTCGCGCAGGATGCCGGCAAAGCCCTTGGTGGTCGGGGCCTCGGCCGGAGCGTCGAAGAACAGCGAGACGGTGCGCTCGGGATCATCGGCGACCTCGACGGCCAGGAAGACCGGCGACTGGCACTCATCGACCCGCTCCATCTGGTCCAGCCGTCCGACATACCGCTCGGGCAGACCAGGCAGCTCCTCGCTCAGCTCCAGCAGCAGCTGCAGCCGATCGCGCACCGACACGGCGTGGAAGTCCTCGGCGAGCTCGGCCATGGCCCGCGGCAGGGCGGTCGGTGTCTCGCTCATCAGCGCTCCACGGGCACGCGCACGGCGTTGCCCCACTCGGTCCAGGAGCCGTCGTAGTTGCGCACCGCCTCGAAGCCCAGCAGGTGGGTGAGCACAAACCAGGTGTGCGAGCTGCGCTCCCCGATACGGCAGTAGGCCACTACGTCGTCCTGCGGGGACAGGCCCTGCTCCTGGGTGTAGATGGCCTCGAGCTCGTCGCGGGAGCGGAAGGTCCCGTCGTCGTTGGCGGCCCGACCCCAGGGCACGGATCTGGCGCCGGGGATGTGCCCGCCGCGCATCGCGCCCTCCTGCGGGTAGTCGGGCATGTGCAGCAGCTCACCGGAGAACTCACCGGGCGAACGGACGTCGACCAGGGGCTTGCCCAGGTGCGCCAGCACATCGTCCTTGAAGGCCCGCGCCTTGGTGTCGTCGCGCTCGACCACCGGGTAGTCGACCGCTGTCACCTCGGGCACGTCTCGGGTCATCTCTCGACCCTGCTCGGTCCAGGCGGTCCGCCCCCCGTCCAGGAGCCGCACGTCGGGGTGGCCGAACAGGGTCAGCACCCACAGGGCGTAGGCCGCCCACCAGTTGTTCTTGTCGCCGTAGATGACGACCGTGGTGTCCCGCCCGACGCCTCGCTCCCCCATCACCTCGGCGAACCGCGCGCCGTCGACGTAGTCGCGGGTGACCGCGTCGTTGAGGTCGAGGTGCCAGTCCAGCTTGAGTGAACCGGGAATGTGACCCGTGTCGTAGAGCAGGACGTCCTCGTCGGACTCCAGGACCACGAGACCCTCGGCGCCGAGGTGCTCAGCGAGCCACTCAGTGCTGACCAGTCGCTCCGGGTGGGCGTAGGCGGCAAACCGGGTGCTCGTGTCCGTGGGCAGACTCATCGGGCTCCTTCGTCGGGGGTGTGCATGGGTATGGCGTCCGTTGGGGAGTGGGGTAGGTCGTCGGCTGCCGGATGAACGATCGCGAGGACCGCGGCTACCACTTCGTCGAACGTCATCCGGGAGGTGTCGATTCCGATGACCCCGTCGGCCGGCTCGAAGAAGGCCGAGACGGTCGCGTCGTCACGGTCCCGGCGCAGCACCTGGTCGCGCGTGTCGTCCTCGGACTGATGCACCTGCCCCTGCGCCAGCTCGCGGGCTCGACGGGCCAGCCGCGTCTGCTCGGACGCGCTCAGCAGGATGCGATGCTCGGCGTCGGGCGCAACGACGGTCGTGATGTCTCGGCCCTCGACCACGATGCCGGTGCCCTGCGCCCGCGCGGCGGCGATCAGGGACCGCTGTCGGCGGCGCATGTCAGACCGTACGTCGAGGTTCGTGGCCACGGCGGAGACCGCGGCACTGATCCGGGGTTGGCGGATCGCGTGGGAGACGTCAACGGTGCCGACCTGCACGACGGGTGCCGCGGGATCGGTGTCGACGTGCAGCGCAAGGTCGGCGCTGCGAGCGGCCACCGCAGCCTGGTCGCTCAGCTCGACGCCGTCCTCGAGCGCCGCCCAGGTCAACGCGCGGTACATCGCGCCGGTGTCCAGATAGCGCAGTCCCAACCGGGTCGCGACGGCCCGGGACACGCTGGACTTGCCGGAGCCGCTGGGTCCGTCGATGGCGATGGTCAGCGAAGGGCAGGGCATCAACCCAGCCTAACGGCGCGGGGGGCTGGGGCCCACCGCCGCTCGCGCTCGATCAGAGTCCGGCCGCCCGGTGCAGGGCGCCAACCTCCTCGCGGTTCAGCGCGCGGGTGCGCCCGGGCTTGAGCTCACCGAGCCGGATCGGCCCGATCTGGGTGCGGGCCAACGCCAGCACCGGCTGGTCTACGGCGTCCAGCAGGCGACGGACCACGTGCTTGCGACCCTCATGCAGCACGATCTCCACGATCGCGCGACCAGGCAGAGAGTCCACGAGCTTGAACGAGTCGACCTTCGCGGTGCCATCCTCCAGCTCGACACCCTCACGCAGCCGCCGACCCACGTCCCGGGCGACCGGGCCGGCCACCTGGGCGACATAGGTCTTCGGGATCTCGTATGAGGGGTGCTGCAGCCGGTGCGAGAGCTCGCCGTCATTGGTGAGCAGCAGCAGTCCCTCGGTCTCGACGTCGAGGCGACCGACGTGGAAGAGCCGCTCGGTGCGGTCACCGACGTAGTCCGCGAGGCAGGGTCGGCCTTGGTCGTCGCTCATGGTGGACACCACCCCCAACGGCTTGTTGAAGGCCAGGTACACCCGGGTCTGGTCCAGCACTACCCGGGTCCCGTCCACGTGGATGACCTGGCGGGAGGGGTCGACTCGCACGCCCAGCTCGCTCACCCGGTGGCCGTCGACCTGGACCCGCCCGGCCTCGATCAGCCGCTCACAGGCTCGCCGGCTCCCGTGGCCGGCACCGGCCAGCAGCTTCTGCAGCCGGATCCCGCCCGGGTCGTGCACGTCAACCGGTCGCGATGTTGGTCCTCGAGTCATGCGAGCCCTTCTGCTGCTAGATCGTCGAGCATGTCCGCGGAGGGCAGGTAGGGCGCCAACGCGGGGAGGTCGTCCAGGCTGTCCAGGCCCATCCGTTGCAGAAAGTAGTCGGTCGTGCCGTAGAGCGCGGCGCCGGCATCGCCGTCCTGGCCTATCTCCTGCACCAGCCCGCGAGCGACCAGGGTGCGCACCACCCCGTCGACGTTGACCCCTCGGACGGCGCTGATCCGGGTCCGGGACACGGGCTGACGGTAGGCGATGACCGCCAGAGTCTCTAGTGAGGCCTGGGTCAGCCGGGACTGCTGGCCGCCGAGCAGGAGCCGCTCCACGACCGGGGCGCAGTCGGGACGGGTGTAGATGCGCCAGCCACCGGCGAACCGGCGCAGCACGAAGCCGCGTTGTGCGCGCTCATACTCCTGGCCAAGCTCCGCGACCAAGGCGTACACCTGGTCCACCGGCAGCTCGAGGGCTGCCGCCAAGGATATCTCGGTGACCGGCTCGTCGACCACCATGAGCACCGCCTCGACGGCGGCGCGGGCACCACCGGGCAGCTCGGCCAGGTCGAGAGGCTCCTGCCCCTCCTCGGGCGAGGTCATCCGGGCTCCTGCTCGTCCGTCTCGTCGAACTCCAGCCCCAGCGCGCCGAGCACCCCGGCGTCCGGTGCCCCGACCCAGCGCACGGACAGCTCGCCCAGGGGTTCGGACTGGTCCAGGGTCAGCGCCGACTCTCGGAAGAGCTCAAGGAGGGCAAGGAAGCGAGCCACGATGACCAGGGTGGAGTCGGCGTCCGCGACCAGCTCGCGGAAGCTGCATACCCCGGCTTTGCGCAGCCGTTGAACCACGATCCCCGCCTGCTCGTGGACTGAGACGGACGGGGCGTGCAGATGGTCGACACCGACCGTGGGGGGTGGCTTGGGGATCATGGCGGCTGCCGCGACCATCGCCAGCTGCTGCGGCGTGATGGTGAGCACCAGCTCGGGCAGCAGCCGCGCGAACCGGTCCTCCACCCCGACGTCGCGGGCCCAGACGTGACCGGTGCTGGCCATCCGCTCCTCGAAGGCGGTGGCGACCTTCTTGAACGCGCGGTACTGCAGCAGGCGGGCGAAAAGCAGGTCGCGTACCTCGATCAACGCGAGGTCCTCCTCGTCGTCCTCCCGCATGCCCGGCAGCAGCCGGGACGCCTTGAGGTCGAGCAGGGTGGCGGCGATCAGCACGAACTCGGAGGCTTGCGACAGGTCGAACGACTGCTCCCCCCGCTGCGCCTCACGCAGGTGGCCCACGAACTCGTCGGTCACCTGTGCCAGGGCGATCTCGGTGAGGTCCAGCTTGTGCTTGGCGATCAGCCCGAGCAGCACCTCGAACGGACCTGAGTACACGTCCAGGTGCACCTCGAAGGGAGCCGCTGGGGTGCGACCGGGCACACCTCCGGGAACCTCGGTGACTGCCGCTTCGCTCAACGTCAGGGTGCGCCGCCGCGGGCGATGAGCTCGCGGGCCAGCTGGCGGTAGGCCTCGGCACCGCTGTGCGTGCTGGCGTAGGAGGTGATCGGCTCGGCCGCCAAGGTGGCGTCGGGGAACTTCACGGTGCGACTGATGACGGTGTGGAACACCGAGTCTTGGAAGTGGTCGACCACGCTGCGCACCACCTCGCGGGAGTGCAGGGTGCGCCCGTCGTACATCGTGGCCAGGATGCCGTCCATCTGCAGCCGCGGGTTAAGCCGGTCGGTGATCTTCTCGATCGTCTCGATGAGCAGCGCCACGCCTCGCATGGCAAAGAACTCGCACTCCAGGGGGATCAGCACCCCGTGTGCCGCCGTCAGGGCGTTGACAGTGAGCAGACCCAGCGAGGGCTGGCAGTCGATCAGGACGACGTCGTAGTCGTCGAGCACGGGTCGCAGCACCCGCGAGAGCACCTGCTCGCGAGCCACCTCACCCACGAGCTGCACTTCCGCCGCCGCCAGGTCGATGTTGGCCGGCACCAGGTCCAGCCCTTGCACCCGTGTCGGCTGGATCAGCTCGTGCAGGTCGTGGCCGCGCTCGACGAGCAGGTTGTAGATCGTGACGTCCAGCTCGTGCGTGCGCAGCCCCAGCCCGACCGACAGGGCACCCTGCGGGTCGAAGTCGACCAGGAGGACCCGTCGGCCGTACTCCGCCAGCGCGGCACCCAGGTTGATGGTGGTGGTCGTCTTGCCGACCCCGCCCTTCTGGTTGCACATGGCGATCACGCGGGCGGGTCCGTGCCGCTCCAGAGCCACCGGGACCCCGAAGTTGGGGACCGGCCGACCGGTGGGCCCGAGCTGGCCCGAGCCCGCCGTCTCCGTCCCCGGCAGCCGGTCATGCTCACCCTGGCCGCTGCTCCCCTGCGGGGTCGTCGCCTCGGTTGTCACGTGTGCTTCGCCCTCGCTAACGTCGTGGCCGGTCTCCCGCCGACCGGTCCGACCCTAGCCGCCCAGTCGCGCACGGGCTACCTAGCGCGCGGGTGCGCCTGGGCATAGACCTCGCGCAGGTGCTCGGTGGACACGTGGGTGTAGATCTGCGTGGTGGTGACCGAGGCGTGGCCGAGCAGCTCCTGGACGACCCGGATGTCGGCGCCACCGTCGAGCAGATGGGTGGCGAAGGAGTGCCGCAGCGTATGCGGGCTGATCGTGTCGGGGAGGTCGGCCCGCTGCGCGGCCTGTCGCAGGATCATCCAGGCACTCTGCCGGGACAGCCGTGCCCCCCGTTGGTTGAGGAAGACCGCCGTGCTCCCCCGGCCCTTTGCCGACAGGGCCGGCCGGCCCCGCACCAGCCAGGCCTGCAACGCCTCCACGGCATACCGACCGAGCGGGACGAGGCGCTCCTTGCCGCCCTTGCCGAACAGTCGCACCATCGGGTCGGTCTCGGGCGGCGGCAGGTCGTCGATGTCCAGCGCGATCACCTCGCTGACCCGCCCCCCGCAGCTGTAGAGCGTCTCCAGCAGCGCCCGGTCCCGCAGGGCTGCCGGGGTGTCTCCCAGCGATGCGGCAGCCAGCAGCTGCTCGACCTGGTCCGGTCGCAGCGCCTCTGGCAGCCGCCGCGACGGAGTGGGTGGGGTCACGGCCGCAGCCGGGTCCGCCGTGGTCTCGCCCTCGAGGACCAAGAAGCGATGCAGCCCACGCACCGCGACGATGCTCCGGGCCGCAGACGTCGCCGAGAGCGGTGGGTGTTCTGTGTCGCCCGCGCGCAAGGCCTCCAGGAAGCCGGTGACATGGTCCTCGTGCACCTGCTGAGGGTCCTGGACGCCCCGCTCGGCCAGGAACGCCAGATAGCGCCGCGTATCGCGCCGATAGGCCTGCACCGTGTGGCGCGACACCCCGCGCTCGACCCGCAGATGGTCCAACCAGCCCTGGACGGCGCGCTGCAACGGGGCGCGCGGGGCGCTCGTGGCGGCAGGACTCACCGGCCTATCCTCCCCCAACGTGTGGACGTGGGAGTCACTATAGGCCCATGCACTGGTATGCCGAGACTCCCCGCCGTCGCACCCGCCAGATCGTTGGCGACCTGCTCGTCCTTGTCTGGGTGGTGGCCTGGGTGCTGATCGGGCGATGGGTGCACGGACTGATCAGCGCCCTGTCGGCTCCCGCCGGACCGCTGCGCAGCGCAGGCATGGAGCTGACCGAACGGATGAGCGACATCGCCGGCCGGATCACCGACATTCCGCTGGTGGGAGGTGACCTGGATGCGCCGTTCGAGGGCGCGGCGGGGGTCGGCGACGACTTGGTGGCTGCGGGTGACCAGCTGGAGCAGTCGGTCGACCAGGTGGCCTGGGTGGTCTCGCTCCTGGCGGCGGGGACCCCCATCGTGCTGGTGCTCGGGGCCTACCTGCTCCTGCGCTGGCTCGGGGCTCGGCGCGCAGCCGCCCTGGGCCGAGATCGCGACCGCCCGCATGCCCAGGAGCTCCTGGCCCTGCGAGCTCTGGTGCACCAGTCCCCGCGGCGACTTCAGGCGGTGGCCGACGACCCGTTGGGGGCCTGGCGATCCGGTGACCCTGCGCTGATCGCCGACCTGGCAGATCTCGAGCTGCGCCAGGTGGGTCTACGCTCCCGTCGCTGAGGATCGACCGGCTGTGGGTGCGACGCGAGGGTGCCCGGGTACAAAAGGGACGCGGGGGTGCCTCAGAGGTGCCTGTCGCGCAGGACTCGCTCGACGTCGGCAAGACCCAGCCCGCGGCTGCGCAGGAGCACCAGCAGGTGGTAGATCAGGTCGGCCGACTCCCCCAGCAGCGCCCCGTCGTCCTGCACCACGGCAGCGAGCGCGGTCTCGACGCCCTCCTCCCCCACCTTCTGCGCGATCCGACGCGTACCCGCCTCGAACAGCGACGTCGTGTAGGAGCCGGGCGGCCGCACCGCCTCCCGACCCGCCACGACGGCGTCCAGCGCGGGCAGGAACGACGCGGGTGGCGGGGAGTCCCGCACCCGGTCGGTGAAGCAGCCGACCGAGCCGGTGTGACAGGTGGGCCCGGCTGGGACGCACTGCAGCAACAGGGTGTCAAGGTCGCAGTCGACGAGGACCTCCCGCACGGTCAGCGTGTGCCCGCTGGTCTCACCCTTGGTCCAGGACGTCCCCCGGCTGCGGCTCCAGAAGGTCGCCAGCCCCGTCCGCAGGGTGGCGGCCAGCGCGTCGCGGTCCAGGTAGCCGAGCATCAGCACCTGCCCGGTCGCCGCGTCCTGCACCACGCCGGGCAACAGGCCATCCTGCTTGTCGAAGGCCAGGTCGTCCACGGCTAAACCGTCGGGCAGGCTGAGCCGGGGCGACGCCGCTCCCTCGGAGACACTCACCGTGCCCACTCCAGCTCGCGGCGCACGATGAGTCCCTGCTCGTGCAGGTAGTCCTTCAGGTCAGGTATGCCGATCGTGCCGGAGTGGAAGACGCTCGCCGCCAGGGCGCCGTCCACGTCTGCGCTGGCGAAGACATCGGCGAAGTGCTCCAGGCTGCCGGCCCCGCCGGACGCGATCAGCGGCACCGCACAGACCGCACGCACCGCGCTCAGCTGCTCCACGTCATACCCCTGTCGCACGCCGTCGCTGCCCATGCAGTTGAGCACGATCTCACCGGCACCCAGCTGCTGGACCTGCTCGACCCAGGACAGGGTCGTGGTGTTCAGCGCCTGGGTACGCTCGGGGTCGCCGGTGAGCTGGCGGATCCGCCAGCTTCCGTCCCCGTCCCGCAGGCTGTCCACCCCGACGACGACGCACTGCACCCCGAACTCCTGGGCCAGCTCTGCGACCAGTTCGGGCCGCTGTGTGGCGGGGGTGTTGACCGAGATCTTGTCGGCGCCGGCGTGCAGCACGGCGCGCGCATCGTCCACCGATCGGATGCCGCCCGCAACGCAGAAGGGTATGTCGAGCTCACGGGAGACCCGGGTGACCCAGTCGACGTCGACCCGGCGGGCCTGCGGGCTCGCCGTGATGTCGTAGAAGACCAGCTCGTCGGCCCCCTCGTCGCGGTAGCGCACGGCGAGCTCGACGATGTCGCCCATGTCGATGTGATCGCGGAACCGGGTGCCCTTGACCACCCGGCCGTCGCGGACGTCCAGGCAGGGGATGATGCGGCGGGCTAGCGTCATACCGTCTCCTCCTCGACGGCAGAGGCCACGGTGAGCCGGTGCTCCAGCAGGGCCTTGCCTAGCACGATGCCCGCGCACCCGATCTTGCGACAGCTGCGGATGTCGGCGGCGTCGCGGGCGCCCCCTGATGCCTGGAACCGCAGCCCCGGGGACGACCGGGTCAAGAACGTGTAGAGGTTGAGGTTGGGGCCCGCGAAGGTGCCGTCGCGGCCGATGTCGGTGCACAGCACGTGGTGCAGACCGGAGGCGGCGTAGCGGGCCAGCATGGTCGGCAGGTCGACCTCCGCCACCGAGGTCCATCCGGCGACCGGTAGCACCCAGACGCCGTCGTCGTCGGTGCGCGTGTCCAGCGCGACCGTCAGCTGGTCAGGGCCGAACCGGTCCAGCCAGCCGAGCACCGTCTCCGGCTCGCGCACCGCCATCGACCCGATGACCACCCGGGTGGCCCCGGCGTCCAGGATCTGCTCGACCTCATCACCTGTGCGCACGCCACCGCCGGTCTGGATCTGCAGCCCCGTGCTGGTGGCGATCTCCTCCAGCACCGGTGACAGCGTGTAGCCGCCGCCCCGAGCCGCGTCCAGGTCGACCAGGTGCAGCCAGCGGGCACCGGCGCGCGCATAGCTCTGGGCCACCGCGACCGGGGAGTCGGCATACCGGGTCTCCTTGTCGTAGTCACCCTTGTGCAGCCGGACGACGTTGCCGTTGCGGATGTCGATGGCGGGGTACACCGTGAAGTCGCTCACGCCGCCACCTCGCCGAGGAAGTTGCGCAGCAGCCTGGCGCCGACCCCGGCGGAGCGCTCGGGGTGGAACTGGGCGCCCCACCGCGAGCCGTCGCGCACGACTGCGCTCCACGGCCCACCGTGGTCGGTAGCGGCGGTCGTGACTGGGCCGACCGGGACTGCATAGCTGTGCACGAAGTAGGCCCGCTCCCCTGAGCTCATCCCGGTCAGGATCGGGTCCTCGCGCAGCACCTCCAGGGCGTTCCAGCCCATGTGCGGCACCCGAACCCCTGGCGCCGGCGGGATCGCGACGACCGCGCCGGGCAACAACCCCAGGCAGCTCACCCCACCGTCCTCCTCGCTTGACTCGAACAGCAGCTGCATCCCCAGGCATACCCCCAGCAGGGGCTGTTCGAGCCCCTGCAGCACCTCGACCAGGCCGGTGTCTCGCAACCGCCGCATGCCCGCTCCGGCCGCACCCACCCCGGGCAGCACAACCCGGTCGGCGGCGGTGATGGTGGCCGGGTCCGAGGTCATCACGGCACGAGCGCCGAGCCGCTCCAGGGCATAGGTGACCGAGCCGATGTTGGTGCCGCCGGAGTCGACGAGTGCGACGGTGGGGCCGTTCACAGCAGGCCCTTGGTGCTCGGCAGCTCGGTGCCCTCGCGAGGCAGGGCCTGGCGCAGGGCCCGGGCCACGGCCTTGAAGCCGACCTCGACCTGGTGGTGCGCGTTGCCGGGGCCGATGCTCAGGTGCAGGGTGCATCGCATCGCGTCTGCGAACGAGCGCCAGAAGTGCTCGACCATCTCGGTGGGCAGGTCGCCGACCCGCTCCCGGTCGAAGTCGGCCTCGAAGACGAAGTAGGGCCGGCCCGAGAGGTCCAGGGCCGCGGTGGCCTGCGCCTCGTCCATCGGCAGGGTGAAGCCGTAGCGGCCGATCCCGCGCTTGTCGCCCAGCGCCTCGCGGATGGCCTCACCGACCGCGATGGCGACGTCCTCGACGCTGTGGTGCTCGTCGATGTGCAGGTCGCCCTCACACTCCACCCTCATGCTGAAGCCGCCGTGCTTGGCCAGCTGGTCGAGCATGTGGTCCAGGAAGCCCACCCCGGTGGCGACCCGGCTGTCACCGGCCCGGTCCAGGTCCACCGACACCCGGATCGTGGTCTCGGAGGTCACTCGCTCGACGGCCGCCGTGCGGGGGCGGGTGACCAGCTCGTGGGCGATCCGGTCCCAGTCGACCTGGTCATCCAGTAGGTATGCCGAGATCCCCAGGTTGTCGGCGAACTCTCGGTCGGTCGCCCGGTCGCCGACCATCACGCTGCGCGACCAATCGATGCCGCGGTCCTTGAGCAGCGCGGTCATCAGCGCGGTGCCAGGCTTGCGCGTGGGTAGGTTCTCCTGCGGGTGGCTGCGGTCGATGAGCACGTCGATGAAGGTGATGCCCTGACTGCCCAGAATCTGCAGCATCAGCTCGTGCGGGCCGTCGAACTGCTCCTGGGGGAAGGAGTCGGTGCCTAGCCCGTCCTGGTTGGTGACCATGACGAACTTCCACCCGGCGTCGCGCAACCGGAGCATGGCCGGGATGACGCCGGGGACCAGGACCAGCTTGTCGTAGGAGTCGACCTGGTGGTCCTTCGGCTCCTCGATCAGGGTGCCGTCGCGGTCGACGAACAGGACAGGTGCGGGGACGGCGGTCATGAGCTCCTCATCGACTGGTGCGGTCATCGGGGTGTATGGCATTCGCGCCGAGCGCGAGGGTCACCTCATCGAGGTCGGTAGCACTGCCTGTGCTCACCCGTAGGGCATCCTGCAGCCCTGGCAGGTGTCTCATGTCGCGCACCACGATGTCATGCCTGGACAGCAGCGACAGCATCGTGTCGACCGCGTCGGGCGCGGAGCACCGGGCGAGCAGGAAGTTGGCGTGGCTGTCATAGACCGCCTGGACCAACGGGTGGGCGCTCAGCAGGGCGCGCAGCCGGTCACGTTGGACCAGGGTCTCCCCCACCCGGTATGCCGTGTCGGCCAGAGCCTGCGGCGTGAGGGCGGCCAGGGCCAGGGCACACACCGGCACCGGCACCGGGTAGGGCGCCTGGACCCGCCGCAGCACAGCGGCCAGGTCAGCGTGGCACAGCACGCTGCCGACCCGTGCGCCGGCCAGCCCGTGCGCCTTGGACAACGTGCGCAGCACTGCCAGGGTCGGCCTTGCGACGATCTCGGGGATCACCGAGGTTCGCGCCGCGGGCCCAACAGATGGCGTGTCGGACCCTGCACGCGCGAACTCCAGGTAGGCCTCGTCCAGTACCACCACGGCTTGGTCAGCGAGGGCATCGACAAGTGCCAGCAGGTCCGGCACCGGGACAACGGCTGCGGTGGGGTTACCCGGCGAGGCCAGGAAGACCAGCCGGGATCCGGTCTCCTTGGCGACCTGCGCCACCCGTTGGGTGTCCACTCGCCAAGACTGGGCCAGGTCCTCTTGAGGCACGTCGTGCACCGGCACCCCGTGCAGGCGCGCGCTCACGGCATACATGCCGAAGGTCGGTGAGCAGGTCACGACGCCGTCGCCACCTGGACGGCACAGGGCCCGCACCAGCAGGTCGATGGCCTCGTCGCTTCCGCGCCCTACGACGAGGCCGGCGGGGTCCGCACCGTAGAGCCCGGCCAGGGCCTGCACCAGCTCGGGTGGCTGCGGGCTGGGATAGCGCCGGGTCAGCCCCTGCGGGTCGGCGATGCTGGGGCCGGCAGCCTCGTTGGCGTTCAGCCAGATCCGTGCGGTCTGACCGGGGTGGCTGGTGCGCGCCGAGGAGTAGCCGGTGAAGTCGCGCAGGTCCTCGCGCACCAGCGCGGCTGGGAAGGACGCGCTGCTCACGGGCTCGACCCGATCCGGCTCAGCCGCCGGGTGACGGCGCGCTGGTGGGCGTGCAGGCCCTCGGCCTGCGACAGCTCAACGGCGCACGGGCCTATCTCGCTCAGCCCCCGCTTGCTCACGTGCTGGACCGTCATCGCGATCTGGAAGCTGGCCACGTTGACGCCTCCGGTCCAGTGGGCGGCGCCTGCGGTGGGCAGCACGTGGTTCGTGCCGCTGCAGTAGTCGCCGAGGGTCTCCGGCGCCCAGTCCCCGAGAAACACCGACCCGGCGCTCTGCACGCTGTCCAGCCATTCTCGGGGCTCCCGCAGCGCGAGGATGAGGTGCTCGGGCCCGTAGTCGTTGCTGATCGCCAACGCCTGGCCCAAGTCCTCGGTGACCACGATGCGGCTGCTGGACAGCGACTTACGGGCGATGTCCGCGCGCGGCAGCTGCTCCACCTGGGCCAGCACCTCCTCCAGCACCTGCTGCGCCAGGGTCTCGTCGTCGGTGAGCAGCAGCACCTGGGAGTCCGGGCCGTGCTCGGCTTGGGAGAGCAGGTCCGCGGCGACGAACTCTGCATCGGCACCTGCATCGGCCACGACCACCACCTCGGACGGTCCGGCCGGCAGGTCGATGCCCGGCCCGCTCTCGGCGGTGCTGACCTGGCGCTTGGCCTCGGTGACCCAGGCATTACCGGGTCCGAAGATCTTGTCGCAGGCCGGGATGCTCTGGGTGCCGTAGGCCAGCGCGCCGATCGCCTGGGCGCCGCCGACGACATAGATCGCCTCAATGCCGCACTCGGCGGCAGCAGCAAGGACTGCGGGGTCGGCGTGACCGTGCGGCCCAGGAGGCGTGAGCAGGACGATCTCGGGACATCCCGCCAGCTGCGCGGGCACTCCAAGCATGAGCGCGGTCGAGGGCAGCGGTGCCGACCCTGCCGGCACATAGAGGCCGACCCGCTGGATCGGTCGCACCACTCGCTCGCACACGACCCCAGGCGCGGTCTGCACGGCATACTCGCTGGTCATCCCTGCACTGTGGAAGGTGCGGATCCGCTGCGCCGCCTCACTGATCGCCTGTCGCAGCGCAGGTGTCAGTCTCGCCGCCGCCTGGTTCACCTGCTCGGCGCTGACCGCGAGGTCCGTGAGGCGCACCCCGTCGAAGCGGTCCGTCAGGTCGCGTAGCGCCGCGTCACCCTCGGCACGCACCCGCGTCAGGATGTCGGTCACCGACGCGGTCACTTCGGGGCCGGCGGCCGCCGTGCCGCGCCGGATCACCTCCGCCCGCTCGGTCTGGTCGAGGTCGGTCCAGGTCAGGATGTTCATGCCAGCATTCCTTCCACGGGGAGCACCATCAGCTGTCGGGCACCGGCACGCTTGAGATCCTCCAGCCGCTTCCAACTCACCGCCGCGTGACACAGCATCTGCACGCTGACCTCGTCGTGCCCGTCGACCTGAAGCACGGTCGGCTCGTGCCCCTCGGGCAGCTGGGTCAGCACCTGGGTGAGCTCGGTGCGGGCGGTGCGCAGCATCAACAGCCGGGTCTCCTTGAGCCGCAGCGCCCCGTCCATCCGGCGCAGCAGCAGGTCGGCCATCTCGCCGCGGGCGTCCTCCAGCGGCTGGGCGGGACCGGTCACGACGGCCTCGGAGTGCAGCAGGGTGACCACCGGCTTGAGCTGGTTGGCGGCGAGGGTCCCGCCCGATGAGACCAGGTCGCAGATGACATCCGCTTGGCCTAGGCGGGGAGCGATCTCCACCGATCCGGACAGGGTGACGATCTGCGCGGCCACCCCATGCTCGTCCAGCCAGCGGCCCAGGATGCGGGGGTATGACGTCGCGACCCGGAGTCCTTCGAGATGCGTTGGGCCGGTCCACTCCTCGTCCTCACTGATGGCGACGTCCAGGCGGCAGCTGCCCCAGCCCAGCTCGCGCAGCTCGCTCGACGAAGGCGGCAACCCTGCCTGCGCCCTCCCGAGCTCGTGCTCGAGCAGCACGTTGCGACCCACGATGCCCAGGTCGCACACGCCATCGGCGATCAGGCCGGGGATGTCGTCGTCCCGCACCAGCAGTAGGTCGATCGGCAGTGACTCGCCGTAGCAGAACAGCTTGTCGCGGCTCTCGCGCCAGGTCAGACCGCAGGAGGCGAGCAGGTCGCGGGCCGGGGTGCCGAGACGGCCGGACTTCTGGATCGCCACGCGCAGACGCTCGCGGGGTAGGGCAGGCGGGGTCATCGTGACCTTCCGTGGTGGGTTGTGCGGGTGGGGAGCGACGACGCGACGCCGGAGCGCGACAGTGCTCAGGCGCCGTCGGTATGCCGTTCTAGGGCCGCGCGGTATCCGCCGGTGCCGTGGTCGAGGCACCGCGCGACGCGGCCCACCGTGGTGACGCTCACACCGGTCTGCTGGTGGATCGAGCGGTAGGAGACTCCGTGGTCCAGCAGCGGAACCACGCTCCACCGGTCGGCGAGAGCCTCCAGCTCGGCTGGCGTGCACAGGTCAACCAAGAAGTCGACGACGACCTCCGGGTCCTTGAGCGAGGCGAACGCGCGAGCCAGGTCGGCGGTCGCGGGCGCGGCTCGTGCGGTGGTCTCCCTGCGCTTCATGTCTCCCCGTCGTGGTGTCGTAGCGAGATAGCACGCTAACACACTGAAGGGGGCTACTCCGAGTCGAAGCTCCGCGCCAGCGACGGTCAGGGCTCGTTGGGCTCTGCCTGCAGCTGGGGCTGCGCGAGCTCGACCCGCAGAGCGCGGACGGCATCCTCGCGGGGCACGGTGAACTGGTCGCTGCGCCGCAGGTCCTTGATTGTGACGGTGCCGCGCTCGGCCTCTTGCGGCCCGAGCAGGGCGACGAACCGGATCCCGGCACGGTCGGCATACTTGAGCTGCTTGCCGAGCCTGCCACCGTCGAGCACGGTCTGAGTGTTGATGCCGGCGTGCCGCAGGCTGTTGGCGAGCTCGAGCGTGTCGGCCAACAGGTCGGAGTCGACCTGCGGCACCAGCACCTGAACGGTGCTCTCGGCAACGTCGATCAGGCCGGCCTCGCGCAGCTGCCAGAACAGCCTGGTCAGGCCAATCGAGATGCCGACCCCGGGCAGGGTGGACTTCGTGTAGTGACCGGCGAGATCGTCATACCGGCCGCCGGAGCAGATCGAACCGATATCGGGGTGGTCATCGAGGGTGGTCTCGTAGACCGTGCCGGTGTAGTAGTCCAGACCGCGCGCGATCGAGAAGTTGAGCCGATAGTCCGACTCGGGCACCCCGAGCGCCCGAACCAGGCTCAGCACCTCACGCAGCTCACCTACACCCTCGGTCAGCACGGCACTGCCGGAGCCCTTCTCAGCGACCCCGGCCAGGATCGTCATCGCGTCGTCGTGACTCTGCGAACGCACCGCAACGAAGTCCAGCATCCGCTCGGCGGCCTCCTCGCTCAGACCGAGCCCGAGCCCTGGACCGGTCAGCGCAGCGCGAACGTGGGCGCGCCCACGCTTGTCGAGCTTGTCCACCTCGCGTAGCACCCGTGACTGTGCCTCGAGGTCGTTCACGCCGAGGTCCTCAAGGAAGCCCCGGAGCAACTTGCGGTTGTTGATCTGAATGGTGAAGGC
>JAABUN010003192.1_pt1 | contig 26284 bp, 22 predicted proteins | sample 5559311 | NCBI WGS metagenome assembly JAABUN01 (sample SAMN10711877, study PRJNA513370) | rock metagenome | isolation source: Antarctica rocks | place: Antarctica: Victoria Land, Siegfried Peak sud
TGGTCGGCCTCGAAGGCCTTCTCGGCCTGCTCGATGAGCGTGAGCACGTCACCCATGTCCAGGATGCGCGAGGCCATCCGGTCCGGGTGGAACGGCTCGAAATCGGTGAGCTTCTCCCCCGTGGAGGCGAACATCACCGGACGGCCGGTCACCGAGGCCACCGACAGCGCTGCGCCACCGCGGGCGTCGCCGTCCAGCTTGGTCAGCACCACGCCGGTGACGTCCACGCCGTCCAGAAAGGCCTGGGCGGTGTTCACCGCGTCCTGGCCGATCATGGCGTCGACGACGAACAGCACCTCGTCGGGGTCGACGGCGGCGCGGATGTCGGCGGCCTGCTGCATCATCTGCACGTCGACGCCGAGACGGCCTGCGGTGTCGACCACCACGACGTCGAAGTGCTTCGCCCGCGCCTCGACCATCGCGCGCCGCGCCACCTCGACCGGATCGCCCACGCCGTTGCCAGGCTCGGGCGCGAAGACCGTGACGCCGGCGCGCTCGCCGACCACCTGCAGCTGGTTCACCGCGTTGGGGCGCTGCAGATCGGCGGCGACTAGCAGCGGGGTGTGCCCCTGCTCGCGCAGCCAGTACCCGAGCTTGCCGGCCAGCGTGGTCTTGCCGGCTCCCTGCAGGCCAGCGAGCATGATCACGGTCGGCGGGTTCTTGGCGAACCGCAGCCGACGCTGCTCCCCGCCGAGGATGGCGACGAGCTCCTCGTTCACGATCTTGACGATCTGCTGCGCGGGGTTCAGCGCCGCGGAGACCTCCGAGGACAGCGCCCGCTCCCGCACCTTGGCGGTGAACGCGCGGACCACCACCAGCGCCACGTCGGCGTCGAGCAGGGCCCTGCGGATCTCCCGGACGGTGGCGTCGACGTCGGCCTCGGACAGCCGACCCTTGCCGCGCAGGTTCTTGAACGTCGCGGTCAGGCGGTCAGAGAGGGTGGCGAACACTGGGGTCCTTCGGTGCAGCGGGCCGGACGGGCAGGGGCACAGCCTAACCGGGTCGGACCCCCGGCGGTTCCCAGGTGGCGGCGGCCATCAGCGCGCCCACCACGGTCGCCGTGCGGGAGTCCGACAGCCGCGTGCTCTGGCCCGCGCTCGTCCCGAGGCCCGAAGTGCTGCCGGGCTCGCTGAGGTACAGCACGTCCACCGCGCGCCCTGCGTGCGTGGCCACGTGCGCGCTGCGCACGTCCACACCCAGGTCGCGCAGCGTCCCGCCCAGCGCGTGCAGCAGCCCGGGCCGGTCAACGGCCCGCACCTCCAGCACGGTCGCCTCTCCGGACGCGCCGGCAAGGAGCACCACCCGCGGTCCGGCGCCGGCCAGGTCCGCGCGGCCGGGACGCCAGGCCGCCTCCCGCCGGACCAGCCTGTCGAGCACGGTCTCGTCACCGCCAGCCAGGCGCAGCAGACCCGTCCGCAGCACGGCGGCGTCCGCGGTCGCACCGCCGGGATGCACCGACCAGGTGTCGACCGCCACGGCGTCCACCGTCCGGACCAGCGCCGAGCGCACGTTGAGCCCGTGCGTGGCCAGCAGGCCCGCAGCGTCGGCGAACAGCCCGCGCCGGTCGGGTGCCACCACCGTGACGACCTGTCCGCCGTCCAACGTGCTGACCTCGACCCAGGGCTCGCCGTCCGCCCGCACCGCCTCGACCAGATGCAGCTCGCGCTCGGTGAGCGGACCCGGACCGGGCGGCTGCGTACCCTGCAGGCTGGAACGCGCCCGGGCGACCAGGTCGTCCACCAGGCGGCGCCGCCACGGCGTCCAGGCCGCCGGCCCGGCGGCACGCGCGTCGGCCTCGGTCAGCGCGCGCAGCAGGTCCAGGACATCCTCACGGCCCTGCACCGCCGCCACCAGGGCCGCCACGGTGCGCGGGTCGTCCGGGTCGCGGCGGGTGGCGAGCTCGACCAGGGTCAGGTGCTCGCGGACCAGCCGCTGCACCGTGGCGGCGTCCGCGGCGTCCAGCCCCAGCCGCACGGCTGCCCGGTAGGCCAGCGGCGCGCCCACGCTGGAGTGGTCCATCGCCCCGGGCAGCTTGCCGATGTCGTGCAGCAGCGCCGACAGCAGCAGCAGGTCCGGCCGGGACACCCGGTCGAGCAGGGGTGCTGCTTCGACGCAGGTCTGCACCAGGTGACGGTCCACGGTGTGGCGGTGAACGGCCGTGCGCTGCGGGCGGTTGCGCACCCCGGTCCACTCCGGCAGCCACCGGGTCACCAGACCCGCCTGGTCCAGCGTCTCCCACACCCCCACCAGCGCCGGGCCGGTGCCGAGCAGCCGGACCAGCGCCTCCCGCGCCGGCTGCGGCCACGGGGAGGGCATGGCTGCGCCGCCCTGAGCCAGGTGCTCAGCCGTGACGGGCGACAGCGGCAGGCCGTGCGAGGCCGCCGCCGCAGCAGCCCGCACCCCGATCGTCGGGTCGCTCACCGGAGCCGCCGCCGAGCCCAGGCACAGCTCCCCGTCGTGCTCGACCAGACCCGGCTCGACCGGGCGCAGCCGTGGCCGCGGCCGGCGCAGCCCGCGCCGCCTGCTCGTCGCACCTCGAGCACGTCGCAGGGTCAGGTCCAGGCTGTACGCCAGGGTCCGCGCAGCGCCTGCCACCTCTGCGAGGAGCGCGTCGGCGTCGGGGACCCCGAGGGCGACCGCGACCGCGTCCTGCTCGGCCAGCAGCAACCGCTCCCCCGGCCTGCCGGTGACGACGTGCAGGGCGTCGCGCACGTCGAGCAACCGGCTCGTGGCCGCCGCCACCAGCGCGTGCGGGGCGTCGGCGAGCCAGCTGGCGACGACCGCCTGGAGCACGACCGCGTCGCGCAGCCCACCGCGGGACTCCTTCAGGTCACCCTCCAGCAGGTAGGCCAGCTCCCCGTGCCGGCGCGAGCGTTCGGCCGTCGCCTCCGTGATCTCGTCCAGTCGGTGGCGTGCGCCCGAGCGCCACTGCTCGCGCAGCACCTCACGGGTCCGCAACGCCAGCGCTGCGTCGCCGGCGACCAGCCGCAGGTCGAGCAGCCCCACCGCCGCCGCGACATCGTGGGAGGAGACCTCCCTGCACTGCGCCACCGAGCGCACGGAGTGGTCCAGCCGGACCCCGGCGTCCCATACGGGGTACCAGATCCTGTCCGCCAGCCCAGCGATCTCTCCGTCGGCGCGCGAGCGGCCGTCGTGCAGCAGCACCAGGTCCAGGTCGCTGGCCGGCCCGGCGTTCCGGCGGGCGTGCGACCCCACGCACACCAGGGCGACGCCCGCAGGGACGGGCTCCGCGGCCGACCACACGTCCGCCAGCCAGGAGTCCACCAGCGCAGCGATCCCCTCCCGCCTGGCCGGTCCCCCACCGCGGTCGTCGAGCCCGGAACGGACGGCCATTCCCAGACGCTCGCGCCGCAGGTCCCGGGCGGGACCTGCGGCGCGAGCGTGGTGCTGGGCCCGGGTCGGCGGGCCAGAGGTCAGAGCGCGTCCAGACCGTGCTCGCCGGTGCGGACCCGGGCCACGTCGTCGACCGGGATCGTCCACACCTTCCCGTCGCCGATCCTGCCGGTCTGCGCGGCCTTGATGATCACCTCGACCACGTCGGGGGCGTCCACGTCGTCGACGACGACCTCCAGGCGCACCTTGGGCACCAGGTCGACGGTGTACTCGGCACCGCGGTAGACCTCGGTGTGCCCGCGCTGGCGTCCGTAGCCGTTCGCCTCGCTGACCGTCATGCCCTGTACGCCAAAGGCCTCCAGCGCCGTCTTCACGTCGTCCAGCTTGTGCGGCTTGATCACCGCGGTGACGAGCTTCATGCCGAGACCTCCTGGTAGTCGTCGTTCTTCGCGGACGGGTGCGCCGGCCGGGACGAGCCCGGGCGGAAGCCGGCCGCCCCTGCCAGGGTGCCGAAGTCGTAGCCGGACTCGGCGTGGACGCAGGAGTCGACGCCCGCGACCTCGTCCTCGGTGTCCAGCCGGAAGCCCATCGTCTTCTCGATCGCCAGGCCGATGACGTAGGTCGCGACGAAGGACACCGCCAGCACCGCGAAGGCACCCATCCCCTGGCGCCACAGCTGTTCCGCGCCACCGCCGTACAGCAGGCCGTCGACGCCGGCCGGAGCGGCCGCAGTGGCGAGCAGGCCGATGGCCAGGGTCCCCCACAGCCCGCCCACCAGGTGCACGCCCACCACGTCGAGGGAGTCGTCGTAGCCGAACCTGTACTTCAGGCCGACCGCCAGCGCGCAGAGCACACCAGCGAGGGCACCCACCACGATAGCGCCCAGCGGCGAGACCGCCGAGCAGGCGGGCGTGATCGCGACCAGACCGGCTACCACCCCGGAGGCGGCGCCCAGCGAGGTGGAGTGGCCGTCGCGCAGCTTCTCCGTCAGCAGCCAGCCCAGAACGGCTGCGGCAGTGGCGACCAGGGTGTTCACCCACACCACCGACGCCGTGTTGTTGGCTCCCAGGGCCGAGCCGGCGTTGAAGCCGAACCAACCGAACCACAGCAGCCCGGCGCCGATCATCACCAGCGGCAGGTTGTGCGGGCGCATCAGCTCCTTGCCGAAGCCCCGGCGCTTGCCCAGCACCAGGGCCAGGGCCAGCCCGGCCGCGCCGGCGTTGATGTGAACCGCTGTGCCACCTGCGAAGTCGATCGCAGCCAGCTCGTTGGCGACCCAGCCGCCCACGTGCTCGCCGGAGGAGAAGTCGAACACCCAGTGCGCGATCGGGAAGTAGACGACCGTGGCCCAGACGCCCGCGAAGACCATCCAGGCGCCGAACTTCGCGCGGTCGGCGATGGCACCGGAGATCAGTGCGACGGTGATGATCGCGAAGACGGCCTGGAAGCCGACGAACGCCATCGCGGGCAGCCCGCCCTCCTCGCTGGTGGTGTCCTGCATCAGCCCCCTCAGGCCCAGGTACTGGGTCGGGTCGCCGACCAGACCGAGGCCGAGGTCGTCTCCAAAGGCCATGGAGTACCCGTAGAGCACCCACAGCACGCTGATCAGGGCGAGCGCGCCGAAGCTCATCATCATCATGTTCAGCACGCTCTTGGCGCGCACCATGCCGCCGTAGAAGAGCGCGAGGCCCGGAGTCATCAGCAGCACCATTGCGGCGCTGGTGAGGATCCAGGCGGTGTCGCCGGTGTTGACCACTGCAACCCCCTGCGGGTGTCGTCGGAGCCGCCTCCTCGGTGGAGGCGTGTGCGATCACAGTGACGACGACGTGTTTCTGCCTGCCGCGCCCGGTGTTACGGGCGTGTATCGCTACGGCGGCGCGGGTGAACTGTGCGTGACCGGCTGCGTCAGCCTCCGTTGGACAGGGCCTCGCGCAGGGTGGTGCGACGCTCGGTGCGCAGCAAGGACGCCTCGTACATCCGCGCCCCCAACCGGATCAGCGCGACCGCGGTGAGGAGCACCAGCAGCCCCGACAGGACCGGCTGCCACCAAGGGACGTCCCCGCCCAGCATCCGGATCGGCATGGCCACCGACGACACCAACGGGACGAAGGACGCCAGCACCAGCAGCTGTCCCTTGGCGAAGAGCCCTGCGAACAGGGCCACCATGACCACAGCGGTGACCGGCATGGTGGTCGCCTGCAGGTCCTCGGTGCGGGTGGCCACGGACCCGGCCACCGCCCACACGCAGGCGACCGCCCCGAAGCCGAGCAGGAAGAAGACGATGAACCAGCTCCCGGCTCCGATCACCGGGCCGAGGATCTCCGCCTGACCGGTGAGCGAGAGCGAGACCATGCCGAGGCCGACGATGAGCACCACCTGGGCGATGGCGAGCCCGCTGTTGCCCACCACCTTGCCGATGAGCAGCTGGCGCAGCGGTACGGCGACAGCCAGGATCTCCACCACGCGGCTCTGCTTCTCCTCCACCACGCTCTGGGCGATGGCCAGGCCGAACGTGAGCGCCGTCAGGTAGAAGAGCAGGGCGAAGACGAAGCCCACGGCGAAGCGCACCTCCTCGGGCATGGCGTCCGCGTCCAGCAGCCTGGACCCCAGCTGCGACCCGGACAGCAGCCGCTCGGTCGTGGTGCCTGCCTCGCGGGCGTTGCCGTCCAGGGCGTGCACCTGCACAGCCTCGGCGAGGCGGTCGGCGACGGGAGGGTCGATGTGGCGCACCGCGACCAGCTCCCAGCCCGTGGTCGAGGTCGAGGTCGCGCCGGAGCCCTCCGGCAGCAGCGCCAGGGCGGCGTCCTCGTCGACGAGCGCCTGCTCCGCCTGGGCCGAGCCGGCGAGCGAGACGGCCTCCAGGACGGTGCCGCCGCCCCCGTCGTCCTCGTCCAGGTCCTGCGCCCGCTCGACCAGGGACCTGCCTTCCTCGTCGACCACAGCCACCTGGACGGTGTCGACACGGGCGTCCATCAGGGTGCCGAAGCCCACGGAAGCGACCAGGAACAGCAGCATGAACACGGTCGAGCCGATGAACACCTTGTCCCGCAGCTTGACCGACACCTCGCGGAGCGCGATGAGCTGCCAGGCCCCGGAGCCCCCGCTCATCGCACGACCTCCCGGAAGACCTCGGACAGGGCGGGGACGACGCGGGCGAACTCGTGCACCGGGCCCCGCCTCAGCGCGGCCATCAGCAGCCTCTGCTCGGCCCCCGGCTCGAGCACCTGGAACGTCACGGTCCGCCCGTCCACGTCCTGCACCGCCAGCCCGGACAGCTCCCGCACCCACCCGGCGTCCGCCCCCAGGACGAGCCGGTGCAGCACCCCGCCGCTGTCCCGCAGGTCGGCCACCGACCCGCTGGCCACGACCCGGCCCTGCGCCAGGACGACCAGGTCGTCGCAGACCCGCTCGACCAGCTCCAGCTGGTGGCTGGACAGCAGGACCGGCACACCGGCAGCCGACTGCTCGCGCAGCAGGTCGACCATGGAGTCCACCGCGAGCGGGTCCAGCCCGTTGAACGGCTCGTCCAGGACCAGCGCGACCGGCTCGTGCAGGAGCGCCGCGGCGATCTGGACGCGCTGCTGGTTGCCCAGCGACAGGGAGTCCAGCCGGTCACCCACCCGCTCGCTCAGACCCAGGCGCTCCATCAGCTCGCCGCAGCGCCTGCGGGCGCGCGCGGGGCTGAGCCCGTGCAGCCGGGCGAAGAAGACCAGCTGGTCGGCGACCTGCTGCTTGGGGTAGAGCCCCCGTTCCTCCGGCATGTACCCGAAGCGGGCCCGGTCAGCCCGCGTGATCGGCTGGGACTTCCACAGCACCTGCCCCGACGCGGCCTCCAGCACCCCCAGGATGATCCGCATCGTGGTGGTCTTTCCCGCCCCGTTGGCGCCGACGAAGCCCGTCAGCCGTCCGGCACCGACGTCGAAGCCCACCTCGTCCAGCACGGTGCGGTCCGCGAACCGCCGTGTCACCTCGCGTACCTCGAGCACGTCCGCCTCCTTGGAGCAGCTCCTGGTCCTTCTCAGCACCGGCAACGCTACGCACGCACCCGCAGCTGCACGTCCGGCCGCCGGTGGAGCGGCACCCTCAGCACGGCGGGGGACGGCCCAGAGGGACGGCCCACGGTCACGAGCCGGGTGAGATCAACCCGGACTCGTAGGCGAAGACCACGGCTTGGACCCGGTCGCGCAGGTCGAGCTTCATCAGGACCCTGGAGACGTGGGTCTTGACCGTGGCCTCGCCGAGAAAGAGCCGCTGCGCGATCTCGGCGTTGCTCATACCCGCCGCGAGCAGGGTGAGGACCTCGGACTCCCGCCCGGTCAACGCAGCCAGCAGGTCCGGGCGGTAGGCCACCTGCTGGCTCCCGGCGAAGCGGGAGATGACCCGCGTGGTCACCTGCGGCGCCAGCAGCGCGTGCCCCTGCGCGACCACCCGGACCGCCTCCACCAGGTCGTCGGCAGCAGCGTTCTTCAGCAGGAAGCCGCTGGCCCCGGCCCGCAGCGCGTCGAAGAGGTAGTCGTCGCGGTCGAAGGTGGTCAGCACGATGACCCGGCCGTGCCCGGCAGCCACGATCCGCTCCGTGGCCGCCACCCCGTCCAGCACCGGCATCTGCACGTCCATCAGCACCACGTCGGGCCGCAGCCGGGCCGCCTCCTCGATAGCGTGCTGCCCGTTCTCGGCCTCCCCGACGACCTCGATGTCCGGCTCCACGGAGAGGATCATGGCGAAGCCTGAGCGCACCAGCGCCTGGTCGTCGACCAGCAGGACCCGCAGCGCGTCGCTCACGACGTACCAGCGGCTGAGCTCGCGACCGGCTCCTGGGTGGGCTCAACGACGTTCTGGGACAGGGGATAGCGCACCCGGACGCGGTAGCCGCCGAACGGCCGACGACCGATGTCCACCTGCGCACCGTGCAGCGCCGCGCGCTCGCGCATACCGAGATGCCCCAGACCAGAGCCTGCGGTGGTGCCACCGCGCGGGCGTCCGTCGTCCACGACCTCGAGCTCGACCCACTGGCCCGGCGCGTCGTCCTCGGCGTACCGCAGCGTGAGCTGAGCCATCCGTGCGCTGGAGTGCCGCCTGACGTTGGCCAGCGCCTCCTGCGCCGTCCGGTAGAGCGAGAGAGAGACCGAGCTCGGCAGCTGACGCGGCTGGCCGACCCGCTGGACGCCGACCTCCAGACCGCCCTCCTGTGCCGAGGCGGCCAGCGCGTCGAGATCTTCGACGCCCGGCTGGGGTGAGCGACCGAGCAGCACCTGCTCGCGCTCGGGCACGTCCGAGCGCAGCACGCCCAGCAGCTGGCGCATCTCCCCGACGGCGGCCCGGCTGGAGTGCTCGACCGCGGTGAGCGCCCGTCCGGCAGCCTCGCCGTCGACGCCGAGCACGCGCCGAGCCGCGGCGGCCTGCACGCCGATCACGCTTACGTGGTGGGCAGCGACGTCGTGCAGCTCGCGCGCGATCCGCAGCCGCTCGTCCAGCACCGCCCGTCGGGCCTCAGCCTGCTGGCGCTCGGCCAGCTCCAAGGCCTGCAGCCGCAGCTGCTCCTGCTGGCGTGCGCTGCGCCAGGCTGCCTGCCCCCCGACCCAGGCGGTCCCGAAGTACAAGACGTTGACGCCGACCTGGTACACCGCGATGGCCGTGAACTGGCTGAGCAGTCCCTCGGACTCAGCGACCTCTGGCATGTAGGCGTCGATCGCGCCGCCTACCCCGAGGATGAGCGCCACCCAGCCGAACATGATCACGAGCACCGCGCCCAGGGCGATACCTGTGACCCGCCGGTCCTTGCCCCAGGCCGCGGCGGTGAACAGCGCGAGGAACAAGAACACTTGCTGGCTCATCTGGATGCCCAGGGCCGCATCACGCGCACCGCACGCGATGAAGAGCGCCGAGCAGGCCAGCATCACCGCGACCGGGAACCGTCGCCGCACAGCCAGGGGCACGGCCATCGCGACCGACCAGGCGAGCTGCTCGGGCCAGGACGTCCTGGCCCCCTCCAGCATGCCGGTGCTGCGGGTGACCTCCCAGGTGATGACGGCAGCCACGACCAAGCCGGCTGCCAGCCACACGTCGTGCCGGCGAGCCGCTGCGTCCGGCCCGGGGCGCTCCCACTCAGGACCGAGCTCCACCCCGGGCTCGACCGCGGCACCGATCCGGGGCGCGCTCCCAGGTGCGGTCCCGGGAAGCGCCGCAGGACTGGAGGTGGGGGTCACCCCGCGAGCCTAGACACCGGGGTCAGCCCAGCAGTGCGTCGACGAAGGCCTCTGCCTCGAACGGAGCGAGGTCGTCCGCTCCCTCACCCAGACCGACCAGCTTGACCGGGACGCCGAGCTCGCGCTGCACCGCGACCACGATCCCGCCCTTGGCCGTGCCATCGAGCTTGGTGAGCACGATCCCGGTGACGTTCACGACCTCGGCGAACACCTGGGCCTGGCGCAGCCCGTTCTGGCCGGTCGTGGCGTCCAGCACCAGCAGCACCTCGTCGATCGTGCGCCCACCGCCCAGCGCCTTCTCGGCCACGCGCTTGACCTTGCCGAGCTCGTCCATCAGCCCGACCTTGTTCTGCAACCGACCAGCGGTGTCGATCAGCACCACGTCGGCCTCGAGCTCGATGCCGGAAGTGACGGCGTCGAAGGCCACCGCCGCGGGGTCCGCCCCGTCCCGGTCAGCCCGGACGGTGGGAACCCCCACACGCTCCCCCCAGGTGCTGAGCTGGTCGGCCGCGGCAGCACGGAAGGTGTCGGCGGCACCCAGGATCACGTCCTTGTCCTGAGCCACCAGCACCCGGGCGAGCTTGCCGACCGTCGTGGTCTTGCCGGTGCCGTTGACCCCCACCACCAGCACGACAGCCGGTCGACCGTCGGTGCGGGCGACGGCCAGCGACCGGTCCATGCCCGGGTCCACCAGGGTGACGAGCTCTTCGCGCAGCATCGCCTTGACGGCGATCGGGTCGGACGTCCCCTCCACGGCGACCCGGCCGCGGAGGCGGTCGACCAGCTCCATGGTCGGGCCCATCCCGAGGTCGGCCAGGAGCAGCGTCTCCTCGACCTCCTCCCAGGTGGCCTCGTCCAAGCGCTCGCGCGTCAGCAGGGCCAGCAGGCCGGCGCCGAGCGTCGCGCCGGACCGTGCCAGCCGTGCCCGCAGCCGCACCATCCGACCGGCGACAGGGTCGGGGACATCCCGCTGTGGTACCAGGACGGTCGGCGGCAGGCCGTCTATCCCCGGCAGGGTGTCGATGGTGCGGGTGGGGGTGTCGTGCGGGGTCTCCGCGTCGTCCCCGACCCCGGGCTGGTAGTCGACGCCGGGCCGGGGCGCGGACGGCGACCGCCCTCGGCGCCTGCTGGGCCGGCGCAGCGTGGCGATAGCCCCACCGAGCACGACCAGGACGGTGACGGCAGCGCCGATGATCAGCTCAAGGTTGTCCACGAGGGACGAGTCTCCCAGCCCGAGCTCAGCGTGCGTGCCGGGGGCCTGGCTGGGCCGTCTCCGGGCCCGCCGACCGGGCACGGGCGACCCACGACGTCTGCACGCGTGGCAGCCGCTGCGGCCGCCGTTGATCCGGCGGCTCTGCGGCCGGTGGACGAGGACTCGGAGCCACTTCCTGAGTGGCTACGGATGCCCTGTTAGCGGACGCGGACACCCTGTTCACGGAAGCGGCGGCCTTGTTCGTGGACGCGGCGGCCCGCCCCCGCGCAGAGACGGCCATCACCGCCGCACGCCGTCTGGCCTCGTCGACCTGTGCCTGCCCGCGAGGCGTCAGCCACTTCTTGCCCTCACGCAGCTGCGGGACGGCGACACAGGCGACCACGAGCACGGCGAGGGCGACGACGAGGCACATGCCGATGATCAGGGTAGTCACCCCTCTACGGTGCCGCACCGGGCGTACGCAAAGCCAGTCGCCGCGCGCCCAGCCGCGGGATCAGGAGCCGGAACCTACCTCGGCGCCCATCCGCTGGCTGATCACGGTCGTCACGCCGTCCCCTCGCATCGTGACCCCGTAGAGCGCGTCGGCGACCTCCATCGTGCGCTTCTGGTGGGTGATGACGATGAGCTGGGACGACTCGCGCAGCTCGGAGAAGATCCCCAGCAGCCGGCCGAGGTTCACGTCGTCCAGGGCCGCCTCGACCTCGTCCATCACATAGAAGGGGCTGGGGCGGGCCTTGAAGATGGCCACCAGGAACGCCACGGCGGTCAGCGACCGCTCGCCACCGGACAGCAGCGACAGCCGCTTGACCTTCTTGCCAGCCGGGCGGGCCTCGACGTCGATCCCCGTGCCCAGGACGTCGTCGGGATCCGTCAGCAGCAGGCACCCCTCGCCGCCGGGGAAGAGCCGGGCGAACACGCCCTCGAACTCCCGGGCGGTGTCTTGGTAAGCCTCGCTGAACACCTGCTGGACCCGCGCGTCGATCTCCCCCACGATGTCCAGCAGGTCCTTGCGGGAGCGCTTGAGATCCTCCAGCTGCTCCGCCAGGAACCGGTGCCGCTCCTCCAGCGCCGCGAACTCCTCCAGCGCCAGCGGGTTGACCCTGCCCAGTGCTATCAGGGCGCGCTCGGCCCGGCGCAACCGCTTCTCCTGCTCCTCGCGCACGAAGGGCACCGGCTCGGGCGCAGCGTCCGGCTCCGGGTCTCCTGGGGAAGGCAGCGAGGGGGGCACCATCAGGTGCGGGCCGAACTCTGAGACCAGGGTGTCCGGGTCGGTGCCGACCTCGTCCACGGCCCGCTCCTGCAGCTGGTCGATCCGCAGCCGCTGCTGCGTCCTGGCCACCTCGTCGCGGTGCACCGAGTCGGTCAGCCGGGCGAGCTCGATGCCGAGCCCGTCGATGTCGGCGCGACGGGCCGCGGTGGCGGCATCGCGCTCGGCACGCTCGCGCTCTGCCTCGTCCCGGTGCTCGGCAGCCGATCTCAGCACCTCGTCCACCACGGCCACGGCACGCTCGACCCCCACCCGCACGGCTGAGGCGACCTCGACCTGACGACGGCGCTCGGCTGCGCGGCGAAGGGCGTGCTCGCGCGCCTGCTGCTCACGGACCGCAGCCCGCTCCAAGGACTCCGCGCGGCCGCTGACGCCCCGCAGCCGCTCCTCGCCCGTGCGCAACGCGAGTCGCGCCTCCATCTCGGTCGACCGCGCGTCGCTGGAGGTACGGGCAAGCCGGTCGCGTCCAGCGGTGTCGGGCTCGTCGTCGACCTCCGACGGGGACACCTGCGCGGCCTCGAGCCGCTCGGCCAGCTCGGCCAGCGCGCTGCGGTCGACCGTCAGGTGCTGCTGGGCGGCGTCCAGGCCAGCCTGCAGGCGCTCCGCCTCTGCCCGTGCGGAGCGGGCAGCCGAACCCAGCTGACCCAGCTGCTCTGCCACTGCCGCGAACCGGGCGTCGTTGTCGTGCAGCCGTTCCAGCGCGGCGTCCACGCGCTCGGTCTGCTGCTGTGCCGCGCCCCGGGCAGCCTGCAGCCCGAACCTGGACTGCTCGGCGCGCCGGACCGCTGCTGCGAGCTTGTCGCCCGCCTCGTCCACGGCTGCCTGCACCTGCAGCAGGCTCGGCTGGGCGGACGACCCTCCACGTGCCGTGGTCGCTGCGAGCACGTCCCCGTCGATGGTGACAGCCACCAGCCCCGGACGTGTCGTGACGACGGCTCGCGCCTGGCTCAGGCCCGCGACGACCACCGTGGACGCCAGCAGCCGCGTCACTGCGGGCAGCAGCGCGTCGGAGGTCCGGATCAGGTCGACGGCCGCACGGGTGCCGGACGGCAGCCCGTCCAGGTCCACCCCATGCGCCCCACCCGGTGCGCCCGCCAGCAGCATGCCCGCCCGGCCCGAGTCCTGTGCCTTCAGCTGGCGCATGGCGTCGACCGCGACGTCCACCGACTCGACCGCGACGGCGTCGGCGGCATCCCCGAGCGCGGCCGCGACCGCATCCTCGAAGCCGGCCTCGACGTGCAGCAGCGCAGCCACCGAGCCCAGCACACCGCTGATCCCGGCTCCGGCTGCCAGCAGCGCACCGGCGCCGTCCTTGCGGGCCAGACCCATCTCCAGGGCCTCCTTGCGGGCCGTCCAGGTCGCGCGGTCCTTCTCCGCGGCCCGCTCCTGCTCAGTGAGCCGGTCCACCTCGGCCGTCGCGGCCTGCGCCGCCACCTCAGCCGCCGCGTGCTCGGCGTCCAGCCCCTCCTCGCCCTCCTCGACCCCGGCTACCTGCTGCTCGAGCACGGCGAACTCCTGCTGCGCGTCGCGGCCACGCAGCTGCGCCTCACCCAGCGCGGCCTGCAGCCGGCCCATCTCGGCCTCGGCGGACTCCACCCGGCTGCGGCGGGTGGCCACCTGACCGGCCAGCCGGGCCAGCCCCTCGCGACGGTCGGCCGCGGCTCGCAGCACCGCGGCAACCCGCCGTTCCGCCTCAGCGTGTGCCGCCTCCGCCTCGGCACGGGCGCCGACCCTGAGCTCCAGCGCCGCGCGGAAGGCCTCGACCTGCGCAGTCAGCTGAGCCTCCTCTGCCCGCACCCGCTCGGCTTGCGCCGTGAGGTCGGCAGGGTCGCGACCGCTGTCCGGCGTAGGGGCGTCGTCGTTGCCGAGCAGCCGCATCCGCTCCGCAGCCAGCGTCCCCGTACCGCGCAGCTGCTCGCGCAGGCTCGACAGGGCGTACCAGGTACCGGTGGCCTGGCCCAGCCGCGGCGCCGCCTCCGCGGCGGAGCGCTCCAGCTCCACCAGCTGCTCGCGGGCGGATGCCAGCGACGCCTCCACCTCGGAGCGGCGCATCCGCAGGGCCGTCTCGTCGGCGACCTCCTGCTGCAGGGTGGCGGTGAGGCGGACCAGCTCGTCCGCCAGCAGCCTGGCCCGTGCGTCGCGCACGTCGGCCTGCACGGTAGCGGCCCGGCGGGCGACGTCGGCCTGCTTGCCCAAGGGACCCAGCTGGCGCCGGATCTCGGCGGTCAGGTCGCTGACCCGGATCAGGTTCGCCTGCATGGAGTCCAGCTTGCGCAGCGCCTTCTCCTTGCGCTTGCGGTGCTTGAGGACCCCTGCTGCCTCCTCGATGAAGCCGCGCCGCTCCTCCGGGGTGGCGCGCAGCACCGCGTCGAGCTGGCCCTGCCCGACGATGACGTGCATCTCGCGGCCGATGCCCGAGTCGGACAGCAGCTCCTGGACGTCGAGCAGCCGGGAGGCCGTGCCGTTGATCGCGTACTCCGACCCCCCGGAGCGGAACATCGTCCGCGTGATCGTCACCTCGGTGTAGTCGATCGGCAACGCACCGTCGGTGTTGTCGATCGTCAGCGAGACCTCGGCGCGTCCCAGCGGGGGTCGACCGGCCGTGCCGGCGAAGATGACGTCCTCCATCTTGCCCCCGCGCAGGGTCTTGGCCCCCTGCTCACCCATCACCCACGCCAACGCGTCCACGACGTTGGACTTGCCGGAGCCGTTGGGGCCGACCACGCAGGTGATGCCCGGTTCCAGCCGCAGCGTCGTGGAGGACGCGAACGACTTGAACCCCTTCAGGGTGAGGGTCTTGAGGTACACCTGCGCTCGTTCCTGGTGGCCGGACGACGACGCGCCACCTTAACCGTGGTGGGCCGTCTCGGCGGACCTGCCCACGCGGCCGGGGCCGGACGGCTGCGGTGCTTCTGCGCGCAGGACCGCAGCCAGGGTGACCCACCACGCCGCCAGTAGCAGGCCCAGCGCGAGCAGCAGCGCCACCCAGCCAAGAGCACCGCCTCCGAGCGGCGGCGCCCCGGCGAGCGTCAACGCGCCGACCGTGACGGTGAGGAGCACGTACCCCGCAGCCGCAGCGGCGACCAGGCGCAGGCGCGCAACCTCGGCCATCGCGACGCACGACAACACCCAGCCCAGGCCACCGACGACCTGGACGCCGTGCATACCGACGGCGTGCAGGACCTTGATGCTGCCCTCGCCAGCCACCTGGGTGGGCTCGAGCTCAAAGGCCATCCCACGCACGATCATCCAGACTCCGGCCGCCATCGACACCAGCAGCACGACCAGGCCCACCCGAAGCCCCAGAGCGAGGGACGCAGCGGCCTCGAGCCGGGTGAACGAGCAGACGGTGTAGAGCGCGATGACGGCGACCGTCACCACGATCGCGCCACCGTTGGCGAGGAAGAGCGCGCCGTCCAGCGCGGTCGAGTCGTTGAAGTGCGAGTCCACGCCGCGGGCGTGCTGCACGCTCACCCAGGCGACCTCGGAGGTGTTCGCTGCCGCGACGGCGAGGACGGACCCTGCCACCCACCGCCGGGACAGTGCGAGGTAAGAGCTCACCCAGGCGAGCGTGATCGTCGTGACGCCGAACGAGATGCCGAAGGTGGTGGGCTTGCGCCATGACAGCGGGCCCTGCGAGCTGCCGCCCAGGACGAGCCACAACAGCCCGTGCACCAGACCGACGGCGACGAGCAGCATTCCCACCAGGGCGGCGATCCGCTGGGCACGCTGGGCGCCGCGCCACCCGAGGCGCGCCGCACTCGCATCGGTGGAACTCTCTCACGTTGGCCCGATGACGGCGGGCCGTGCGATTGCACGGGCGCGGGCATGCCCTGCCCCAAGACTCAGGACTTGAACTCACGTCCGGGAACCGCTGCGATCAACGGCGCGTCGAACCAGCAGCCGTCCGAGTGAGGAGCGCATGATTCGTTCAGCGAGAGCGTTGGTCGTGCTTGCGACCGCGTTGCTCATGTCGGCGTGCAGCACGCAGACGAGCACCTGGGGCTTCGCTTCCTATGCCGGTGTGCTCGGGTGCGCGGACGTTGTCGCCTGGGGAACCGTAACGGCGAGCGCGGCGGTCAGCGAGGGGCTCGAAGTGACCTTCGATGTCGACACGTGGGTCTACCCCAGCACAGGGACCGACTCCGTCACCTTCCTCGCCGACGACCCCGCGCGCGAAGTCGCAGCCCCAGGCTGGCAAGACTCCGACGAGGAGCTGCTCGTCATCGTCTCCGACACCGCCCCTGCACAGCAGCTCGACGCATCACAGGGGGATGAGGCGGTGAAGCAGTGGCGAGATGCTGGCTCTCCTCGGCTACCCGATGAGCAGTGCGAGCGAGCGTAGCCGGGGGCGCGCCGGAGCTCAACGTTCGGTGAAGCCAGGGCCCAGCTCCAGGGTCGGCATCCCGTGCTCCGTCACGCCGTCCACCCTCCCTGGGCGCCCCGACCGCTGCGGCTCCACGAGCCTGTCGAGCATCGCCTCCGCCGCGTCCCGGGAACCCTGCGCCTGGACCTCGACCCTGCCGTCGGTCAGGTTCTTGGCGTAGCCGACCAGTCCGAGCTCCAGCGCCTGGGACCGGGTCCACCAGCGGAAGCCCACTCCCTGCACGTCGCCCCGCACGAAGGCGACCAGCCTGGTGTGCGCCTGCCGGTCTACCACCGGGCGCGCCTGGGCCGGGGCTGGCAGCTGGGGCAGGTGAAGGAGGAACGGTTCATGAACGCGTCCCTTCGTACCAGTGCCCCGCAGCGTGCGCACGGTTTGCCCGCCTGTCCGTAGACGGCCAGCGAACGATCGAAGTAGCCGGACTCCCCGTTCACGTTGACGTAGAGCGCGTCGAAGCTCGTACCGCCCTGGCGCAGCGCCTCGCCCATCACCTCGCGCACGTCGGCGAGCAGCCTGCGGACGGCAGGGCGCGTCAGCGTCTCGGTGGGTCGTGCGTAGTGCAGCCGCGAACGCCACAGGGCCTCGTCCGCGTAGATGTTGCCCACGCCGGAGAGCAGCCCCTGGTCGAGCAGGGCCCGCTTGATGCCGGTGCGCCGCGAGCGCACCCGCGCGAGCAGATCGACCTCGTCGAGCAGAGGGTCCAGCGGGTCACGCGCGATGTGCTGCACGAAGGATGGGATCAGGGCCGAGGAGGGCCGGGGGGCCTCGAGCAGCCCCGCCAGGCCGCCCGGCAGACCGTCCGGGGTAGGCACCATGTCCACCATGGTGAGGCCGCCGAACATGCGCTGGTCCACGAAGCGCAGGTCCGGCGCGTCGTCGTCGAAGGAAATACGCACCCGCAGGTGGCGTTCGGCGGGCGCGTCGACGGCCTGCACCAGCAGCTGTCCACTCATACCGAGGTGGGCCAGCAGAGCCTGCTGGTCATCCAGCTCGAGCCAGAGGTACTTGCCGCGCCGCACCGCGTCCAGGACCGTGCGGCCGCACAGCCGCGACGTGAGCTCGGCCGCGCCGCCGGCCTGCCGGCGCACGGGCAGAGGGTGGTGGACCTCCACCTGGGCCACGGTGCGGCCGACCAGGTGTCGCGCCAGTCCGCGGCGGACGACCTCGACCTCGGGCAGCTCGGGCACGTCAGCCTCCGTGGGTGCTCAGGAGGAAAGGTCGGTGGGTGCGGCCATCAGGGCCTGACCGTTCTCGGCGATCTCCAGCTGCAGGGTCTGCCAGGCCGTTGCGGCAGCCTCCTGCTCGGCGGCCTTCTTGCTGCGGCCCCGTCCGGAACCGCGCGGCAGGCCCTGCACCACGGCAACGGCCGCAAACTCCTTGTCGTGGTCAGGCCCCTCATCGGTGATCAGGTACGAGGGGACGCCGAGGTCCGCGGTCGCTGTCAGCTCCTGGAGGGAGGTCTTCCAGTCCAGCGCGGCGCCGAGGGTGGCGGAAGAATCCATCAGCGGACCGACGAGCCGGAGCACCAGGTTCCGCGCGACGGTGATGTCGTGGGAGATGTAGGCCGCCCCGATAAGCGCCTCCAGGGTGTCCGCCAGGATGGAGGACTTGTCCCTGCCGCCGGTGGCCTCCTCCCCCCGGCCGAGTCGAACATGGGCGCCGACGCCCAGCTCACGTGCGACCTCCGCGAGTGCACGCATGTTCACCACCGCGGCGCGCAGCTTGGCGAGCTGCCCCTCAGGCAGGTCCGGGTGACGGCGGTACAGCTCATCGGTCACGACCAGACCGAGCACCGCGTCGCCGAGGAACTCCAGGCGCTCGTTGGTCGGGAGACCGCCGTTCTCGTACGCGTGCGAACGGTGCATCAGGGCACGACCGAGCAGCGCCGGGTCCATCGTCAGACCCAGGCGCTGCTCCAGTGCCTCGTCGGGCTCCGCCCGCCGATCGGCACCCTCGCTCATGGAACGAGGCTCAGAGGTTCTTGACCCTGCGGCCCTTGTACTCCAGGTACAGCGGGGTGCCGTTGGAGTCGGTGACCACGCGGGCGTGGTGCGGCCGCGACAGGACCTCCTGGCCGCCCTCGAGCGTGGCGGTCAGGGTGGTGGGGGTGGTCTTCCACTGCGACCGGCGGTGCCGGGTGTTGCTGCGGGACATCTTCCGCTTCGGGACGGCCACGTCTAGCTCTCCTTCTGGCCAGGCAGGGTGTCCTGCTCGGCTGCCAGTGACTGCAGCGCCGCCCACCTGGGGTCGACGCTGTCGTGCATGTGCTCAGGATCTTCCGACATGTGAACCCCGCACTGGGGGCACAGGCCCGGGCAATTCTCGCGGCACACAGGTTGGAACGGTAGCGCCAGGACCACTGCGTCCCTGACCACGGCCTCCAGGTCGACCAGGTCGTCCTGGAGGAGGTGCTCATCGGGCTCTGCCTCGTCCGCGTCCGCGCGGGGTCGGCCGTCAGACTTCTTCTTCTCCGGGTAGACGAAGAGCTCCTGGAACCCGACCTCGAGATCCTGCTCCACGTCGTCCAGGCACCTGACGCATTCACCCTTGGCCTGCGCCCGGGCCGTTCCGGTGACCAGGACGCCTTCCATCACGGCCTCGAGCCGGGCCTCGAGCTCGAGGTCGCTGCCCACAGGCACCGCAATGACCTCGGTGCCGAGGTCGGCCGGAGCCTCGACCGTGCGCTGGAACCGCCGCATGGATCCCGGACGCCGACCCAGCTCGAGGGTGTCGAGCACCAGCGGCGAGGCAGGGTTCAGGCTGGTCACGGACTCCCTCCCTCGGGACGTCGCACGGTGGGTACAGGCTTGCACGGTGGCACAAGCCCGGTCTCGACGCTGATCGCGACGAGACCGACAGGAGAGGGTAACGCAGCAGGTCTAGAGGCCCCAAATGGTCAGCCCGTGCGCAGGGCCAGCAACCGCTCCAGCACCACGTCCGGGACCAGCCCGCGCACGTCCCCGCCGTGGGCCGCCACCTCCTTCACCAGCGACGAGGACACGTGCTCCAGGGTCGGCTCGCCGGGCAGGAACACGGTCTCCAGACCCGAGAGATGCTTGTTCATCCGGGCCATCGGCAGCTCGTAGGCGAAGTCGGTGCCTGCGCGCAGCCCCTTGACGACCCATGCCGCGCCCACCTGGCGGCAGTAGTCGACCAGCAGGCCACCTGCCATCGCGTCGACCCGGATCCTGCCGACCAGCTCCGCGGCCAGCGACTGCTTGATCATCTGCAGCCGCTCCTCGACCGGGAACGAACCCTGCTTCGCCGGGTTGTGCAGCACCGCGACGACCACCTCGTCGAACAGGGCTGCCGCCCGAGCGATGACGTCGAGATGACCGTTGGTGACCGGGTCGTAGGAGCCGGGGCACACGCACCGGCGGACCGTCGGGATGGGCTCAGACATGGCTCAGAACCTACGCGTCAGGCCAGCGCGAGCGCGAGGACGGGCTCGGCGAACCAGAGCACCGTCTCGCCGTAGCGCCGTTCGTCGAAGCGCACCAGCTCCTGGGGCCACACGGGCTCGGGGCCGCGGACGCTGCGCTCGACCACGACCACCGCCTGCGCGTCGAGCCAGTCGTTCTCCGTGAGCAGCCTGAGGAACGTCGAGACCTCGTCCTCCGCCAACGGGTAGGGCGGGTCGGCCAGCACGAGGTCGTAGGGAAGGTCGGGCGCCGTCCCGAGCAGCGCCACCGCCGCGACCTGCTGCACCTGCACCGTGCTCGCTGTCTGGCCGGTGCCCACCTTCTGGCCGCGGTGCCCGGACAGCACCGTCGCGGCGTTGCGCCGGCATGCCTGGGCCGCCGCCCGGTCGCTGTCGACGAGCACCACGTGCGCAGCGCCACGGCTTGCAGCCTCCAGCCCCAGTGCTCCCGAGCCGGCGTACAGGTCGAGCACCCGGGTCCCCGTGAGCAGACCCTCGTGCTGGAGCCTGGAGAAGAGCGCCTCGCGGACCCGGTCCGAGGTCGGTCTGGTGGCGCGCCCGGCCGGGACCACGAGGGTGCGACCGCGCGCCTGGCCCGCGATGATGCGTGTCACCCGGAGGAGGGTACGTCCTTGATCCGGTCCCACCGCCGTTGCCCGTGTATCAGCCTCATGCTGATATCGCGGTGGATATCAGCCGGAGACGGCTACCAGTGCCGCTAGCGCGGTGGCCACCAACCAGCTCGCCAGGGTGCCGATGAGGAAGTACTCGGCCACATGGTCGTCCCCCCCTGCTCGCGACTCCTTCTTGCTACGGATCTCAGGCAGTCGCAGCAGCCCCTTGGCGGCCACCACCACGGCCGCGCCGGTGAGCTGGCCCGACAGCACCAGACCCGCCACGAGCAGCCGTTCCATCGGGCCCAGCATGCGTCCGCCCTTGAGCACCGTCTCTCCCTGCAGAACGGGGGTGCCTGCAGCCTCGAGCACCAGCCGGACCACCCGGTTGGTGCTGGCCAGCAGGAACACGGCGGCGCACACGGCGAGCAGGAACTGGTCGACAGGGACCACGTCGGCCAACGGGAAACCGAGCCCGGCGTACCAGCGCTGCAAGGGTCCTGACGCCGGCTCACCCAGACCGCTGAGGGCGAAGAGCAGGACCAGCACGAGCGAGACCAGACCCAACGGCCACCCGGGCCCGTGCGAGGCCAGCGGCTGGTGCTCGGCCGCCACCCACGCGGTCACCACCACGGCGGCCCCGACCGTGGACAGGGCCACCAGCAGACCCGGCTGCCCGCTGAGCAGCGCGAGCAGCACAGGTGCCAGCACCCCTGCCCCGGCGGCGGCGAGCCCACGCGACCAGCTCACCCGCTCCGGAGTCCACCTGACCAGGTCGGCCACACCGAGGGCGAGCAGCGCCATGGACATCAGGATCATGACGAGGTCTCGTCCAGCTCGTGGTGGGCCAGCAGGAGGTCGAAGGCGCCGCTGGCCCGCAGGTGCTGGGAGACCGCCGACTGCGTGATGCCCTCCAGCTCAGCCATCTCGACCTGGGTCCGGCCGCGCATCATCTCCAGCACCAGCCGCCTCCCCCGCTCGCTCATCCGTCCCACCGTCCCGTCACGGCAGATCAGGAACGCGTTGACCATAGGTCCGATCGCCGACAGCTCGACGGGCAGCGCGGCGAAGCAGGTACGCACGGCGGCGGAGCGGGAGCTCTGGGACAGCTGCTTGGCGCGGTCGATGGCCTCGCGGGCCGCCCACCAACCCGGACCGTCCTGGGAGACCGGCGCGCTGTCGGGGTCGAAAACCGTCACCGCGCCCAGCCCGAGCCCGTACCTGCTGTCTACCTGGGTCGGTCCGGTCCACAGGAGCAGGCGCAGCAGCAGGCTGGCGCGCACCGCCGTCCCGACGGACGCGAACGCACCCTGGAACTCGTCCCCCACGCTCACCCGGAGAGGTTGGAGGGGGTGCAAGGACTCGTTCACCGCCTCCAGAGCCTCGACCAGGCCCCGCTGCAGACCTGTTCGGTCTGCATGCTCACGCGAGGCCACCACGTCTCCGATCACAGTGGCCATGAGTGGGCTCTCGACTTTGGTCATAAAACATTAGACCATGACTGATAGATAGCTAGATATGAGTCCCGAACTTCAGCCGCGGGCGAGGTAGTTCTCGTGCTCAGGGGCCAGCAGTCGGCTGATGTGCGCCGCTAGCACCGGATGGCCGGACAGGTCGGGGTCCTCCTCGATCAGCCTGGTCCCGCGCTCGCGGGCATCCACGATCACGTCCTCGTCGCGCGTCACACGCAGCAGCCGCAAGGATGACCTCAGACCCGACTGGGCCGCACCCAGGACGTCGCCCTCGCGGCGGCTCTCCAGATCGAGGTGGGCCAGCAGGAAGCCGTCGGTGGTGTCCGCCACCTGGTCCAGCCGCGCGCGCGCGTGCTTGCCGGCGTCCTCGGAACGCATGAGCAGGCAGAGCCCCGGGTGGGCGCCACGCCCGATCCGCCCCCGCAGCTGATGGAGCTGGGAGATGCCGAACCGGTCCGCGTCCATCACCACCATCACCGAGGCGTTCGGCACGTCCACCCCGACCTCGATCACGGTTGTGGCCACAAGCAGGTCGACCTGTCCAGCGGTCACCGCAGTCATCACCGCGTCCTTGTCGTCCGGGGCCATCCGTCCGTGCAGCACCTCGAGGCGCAGTCCGGCGAGCGCCGGCCGCTGACGGAGCTGGGCCACGACCTCCAGCACCGACAGGGGTGCTCGCCGCCCGGCCTCCTGCGGCGGCTGAGAAGACCCGTCGTCGTCGTCGGTCGAGCCCGACGCTGTGGCCTCGCCGGAAGCATCGGACTCGCCGATCCGTGGGCACACCACGAAGACCTGGCGACCGGCCGTGGCCTCCTCCCGTACCCGGTCCCAGGAGCGGTCCACCCATCTCAGGTTCTCCTGGGGCACCACGTGCGTGCTCACCGGCTGGCGGCCGGCCGGGACCTCCTTCAGCGTCGAGGTCTCCAGGTCGCCGAAGATCGTCATCGCCACGGTGCGCGGGATGGGGGTAGCGGTCATCACCAGCAGGTGCGGCGTACGCAAGGACTTGGCGCGCAACGCATCTCGCTGCTCGACGCCGAACCGGTGCTGCTCGTCCACGACCACCAGGCCGAGGTCGAAGAAGTCCACCCGCTCCTGCAGCAGGGCATGGGTGCCGATCACGATGCCCGCCTGCCCGCTGGCGGCCTCCAGCAGGGCTTGGCGCCTGGCGGCTGCCGGTTGCGAACCGGTCAGCAGCGCCACCCTGGTCGCCTCCGCCGGCGCAGGCCCGTCGCCGAGCGCCAGCATCCCGCCCTGGGCGAGGTTCCCGAGCATCGCCGTGATCGAGCGGTGGTGCTGCTGGGCGAGCACCTCCGTGGGCGCCAGCAGCGCCGCCTGGCCGCCGGCGTCGACCACGGTGAGGATGGCTCGCAGCGCCACCACGGTCTTGCCCGAACCGACCTCGCCCTGCAGCAGCCGGTGCATGGGGTGCGCACGGGCCAGGTCCGCCGCGACAGCCTCGCCCACGGCCACCTGGCCCGCCGTCAGCGTGAACGGCAGGAACGCGTCAAAGGCGGCCAGCAGGCCCGCCTCCGAGGCCGGTCGCGGGGTGGCCGGCAACGCCGCAGCCTGGCCGCGCCGCCGCGCCAGCGCGGTCTGCAGCACGAACGCCTCCTCGAACCGGAACCTGGCCTGGGCGCGCTCGACCTGCTTGCGGTCGGTGGGCTGGTGGATCTGCAGCAGCGCGTCGGCCGCGCTCGGCCAGCCACGCTCGCGCAGGAGTTCCGGCGGCAGCGGGTCGGGCACATCCTGTGCACGGACCAGGGGCAGCACCAGATCTAGCGACCGGGACACCGTCCACGAGGACGCCATGGCGCTGGACGGGTAGATCGCCAGCAGCCGCTGACTGGCGGCCGACGTCTCCGCGTCGCCGGCGTCGGGTGCCAGCAGCTCGAACTTGGGGTGCGCGAGCTGCAGTTGCTTGTTGTAGACGTCCACCTTGCCGTCGAACAGCGCCAGGGTGCCTACACGCAGCTGGAGGGCCCAGCGCTTCGCCAGGTGCTCCTTCGTGGCGAAGAACGCCAGCCGCAGCGCGTGCCAGTCATCGGCCACGACGACCGAGAGGATGAACTTGCCGGCCTTGGTGCGGTTGATCGCGTTCCCCCGCACCCGGGCCAGCACCGTCACGTGCTCACCGACCTGCAGGTCCCCCAGCCGAGTCGGCTCTCCGAACGAGGTGTACCGGCGCGGGTAGTGGTGCAGCAGATCTGACACCGTCACCAGCGAGAGCCCCGCCTCCAACTTCTTGGCCGTGGGGCCGCCGACAAGGTCCCGCAGCCGGCGGTCCAAGAACGGGGTCGCGGGGGGGACGTCGGCGCCGATCCGTGCGTCGCTCACTCCACCCCCAGCAGCAGCGGGTAGCGCGGCTGGCCTCCGTCCACCACGCACACCTCCGTCCCCGTCCGGTCTGCGCGCAGCCGGTTCCTGATGGCCTGCTCCAGACCGTCCGGCGCATTCTCGCCGAGCACCGCGGTGACGATCTCACCGCCGCCCGACAGCAACCGCTGCAGGACCTGCAGCGCCACCTCCTCGACGTCGCCGCCGATGATCGCGAAGTCACCGTCGACGATCCCGAGCACGTCGCCGGGATTGCACCGGCCAGCCATCGTGATGGCCTCGCGGGCAGCGATCGTGACGGCCCCGTGCCGCGTGCTCCCGGCCGCGGAAGACATCAACGCCACGTCCTGGTCCAGGTCGGCCGACGGGTCGTGCACGGCCGCCGCCGCGAGCCCCTGGACCTGGGCGCGGGTGGGCACAACGGTCACCCGCAGCCCCTCGGCCCGCGCCGCCTGCGCCGCAGCACGGGCGACGGCCAGGGTGTCGGTGTCGTTGGGCAGCACCACCACGCAGGAGGTCCCGACGGCGCGGACGGCGAGGAGCACCTCCTCGGTCGACGCCCGGCGACCGTGCTCGCCCAGGACCGGGACGGCACCGGCCAGGGCGAACAGCCGCGCCAGCCCCGGACCCGCTGCGCATGCCACCAGGCCGACCTGGTCGGGGTCAGGCACCGGTGGCGTTCCGGCGCGGGAACCGGCGACGGCCGCCGTCGTGGCGGACGGCTCCCCCGTCGCCAGGTGGGTCACGCGGATCCGGTGCGGGCGGCCCGCCCGCAGGCCTGCCTCCACCGCGGCACCTGCGTCGTCGACGTGCACGTGCACGTGCCACAGCCCCGAGCCCCCGACCACCACCAGGCTGTCACCGAGCCCGGCGAGCTCGCCCCGCATCGCCGGCAGGTCGTCCTCGGTGGCGTCGAGCAGGAACATCACCTCGAAGGCCGGTCCTACCGCTGCCAGGCTCGGGCAGCTCTGGTCCAGGGGCACCGGCCCGGCACCTGTGTCGGGCAGCGGTCGGGACTGCGTCCCGGTCACCGCCTGCGCCAGGGCGTCGATGATGACGACCAGCCCGGCGCCGCCCGCGTCCACGACCCCCGCTTCGGCCAGGACGTCGAGCTGGGACGTCGTCTCCAGCAGGGCCTGCCGGGCGGCCTGCGCCACCGCGGTGACCATGTCGGCAAGCTCTCGGCCGGAGGTGTGGGACATCTCGCTGACCGCCTGCGCAGCCAGGGACGCCGCCCGGGTGACCGAGAGGATCGTGCCCTCCACCGGGGTCTCCACGGCTGCCCACGCCTGCTCGTCTGCCCGGGCGAACGCTCGGGCCACGCAGGCCGGGTCCGCCTCGACCCGCCCGTGCAACGCCTCCGCCCACCCCCGCAACAGCTGGCTGGTGATGATCCCCGAGTTCCCGCGGGCCCCGAGCAGGGCGCCAGCGGCAGCGGCAGCGGCGATGGCCGCGACGTCAGCCTCTGCGGACAGCAGCTCCACCTCGAGGCAGGCCCGCCGCAGCGTCAGGTGCAGGTTCGTACCCGTGTCGCCGTCCGGCACCGGATAGACGTTCAGCGAGTCGATCGCCTCTCGCTCGCGCTCCAGGCCGGCCAGCGCCAACGCCATCCACCGGCGGGCGACAGCGGCGTCGATCGAGCCGGCAGCCTGCCCTGCCACAACGTGTACGCCAGCCACAGTCCTGAGCCCTCCTCGTTCCCGCTCCGGCCGTCATCCCACCACGCGCGAGGCCCCGCGGGGGACCGGGTGCACCTGCAGGACGCCATTTGGGGCGCAGCACCGCTGTCGGCTACCCTGTGCAGGTTGCCCGGCACGTCTGGGCGCTCTGTGCGTTCTCACCTCGTGCGCTCTGGGCGCCCCGACCGGGTACCCACCGACTGAACCGATGCTGCGGATCCCCGCTGCGTCACCGCTGAAGATGTCAGGAGAATCCCCGTGGCTGCGAACTGCGACGTCTGCGGCAAGAAGCCGAGCTTCGGTCACTCCATCTCGCACTCGCACCGCAGGAACAAGC